>QWCP01000005.1_pt1 | contig 191664 bp, 152 predicted proteins | sample 1972561 | NCBI WGS metagenome assembly QWCP01 (sample SAMN09866705, study PRJNA288562) | Human vaginal metagenome isolate pre4_vaginal, whole genome shotgun... | isolation source: vagina | host: Homo sapiens | place: USA: California
CGGGTGGCGAATGTGCAGCAAACAGATTCGATTACCGCAAAACACTTGTATTACAATGCGTGAGACATGATTTCTTACACACTTTTTGGCCTATAACCCGGTTATTCCCCAAAATGTGCACACCGCACAATAATCAATAAAGAAGAATTGCAAGACGACGACGAGCACGCGCAAGGCGCTCATCATCACCAGGAAGCATAGCAAAATACTCAAGCATACGCGCACGAATAACTTCGACATCTGCACGATGACCACTTGCCAAAAAATCAAGCAGACGACCAAACGCATCGTCAATATGACCATCAATCATATCCACATCAGCCACAGCAAGCTGTGCTTCAACATCATTGGGATTATCTCCTGCAGTCTTGCGAACTGCCGCCACATCAGTACTGACGTTACGCGCAAGCAACAAAGCTTTAGCATGTTCACGAGCAGCAAGCACATCATGTGGATCAGATTCCATTATTTTCGCATATTCGCGAGCCGCACCAGCATAATCACCTTGCATAGCCAACGTATGCGCCTGCTCATGTGCAGCAGGAATTTGAGGAGACTCTTGAGATGAAGATTGAGCATTGCTCTGAACATCTTTTTGAGTATCTTCATGATGAGATTGCTCCACAAAAGGCGCAGTACCAGCAACACCAGAACGTTCGGCAACTTGTACCAATTGCGGAAGAATTGCGTCACAAATTTGCTGCACCTCATCTTCACTTGGCAAACCTTGAGCAATCGGCATAGGACGACCACCAATTAATCCATACACTGCAGGAAGTTGCTGTGCTCGAAGAGCCTGAGCAACAGTAGGACTTTCATCAGCATCAATACGAGCTAGCTGCATACGCCCATCAAGCGCATTAACAGCATCAGCTAACCGCTGTGCAACATCGTAAGAAGCTTCATCCTGCGATTGCCAAAGCAATAAAACAATTGGAAAACTTACAGAAGTTTGAACCATTGCTTGGAAAGACTGCTCATTGACATCAATAACATAGCCACCTGCTTGTGGCGCAGAGGAAACCCCATCCGTAGAAGCCGCAGCTTTTGCAGCCTGCTTAGCTTGAGCTTCCACTCGACGTTTTACACCTTCTAAATCTACTGCTCCAGCTAGCGAGAATCCGCCGGGATTCATTTGCCCCTGAGTCTTCACCATTTTACTGCCTCTTTCCTTAGCGTTTATATTACGCTTATAAACAATTTACAATGCTTCTACTTTAATAGGCTGACGTTCAGCACCAACCGGCGTAATTTTCATATGCGAGCCAGCAGGAGGCACCACTAATGCAATAACATTGACATACGTTACACGCATAGTGCTCTTCGCTTTATTATCTCCAAACAATGCTTTTTCTTCATCGGAAGCTGGGCGAGATTCACGCCCCTCCCCAGCAGCACGCGTCCACACAGAATTAATTCGTGCTACAACCAAATCACTGCCATCACTTGAGCGCATAACACTGATTTGCTGTAATTCCGGAGTAAATACTTGCTCTTGCGAACCTTTATTGCGCTCCATGCCAACTTGTACTGCCTTAGAAAGTTCAGATAACTTCTGCCGCAAATAGTCATCAGCAAAATATTTGGCATACTTACTTTCATTACCGTGCTGCAAAACGTCCGCATACGCCGTTACTGCTTCTTCTGGAGTCATAACTAAACCAGTGTCGTTGACTTTACCCATTAATGAACCAATGCTTGGCACAGCAAATTTAGGAAGATGCACACCAGGGAACAAACGCGCAACCGCCCAAAGTTTGTAATTTGAGCGCGCACGCTGCTGTCGCAAAACTAGCAAACGTTTAGATTGCTGATCTTTTGTAGTAGTAGTAATCGTCATCAAATCGCGCGGCCATGCTGCATTAGTTGGAACAATTGTTTGCGCAGCTTCACGCGGTATAACAGTTTTAGGATCTAATTTCCCAGTTTTACTCGCAATAGTTAGTTCACTTGTACGAACATCAAGAGCTGGGCCAGATACTACGTGCTGTAGAGCATTTATATTTTTTTCATCATTAGCTTGTTCCAATGCGCGAAGTAAACCAAGACGAATATCTTTTTCTTGCAACATCGTCACATTAGGTAGTTCCTGACTGCTACGAACTTCTGCCGGTTTTGGCACTTGTCCATCGCAAGCGGATAAGCTCGCAACCATAACAACAGATACCGCACTTGCAACAAACGCAACTGCAATGCGCCATGCACGCTGAGTTTTACCAGAATTAGCCCTACTGATATCAATATTCATATTACGCATTGCGCCCATTCCCTCGCTCGTTCGACGAATTACCTCGATAACCCTTGCCACTTTTGCGGTAACGATTATTGCTGTTGCCATTACCTCGATAACCATTACGATTTACGCGCGATTGTTTAGTATTACTATTTTTAGATATAGATTGACGTTTATTTGCTTCATTTTTGTGAACAACTTCATCATTATGTAATTTTTGTTTAGCAGATTCCCTGTTACTGCCATCATTGTTATGAGATGATTGAATTTGTTCTAAGCGATGATGCCGTTTCTGTTTCAGTTGCTGCGCATCGTTCTGTTGTGCAAATCTATTGATTTTAGATTTATTATTTTGCTTATTTCGACGATTTTGATTATTTGACTGCGCTTGTTTATCACGCTGCCGCTTATTTGATTGCGTCTGCTCATTCTTCTTAGCATGAGCATCATTATGTTGGAGTTTCGGTGAAGATGATTCTCCCAACTTATTTGCATTATGCTCACGGGAGTCACTTTGAGACGCACTAACATGAGGAGCATCGTGCGTATTAGAAGAATTCTTAAACCCCTCCCCCGTATTGTCAGGCACATGAGCTGCCTCCACCAGTGGATCCGAATTATGTTGTTGCATAAAACGCGCAGCAAAAGCAAGCATATCATCGCGCGAAATAACAGCAGTTTCCGCTAACGAATCAGTGGGTGAAACTGCTGTTGACGCAACTGCCGTACGCGTTTGTTGCGTATCATAAGTTTTCTCGCTATTGTCGCTCTGATTTTCAAACAAATTTTTACGACGTCCCGTACGAGAACCATGCCGTGCATGCGAGCCTGTAGACTTCTTGTGATTCTTACGCTCGAATATACCTGACATAGTTCCAGCAAAGGCTTCAGCAAATGTCACTTCCTCACGAACCTCAGGCTTTACAGTTAATATACCTGAACTACTTGCAGCCAATTGCTGATTACGACGTCGGTGCGGAGCCATGGCAAAAATAGTCGCAGCAAGCAAAGCTAGCACAGCAAAAAGTCCGCCCATGAAGTATAAAGGTGTCGCAAAATCAGGAACCTGATGGCGACGCCAACGCAATTCTATGGAAGCTTCCGGCGTATTATTCCCTAAATCAATTAGTAATACGCGTCGAGCTGCTTGCGAACGCAATGATGCAGATCGCGCAGTATGACGATTTGAATTTTTACGAGTACGTTTTGCAGATTGATCAACAGCACCTTCTGCAACTGCGTTATCGTATGATGCAGATCCTGATGATTGCACATAATCTGCAGTATTTATTGCCAGCTTTGCCAAACCGAGCTGACATGTAGCCGTAGGCCACAAATCAGACTGTTGGAACTTCACATTAGCATCTTTACTCTCCGTAGATGTATCATTTTGCATCGAATCTTTACTCGACATTTCTTCTACAGAAAGATTATTCCAATCACGCAAACCAGTAATTCGTTGCACAGAATTGCCCGCAACCCAGCCACGAACATCTTTTATTAAACCTACCGCAACACAGATAGGTCTGCGCGTATGCAAAGCGGCAACACTAACATGTACACGACTATCAACTAAATTCAAAACGCCAGGATCAGTAACAATGTAACGCGTCCCAGACACTTGTGCATATGCAATAACTACATTGCTCGGCTTCCAAAAAGTTGCATTAGCAACACCAAAAATAATACTTAACGCAGCAAGTACAGCAAAAAATGGAGCTACAATACCGCGCATAATAGTACCGCGCAGAGTAAATCGTTGCACTGATAGTCGCATTGGTTGTCCTTCTAAGTCAGACGTATTATCAATAATCGTCATAGCAATACCATTCTACAGTCTTTCTATACCAGTTGCAGAATTTGCTTCAAAATCAATATCAGGCTGTAGTGTAGTCTTATGCAGAAAATCACAATTTTTAAACAAAAACCACTGGTAATGCGCGCTTTTGCCGTTATGAGCGCCATAGCATTATGCGTAGGATTATCTTCCTGCGGTAACAACAACAATGAAGGCGCAGCCGATGAAAATGCTCAAAAAGTAGGCATGCAGCTACTGAAAGGCGTGAGCGCCTCTGGTGAACTTGGGAAAAAACCAGATGTTAAGCTACAAACACCGTTAGATGTGAAAAAGAATACATATGCTATTTTGCAACGAGGCAATGGTGATGTTATTCAAGAAGGCGATCGTGTATGCTCACAAGGTATCGTGCTTTCCGCTAAAGACGGTAAAGAGCTGCTGAATACTTGGAAAGAAAATCGCACTGATTGCTCTATTTCCATCAATAAGAAAACAACAAGTCGTCCATACTATGCACTGCTTAAAGGTAAGAGGATTAACACTACTATCGCATTTGGCATCAGTGCTAGCGGCAAGAATCCTGCGTATGTTATGGTACTGACACTAGTATCTCGCGAAAAATCGTTAACTCGCGCCACAGGTAAAGAAGTAACTAATATTCCTGCGCAATTGCCAAAAGTTACGCGTGATGCTTCAGGCAAGCCTTCGCTTGATTTGAATGGCTACAAGCCAAATGGAAAATTAGTTTCACAAACTGTTATTGAAGGCACTGGAAAGAAAGTACCTGAAAATAGCACAGTTTCCGTGCATTATACCGGCTGGACTCTCGATAAAGATGGCAAACTACATCAATTTGATTCCTCATGGACTCGAGGCATGCCTATCAACTTCTCACTTGCAGGTCAAGTGATTTCTGGCTGGACTAAAGGTCTGACTGGCAAAAAGGTCGGTTCACAAGTACTGCTTGTTATTCCACCAAATGAGGGCTATGGCAGCGAAGAGAAGAAGGATGCGCAAGGAAATGTGTCAATTCCTGCTAACTCTACACTGTACTTCGTTGTAGATATCCTCTACGCTTCGTGAGCAAATAATTATGCACGTGCGCATACCGTAAGTGCATAAAAATAATTTGGAATAACTCAATAAGAAAACAATAATAAGCTACTAGCTTACTAAAAATAATCAACAGAAGCCCCTCTTAGAGGGGCTTCTGCATAGATTACCTTTGTATAACTAATCTGCCTTAAAACAGACGAAGAGCATCAGACTCTACACCACGCATATCGTCATAGTCAAGAATAAGGCAAGTAAAACCGCGGTCTTCAGCCAAAACTCGTGCCTGCGGGCTAATCGTTTGCGCCGCAAAAATACCACGAACAGGCTTAAGTAACGGATCACGATTAAGCAACTCACAATAGCGAGTAAGCTGCTCTACACCATCAATACCCCCATGGCGTTTAATCTCAATAGCCACATGTACGCCATTTGCATCTTGAGCCATAATATCTACCGGACCTATTGCGGTTGGATACTCTCGACGAACTAGCTTAGCACCATCTCCAATACGCTCAATCTGCTCAGCTAAATAACGCTGCAAATGCTCCTCAACGCCATCTTTCACTAAGCCAGGATCTTCACCCAAGTCATAAGTACTATCACTATATATATGCGCCAAAGAGATTTTAAGCAAATCATCACTTTTTACAGCAGTAACACGTAGAACACAGCCATCAGCAACCTCATTGGAAGCAGCATCGGTACCATTTTCTTTTTGAAGAATGCGCATAGTACAGGGAGCAACCATCCAATTAAGCGGCTTATATGCACCAAGCTCTGAAAAAATCAATACGCTACCATCTGCCTTAATAAGCAAAACACGTTTAGCCAATGGGAGCATAGCATTTAATCGGCCTGTATACTCGGCACTACAATCTGCAACAATAATTCGCACACAGCAAGCATAACAGAAATTGCGTAGTAGGAAACACTACTTGCCTAATGCTTCAGCTAAATCGCGATTCTGCCAACGCTCATGCAATGCGCAATAACCGCCAAATAACACCAGCCACACTAAACCGCCAATTGCAGAAACACGTGTATCGTCGCTAATAAATAACGTAATATACACAAACACAAAGAATGCAATAGTAAGAGAATTCAGAAGCTTATAATGCGGCATTACGAAACCATCTGGCAGAAAATCAGCTGATTGACGATACTTACGGTGGGTAACCATAATCAAAATATAGATCATGATAATAACTGCAGAAGATGCCGAAGCAAATAGAATAAACGCACCATGCACACCCGGAATTGAATTAATAACCGGTGAAAGCAGAATCAAAGCAGCTGAGAATACGATAGCACGAGCAGGAACCTTTGTATGCGACACTTTGCGCAACTTACCCAGAATTGGAGAAGGTGATTCAAGCGCAATCTGATACATGTGCCTTCCAGCAGAGTACAGCAACGAGTTAAGTGCAGAAGAGGCAGCCGTAATAACAACAAAGAATACGAGCGCAGAAGCCCAATGCACTCCCGCATATTGGAATACCATAATAAATGGCGACATAAACACGCCTTCAGCATTCGTCGCCTTAAAACGTTGCCACGGCACAATTAGCATAATTGCTACAAGAGCACCAACATAAAAAATTAAAATGCGCATAATGATTTCGTTCACAGCTTTCGGCAACACATGGCGAGGATTCTTTGTTTCCGAAACTGTCACACCTACGAACTCAATAAGCTGATACGCATAAAACACCATTTGGAAGCTCATCAAAAATGCAAGCCAGCCATTTGGCATCAACGAAAAATTGTTGAAAATATTATCAAATCCAACATGACCTGCCGGACTGACTACACCACCATGAAGAGGAGTTGCTGGGTAATGATAGCCAATTACAACCATAACTACCGCAGTTACAATAAGCGCTACAATCAGCGTAATTTTAATCATAGAGAACCAAAATTCTGTTTCTCCAAAAAGCTTTACAGCAACTAAATTAATGCACACTAAAGCAGCTAAGAACACTACTTCTATCAGCCATTTCCAATGGCTCACATCAATATCAAAAGTTTCAAAAAATGTGACGCAATATGTACTCACAGCAGTAATTTCGCTCATACCAATCAACACAAGTACAAACCAGTATGACCAGCCAGCAAAATTACCCCAACCCCTACCAAGATAGCGCGTAATAAAGCTAATAAATGTATGCTGATTCGGATCTTTGTACATCAACTCACCAATGCCACGCATGAGCAGGAACATAATCAAACCAACAATAATGTAAACGAATACAATGCTTGGACCAGTTAAACTAATAGACTTTCCAGATCCAAGGAACAAACCTGTACCAATCGTGCCACCAATAGCAATAAATTGCACGTGACGCTTAGTAAGACTTCGTTCCATTTGGTTCGTATGTGCGCTTTCTTCCCCATGCGCGTAATGTGTTGAAGATGCAATATGAGAAGACGAGTCAACGGCTTCTTCTGTAGATTCCGATTGTGTAGAACCCACATTTACACCACTATTCGTCGTCTTACTCATTGCTATAACTCCGTTTCTTAGTAACCATGAACTTCTAATTTTATCGGAACCCGTAACTATTAGTCGGCAAAAGCATTATCTCTTGCTACTATTCCACACTTTTTAGCGAACTAACTGGATCAATTCGGTCAAGAGCAGGATTAGTTGCCCACTGCACAATTAGTGCAAAAATTAATGTAGCAGCACCAGCGATACCATAACTTAATGGCGCTACTTCAACTTCAAAATACAATGATGGCATTTTCAGTGCGTTAGTGAGCAAACCTGCAATCAGCCTACCTAATGGCAAACCTACTGCAATACCAATTATAGTAAGAATGAGCATTTCCTTATGAACATAAGAATGAACTTCTCTACGATAGAAGCCAAGAACTTTCAACGTCGCCATTTCGCGAGAACGTTCAGAAATATTCGTACTAGCCAAAGTAAATAGCACTGCTAAAGCCAAGCCTGCAGCTAACGTCACAATTAACGCAACAACAGCATTCATCAAATCAAAACTAAAAGCGTGCTTCATTTGTGTAATATTCATAACTGCAAGAACAGCATCACGCTCAGCAATATTATTCGCATATTCTATCTTTTTATTATCACTGCCGCGCAAACGAAGCATTAGCGCATTATGTTTCAAAGATTTACTATTGTTAGCGTTAAACAACCGTTTATAACATCTAGCAGTCATGTACATATTTGAACCAATAAGGTTGCGAACAATAGCATGAACTTTTACTGTTGCACGCTTAAAACCTGCGTTAGTTACGGTGATTTCATTGCCACGATTAATATCGAGAGAAGCTGCCGCACTTTGAGAAAGCAACGGGCCGTTATCTGTGAGCTTAACCGGCTGCAAATTGTTGTCAATATTTTGCAATCGCACAAGACGAGCTAACGTCGCTACGTCTTTTACAACAATCATTTGTATACTTTCAGTATCTTCTACAGTATGATGTTCAGATTTGCTTTCATTACTCACATTTTGATGCTTAGCAATTTCGCCGGAACTTACGTAAGCAGGAAGTATAGTTTCGACTAGATTATTCGACTTATCCTGTTCCACACGTTTTCTCATGCTTTGGAAAGAATCGGGAGCAGAAATCGCAATCATATCGTAATGGTAGATTCCCTCATATTGACGAGTGCCTAAAGTTGCGACGGTATCGTTTAATGCAAGACCGCACACAATAAGTGCAGTGCAGCCAGCAACACCGCCGATTGTCATGCATAATCTGCCTTTAAAGCGCGCTATGTTGCGAATAGTTACTTTATTTAGGAAGCTCATACGCTTCCAAATCCAAGGCAAACGCTCAAGAAGTACGCGAGCGCCGGCTTTTGGAGCTTTTGGACGAAGTAAATCAGCAGGAACTTGCTTTGTTTCACGCCAGCTAACAACAATTGTGCAAACTGCTACAGGAATCACAAAAGCAAGCACACACAGTGAACCGTATAACCAGTCGTAGCGTAATCTAACGCCTGGCACAGCGTAAAGTCCGCGCAAAATCTTCAAAAGAAGCGACGGAATGGCAAGGAATCCAACAATATCCCCAACTCCACCACCAATAAAGCACGCTAAAATAGCGAAGAACGCGTGCCTTGTAACTGCAGCAGAACGTCCATAACCCAGGCTTAGGTACGTTCCAATAAGACTTCGCTCTTCCTCAACCATACGTGCCATGGCTGTTAAACTCATCATCATGGCAACTACCAGAAATACTGCCGGGAAAGCGTAACCCAGTGACTGAATCGAAGCAACGTCGGAGCGTAAGCTTGCGTAACTATCATTAGCAATTCTAGTAGATATATGCCATTGTGCTTGAGGAACTTTCTTTTGTATTTCTGGCCTAATCTGCTTTAGAATTTTCGCTTTTGCTTGTTCTTTTACAGAATTCGGAGCAAGCTTTAGCCTTGGATCATTCGCAATAATATTTTTCGCTTCTCTATTCGCTATCTCATCAATAATTTGACTACGACGAGTTTTTTCACGATGAGACTGCACTTTTTCACGAATTTCTTCAGACGCATCGTCAACAATATTGCGATACGATTTAGAAAACGCATTAACATTCTTAGTATCGTTCAATCTCACAGATATTGCAGAATACGGCAGGTCACTCATGTTGCTTGGGGCTGCAGACGTAAAGATTGGGTAGCGAGATGTTACAGAATTACGAAAAGCTTTTGACTGGTAACCTTCCGGATTGTTTAAATCGTTACTATCTAAGACGCTTCCAGTAATTAGAAGATTATATTTTTCAGATTTTTTATTTGAATTATTTGAAACACTGCTGCCAGATGCAGCCGATTGCTGCAAATTTACAACAACGGTACTACCAATACTTAAACCACTATCGTGCAAAAATCGTTGAGTTACAACAGCTTCGCGATTATTAGTAGGCATACTGCCATGAAGTAAATGCAGACGGTTCATATTTTTTTGCGAGTTGTAATGCACAAAATTCATTGCGTATGAAGAACTCTCATCGTTATTAGGATGCGCTGTAGCTTTCCATGAATGTTCTGCTTCAATTTCACTGATGCTAGATAATTTTCGCAAAGAATCAACATCATCTTGAGTTAAACCCAAAGTAGATACGATTTGCAAATCATAAGCATGTAACTTTGCGTACATGTCATTCGCACCAAGAAGCATATCGTTACAACCGGCGTAAATTCCTGTCATAACAGCAACACCAAGCATCGCAATAACTGCAAGTACGCAAAAACGACGCCATTCGCGAACCCACATTCTAACGGCACTAATAAATAATGCACTCATTACAATCACCACTCAATATCAGCAATGGGCATAGGATTCTCTTGTATAGTCTCGCTTACGACTTTTCCAGAGCGAAAACGCACAACTTTATGCGCCATAGGTGCGATTGCAGCGTTATGAGTAATAATCAGCACTGTCATGCCTTCAGTACGACAGATATTTTGCAATAATTGCAACACTGCTTTACCTGTTTCATAGTCCAGAGCACCAGTAGGTTCGTCGCACAGAAGAAGCTTCGGCTTTTTAGCAAGAGCACGCGCAATGGATACGCGTTGTTGCTCGCCGCCAGAAAGTTGCGCTGGGAAGTTTTGCAAACGATCTGCCAATCCAACATCTCTTAGCGTTTTTGCAGGATCAAAATGATCTGAACAAATCTGTGAAGCCAATTCAACGTTTTCAAGCGCAGTCAAATTTGGCACGAGATTATAAAACTGGAAAACAAAGCCAATATCTTCACGACGGTAACGCACTAAACTTTTCCCTTTAAGCTTAGTAATATCACAATCACCGACAATAACGCGACCACTTGTAGCCGTATCCATACCACCTAGGATATTTAATGCCGTGGTTTTTCCAGCACCTGACGCACCTAAAATTACTGTAAGCTCGCCAAGTTCTGCCGTAAAACTAGCATCGTCCAAAGCCCGCACAACTGAAGAACCAGACGGGTATTCTTTTACAACATGGTCAAATGTTATGTATGCCACAATGCACCCTTTATGAAATTTATCCGTTAACAGTATTCGTTCAAATGTTTATTGTATTTTCATATTACTTTACGCAATATGAACAAAAGACACGAGCTTATTGCAAAAGTGAAACTCCGCGACGCGCCATACAATACGCATTGCCAAGCCATGTATGGCGAGAATTTTGCCATACCGCGCCTAAACGTGGAGCACCTTGGCTCATCCAAATACTTGGCACACGACCATCAGTACTTTGCGATCCAAGTAGATTAAAACCGTTCTTACTTTCCAACCAATCTGGGTGTTGCGTCACAAGCGCAAGACCTTCCTCTAAAGTAAGCGGTAAACGCTCATCAGAATCAATAAGTTTGTGCGCAACATCCGGCTCACGATTGAGATACTGGGTACCCGTATGAGGATCAATAGCTACATAAAACGGTCCTTCAGGCGGCTCAAAACCATCTTGCGGCATAAAACTTGCGATATCACGCGGAGGCATAGTTGTAAAACCTGCCATGCGGTCAATACTCGTACGAGAAATTAACGACTCTGGCGATACCAGTTCGCGTGTAGGAACTAATAAAATATTCGTACCTAAATCAATTTTCTCGAGTGCATGTAACAGTGGACGCGCAAGCGCACGGAAGGCATCCGCACTCATATCTGCAACATCCGGATATCCCAACGCCACAATGCGATCAAGCTGCTGCTGTATTTCTTCCGATGCTATTGACATACTTCCAGTTTACGCAAAGACTTTTATAATTGCGAGAGCACAATCACGCATCATCTCTTACAAGACAGCAGAAAGTATAGACTTATTTACGCAGTCACCAATGTTCAAATGTGACAACATACTAATACTTTACAATCGCTTCAAATTACTGTATAAAATGACGCTTTTCAGCAATAATTTCTGCTAATTGCACAGCATTTAATGCAGCGCCCTTACGCAGATTATCGTTGGTGATAAACAAAGCCAATCCACGATTACCATCTACAGCTTGATCTTGACGAATCCTACCAACGTAACTTGCAGATCTACCTGCAGCTAGCTGAGGAGTAGGGATATCATTCAATTCAACACCAGCAGCACCCTGCAATACCTCGCGAGCCATCCCTGGAGTCACCTCATGCTTAAATTCAGCATTAACACTCATGCCATGACCTGTAAAAACGCCAACTCGCACGCAAGTACAAGACGCAGCAAGATTTGGTAAGTGCAAAATCTTACGACTTTCATTACGCAACTTCTGCTCTTCATCGGTTTCCTCAGAACCGTCATCGACAATTGCACCAATAAAAGGCACTACATTAAAAGCAATGGTGCGTACAACTTTGGTAGGTTGCGGAAAATCGATTGCACTTCCATCAAAAACCAATTTATCTGCGCCCTGATCTAACGCAGCTTGAGCCTCATTCATAAGCTGTAAAGCGCCAGCACGACCAGCACCCGAAACAGCTTGATACGAAGATACGATTAATCGTTGCAAACCAAAAGCGTCGGCAAGTGGCTTCAACACAGGCATGCATGCCATTGTTGTGCAATTAGGATTGGCGACTATACCACAAGGGATTGTGTCTAAATCTTCGGGATTCACTTCTGCAACAACCAGCGGCACATCATCATGCATACGCCATTGCGAAGAATTATCTACTACGATTGCACCAGCTTGAGCAAATTTAGGCGCCCAAATTTTTGATGTTCCGCCGCCTGCAGAAAAGATAGCAATATCAATTCCACGCAAATCCGATTTTTCTACATCTTCTACAACAATATCTTTACCACGATATTGCAAAACTGTTCCTGCAGAGTGAGCAGAAGCCATAAAACGCAAATCTTTGATTGGAAAATTACGCTCATCAAGCACACGGCGCATAACCATACCAACTTGACCTGTGGCACCTAGCACCGCCACATTCACACCTGTTTCATTGATAATCGTCATCTTATTACTCCCTCAACAGCGAATAGCATAATAATTTCAGCAATTTCAACGGCCACTACCACCATACACAACAGCCTCAATTTGATTTGCATCTAAACCATAAGCTGTGTGCAAAGCACGAACTGCTTCATCAAGCTGATCAACCGGCACTAAAGCAGCAATACGAATTTCTGACGTAGAAATCATTAGCGTATTAATACCATGTTCACTTAATGCTGTAAAGAACGTAGCAGCTAAACCAGAATGTGTTTTCATACCGACGCCCACCACTGCTACCTTACCGACAGTAGGATCAACATCCATAGAAGTGAACTTCAACTCATCACGCGCAGCATCAAGCACTCTACGAATTGCTTCCATTGACGAGCTAGGAGCAGTAAGAGAAATATCGGCGGTACCAGTAGATGCACTTGCTTGAGCAATCATATCAATATTTGCGTTAGCTTTAGCCAGCGTAGTAAATACCTTCGCAGCCATGCCAGGAACATCAGGAATACCACGCACCGTAATCATAGATTCACTACGATCATGAGCAATACCTGAAATCACAGGTGTTTCCGGTCCTAAATCTGGAAACAAATCACCCATGGTAGAACGAATATCCTGATTTACCATTATTACCTTCCTTGCTCTCAAAATTTGTTGGTTTATTATCTATTCAAGTATTAAGGTGAACACACATATTCATACACATATTCACACACATATAAAACTAATTCAAATTAGGTAATTTATGTGGATCAACATTACGCGGCACAATAAGCGTTCCATTCCTATGTGAGAAAGAGCTCCGCACGTGAAGAGGCATGCTAAAGCGCTGAGCATACTCAACGCAACGCAACGCAAGCACACGGGAACCACACGACGACATTTCTAACATTGAATCGTAATCAATAACTGGAATTCGTTTTGCTGTCGGCACAATACGCGGATCTGCTGTAAAAACGCCATCAACATCTGTATAAATTTCACATATATCAGCATGCAGCGCCACCGCAAGCGCCACTGCAGAAGTGTCTGAACCACCACGACCAAGCGTAGTGTCGTCACCAATTTCACTAATCCCCTGAAAACCTGCCACAATTGCCACGCTACCCTTATTGAGCGCACGACGAACACGATCTGGCTTAACTGCACGAATGTGCGCTGCACCAAACTGTGTATCTGTCATAAAACCGGCTTGAGAACCGGTAAAAGAGTAAGCGTGAGAGCCTTGAGCATGAATTGCCATTGCAAGTAAACTCATGGAGATACGCTCACCTGCAGTCATGAGCATGTCCATTTCACGAGCAGGAGGATGAGCATTGACACTCATCGCTTGATCGATCAAATCGTCGGTAGTGTCTCCCATTGCGGAAACAACCACTGCTACATCATGACCAGCTGCTTTTGTAGCAAGAATACGTTTAGCAACTCGCTGTATGGAATCGGTATCAGCTACAGAAGAGCCACCGTATTTCTGTACGATAAGCGCCAATTTTTACCCCTTGCTTATGTGATACAGATAAACGTATATATATCTGATTGAAGCCAAGATTACCAGTTATACTCTATTTTTTGTATTTTATATTTTGTATTCTCTATTTCACGATTTTTTATTAATACCACTGCACAAGACTTACACAGCTTGACGACCAGTAAAAGCACGCCCAAGTGTAATTTCATCAGCGTATTCCAGATCACCACCAACAGGTAAACCACTTGCCAAACGTGTAACTTTAATACCAAGAGGATCCAATAAGCGAGCTAAATACGTAACTGTTGCTTCACCCTCAATATTAGGATCAAGCGCAAGAATAATCTCTTTTATTTGAGGATCTTTAAGACGTTCAAGTAATTGCGTAATCGCTAAATCCCCTGGCCCTACGTTTGCCATTGGATTAATTGCTCCACCAAGCACATGATAAACACCCGTGTACTCGTGAGTTCGTTCAATACTCATAATATCTTTAGGTTCTTCAACTACACAAATTTTGCTATGATCACGACGCGGATCAGCACAAACAGCACAAGGAGTTTGCTCACAAACATTGCCGCAAATATCACAGAAACGCACATTCGCTTTCATATCGCTAATAGCATCTATTAAGGATTGCGCTTCTAATTCAGGCGCCGAAAGTATGTAAAAAGCAATTCGTTGAGCACCTTTAGGCCCAATACCCGGAAGCTTTGAAAACGCCTCAATTAAGCGACCAATAGCGCCATCGTATGACGATGTATTATGCACGGTTTATTACTCCTCTTGCTTCCTTTTTGCACTAGCAGCTACATTCTTAGGATTTTTAGGATCAGTAGCTGCAAATTCTTCGACTACTTTAACTTCAAATATTTGCTTAAGCTCATCCATGTTCACTGAAGTAGTAGCTTCCAGCGAATCGTCATCCATCGAACATTCATCAACACAAGCTCCACTAGTTGGCGTTGCCGGTACTTGCATTGGAACAAAAGCAGGATTAGAAGATAATGTCTGATTCTGCTGACTCTGCTGTACTTGCGATTGAGCTGGATGTTCTAAAGAAACATTAGATTGAGAAACTGTAGAGTCAACATCTTGTTCTGTTTTAGTTCCTGCTCCCAGTTCTATTCCGGCTCTCGATTCAGTTCCCTGTTCAGTTTTATTGGCAACTTGAGAAGGCTGATTGGCAGACGCTTGACTGACAGATAAGTTAGGTACTGTAACAACATCTGCAATAGGCACAGCAGACATATCAGCCCAAGCATCATCATCAACACTCGTTGCAGCAGCTAAATGAGCAGTAGAAGATGTACTTTGTTGCGCTGACAAGACATTTTTTTGCATTGTTGTACGTAACGTTGTACTTTCCGCAGTATGCTCGGCAACTACTGACGCTGCAGAACCATCAGTGTTGTAAAAATCCGAGGACTCTTTTTTCTCAGAACTATCAGTCGTAACACCACTACTACCGGCAGTAATCTTATTGTTAAAACCAGCAACTGCACCAGTTTTACGTAATAGAATGTCACGCTTAACTTGGGCAAGTTGTTGCGGCTGCATGCGCGCAACAGACTCTACTTGTTCACCATTAGCAGCCACAGGTGCTGGCGCAATCATCACTTGTGCACCAAATACCTCATGAACTACACTCATAACTACTTTTGGAACTTTTTGCCCATCATACGGAGCAGTAGTACACACTGCGAGCGCGAATGCATGTTGACTCATAGGTTCATTAAAAGTCAACACTAAATGTTGTCGTCCTGGTTTAACTGAAGTTAGCTGTACTTGCGGCACATATTTATTCGTTACGTATTCGCGCACGTCTTCCGGCAATTTTAGAACTACTTCATTCCACATTTCGTTTACGTCTCTGGAATCATTGCTTTGCGCGCTGGAAGCCGAAGTTATTGTCAGCGCTTCAGCAGATACTTGCGCAGGTTTTGCATGTTCTATAGTTGCTGAAGATTGCGTTGCTGAAACTGTTGCCGTATTGGCGCTATTTGTATTATTCGTGTTACTTGCACTATTGGTAGCCTGCACAGCAACAACATTATTATTGTTATTGCGTTGCGAACCCACGAAATGACTTCCAGAAAATGCCCTATTACCTTGATTAGGCTGACGTTGCGCAGTAACAGTATCTTGTCGCACTGGAGATTGATTAACACTACTGCTAGGCATATGAACAGCAACTTCAGTTGCACTTTCACTGTCTGCAAGCAAGCGTGCCATCAAAATTTCCAAATTCATACGCGGAGAAACAGCACTAGCCATGCCGCTTAACGCATCGTTAACAGTTTGAGCCATACGTGTTAAATTCGACAATGTTAATTGAGAAGATTGCCGCTGCAAAGCCACTAAATCCTCTGGAGCAATATCGTTTAATAATTCCGAAGCAGCTTGTTCGCCTGCAGCAACCATAAGTAGTAGATCACGTATCCGTCCCAATAAATCTTCCACAAATTTACGAGTATCATACCCTCCTATAACCACTCGGCGAACCACATCATACAGCGCAGCACCATTATGCGCAATAATTGCATCAATAGCTTCTTCAATTAATGCACTCGGCGTAAATCCGAGCAATGCAACAGCTGAATCTAACGAAATAGTGCCATCAACAGCACCAACCATAAGCTGGTCAAGAACTGAAAGAGTATCACGCATCGAACCAGCTCCAGCACGCATAGCTAGACGCAACACTCCAGGAGCTGGAACAATATTTTCTTTTTTACAAATGTCTTCGAGATACGGACTCATCACTTCCGGAGGAACAAGGCGGAATGGATAATGATGAGTACGAGAACGAATAGTGCCTATTACTTTATCTGGCTCAGTGGTAGCAAAAATAAACATTACATGCTCGGGAGGCTCTTCCACAATTTTTAACAATGCGTTAAAACCTTGCGGAGTAACCATATGAGCTTCGTCAAGAATGAAAATTTTATAACGATCTCGAGCAGGAGCAAAACCAGCACGCTCACGCAACTCACGAGCATCATCGACACCGTTATGACTTGCCGCATCGATTTCCACTACATCAATCGAACCAGGACCGCCCGTAGCTAAATCCTTACAACTTTGGCATTTACCACACGGGTGAGAAGTTGGTCCTTTTTCGCAATTAATACACCGCGCTAAAATGCGAGCAGAGCTAGTCTTACCGCAGCCACGAGGTCCCGAAAATAAATAAGCATGCGTAATTTTACCTTGGTCTAATGCTTGAGACAAAGGTACAGTAACCTGATCCTGCCCAATAACACCATCAAATGTGTCAGGACGATATCTACGATACAAAGCAAGTGCCATTTTAATCTACCGCCACCTAATTATTTCCCCAATATATCTTATTTCAGACTAGCAGAAACTGCCACCCACCTGGTATTGAATACAAATTTAAGCACATCCTTATTTTTATTTATGCGATGTACCACAATCTTCCAGTCCTGCACGAGCTACAACTTCCACACTAGGCGCAAAAGGAATCTGCAGCGGCACGGCAACACGAACAGTTACATCATCATGAGTTGAAGCACATGACTTCAAAATAGCATGACTTGAAGTAACTGTACGCGCTGCAGCATTACACACATGAGTTTCCATACGTTGCAATGCTGAAGCACCCGACAATGCTGAGGCAGTAGCAACAGCATACGCTTGATGCTTAGAACTCAACACATGACCTAGAATAGTGGAAAAAACGAGCATTAAGCAGACTGCGATTACCAGCATAATGCCTAGCATTGTGCCAGAACCGCAGTCTACTGCACCGCATCGCTTACGCGCGAAATATATCACATGTTTCAAACAATAATGGTACCAATTCATGCTAAAACCTGACTAACACGACTCTCCACCAATGGTGGCAATATGTGAAAAGGATCTGGAATAAGAGGACATTTTACAACGATATTTGCCATATCACTGCCTCGACTTATTCGCACAGAAGCTCCCGGCCCTGCAACTTTTTGTGCAATACTTGCAGCAGCTTTATCATCATGATGAGTCACCATATAATATGCAACTTGTGCTGCAGCATCATGGCAATTCATAGCGCATACTACTGCCCTACCAACACCCAATAACACCAATATAAGCATCAATGCACAAGGCAGAACGATAGCAAATTCAGCAGTAACTGCACCGCAATCATGCACACTATTAGTACGCAATAAACGCTCACATGCTATATTTTTCCGCATCATAAGCTCATTTCATTTGCTTCATTACACAATACGTCAACTAATCTTCAATGCTTTTTGCACCAATTGCGTCAATGCTGTTCGTATAGCGCCTGATTTCAAAATAGCAATAAGCACTGCAGCAAAACCAGTAGCAGCGATAAGAACAACAGCATATTCAGCAGTAACTGCACCCGAATCTCGTTGTTGAAGATTACCGGCATATTGCTCACTTTTCTGCCGTAAACGCGTTGCTATTACTGATAATTGCTCATTCATTTGCAATATCGATACCGAACAACGCACGGCAAGATTCTGCATTATCCCAACCATAATCTTGTACCTTTCCCTTCAAAATATCCGAAATTTTCGGATGCTACCATTGTGACAAGTTACCTCATCGTCCCCAATAAAAAATCCTTAATGTGGATAAAAGCTCACTCAACCATCACAACATGTTATTGAAAACAATCAATCTGTTAGTCTTACCCACAACTAGCGCATAAGCGACATCACCGTTGGAACAATGCCAATACATATAAAAGACGGCAAAAAACATAAACCTACAGGAAGTAGCAGGCGCACAGACAATCTCGAAGTTTCTTGACGGGCAGCATTCGCCATAGTGCGCTCATAATGGCTCGAAAGAGCCAATAATACTGGCACTGGCGATGATCCATAACACCAAGACTCACACAATGCTGACATTAACCATTTTGCCAATATTGATGAAGAAGCTATTTGTTCACCTTCAACTAATTTCATACCACTTTTAGCAACAGAATCAATTTGAGTAGTATGCACATAAACAGGAGACCAAGCTTCATGCCACGTATCACCAGCTAATAACGCATCTGAAACTGCACAGAGCCATAGACCACAGCCCCCCGGCAATACTTCGCCAACAGCAGTAAGAGCTCTCGGAATAGATGCCCCACTACGCAGCGCAACAATAATCATATGCAAACCTAGCAGCGGATCAATGTCTGATATGCGTGCATTTCGCCATTCATATTTCATTCTTGCATTACCATATAAAAATTGCGCACCTTCACCCAACACATGCGCACCTACAGACACATTGCAACACTGCCAAACCATTACAACGAATATTGGAACAATAATCCAAAGCTGCCACCACATGTTAGCCTCCCACGATGGCGCTATCCATAGCATGTTGTGATATTCGAAGCATAGAACGCACCCAAGCTAAACCCAAACTATAACACACTGCACCAAGAGCTAAGAGAATCCACCCATGCACAGTAGTGCTTAACATAAGGAGAGGATGTCCACCGAGTAATTCTCCAGCTAGAAGTGCCAAAAAAGGCAATGCAGTCAGTAATTTTATAGTGGCTTGAGGCATTGCAGCAACATCAGCACGCAAATCTTCAGCACGACGCTGAGCATGATACGACGCAGCGGTAGCCTCTACGCAAGTTGCCATAGCACACCCAAGCGTATTACTTAATTGGTACGCAGTCATAAGATTTTCAGCAACATGATGCATATGCCGTTCAAGACGACGACGCTGACTGTCAGTTATTTCGCGATTACGAGTTAAACATCGCGTAGCAAGCCACTGATAAATAAGCTCAGTATTCATTACAGAAGCACTACTATAATGCTCTATTTTAGTATCAGCTTGTATGATCATAACAAATGTCGATCCCGCTCGCAGAGCTGCAAGTAACCCTGCGAGCGCCTCTTCAATATCCATCTTCATTCCCCCCAATCTCTCAAACCAAGTTACGATGTCAATTGACTTAGAGCACACGTATGAATACTGGTAATATCTTCAGGAAGCTGCCAGCGTTGAGCAAATTTAGCCCAAGCTGGCAGAACTTCCATATTCAAACGATTATCTGCACGACGTATCAACTGCAAAACAGCAATGCCTCGCAACACTGACCCCTGAGATGATGACTCTAAAACACCAAGTTCTCGAACCATACGACGCCCATCTGCTGTACGCTCCACGTGAATAACCACATCAAAAGCACCCGCTGCCAAAGCGCATAAAGCAGCTGGCTCTAATCCCGCAAGTAAACCCAACGCCATAAGACGAGCAGGAACCTTTTCTACTTCATCAGCGTGCAACGTCGTCATCCCACCTTTATGACCTGAAGTGAATACGCGTAACAAATCCGCAATTTCTTCACCTCTACATTCACCTAGAATGATGCGATCTGGACGCATTCTTAACGTTGCTTTTACTAGTTGAGATAAACTAATTTCACCTGCACCTTCTACATTTGCTTCTCGCACACTTAATGAAACATGATTAGCTGTCAATGCACCAAGCTCTCGAGTCTCTTCAACTGACACAATTCGATCATGTGAATCAGCCACTGCAAGCAAAGCTTTCATAAGAGTAGTTTTCCCAGAACCAGTACTTCCAGTAATAACTATATTGGCTCTTAACTGCACTAATACGCTCAACATATATGCCAATTCTTGAGGAAACATACCTTGATTACTTAAAGATAACAAATCACAACGTTTGATCGAAGGGAAACGAATAGACAATGCCGCACCTTGCGCAACGACTGGCGCCAATACTGCATGAATACGAATACCAGATTTACTTGAAGCGTCAGCTATAGGACAAGCATCATCAAGTCTTTTACCAAGCTGAGCGCAAAGCCATACCGCATATTCTCGTAGCAATGTAGGATTTCGTAAAGGCACACGAGGCACACACTCACGTAAACCTTGTCCTCGATCCACCCAAACACGACCTTCTTCACTTATAACCATATCAGTAACATGCAAATCAGCAGCAAATTCCTGTAAGATACCAAAATCTATGTCACGAGTATTACTCTTACTCACTACCATACCTGCCCCCAGTATGCTGTAAATGACGATATTGCACTCTTCGATATTGAGCTACTGCATCTTTTGTACGCGCAATAACATCTCCCAAAAGCCAACGTTCAATCTGTTTCATAGTCGCTTTCATTGGCGCTGAAATACCTCGGATACCATACCCACCAACAATGCTCGCATACATACGCGCATCATAAGATAACGAACCCAATATTGGAATTGTTAAATATTCAGCAGCTTCATCAATATGTAAAACATACGATTTTTGTGTTAATCCACGCGGCGCTAAACCTATCGCCCCAAATTTATTGCAAGAACCATCACCATCACTGTATACACTATTAAACCTTTGAAAGAAAGCACGAAAACGAGCTAAATCAAGTACAGATAATTCAACAGCAGCCAATGTTGCTAAATTAGCAAGCTGAGGAATACTCTTGTAAGCCTGCATCGCAACTTCACCAGCACCAATATCTACAATAACTACATCACAGGCTTCAGCTAAAGCGCGAATAGCAGCCTCAACTACCCACGGTTCCGGCCGCTTACCTTGCCACGGAGCAAACGCTAAAACATCAACTCCATCCCAGTGCACTAGCTCATTACACAATACATAGCCATCACAGTGACCTAACGGTGCCTCAACTTCTTGTAAACGACGACCTTCATCAGATTCTAAGCCGAGTAGCACATCTAAACCGCCATGCACCAAATCAGCATCAACAAGTGCAACATGATGTCCACGCATAGTTAAATGACGAGCAAGTAACGATAATGACGTACTCAATCCAATGCCATCAGTTGCAGCAGTCCCCACTAGGATATTTGAGGGCAACGGAGACAACGTCCCACACACCATTTGCTCCTGTGCATATTCTTGCGTCGAACGAACAGTACTACTGGTTGTGCTACGAGAATATTGAGGCAATACAGTCATTATCGTATGATCTTCCGAAGCTGCTTTTACAGACTCTGCAATACCAGGCACTCCACTATTGTGCGATTGCGCTGATGCCTGGGGAGGATAAACATAACGCTGCGTGTTTTGCAGTTCCCCTACACGCACACTACTACTGCCAGAAACGTTACCAATAGTAGCATCAGCCAGTTTATTATTTGCATTCATATTCATACTCATGCGCCTATTGAAACGCATAAGCAAGCTGGTATGCAATGGAATCGCAGCAATGTGGTTAAAACATTGAAAGCTGATTTAGACCAATCTAACTCAAAAACTGTGTTTAAAACTCGCGTTAATACTATGAAATTATTTCAATAAAAAATTAAATAATCCTCACTTATTCCAAAGTCAGTGCGTGATTAAGCACAAGATCTCCATGAGACTGCATATAACGCTCAAGAAGTTCCCCATAAATTGGCTTAGTTTTTAGAATATCCGAAATAAGCAGCGCAATAAACGCGGAAGCTGCAACTGGAAGTGTATGAATCATAGTTCCAGACATTTCAACTGTTAGCAAAATCGAAGTCAAAGGAGCTTTTACAGAAGCAGACAACGTACCAGCCATCACACAGACTGCGAACACAGATACGAATTTTGCATCAATACCAAATGCTGAAACACTAGTAATACCACGAGCTGCTACCCCGCCTGCGAGCGCACCCACAGCAAGAATCGGCATAAAAATACCCCCAGGAGCACCGCAACCAAAACTTGTAGAAGTAAACAGCATTTTTGCAACAAAAAGCAAACAGAGCATTGCAATACTTATTTTCCCATACTCTGAAAGACGAACAAGATTAGAGCCGCCGCCAAGTACTTCAGGAAGGAACAAGCCGACTGGAATCGCAATTAAGCAGGCTACCGCAACCGGCATCCACTGAGGCAAATAACCATACAACGTTTGTAAGCCAAGAAGTGAACGATTCATTAAAGAGCCCACAAATCCAGCAAAAATACCAAGTGGAATAAGCCAAATATGCAATCCCATTGGCAAGTCTGGAATTTGCCCGAAATCTAAAACCGGTCGCAAACCGAAACATGTCTGCGAAACAAAATCAGCACACAAAGAAGCAACAGCAGCACCCATAAGAACAGTTGAAGTTAAGCCACGCTGCACTTCTTCCATCGCAAACATAACGCCAGAAAGAGGAGCAGAAAATGCTGCCGATAAACCAGCAGCAGCGCCAGCAGTTACAATATAATGTTCTTGTATGTCGTCACGCTTGCCTTTGCGGAAAATTCGTGACAACATCTGTGCGCCACACGCGCCAATTTGAATTGACGGGCCTTCACGCCCAAGCGACAATCCAAATAAAGAACCTAGCAAACCACCAACAAAACGTACCGGTAAAATAGTGTTCCAGCGCATATTTAATCCGCGCCGAACGTAGCCCACAACTTGCGGAATACCGCTTCCGGAAGCCATACTTTCTTTAATACTCATCCATCCAATAATGAGACCGGCAATTATAGCAAAAACTACACATGGCACAATCCACCACGCATTATGCCACATTTGCAAATACATCCAGCGCGCAAAATCTGTACCATACTCAATACCAAGTCTGTAGGAAGCTACAAGCGAACCGGAAACTGCGCCAACGAATACGCCCGCTAATATTACTTTCCAGCGAAGCTGACAAAAAGTTTCTGATATTTGCTTTGACCACTTACTTAAAAAGCTCGCTACATTCTTAAAATTCACTACAACTCGATTCTGCACACAATGCTTAACTTTTAAATACTAAAATATGTACAATAACAATATCTGCGAAACAATATAACCAACAGAAGCAGCCAAAAATGGCGCAATCAACTCCGCGCAAAGCAGAAAAATGCCATCTTTTATGCGCTTTCTTTGAATAAGCTCCACACCTTCAAAAATTGCAGTAGAAAAAGTTGAGAATCCACCCAAAAATCCTAAAATCATCAAATAAACAACATTAGCGCCAAAAATCGCTACTGCAACCATGAAAACATTAGAAACAACTCCTAAAGCAAACGAAGCTAAACAATTAATAAACAGAGTTGCAACAGGAACTCTACTATTATGGCTTGCAGCAATTTTTTTAGTCATGGCGCATCTTAAAACAGCGCCTAAACCGCCAAAAAAGCAAGGCAAAACAAATATAGTAAAAACGTACAATGAATTCATTGTTTCACCGCCTTAGTATTAGCTTCTACAACAGTTTGTTCCCGCTTTCTATTGATACATTTTGCAATTCTTGTTCCAACCCAACTTCCAAAGAATGCCATGAGAACGCCAAAAATCAAAGAAAAAATCATACCCAAAATAGCAAACGTCATGCGCGGAGCAATAAGCGACATAGCACCTTCAAATGCGAAAGTAGACATAGTTGACAATCCGCCGCAAAAGCCTGTTCCAAGAGCATATTTAAACAAAGCTTGCTTTTCCGCCGGTAACGCCTTAACTGCTATTGCAGTAACAAAAGCAAAAATAAAGCAAGCAATCATATTAGATAGGAAAGTACCTAAAGTAAGCTGACCGAATATAGAAGACTGACCATCTACTGGCTGAATTATGTGCGCATAGGAAGAAATTATTCCACGCACAAATGCTCCTAAAGTACCGCCAATAAAAACTAAAAGGTATAAGCGGCGATTATTTTTCTGATTTTTTTTGCTTACTCTCTTCATTTTCACTCTTTTCAAAACTCTTGTCATAAACCAAAACGACACTCTCGATTGAGAAGTGCCGTTTTGTTAAGTTAATCATCAGCTAATAAACAATTTCAGTCAGTGAGTGAGTGAACGCTAATAATGTGATCACGTTGCGGACCAGTGCCAATAGCAGAAATACGGCAATGTGAGAGCTCTTCTAATCGCTTCACATAATTCTGAGTATTCTGAGGTAGATCCTCAAACTTGTGAATTTGCGAAATATCCTCATTCCAACCTGGAATCATTTCATATACCGGCTTTGCAGAAGCAAACAGCGCTTGATCTACCGGCATTTCTTCCACGCGCTTAACAGTTCCGTCTGTCAAAGTCACATCATATGCAACGCAAACTGGAATTTCCTTCAAACCAGTCAAAACATCAAGTTTAGTAAGCACAATATCCGTCAAACCGTTCACACGCGTAGCATAACGACTCACTACAGAATCAAACCAACCACAACGACGAGGACGACCAGTAGTAACACCGTACTCATGACCCTGCTCACGCAACCAGTCACCTTGTTCATCCAAAAGCTCAGTTGGGAATGGACCCTCACCAACGCGAGTGATATACGCCTTAGCAACACCAATTACACGAGTAATACGCGTAGGTCCAACACCTGTACCAGTGCAAGCACCACCTGCAGTAGGATTAGAGGAAGTGACGAATGGATAAGTACCATGATCAACATCAAGCATTGTAGCTTGACCGCCTTCAAACAGTACGGTCTTACCTTCATCTATTGCTTTATTTAACACTAATGAAGTGTCAGCAACATAGGGCTTCAAACGTTTACCAAGTTCTACAAGCTGAGCAGTTACAGTATCAATATCAATAGGGTGCTGATTATAAAGCTTCACAAGCATTTGATTTTTTTGATGCAAACTTGCTTCAACTTTATCGCGTAAATGTTCAGCATTAAATAAATCGTGCACACGAATACCAACGCGGTTGATTTTATCCGCGTAAGTAGGTCCAATACCACGACCAGTTGTACCAATCTTATGCTTACCAAGGAAACGCTCAGTTACTTTATCAATAACTCGATGATACGGAGTAATAATATGTGCAGCTTCACTCACCAACAAACGCGAACAATCAACACCGCGAGATTCCAAGGCATCAATTTCTTCAAATAAAACTTCTGGATCAACAACAACGCCATTACCAATTACAGGCGTCACATTAGGGCTAATAATGCCGCTTGGAAGCAAATGCAGTGCGTAAGATTTATCTCCGACTACTACCGTGTGGCCAGCATTATTACCGCCATTAAAACGCGCGACAATATCAACCTTTGAGCCGATTAAATCTGTTGCTTTGCCTTTACCTTCATCACCCCATTGAGCACCAATAAGCACAATTCCAGGCATGCCGCACCTCCATTTTTTGAGCTAGCGCCGCTCAAATAAGCATAATTCCTACCTGACCAGACTAGCGCTACGCCCCTACCGAATCATCAAGATAACAACGCAAGTCAAACGCAAAAATCTACTGTAACGCTTTTCCGGCAGAGCCTAACTGCACGCACGCTTCTACGACACGTTGTGCCATAGCTTTTTCAGCTTCACGCCCCCATGAACGAGGATCGTATAATTTCTTTTCGCCAACTTCACCATCTATTTTCAGCACAGCATCATAATTACTAAACATATGTCCTGCGATAGCCCGAGTAAAAGCGTATTGCGTATCCGTATCAATGTTCATTTTGACTACGCCGTAACGCACAGCTTCAGCAATCTCTTGAGGAGTTGAACCAGATCCGCCGTGAAATACCAACAAGAAAGGCTTTCTCGACGCGCCAAACGTACGAGTATCGCAAATATCTTTATATCGTTCATACACTGCTTGCTGAATTTCTTGCAGCAAGTGCGGATGCAATTTCACAACACCTGGCTTATACGCACCATGAACATTGCCAAAAGTAAACGCTGCCATATATCTGCCACGCTCACCTAAGCCAAGTTTTTCTACTACTTGCATAGCATCTTCAGGTGTTGAATATAGGCGCTCATCAATATCGGCACGATGACCATCTTCTTCACCGCCAACTACACCGATTTCAATTTCGAGAATAGTACGCGCCTTTTGTGAAACATCAAGTAACTCCTGCGCTACATCCAAATTATGTTGCAAAGGCACAGTCGAACCATCCCACATATGCGATTGGAACAGAGGCTCGGCACCATGCTTAACCTGCTCCGCTTCCTTAGCTAAAAGCGGACGAATCCAATCATCTAAATAAGATTCAGCGCAATGATCTGTGTGAAGAGCAATAGTTATATTTGGATATTGTGCTGCAACTTCATGCGCAAAAGCAGCAAAAGCAAGAGAGCCTATTACGCGATTATTCACAGATTGCCCAGAAAAATAAGCAGAACCACCAACAGATACTTGAATAATGCCGTCAGACTCAGCCTCTGCAAATCCCTGTAGAGCTGCATTCAGCGTTTGGGTGCTCGTAACATTAATAGCTGGGTATGCGTAGCCGCCTCGACTTGCGGCATCAAGCATATGCGCATAACGTTCAACAGTTGCAATAGTCATACTTGTATTATCCGCCTTTATGCTCCACAGTGCCAATATATGCACAAAAACGTTACATATACGTAGCGCACACGCACAGCGCATGCACAAATATACGACACAACATAAGCTACAGCGATATGCGCGCCACAGTAAGTCTAATCTTGATTCAACATTTGCTTATGACGTTTTTTGGCTTCTGTAACGACAAATTCGTGATATTGCACGGCAATCGAAGCATCTAATCCGGCTGTTTTTGCAAGTTCTAGCAGCCGATTCACCTGCGTATGCTCACGGCGAGTATCCGCAGGAGCAAAACCAGCTTGAGCTTTAATCTCACCAATGCGTTGGGTAATTTTAAAGCGCTCAGCTAACAGTGCAACAACAGCACCATCAATATTATCAATCGATTGACGCAACGCAATAATCTTTTCTGCAGCATCTTTGCAGCATGTATTTGACGAATTATCGCGAGCGTCAATCGTTGTTTCAGAAAAATCACACATATTATAATTAATCGAAATACGTTTGCAAAACCATAGTAGTTTCGGTACTCACTGGCACAATACGATGAATTGTGTTAATAAGTTCTTCTAGCTTACTTGGAGTTGCTACACGCACTACCAACATAAAACTTGGACTACCAGTAATCGAATAACATGCTTCAATCCCCGGTATGTCACGCAGTTTTGTAGGAATCGTTGCCTCTTGACCAAAATCAAGCGGCGTAACTGACACAAAAGCACTTACCGGTAAACCACGACGCTCGTAATCAATCAATGCACGATAACCAGTGATAATACCTTTACGCTCAAGCTTCTGCACACGCGATTGTACCGCGGAAACAGACAGACCTGATGCTTTTGCTAAACGCGTTAATGTTGCACGACCATCATGTTCGAGAATATCTACGATAATTCCGTCAGTTGAATCCATCACCATGTTAACTTCAGATTTATGAGGATTTCCGGTCATACGTCCTCCATTCTCCCATCGACGCTGAATTGAGAATCTATAAATGAATCTAAGCTAGCGCCACCTTGCAGTCACTCCCATAGTACCGTATTTTTTACAGAAAAAGAACAAAGTTATACAAAAAATAAAGTTTCTACGACAAATAACGAACACATGAAACAATAAATTTGTGAAGATTTTACCCTATTTTTCCAGGTTTGCACAGGAAATATAGTTTCTTCATAAGAAAGATTGAGAAAAATTGTGCGATATACAAGAAAATTTTCACATTCTATTTTATTAAGATTTTTGCAAAAATAATCACTATTGAAACTTCGTATACAGAAAATATTGTTCCTTAATGCTTGATTGCTTGACTCTTGTTGCCTACCTAGTATTTGCAAACAATCATTTTTAATTATGTATGATTAGCATATGAGCATACTCTTGTAAGCAGTACTGGTATTATATTTCATAATCAACATAAAAGATGCAAACAAAGCCTATAATACCAACAATTAACTGTAATCATCTTCATAAAAATCAACAATTAACTATTACAGAAGGAGCACAATATGGTTGCTGTAGCAAAACACGCAACCTCGATACCTCGCTCAGGTATTCGAGACGTATTTGACCGCGTAGAACAAATACCTGATGCCATTTCGTTATGTCTAGGCGAACCAGGGGAAACTGCTTCTTCACACATTGTTGACGCAGCATGCGAATCTCTGCGTGCAGGCAAAACAAAATATACAGACGTGTTAGGAATACCGGAATTTCGTAATGCTGCTGCCTGCTATACACAACGCGTAAAAGGTTTAACGTATGACGCAAATTCTGAAATCCAAGCCGTTGATGGCGCAACCATTGGTTTATATTTAGCTATTAAAGCTGTAGTGGATCCAGGCGATGAAGTTATTATTCCATCACCATATTTCACTTCTTACGACGCAGAAGTATTAATGTGCGACGCTACACCTGTCACAGTTGCCTTACAACCAGAGCATGGCATGCATATTAATGCAAACGAAATTCGCAAGGCAATTACCCCACATACTCGCGCAATCATTATCAACTCACCATGCAACCCAACAGGCGCTGTTACTAGTGCAGAAGAACTCGCAGAAGTAGCAAAAGTATGCCAAGAATTTGATTTGTGGGTAATTTCCGACGAAGTTTATCATCCGTTTGTATTCGCAAGCAGCCCCGAATCCGAACCAATTGGCGAAGCGGTAGCACCCTCTATTGCAGCTGTCGAAGGTATGAAAGATCGCACTATTATTGTAGAGAGTTTATCAAAAACTTATGCAATGACTGGTTGGCGCATTGGCTATCTGCTAGCACCAAGCAATATTATTGAGCAAACCAGCAAAATTGCAGAAATGATGCACTCATCTGTAAACTCCACTGCACAATACGGCGCAATTGCAGCGCTCACTGGACCGCAAAATCATGTGCGCGAAATGCGCGAAGAATATCGTACAAAGCGCAGTTTAGTTTTGGAAGTACTGGCAGATTGTAAAGCTGTGCGCCTTATTGAACCACAAGGAGCATTTTATGTTTTTGTTGACATACGACCTACTGGATTAACTTCTGAAGAATTTAGTAGAAAACTTTTGAAAGAAGAAAAAGTTGCTGTTGTTCCTGGTGAAGCATTTGGCGCAGAAGGAAGCGGATTTGTGCGACTCTCTTACGCAGGCAAAGCAGAAGAATTACGCGAAGGAGTAGAAAGAATGCGGCGTTTTGCTGAAGTGCACCAAGCAGCCCAAGCCGCAAATAGTAATTAGTAACTCAATAATTTGTATTACGTTGTATTACACAAATAATTGCCCCCAACGCACGCACTGGGGGCAATTATTTACTCATTCACTAAGCAATAGTTGATGATGAAGTATTAGCAGCACCATTAGTTTGTTGAATTATTGCAGCTAAGAAATCACGATTTGAAGCAGTTTTCTTCAATCGTGGAATCAAAGTCTGATATGCTTGCTCTGCTTCAAGACCACCAAAGAGGCGACGCAAACGATAAATAACCGGCAAATCAGCAGCTGGCGTAATTAATTCTTCACGACGAGTACCCGAAGCATTAATATCCACCGCTGGGAAGAGACGCTTATCAGCCAAATCACGACTCAAACGCAGTTCCATATTGCCAGTGCCCTTAAATTCTTCAAAGATTACTTCATCCATCTTGGAACCAGTTTCTACCAATGCTGAAGAAATAATCGTCAAAGAACCACCATCTTCAATATTTCGAGCAGCTCCGAAGAACTTCTTCGGAGGATACAATGCTTGAGCATCCACACCACCAGAAAGAATACGGCCGGAAGTAGGCGCAGCAATGTTATAGGCACGCGCCAAACGGGTCATCGAATCCAGTAAGACAACAACATCCTGTCCAAGTTCTACCAAACGCTTGGCACGCTCTATAGCAAGCTCAGCAACCGTAGTATGGTCAGAAGCTGGGCGATCAAAAGTAGAAGAAATAACTTCACCCTGCACAGTACGTTCCATATCAGTAACTTCTTCTGGACGCTCGTCTACCAGAACTACCATAAGATGCACTTCAGGATTGTTAGTTGTAATAGCGTTAGCAATATTTTGCAGTGTAATCGTCTTACCGGCTTTCGGCGGCGACACAATCAAACCACGCTGACCCTTACCGATTGGAGCAATCAAATCAATCACACGACCTAACATGCGATTAGCAGTAGTTTCTTGCTTCAATCGTTCTTGCGGATATAGTGGCGTCAATTTTGCAAATTGAGGGCGAGACTGCGATTCCTCTACGCTCATGCCATTAATGCTGTCAATTGCTTGCAAAGGCACGAATTTTTGACGCTGATTTCTACGATCCCCCTCACGAGGAGCACGAATGGAACCTTGTACAGCATCACCTTTACGCAAGCCATATTTTTTAATTTGACTCATTGAAACATAGACATCATTAGGACCAGGCAAGTAGCCGGACGTGCGAATAAATGCATATGATTCTAATACGTCAACAATACCTGCTACTGGAACTAATTCTTCCTGAATTTCTTCACGTCGTGATTCTCTCGAATCGCGTTCTTCGCGACTCATACGCTCATTACGCTCACTACAATCTGTACGACGTTCATCTCGCTCGTCACGGCTCATACGGTCAGTACGCTCAGCATAATCTGCACGCGTATCATCATAATCACGAGAACGACCACGCATACGACGTTGGAAACGATCTGCGCGATTGGCTTGATCTTCGTGATCATAATCACGGGAAGAGCCACGTTGACGACGCGACTCAGTGTCAGCACGAGCCTCATCACCTGGCAAAGTTGCTAAAATCTGATCTAAATTACGCGAATCCATGCTTTCTTGTCGACGATCACGATTATCACGTTCATCTGCATTATGACGACGCTGGAATGTATTGCCGCGATTGTTGTCACGTCTATAATTTTTTGCACCAAAATCTGCTTCATCACGATAGCGACGCTCCGAAGTAGCATTTGGAACTAACGTCTCCAAAGCTTCTAAGTCCTCATCGTTCGATGCCTGAACGTCTTCATTTTCCACAAGCACATCTGCAGCTTTATTAGTATTCGCGCTATTGCGAGGAATACGAACACTCACTCCAGCAGGCGCTTCTCCCCCATTGCGCGCAGCTGTTAATGTAGCTAACAATTCAGGTTTGCGCATCGTCGACGTACCGCGCAAACCCATTTGCTTTGCAAGATCCTTCAATTCTGAAAGCTTCATTTTTTCAAGATTCTGGCCTGTTGCCACAATTTTACCTTTCCTTAACTCGCGCGGAATAGAATACCGGCAAGCCTTTACATGGAAGATTACGGAAAAATCCGTCACGAACTCGTCATTATTACATAACAATGTACATAACAACAAACAGTATGTATGCTACTACAGCTCAACGACGCTATACGACACGACGCGCCATAAGTTTAATATTTTTTAGATTATAAGTTAAATATTTAAATAAATAGCGTCAATAATGATGAACAATGCCACCATTATTGACGCCTTCTTACTTAATGCTACAAATTATGCGCTCATTTATACAAAAGTTAGCGCATATAAATACTTACTATTTCTTTTCGTGATAAGACTTTTCAGTATTCACAGACCACACATTATCTTTAGAAGTTTCACCAGTACGAATGTCTTCCACCGCTTCGATTGCGGTTGCCATGGAATGATCTTGATTATTGTAACGATGCTGACCATTACGACCAACACAATACAAATTACCAAAACTATCTAAATACTTAATAAGTTCAGGCATTTGTGCATATGTATCAAAGTACGCTGGATAGGCTTTTGGCACTCGCTCACGATGCGCATCCAAAACATCGGACTCACCATCGATAACTTGCATACGAGTCAATTCATCAATTGCCATCTTGCGGGCTTCTTCATCACTCATATTCCAGAAGTCGTCGCCCTCTTCACAGAAGTACTCAAGACCAATCCAAACAGTGTTGTCAACATCCTTAACAAGATATGGGCTCCAGTTGTTGAAAATTTGTAAACGACCAACCTTATAGCCCGGATCTTGCACATAAATCCAACAATCCGGAACGATTGGTGGATTACCAAGTGTTGGAATAGTTGTAGTATTACGCAAACGCATACGTTTAACGAGCAAACCAACTGTAACAAAGTCACGATAAGGCAAACCTTGAGCCACACGCTGCATTTCAGCTGGAACCTCAACATTTGCGTCACCATCAGCGCCTTGTTCAAGGGCAGCAACTAAATCCTTAATTGGCATAGAAGATATGAATTGATCAGCATGCAACTCAGAACGTTCACCATGAACATCCTCGATAATAACGCTGGCAATTTTACCTTCAGCTTGCTTAATAGCAACTACTTTAGTTCCCACGCACACAGTTGCACCATTTTCACGGCAGCGACGCTCAACCGTTTCCCACAACTGTCCTGGACCAAGTTTTGGATACCAGAATTCCTCAATTAAAGAAGTCTCTACTTCCTTCTTCTTACCATTCTTCTTAGGCATCAACTTAGAAAATGCATTCTTCAGCACTTCTACAATGCTTAAACCTTTAACACGTTGAGCACCCCAATCAGCAGAAATCTGACTTGGATGGCGACCCCAAAGCTTTTCAGTGTACCCCTCAAAGAACATAGAATACAATTTCTTGCCGAAACGATTAATATAGAAGTTTTCAAGATTCGTTTCTGGAAGCTTATGAATCATTGACCATAAATAACTAAAGCCAACTTTCATGGTCAACATAAAGCCCATAGATCGCAAGGTTGCTGCAGAAAGAGAAATCGGGTAATCAAAGAAATGATGATTCCAGAAAATACGCGAGACACGGTGACGCTTCAACATCACCTCGTCTTCAACTTCAGGATCAGGACCGCCAGCTTCTAAATCGTGATGACGCCCAAGCTTTTTGTCATCATAAGAAGGCGCACCTTGCAATGGGAGCATATCTCGCCACCACTGCATAATACGATCATCTTTCGAGAAGAAGCGGTGACCGCCAATATCCATACGATTACCGTTATACCTCACTGTACGTGAGATTCCACCAAATTCACGTGTAGCCTCAAGCACTGTTACGTCATAGTGCTCAGATCCGCCATTTTTAACGAGTTCCCAGGCCGCCGTCAACCCTGCCGGACCGCCACCAATAATTACCACAGATTCCTTTGGGGATTGTGTATCCGTCACTTGTCCTCCATATTTTCATACATCAATTTTTACTAAAACACTTTGCAATGTTAAGTAAAATCTCTATATATCCTTACTAAGCATACGCGCATCACGCGATAGACTCAGGAATATCAATATCTGTTTTCTGCACTTCTTCAACATTGACATCCTTAAAAGTTACAATGCGAACATTTTTAACAAAACGCGAAGGTCTATACACATCCCAGACCCAAGCGTCAGTAAGCTGCACATCAAAATACACATCTTGACCTGCAGAACGAACATTAAAATCAACTTTATTAGCTAGATAAAATCGTCGTTCTGTTTCTACAACGTACGTAAAAAGTTTAATAACATCACGATATTCTTTATATAACGCAAGTTCGGCATCAGTTTCATAGTTGTCGAGATCTTCGGCGCTCATTGCTTCCCTTCCGTATTAACATTACGTTTGCGACCGCGTCCTATAATACGCCACCACGCTCGCTTTGAAGAAGTTCCTTCCGCAGTACTCGTATTATATGGCCACGCATCATCAAGATTATCACGGCGCACAGGTATAGCCACCGAATGCTCATGAGCACTCAATGCTTCAACAACACCAGGATTTTCTTCAATCACGTGTAATCCAAAAGCATCGAGTGAACGGATGGCATCATACTCATCGACAAGCGTATCCATAACTACAAAATCTTGGTATTTCTGGTTTTGAGCATCCCATAAAGCATCGCGCGCAGTGCCAGTTTTCATAAAACCAAGAGACTGGTATACAGAAAGTGAACGCGTATTAGTCGCAGGAACACCAACCCAAATACGATGTAATCCAAGACCTGCTGGCTCTGATGCAAAGCCATAAGTCATTACTCTAGGCATAGCGTCCCTAGAATATCCACGTCCTCGATAATCCTTACCAAGCACAACTTGAATACGCGCAGAACGCGACCATCCATCAATATCAATCAAAAAAATCATGCCAATAATGGCACCAAAAGTATTCTCAACATCATCTAACATGTCTGGCACAATTGCCCAGGCAATGGTAGGACGAGATTGCACATCACCAGCAAAACGACATAATTCAGATAATTTACTGTCGCTAAAACCATCATGAGACCATTGAACTGAACGCTCAACCCAAGCATGCACCATTGCTCGCTCTGACTGAGAATCTTTACCGGTAATAACCGATGCTTTATCGAAGGCACACAGTTCATCCATTCGTTGCAAATCATCGCAAGTTGCAGGACGCAGCTTTGCCATTTCACCACGAATTGGAGGAATTATTATCGATTTTGGTAACTCACGAGAGTTGTTCACACCGTCACTGGTTTGTTGCATACTCACCTACTTGCATTGCGCCTTTGGGCACCAAACCCACTCGCATAATATATGGTAATCTACAAAGGAGAAGGCACACAGAAGTGCCATTCAAAAGTAAATTCTGCGCACCTGCCGCATAACAAACTCAATTTGCTCTTGCAGCAAGCACGCAGCACTTACTTTTATGCATCAATCGCATCTTTTGTGCATAGCAACAACACTTTTGATGCTATTGTTTTCAGTTTTTAATTTTTGCCATTACGATCTTGGTAACAGCCTTAGCATCAGCCTGACCTCTAGTTGCGCGCATAACAGCACCAATAATTGCACCCATCGGCTTCATATTGCCTGCCTTAAGCTTTTCTGCAACTTCAGGATCAGCTGCAAGAGCAGCGTCAACAGCGGCTTCCAAAGCGCCATCGTCGTTCATAACCTTGAATCCGTGCTTATTAACAACTTCATCAGGCTTGCCCTCGCCAGCCAAAACGCAAGCAACAGTTTGCTTAGCAAGTTTATCGTTAAGCTTACCGTCTGCAATGAGCTTTTCAACTTCAGCCACGTCTTGCGGAGTAATAGGCAGTTCTTCCAAAGTCACGCCACGAGTGTTTGCTTCGCGAGCAAGCTCACCAAGCCACCACTTCTTAGCACCAGCAGCACTTGCACCAGCCTTAACGGTTTCTTCAACTAAATCGAGAGCATCCGCGTTCAAAATATCACGCATTTCAAGATCGCTAATACCCCATTCGCTTTGCAAACGGTTACGACGCTCGCGAGGCATTTCTGGCATCTCTGCCTTCATGCGCTCAATATGCTCTTTCGTGATATGAAGCATAACCAAATCTGGATCTGGGAAGTAGCGGTAATCGTCAGCATCCGACTTCACACGACCGCCAGCAGTGGTTTGAGTTGCTTCATCCCAGTGACGAGTTTCCTGCAAAATCTCGCCGCCTTCGCTCAAAATAGCAGCCTGACGACGAATCTCATATTGCAGCGTCTTTTCAATACCGCGGAATGTGTTCACATTCTTAGTTTCGGAACGCGTACCAAATGGATCGGTTGGCTTGCGACGAAGCGAAACGTTTACGTCAGCGCGCATATTGCCCTGCTCCATGCGAGCGTGGGAAATATTAAGAGCGCGAACAATATCGCGAATAGCACGCATATAAGCACCAGCAATTTCTGGAGCACGCGAACCTGCACCTTCGATTGGCTTAGTTACAATCTCAATAAGCGGCACACCTGCACGATTGTAATCAACCAAAGAATGGTTCGCACCCTCAATACGACCGTCAGCACCGCCAACGTGCGTATTCTTACCAGCATCATCCTCAATATGAGCGCGCTCAATCGGCACACGGAACACGGTGCCATCTTCGAGCTCAACATCCAAGTAACCATTGCCATTAGTAGGCTTATCGTACTGGGAAATCTGGTAATCGCGAGGCATATCCGGGTAGAAGTAGTTCTTACGAGCGAACTGGCTCCACTCGGCAATCTCGCAATGTAATGCCAAACCGAGCTTAATAGCGTAATCAACTGCAGTCTTATTCACAACTGGCAAAGAGCCTGGCAAACCAAGACTTACAGGAGTTAGCTGAGTATTTGGCTCGCCACCAAACGACACTTCTGCTGGGCAGAACAGCTTAGTGCGAGTGCAAAGCTCAACGTGAGTTTCCAAACCGAATACTGGATCAAACTGCTCCACAGCATCGGCATATTTCATAAGTTTTTCAGCCATGAGAATCCTTCTTACTTAAGCTTTACTTAACCTTACTTAGCCAATGAATCGAGCCAGCCGGCTTTAAGTGACTTCCAAATTGGACCGCCCCACTGCTCTTCGAGCGCTGCTTCCAACGCTGCTGCAGGCTTGTACATCTTTTCATCATGGCATTGCGGAGCAATAATCTGAATACCAACAGGCAGGCCATCGTCGCTTAAGCCAGCTGGAAGGCTCAAAGCTGGAACGCCAGCCATGTTTGCAGGAATCGTAGCAATATCATTCATGTACATGGAAAGCGGATCGTTCATCTTTTCGCCAAACTTAAATGCTGTTGTAGGGCTTGTTGGAGAAACGAGAACATCTACCTTCTTAAACGCTTCTTCGAAATCGCGAATAATAAGCGTACGAACCTTTTGAGCAGAACCATACCAGGCATCGTAATAGCCAGCGGAAAGAGCATAAGTGCCGAGAATAATACGGCGCTTTACTTCGTCGCCGAAGCCAGCTTCACGAGTTGCAGCCATCATATTCGCAGCTGTCTGAGGCTTATCGGCTGGTGGCATTACGCGCAAACCGTAACGCATACCATCGTAACGAGCCAAGTTGGAGCTTACTTCTGAAGGCATAATAATGTAGTATGCAGCCAAAGAGTACGGGAAATGAGGACAGGAAACTTCTGTAACCTCTGCACCCATATCCTTAAGCAGCTGCACAGCCTCATTAAAGCGTGCTTCAACGCCTGGCTGGAATCCGTCGCCACTAAGCTCCTTAACTAAACCAACTTTCAAGCCCTTCAAATCACGGCGAGATCCTTCGCGAGCCGCTTGAGCCATTGGAGGAACTGGAGCTGGAATAGAAGTGGAATCGCGCTCATCATGACCACCAATAATTTCCTGCAATAAAGCAGAATCAAGAACAGTGCGAGAAACAGGACCAATCTGATCCAAGGAGCTTGCCATAGCAATTGCACCAAAACGGCTAACGCCGCCGTAAGTTGGCTTTGCGCCAACGGTACCAGTTAGAGCACCTGGCTGGCGAATAGAACCGCCCGTATCTGTACCCAAAGCAATAGGAGCTTCGAATGCGGCAACAGCAGCTGCTGAACCGCCACCTGAGCCGCCTGGAACGCGCTCAGTATCCCAAGGGTTGCAAGTCGTCTGATAAGCAGAATGTTCAGTGGAAGAACCCTGAGCAAACTCATCCAAATTAGTCTTGCCGAGAATTGGCATACCAGCTGCCTTAAGTTTTTCAATAACAGTAGCATCGTAAGGCGGAACCCAGCCTTCAAGAATCTTAGATGCTGCAGTAGTAGGAATGCCCTTAGTGACAATCATGTCCTTGATTGCAATTGGCACACCAGCTAACTCAGGCAGACCTTCAGTTTCACCCTTAGCATTCTTGGCATCAAACGCATCTGCCTGCTCAAGAGCCTGATCTGCAGACACCTGCAAGAACGCCTTAATTTCTGGTTCTGCAGATTCAATGACCGACAAGTGAGCTTCAACAAGTTCGCGACTAGAAACTTCTTTAGCTTTGACTGCTGCAGCCATTTGAGCAGCAGAAAGCTTCACTAAATCTTGAGTATTAGTCATGTTATTTTATTCCTCCCCCAAAATGCGAGGCGCTACAAACATGCCAGACTCGCTCTTAGGAGCGCCAGAAAGCGCTTCCTCCTGAGTTAATGGCGTAGCAGGCACATCAGGGCGCAAATACGCTTCAAGAGGCACAGGATTTGCAGTAGGTGGCACATCTTCGCCAGCAACTTCCTGTACTTTGTTAATAGATTCTGCAATGACGTTCAATTCGCCCTGCAAGCGACTAATTTCTTCGTCGCTAAGCGCAATCTGGGAAAGAACTCCCAGATGCTCAATTTCTTCGCGTGTGAATGTAGGCATAACCTCAACTATATGTGTGATGCGTGACCTTCGCATAACAGAAAAAGTAATGTGGATAAAAGCTTTACACACATTATTGCAGCAATATTTTCCTGAAATGCGCACTAGATTATTGATCCATCTTTTCAAGAGAACATTGTATGACGATATTTAAAAAGAGAGTCGGTTATCACGCAGATATTGATTATTGCATACATTTACATATATTTTCACAAAATTATCACGTATAAAAATGGCGAAATTTGCAGTTCATTCTATCCCAACACGCCGTAAGCTCAAAAATGGCGTAATGGAAGAATGTTGGTATTTCAGCAATATTTAAGCATTTGTTTAAAGTATGAAAATTTATTTTAGCTCTCTATCGCATAAATAAAAAAGTATGTAATAATCAGGTGATGTGAGATGCTAAAACTAATGCAGAGAAGCATATCATGCACAGAAGCAAATAAATTACAGCCTCTCACAAGAACAATAATCTGAAAAATAATAATCGAAAATATTTTAAAAAATAGAAGGAAATATATGAAGAAGATAAAGTTCTACCGTAATGCAGCAATGTTGTTGCTTGCCGGCGCAACTATTCTCCCACAAGGTTTGGCAGCACCAGCAATGGCTGCTCCTGCACCAAAAGCCCCAGAACCAACCCCATCCTGCGCAGCTAGCAAGGATGCTCTGAACAATTATTTGTGGGATTTGCAATACGATAAAACAAATATTCTCGCACGTCATGGCGAAACCATTGACAACAAATTCTCAAGCGACAGCTTCAACAATGGCAGCGAATTCGTTGTTGTTGAGCATCAGAAGAAGAACATCACAAACACAACTTCAAACTTGTCGGTTACTTCCGCCAACGATGATCGCGTATACCCAGGTGCTCTTTTCCGTGCTGATAAGAATTTGATGGACAATATGCCAAGCCTGATTTCTGCAAACCGCGCTCCAATCACGTTGAGCGTTGATTTGCCAGGATTCCACGGCGGCGAAAGTGCTGTAACTGTTCAGCGCCCAACCAAGAGCTCTGTAACTTCCGCTGTGAACGGCTTAGTTTCCAAGTGGAATGCACAATATGCTGCAAGCCATCATGTGGCTGCTCGCATGCAGTACGATTCTGCAAGCGCACAAAGCATGAATCAGCTCAAGGCTAAGTTCGGTGCTGATTTTGCGAAGATTGGCGTTCCGCTGAAGATTGATTTCGACGCTGTGCACAAGGGTGAGAAGCAGACTCAAATTGTGAACTTCAAACAAACTTACTACACAGTAAGCGTTGACGCTCCAGATAGCCCAGCTGACTTCTTCGCACCATGCACTACAGCAGAAAACTTGAAGAGCCGCGGCATTGATAGCAAGCGCCCTCCAGTATATGTTTCAAACGTATCCTACGGTCGCTCTATGTATGTGAAGTTTGATACCCGCAGCAAGAGCACTGATTTCCAGGCTGCTGTGGAAGCCGCTATTAAGGGTGTTGAAATTAAGCCAAATACCGAGTTCCACCGCATTTTGCAGAATACTTCTGTAACCGCTGTAATCCTCGGCGGTAGCGCTAACGGTGCAGCTAAAGTTATTACTGGCGATATCAATACGCTGAAGTCTTTGATTCAGGAAGGTGCTAACTTGAGCACCTCCAGCCCAGCTGTACCGATTGCTTACACTACTTCTTTCGTTAAGGATAACGAAGTAGCTACATTGCAATCCAATAGCGACTATATTGAAACCAAGGTTTCTTCTTATCGCGACGGTTATTTGACTTTGGATCACCGTGGAGCTTACGTAGCTCGTTACTATATCTACTGGGATGAGTACGGCACTGAGATTGATGGCACTCCTTACGTGCGTTCTCGCGCTTGGGAAGGCAACGGCAAGTACCGCACATCTCACTTCAATACAACTATCCAGTTCAAGGGTAATGTACGCAACCTCCGCATCAAGCTTGTTGAAAAGACTGGTTTGGCTTGGGAACCATGGCGTACAGTGTATGACCGTTCCGATTTGCCACTCGTTCGTCAGCGCACCATTACCAACTGGGGTACGACCTTATGGCCACATGTATCTGAAACTGTGAAGAATGACTGAACTCATAGCACATAATTAAATATAGAAAAAATAAATATAGAAAAATAGAAAAGTAAATAAAATAAGGGCTTTATCTTGTAGCCAGTTACGAGATAAAGCCCTTATTTTATTTGTTAAATTTTATTTGCAAAATATTATTTGCAGAGATTTAAATATCGCGATGCTTTTCAACAACGTGGCCAATTGCATACATGATTACGCCCCAAGCGAGAACCACCAAGCCTGATTGCCACCATGTGAAAATATATGCGTTTGGTGGAAGCTGTGCACCCGAATTAGGGGAGCCGCCCAAGAATTTCTCTACCGCTGCGGCTGGCAAAAGCTGCATAAGTATTGAATTCCACTTCGCGAAATTGCTCGCAAACATAATAATGCTAACAACACTAGGCAAAATCATCACGGCTCCAATAACGCACATAATTCCGCCAGCAGTTGACTTGCAAATCATGCCAAAACCGTACGCCATTGCTGCTACAACAACCATAATTGCAGGAGATCCAAGAAACAGCGTAAGAGGCAATTTCCACGCGCTGCTTCCAGATAATCCGGAAATGTTATCTCCCATAAAAGCTAATTCTGCAGCAGCTAACGAAACTGCCATTGCAATAAGTTGCACTACAAAAACGTAGATTGCAACCGCTATAAACTTAGCCGTAAAGAACATACCCCTTCGAGGTACGGCAGTAAGAGAAGCCTGAATTGAAGTCGTAGAATGTTCCGCGGTTACAGCAAGCACTGCAAAAATCGCCAAAACAATCAAAGATACAGAAGCAAAACTAATAACTAAGTGGAAAATGCTATCTTGAGATGCAATAAGGCTGCTTTTATTGCTTGGCCCAACAGTAATTGCAGCGCTTGATCTACCTTGATTTGCTCCATTCTTAATGTCAACTTTAGACATTGCTTTTTGCACAATCGCGATAATAAAGCTAAAGATTACTGGCAAAACAATAGCTAATGCCATGCACCACCATGTTGACGCGAGTCCGCGCAACTTAACAATCTCGGATTTAAGCGTGTGCATAAATGTTAGGCGCAAGTGTTGAGCGTTCATGCTGCGGCCTGTTTTGTACGCGTTGGATTGGTGTGCATTGAACTCAGAAGATTGCACTTGTTGGTTTGCTACTTGCTCACTCATTTTGCACTCCCATCATTGTTAGATTGCGTTGCGCTTTGCTCAGTAGTCTTTTGTTCACTTGGCTTCGCGCCGCTGCTAGGAACAGCCTTCGTTACGTACTGCTCTTGACCATGCGTAAGAGCCAAATATGCTTCCTCAAGTGATGCGTGCTCTTGATCTAGCTGATATACCAAAATTTGATTATCCGCAATTTCGCGAGCAAGCTGATTAAGCTCACATCCTGTTATTCTAAAAAGCTCGCCTTCTTGAACATCTTGAGGAGTGCGAGTATCTTGCAAAATCTTGCATTCAGGATTGTTTTGAGCAAGCACTGACTTTAGTTTTTCACCTTCTGGAGTTACAAGTCGCACAGCGTGCTGCGAATGTGCGTCAACAAAATCTTGTACTGTTGTGCGCTCCAAAATTTCGCCATGCGCAATAATCACAAGGTTATCTGCAGTAAGCGCAACTTCGCTCATTAAGTGCGAGCTAAGTAGTATTGCGCGGCCTTCGCTTGCGTAATACTTGCATAATTCACGAACCCACTTAACGCCTTCTGGATCTAAGCCGTTAATTGGCTCGTCCAAAATAAGATTGTGTGGGTCTGCTAAAAGCGCTGCAGCAATGGAAAGACGCTGGCTCATACCGAGCGAGAAGGAGCCTGCTTTGCGGGTTTTAACACTTGATAAACCAGTAATATCAATCACTTCGTCAACGCGCTTTTTTGATATTCCGTGAGTTAAAGCCAGTGAATACAGGTGATTGTAAGCCGTACGACCCCTGTGAGCAGACTTTGCATCAAGAACTGCTCCAACTTCCGTCATTGGAGAGGCAATTTTTGCATAAGGTTTGCCGTCAATAAGAGAAGTGCCACTATTGGCATGAATAAGATTTAACGCACAACGCATGGTAGTAGATTTACCAGCGCCGTTAGGGCCCAAAAAGCCCGTGACTTTACCGTCTTCGGCGACGAAAGAAACGTCATTAAGCGCTGTTTTTTCGCCAAAACGCTTTGTAATATGTTGGAATTCTAACATAAATTAACAGTATCACAAATAAAAAAAAAATACACATTAAATGTAAACGTTTATGAGTACAGGCTGCTGCGTTTTGATTAATATTTTTGTTGAGATCTTGCTACCGGAATTCTAATTAATCTCTTATTAAGATTCAGCAATTTGGTGCTGCATGCTGCGCAATCCACGCGTGCATGGAAACAGCCGCAGCTGCTCCTGCGTTTAGCGAGCGAACAGAGCCGAATTGCGAAATATAAACAACGTCATCCGCCATTTCTAGCGCTTTTTTAGAAAGACCCGGACCTTCTGCACCAAAAAGCATAAGGCAACGTTTAGGGAACTTGTAGTTTTCCATAGCAACAGCGCCTGGAATAATATCGAGCGCTATAACGCGAGCGTTTTTAGCGTCTTGTTCCTGCGTATTTGCGATTTTTTCGTCTTCTTTATTGCCTTCTGCTTGCGCTTTCAGCAAAAGTTGATGCGCTTCTTCTGCTTCTTTAAGCATATTTTCGCGCCAATTAGTCACTAGAGTTTCAATCGTTGGGCAGCACTCAACGTATTGGTAAAGCTCAGTCATTAACGAGCCTTTGCGATTCCATTTATGAGGCCCTACGATATACACTTTTTTCGCAGTAAACGCGTTTGCAGTGCGAACCATAGAGCCTATGTTGAAATCGTGAGTCCAATTTTCTACAGCTACTTCAAACTCATGACGGCCTTTAGAATCGAGATCCGCTTTTATAGCTTCTACTTTCCAGTATCGGTAGCGGTCTAGGACGTTACGCTGGTCGCCTTCGTCTAGTAATTCAGTGCTAAACCGCGCATCATAATTTAGCGATTCTGGATTATCTGGACGAGGCTCACCTGGGTGTTCTTCTTCCCATGGGCCAACTCCTATAGGTCGAAATTCTGGCTCATCGGAAGCTTTTGCAGCCAAAGTAATTGGATTCGGTTCGTGCATGTATAAGTTTTGCTCCGTTAATACTTTTGCTTAGTATTGGCATCTAGTCTTTGCAACTAGTCTTGGCAGCCGTCAGTTGCGCAATCTCCTGTGCAACCTGACTTGCAGTGACCGCCACAGCAGTTATCCTCGCAGCAAGGCTCAGTGCAACCATCATGAGCACAATCACCAGTGCACTCTACCTTGCAATGGCCACCGCAGCAGTTATCTTCACAGCACGGCTCAGTGCAACCATCGTTAGCGCAATCACCCGTGCATTTAACCTCACAATGACCACCACAGCAATGATCGTTGCAGCAATCTTCGTGATCTGCATCTGCACGTAATTCTTCTTCACCGAAAGCTTGAACAAATGCCATTTTAGTACTCTCCTCACTTATTGGATTTACTAATTGAAGATGCCTTGTGCCTTGTTCGTCGGCGTCAACACCACCAATTAATGCAACTATAGCAAGAATTTGCGCGCCTTGCTGATGAACAATACCAAAATCAAGACTTAATTCATTTCCGTGTCGTAAAGTCACAAGCGAAGAAGTTTGAACATACGATTTTTCAGAAAGCCAAGAATCAAGCAACAGCACTCGCTTGCCTTTAACAGATGGACCTTTTGTTGCAGGGAAAACAAAATCCATAACAAAGCCGTCGAGTGCAATTCCTTTACGTTCTGCAGCATGAATAAGCGCAAAAACCATCGGCACAGCAGCAGCAGTTAACGCACCAACAGCGTCAACATCGCGCTCTAACGAATACCCAGCTTTCTCAATTGCATCAAAAAGAACATCACCAACTAGCTTAGAGCCGCGCTGAGCAAATGTAACAGAAAACAGTTCGCTAAATGGTTTCGCACTCATATCCGAACAAAGCATGCGTTTAAGTTCCGCGCGTTCCTCTTGTAATTCTGCCATTTTTGCACTCCTTAGCGTTTAGAGTTGTTCAATTTTTGATGCTTTAATGTTTTTATGCTTAACGATCTTCTACTGATACTTCTGGAGCGCTCAGCTCTTTAACATCAGCTTTATCAGAGTCAATAAGATCTATTGAAGCAATAACTTTACTTTGGTCTAACTTCTGAAGTTTACGCGCTGTTACCAACACTCTAGACTCAAGCGAAGAAGCAAACTTATTGTAAGCTGCAACTGTTCTTGCCAAAGATACGCCAAGTTTTGAAGCATTTTCTCCAAGAACCGCAAAGCGATCGTACAATTCTCTAGATAAATCGAAAAGTTCTTTTGCATCATCTGTAAGACTTTGCTGCTGCCATGCGTACGCAACAGACTTAAGCACAGCCCACAAAGTAACTGGTGAAGTAAGTGCTACTTTTTGCGCAAAAGCATCATCCATAAGCGTTGGATCCGCTTCAAGAGCCGCCTGAAGCAACGCTTCGTTTGGAATAAATGCAACTACAAAGTCTGGTGCTGTTTCAAAAGCCTGCCAATACGCTTTAGCTCCTAATACTCGCACGTGTTCTCGCAAAGCCTTAGCATGCGCTTTGAGAAGCTCGCTCCTTCTAGCTAATTCTTCGTCACTTGCATTATCTGGGATTTCGCAAGCTCGCTGATAATCCGCATACGGAACTTTTGCATCAACTGGAATTGTTTTGCCTCCTGGCAGATGCACAACCATATCTGGCCTCTGCTGCTCGCCATTTACTCCAGTTACAACAACCTGCGTATCAAAATCAACATGCTCAAGCAAGCCTGCAGATTCCACAATATTCTTTAGTTGAGCCTCACCCCAAGCTCCGCGAACCTTATTATTTCGCAATGCTGCAGAAAGCGAACTTGTTTCGCGGTCAAGCCTTGTTTGCTGCTCACTTAAGCCTTTAAGCTGAGTGCTCAGCACGCCCATTTCTTGCTTACGCCCTTCTTCAATCTGCGAAACTTTATTCTTCAATGCTTCGAGATTGTCTTTTACTGGAGCAAGCGCTTCCAAAACCTTACCTTGCTCTTTCAAAGTTTTTTCACGATTTAACCGTTCGCGGTCTTCTCGCTCTGCGCGCAATTGTTCTTCGCGATTCACTCGCAATTGCTCTGCCTGCTGCGCTTTAGCAAGTTCTGCTTCAACAAACTTTAATCGCTCAGCAAGCTGCTCTGCTTGCGTGCGATACCGTATAGCCTGATTGCCATTTTCTTGAGCTTGAGCGCGCGCTTGTTCATACTGCGAGCGCAATTCGTTAAATTCGCGCTGGTTTACGCCATTAGCGCCTTGCGTTCCAGAGTTGCGCTTAACAATAGCCAACACAATAACAGCGGTTATTGCTACAGCAACCACCATTAAAACAAGCATCACAATATTATCGAACATACGTTCTATTAAACACTATTGAGTTGACTTTTGAAATATAATTAGACACGTCTTTTAAGCGCGTTCAAAATAAAGCAATCCACGTCCGCACGTGCCGCTCCATAGGCAAACTGCAATTATAGTAAGCACAACAATGACGTATAACAATATGGATTGTCCAGGAATTACAGGCAAAGTTCCAGAAGGATACCATCGCAAAATCAATCCAATTTTACTTTGCAAACCTTGTGTGGCAATGTTCATCACCGCTAAAAAGACGCCAAATGCAAGGCCGTAAAACCTTCCAAAACATGCTAATCCAATCATTATGAGCACAATATCAATCCACGCATTACCTAAAATCATCTGCAATGTACTCAATAACTGCAAGTCAATTATACGAACAATTAACACTGAAGCGCCGAATGAAACAAACAAACACAATAAAGCAGCACTCAATGCATATATTCGCAGCCTTTTCATCACGAAACGTTCCCACGATACCATAATCGGAGCAAGGCAAACGAATGCCGTGGCAATAAACCCAACTACAATAACTTCATACAGAGGAACAACAAAATTAACAACACTACTGCCAGATTGACATTGGAACGTTATACCTTCTACCGCGTTATGCACATTAGCCGAATCTGGCAAACAAATATAACCAACATAAACTGGCAACTGCGTTACAAATGATCTGAATATAACAAGCATTAAAGAGGGAAGGACTACGGACAATAAGATTGCAACGATTGCAACAATATAATGCCTACCTTCAAGCCAAGCGCGAAAATTATTTTTCATGCTTATCACCAAGTTCCGATAAGACTTGTTGTGGAGTTATGAGGCATTGATTAAGTTCTTTAACATGATTTTTTACAAATTGTTTCAGCTTAGCATCATCAGCATTATTAATACTCATAGCCACTTTATCGTTTGCTTCACCTGGAATAAATCCGTATGACCCATACACATCATTACTTATACGAGAAGGAAGCTGAGCAAGCAAAAATGCTGTAACAGAAGCGTTTGAATCAAGATTCTTTTTTACATATACTTCTTTCATAGCACTTGATGCACATTTTGCAGGCACAAATCTTTGTAACACTTCTTGAGCGATACCAGTCATATCACCATATTTCTCAGAACGCCTAACAAATGTATCTGTTTGTTGTTGAATAACAGTAGCTTTAAGATTACGTAACTTTATTAAACCACTATTAGTAAGATTCCAAGATTTTTCAGTATTTGTTGGAGTAAACGCATTTCCAAGCACAAGCACAATTCCTTTGCCTTGCGAATCTCTCTGATTCTTAGGAAACCAAGAAGCAACAGTTTTCAAATGTTTAACAGCACGAAGTTTACGAATATAAGCTTCTTCAGGATGTACACAAACAGAAAAAGCAGTATCTTTAAACGTCGTACACTGAGGCACAAAAGGTCCAGAGCGAATCCAAGGTTTTGGACCCCACATAGCTATACAACAAGCACATACTATTGGCATAATTAAAGAAAGACTTATTGCTTTTATGCGCCAATAAGATCCCTTTTGCCAAAAATATCTAATATGCGCGCAACAAAGAATGCATGAAACGATAACAACACACACAAAGAATATGCGCAAAGTCACCAACCATGGGTTCATACGCAAACCAGGCTCAGCACCAATACCAGCATCCGACACTGGAAGTATTGCGTATAAACTACTACCCCAATATCTAGGAAAAATATCTCCCTGAGGTATGGCGCCATTACGCATTATAATGACGCCATAAATACAGCACCAAATTATTGCAAAAGATAATAAAGCTGAGAATACAATTGCCCAACGATTGCCAATAATTACTCCTAAAGTAAAACCAATTGCAAAAAATGCACTTGGCGTCACGCCTCCACATAATAGTGGAAAATACGGGAAATTTGTAATATTTACATCACTCTGAATTACTGTTGGCAATATACTTACGCAATATAACAAACTGCACAGCATAGCGCCTTTTAGTATAGGAATAGCGTAACGACTGGCTGATTTTCCTGCACACCACGCAGGATTAACCAAACATCTGGGCGAGCAAGCTTTACATGAACACCATGCGCCAAAAATGCAAGCAACAATATCAGACAAACAATGCATCCACGTGACATCAATTCTTAACCAAAGCGCATAATTATTATTATGCGCTAAAAAATTTGCCACACCCAAAAAAATAGGATATGCAATCAAAAATAAGCTAAAAACACAACTGCTTATTAGAGATAATGGGGACATAATATGTGAAACAATTGTGCACTTCTTATGATTTTTCGTAAAAAATCTGAATTCAGTTAAAAAGTTAGAATATTGACGCATATTTAATCACATCCCTACTTGCTACCACATTAACAAAATAAGAAACCATACATATCTAGTTACTGCTACTACTAATTTTTATGAAATTTAGATAGCAAATGTCTATACCCTGATTCCCATGGAGTTACCATAAGATCTTCACGATTAGCATATTGAAGAAGATTATCCATTTTCCCATCAAGCAATATAATTCCTTCATTAAGAACTATAACCCGATCCGCAATTACTGCTAAATCTTCTACTAAATGTGTACTGACAATAACAGTATGCTTTTGCGAATAAGACTTAAGAAAATTACGAATATCAATACGCTGCTCAGGATCTAAACCAACAGTAGGCTCATCAAGTATTAGTACTGCAGGCTGACTAGCAATCACACAAGCAATACCAGCACGCTGACGCTGACCTCCTGATATTTTAGCAACGATGCGATGTGCTTGTTTTTCCAAGCCAACCTGTTTGAGAGCATTCCAAGCAGCTTGATACGCAGCGCTCCACGATAAACCTCGCGCCCATGCGGCATATTGAACATTTTTTAACACACTCGATGCATTCATAAGTTCAAATGATTGTGGCAAATAACCAATATTTGACCGAGCTTTAGCCCTTTCCGCACGACAAGTTACATCAAAGCCATGAACAAAAAGTTTTCCACTAGAGGGAGCATAAATAGTCGCTATAACGTTAAGCAGAGTAGTTTTCCCAGCACCATTTGGCCCCAAAAGACCACATATGCCAAAAGATAAATCTATAGAAAGATTATGCAAAATTTGTTTTTTCCCATACGAAAAATTCACATTAACAAGTTGCACACCTGAGCCCGTATATGATTCTTGCATATCTCCCCACTTAACGTTATAGCAATTTGATATTTATATCAACTAGACTAATTACTTCCAACTTCCATGGTGACAGGGTTGCCACTAGGAGTATCATTAACCCCAAAAATACAGCCACCAGAATATTCAACGCCATCTTTTATCCAATTGGTATCTCCATTTTCAATCTGCTTCATAACGTATTCAGCCCTGAATACGTACGCTTATTCTATAATAATTCAATATAAAAAAAATAGATTTTTACAAAAACCAATTAAAATTTTAAAAGATAGGCATATCCTATAATGCTAATTATCAGCAATAACTCGAAAAATTAAGTGGGAAATCCACCTTTTCATTACAACTTCATTCTACAAATATTTTTTATTCAGATACAAAAATAGCGTGCCGTCTACTGGAAAATAATCCAATAAACAGCACGCTTTGTTTTATTTGACTACATTATTTGACTACATTAAATAATGCATATATTACGCAATCTTGAGAGTCACATGGTCGCTAGTATCTGCACAATCCGCAACTACGCGAGCACCATCATGCACCTTTCCAGAAAGCAGCAATCGCGCAAGTTGATCGCCAATTTCTGTCTGAACCAATCTACGCAACGGACGAGCACCATAAACTGGATCATAGCCATGCTCTGCAAGCCAAGCGCGAGCAGAATCACTCACATCCAAGCTAATACGGCGGTCGCTCAAGCGTGCAGCCACTTGACGAACTTGAATATCCACAATTCCACCAAGCTCTTCGCGGCTCAACGGATGGAACATAACAAGCTCATCCAAACGGTTGATGAACTCTGGCTTAAACTCAGCGTGAACAGCATTCATAACAGCCTTGCGTTTAGCAGCATCATCCAAGCCTTCTTGCACAAGGAATTGCGAACCCAAGTTTGATGTCATAATCAAAATCGTATTCGTAAAATCAACCGTTCTACCTTGTCCGTCAGTCAAACGACCATCATCTAAAACCTGCAACAAAACGTCGAATACTTCTGGATGTGCCTTCTCAACTTCGTCAAAAAGCACTACAGAATACGGACGTCTACGCACAGCTTCAGTAAGCTGGCCGCCTTCCTCATAGCCAATGTAACCAGGAGCAGCACCGATAAGCCGCGAAACGGAAGCCTTTTCCATGTACTCGCTCATATCAATGCGAACCATTGCACGCTCGTCATCAAACAAAAAGTCAGCAAGAGCCTTAGCAAGCTCCGTCTTACCAACGCCAGTAGGACCCAAGAACAAGAAGGAACCAGTCGGGCGATTCGGGTCTGCAATTCCAGCGCGGCTCCTGCGCACAGCATCCGCTATAGCCTGAATTGCTTCGCTTTGGCCAACAACGCGCTTAGAAAGCTCCTTTTCCATGTTGAGCAGCTTCTCATTTTCGCCTTGCATCAAGCGACCAACAGGAATGCCCGTCCATTCGCTAACGACTCCTGCAATAGAATCAGCATCAACCTGGTCTGGGACCATTGGCTCTTTTGCTTCACTCTTAGCGTTAGAGGCCTCGGATTCTGCTTCTTCCAAAGCTTTTTGAATGCTTGGAATTTCGCCATACAAAATACGGCTTGCTTGTTCCAAGTTGCCTTCACGCGTGAATTTGTCGGCTTCTACGCGCTTAGCGTCGAGTTGCGCTCGCAAATCACCAACCTTGTTATGGCCAGCCTTTTCCGCATCCCAACGCGCTTTCAATCCAGAAAGCTTTTCGCGCGAGTTTGCTAATTCTTCCTGCAACTTTTCTAAGCGTTCGCGCGCAGCAGCATCTTCCGCTTTCTTTAATTGCATTTCTTCCATTTCAAGACGCGTAACTTTGCGCTGTAATTCGTCGATCTCTTCTGGCTGTGAATCAAGCTCCATACGCAAGTGAGCTGCCGCTTCATCTACCAAATCAATCGCCTTATCTGGAAGCTGTCTGCCAGTAATATAGCGGTTTGAAAGCGTTGCCGCAGCTACGATTGCATCGTCACTAATCGTCACCTTGTGGTGCGCTTCGTAACGTTGCTTAAGTCCGCGCAAAATCGTCACCGTGTCTTCAACAGACGGTTCGCCAACAAACACTTGCTGGAATCTGCGTTCAAGCGCCGAATCCTTTTCAATATGCTCGCGATACTCGTTAAGCGTAGTTGCACCAACCAAACGCAGCTCACCGCGCGCAAGCATTGGCTTAAGCATATTGCCAGCATCCATTGAACCTTCTGCAGATCCTGCGCCAACAACAGTGTGAATTTCGTCAATAAACGTAATAATTTGACCGTCTGATTGTTGAATTTCCTTCAACACTGCCTTTAAGCGTTCCTCAAACTCGCCGCGATACTTCGAACCTGCAACCATCGAAGCCAAATCGAGACTGATAAGACGCTTGTTTTGCAAAGTCGTAGGCACATCTCCTGCAACGATTCGCTGAGCTAATCCTTCTACAACTGCCGTTTTTCCAACGCCCGGCTCGCCAATTAGCACAGGATTGTTCTTCGTGCGGCGAGAAAGAATTTGAATCACGCGGCGAATCTCCTGGTCGCGGCCAATTACTGGGTCGAGCTTTCCTTCGCGAGCGCGCGCAGTCATATCAACAGAATACTTTTCGAGCGCTTTGTAGTTGCCTTCAGCATCCGGACTCGTCACTTTCGCACCTCCGCGCACAGTTGGCACAGCTTTTCGCAACGCGTCTGCAGAAACATTATGCTTTTTGAAAATATCCGCAACTGCATTCGGCACGCTTGCAACTATGCCAATAAGCATGTGCTCCGTAGAAACGTATTCGTCTCCCATTGCGCGCATTTCTTTTTCTGCCTGGCTTAGCGCAGCCAAAAGCTGACGACTTGCATCTGGCTTAGTTGTAGTTGAGCCAGTAGATGAAGGCAATGCCACTAATGCGTTACGAATTTCAGCACCGATTTGTTGCACATCTGCCCCCGTCTGCGCAATAAGCGCGCGCACAACGCCCTGCTCTTGGCGAAGTAAAGCATCCGCCAAATGCAAAGTGTCAACTTGCGCATTGCCAGCAGCCGCTGCACTTTGCACAGCGTCGCTTAATGCGTCTTGCGCTAGGGTTGTAAACTTTTGTTCCATATCTACCTCACTTCCACGAAAGCTGTAGAAACCATTTCAGTTAAGTCAAATCGCTGCAACTTTTATTGCAACCTTTATTGCAATTCTCGTTGCAATTTCAAGCTTTTTGACGATACTTTCGAGTTCTAACGAGCTTTCACTTTCATGTATCTGATACGTATAACAGATTTTCCTATAACTTTATTCCTAAAACTTGAGTGTACTAGACTCAAGTTTTGTTTTCAAGAACTTTCAATCGCAAATAATTTACGCAAATAATTTAATTAAGCAGCAAGCAAAGTTTAGTTAAGTATCGAGCAATGCTTAATTAAGTAGCAAATATGTCGTAATCTTAAAAACATGAGAATTGCACGTTTTTCCTATAATGAAGTTCCTCAATACGCTTTCGTTCAAAAAGACGAAACCGACGGTAAAGATTATTTAGTAGCGCTTGAAGGGCATCCTTTAAGCCCGCAAGGAGTTAAGCCAACTGGTAAACGTTACGCGTTGGATGCGGATGGCGTGCGCTTGCTTGTGCCTGTAATTCCTTCAAAAGTGTACGGATTGGCAAAAAATTACGATACGCGTTCCAATGATGAGCGCGCTGCTTCTTCTGCGGCATCTTCGCATACTGCTTCAGATATGGTGATCTTTACAAAGCCAAGTACTTCTGTAATTGGTCCGGACGATCCAATTGTGATTCCTGCTTGCTCAAACGACATGAATTTTGAGCCAGAAGTGGCAGTTGTTATGGGCAAAATCGCCAAAAATGTGACGGCAGATACCGCAATGAATTACGTTTTTGGCTTTACTTGCGTAAACGACGTAACTTTACGAGATTGCGCAGGTAGCGACCCAATGTGGACGCGCGCAAAAGGTTTCGACACTTCTTGCCCACTTGGACCTTGGATTACAACCGAGCTAAATTGGCGCGATGCACATATTTCATTTACGCTTAATGGTGAAAATGTGCCAGAAGCCGACGGCACTACAGCTCGACTTATTCACAGTATTCCTGAACAAATTGCTGCAATTTCAAGCTTCTCAACGCTTCTTCCAGGAGATGTGATTTTGACAGGAACTCCATACCCAGCTGGAACTTTACGCGCTGGTGACGAAGCGATTGTGCACGTAGATGGTATTGGCTCGCTGCGCAATGTGATTGTGCATGCGTAACGGCAATAAAAGTAAAAGATAGCAATGAGAAACTAGGCAAAACTTAAGACTACACAAATGCGCGTGGGCCAAAGATTGCCGAACCGATTCGGACCATCGTTGAGCCTTCGGCAATCGCCCACGCAAAATCGCCGGACATTCCCATCGAAAGCTCTAATTTTGCAGAGTTTCCATCATGATCTTGCGCGAGTTGTTCACTCACACAATCTCTAATTTCTCGCAATTTTGCGAAACCACTTCTCACTATTTTTTCATCATCCACGCGCGCTCCGAGCGTCATAAATCCGTGCAAATGAAGCGCCGGAAGACTAGATATAGCGAGCGCTTCGTCAATCGCGCGTTCCGGCACACATCCGGATTTTGTAGCTTCTCCCGAAACGTTCACTTCCAACATAACGTCTACACCAAGTCCCAGATTTTGCGCGCGAGCAGATATTTTTTGCGCAAGATCAATGCCGTCAACCGACTGAATACCATTTGCAAGCGGCAAGACTTTGTTTATTTTATTGCTTTGCAACTGACCAATTAAATAGAGCGGAATTTCGCCGTTTACACCAACGCTTAAACCTTCTCTAGCAGCTTCCGCGCGTAAAATTTCGGCTTTTGCAACGATTTCTTGCGGGCGATTTTCCCCAATTACACGCACTCCGGCTTTAAGCGCTGCCATAATTTCGCCAACATCTCGCGTTTTAGTCGCGGCAAGTAGCGTAACAGATCCAGCTTTGCGCCCATAATGCGATTCGGCTTGAGCAATGACGTCTTGCATGCTGTGCACACCGTCGGCAATTTGACGCGCACGAACACAATCGACCCCAGTATTCGCTAAATCTTTTTGCGTCATATATGCCATTTATTGCCCCCAATCTAATCTCATAAAAAATAGTCACACTAATTGAGGAATTTTATCACTATATTTACGACGTGCAGCTTCTGCAGTAACTCCAAGTGCGCGACCTATTGTATTCCAAGACTGACCATTTTTGCGGCTTTTGTACACAGCCTCATTTATCTCTTTTTCAATTGCGTGACGGCGATAATTCAATCTGCTCAATTCACGAGATGGATCCCAGCGAGAATCCAAAGTTGGATCTCCTGGATCTGGTTCCGATTTTGCTTCCATTTCTCTTGAAATAATCTCGCCATATTCCGCAAGATCTTTTTGCTCTTCTTTACTCAATTCACTAAATTTCATTTCAACCCTTCCTTTTCCCATTTTAAATACATAGTTTAGTCAAGGAAGGGCACGGATTTGTCGGCTAGGTTTGTGCGAACAGAATCCCACGGCGTTTCGTCGCTTTCAAATAACGTGAGAGCATCGGCAGCATTCATATCTACAGGCTGATTTTGCTCAGGATTCTTGTATCCCAAAAGATACATGCAATAGCCAATCATACGCTCGGCACTCCAGCCAGCTTCACGAAGCGTACCGACGTCTAACGAGTGCTTACTTTTTGCAAGTCGCTCGCCTTGTGCGTTGTCAATAAGCGGCAAATGCGCAAATTGCGGACGCACATAATGCGTACCGTGAGCCGCAAAAAATCCCGATTTTTCAAGCAGCTCACCAATCCAAATCTGCAACGCTGCCGAACGCAACAAATCACGTCCGCGCACAATGTCATTTACTCCGCTCAAAACATCGTCAACAACAACCGCAAGCTGGTACGAAAAAACGCCATCAGCGCGGCGAATCACCATGTCCCCCAAATCGCGATTAATATTAAAAGATTGCGTACCAAAAATCGCATCTTCAAAATCAATATTTGCTTGCCTCGAATCAGTCGAGGGAACAGCAAGCCTTAAAGAATGTTGCTGATTATTTTGCAAACGCTTTTTGATTTGCGCCAAACCTTGCGCGTTTTTACGAAGATTTCTGCACGTACCCGGGTAACGTATAAAACCGTCGCCTTCCTGCGGAGCTGCGATTGCGCGAATATCGGAACGCGAGCAAAAACATGGGTAGATTAGCGAATTTCCGTCGTCGTCTTGCAAAGATTCTAGGGATTCAAGAGCTTCTTGGTAGATTGCAGTGCGCTCATGCTGATAAGTTGGCTCGCCAACCCAATCAAGCCCAACCCAACGCAAGTCGTCAATCACTCGCGCGCTAGCATCCTTTGGCATGCGCGCAATATCAAGATCTTCCAAACGCAAAATCATGTGGCCGCCTTGCGATTTTGCAGAAAGCCAAGCCGCAAGCATAGCAACCATGTTTCCAATATGCATACGCCCGGAAGGAGTAGGCGCAAAACGCCCAATTGCAATAGTTGACTTAGAAAACATGATTTCGTCTTTCTTAAAATCTTTCTTAATATCTTTTCCAATATCTTTCTTAATAAGCACAAGTTTGCAAAGTATAAACTTGCAAAACAAAAAGCGCGTAACGCATTCATACTAGCATTACGCGCTTCTTACAATCGCAATAAACCGCAATCAATCATAATCAATCACAGTTACAAGCAAATGGTTTTATGCAAATAACGACTTATACATAACCACACCCAAGATTGCGCCGGCAATAGGAGCAATAACCGGAATCCACGCTTCACCCCAGCGAGAAGATCCCTTATGCGGAATTGGCAAAATTTCGTGAAGCAAACGCGGCATAAGATCACGAGCAGGATTCAAAGCAGGACCAGTTGGACCGCCCATAGAAGTCACCAAACCCCAAACAACGAAGCCAACAACGATTGAAGCACCGGCCAAATTCTTCTCACCCCAAGGAGAAGTAAGGCAGCAAAGTGCAGCTAGAACAAGCACAAGCGTGCCGAAGAATTCGTTAAGGAAGTAGTTAAGTTTGTTGTTATAAGCATCCGTAGTGCAGAAAGTGCCAAGAATAGCTCCTGGCTCCTCAGTTTCGTTGTAGTGCGGTAAATAAGTTACGTACACAATAAGCTGGCCAACCAATGCACCCAAAAGCTGTGCAACAATATATGGAAGTACGTTTGCCCAAGGGAACATTCCGCAAACTGCTTGCGCAATTGTCATAGCAGGATTGATATGCGCGCCGGAAATTCCGCCAAACATGAGCACTGGGAACATAACACCAAAACCGTAGCCCATAGCAATATTTAACCAACCAGCATGGTGTCCTTTAGTATTTTTTAATTCAACGTTTGCAACAGCACCGTTTCCGAAAATCATAAGAATAGCAGTGCCAATAAATTCTGCAGCCAACGTTGCCATAAACGAATGTTGCATGGTCTTTCGATCCTTCTTACCTGTTTCAAACTCCACACACGTAATCACGCGTATAAATAACGACTCGTCGCTTAACAATCGTCCAACAACTCGCAATTGCGATTAGCACAGCATGGAACACAATATATTCTCATTTTCAAAGAAGCTAAGAAAATGAATTCCAACAATTATTCTTTGATAGTTTCCCTTATGCGTGCGACAGCCTGCATGAGCAGTAAAATCGCCCCCACATCAAAAGAGGCTCGCCACTTTGACGAGCCTCTTATCTACAAAAACAATATCTGCGGTTTCATCTGCACAACATCCTCGTTGCAACGGTTCAAGTCCTAAATATCCCGTCCAACGTCCACGGATTCTATATCCATACACTTTTGTGGGTTACCGCTATCTCTTTTTTGTTTTTGTAATTATTATTATCATCGTTTTTCGCCTAATAGTAAAGAGCAAATTAGCCTTTGTTAACATATTGTCACTACTGTTCAATTGCACACGAAAAATCGCAACTCTTGCGGCATTTTGTGAACATGCAAAGGTTGTCATGTGAATTTACGTTCACATCGCACAGCCATCGGCGTGTTGCGATACGATCTAAGAGCGGCGGCGCAAAGGTCGGTTTATCCTTTGCCGTCCTCTTGACAATGACGCGCCGTCGCACTCAACTAGCAATACTCCTCAAAAATCAGTCTTATTAAAAATCAATCTCAACTCGACTTCAAATTGTAACGACATTGCAATTAAATACCCTCTCACAACATCGACACTCAGTCGCGCACTTCTCTTACAGCGCATACAATTACAGAGTATGGTACAAATTTTTGACGCTCCCTCAAAGGCGATTCTGCGCGGTCAAATTGCAGAGCACATCGCCGAAGACGAAAAGGCAGAAAAACGTGAAGCTCGTGAGGGCGAGTTACCGTTGCCAAAAGATCGGTTCTTTGATCGAGAATTAAGCTGGTTGAAATTTAATCGCCGCGTGCTTGAGTTGGCACAAAATACCGATTTACCACTACTTGAACGCGCTAATTTTGCTGCTATCTTTGCGTCAAATCTCGACGAATTCTTTATGGTTCGAGTCGCAGGCTTAAAGCGTCGCATCGATTCCGGCATAGCAGTAACTGCAGCATCTGGATTAAGCCCTCGTCAGCAGTTGCGCGCTATTAGCGAGGTTACTCACCGCCGCCAAGATGAACATGCACATTATGTGATTGATCATATTCTCCCTGAGCTTGCGAAACAGCGCATTGTTTTGCTCAGCTGGGATAAGCTTACGGACTCAGAAAAGGCTCGCTTGTCTGATTACTACAAAAAGCAAGTTTTCCCTGTTCTTACGCCTCTTGCAGTGGATCCTGCTCACCCATTCCCATACATTTCCGGCAAGTCTATTAACTTGGCTGTTATCGTCGAAAATCCAAATTCTGGAAAGTCGCATTTTGCGCGTGTAAAAATTCCAGATAATTTGAACCGTCTTGTACCAGTTGACGATTTAACAGACGAAGAAGGTCGCGAAGAGCGCTACGGCTTCATCACTATGGAAAAGCTGATTGCAGCACACTTGGAATCGCTTTTCCCAGGCATGATTATTAAGGAAGCTCGTTCCTTCCGCGTTACGCGCAACGAGGATATTGACGTTGAGGAAGATGACGCAGAAAATCTGCTCAACGCTATGGAGAAGGAACTTCTTCGCCGCCGCTTTGGACCGCCAATTCGTTTGGAAATTTCTAACGAGGCCAGCCCATTCCTTTCTCAGCTTCTTGCAAATCAGCTTCGCGTAAGCCCTGAGGAAGTCTATCGCTTGCCTTCGCCGCTTGATATGACGGTATTGTTTGAATTGCAGGCGCTTGATCGCCCAGATTTGAAGTATCGTCCGTTCATTCCTACTACGAACCGTCAGATTGCGGAAGTTGAAACTAGCCACGCGCAAGATATTTTCGCTTCTATTCGCGAGCATGACATTTTGTTGCATCATCCTTACGATTCGTTCTCTACTTCTGTGCAGGCATTCCTCGCGCAGGCTGCTGCGGATCCAAAAGTACTTGCAATTAAGCAGACTTTGTACCGTACGTCTAGCAATTCGCCAATTATTGACGCTCTTGTTGACGCAGCCCACGCCGGAAAGCAGGTACTCGCGCTGGTTGAGATTAAGGCACGATTTGACGAGGACGCAAATATTGCTTGGGCTCGTAAGCTTGAGCGCGCAGGCGTTCACGTTGTGTACGGCATTGTTGGTTTGAAGACTCACTGCAAGCTTTCACTCGTGGTACGCCAAGAAGCAGAAGGGTTGCGTCGCTACTGCCACGTTGGCACAGGTAATTACAATCCTAAGACTGCTCGCCTTTACACGGATTTGGGGTTGCTTACTTGCGATCCTGTAGTCGGACAGGATTTGACTCGCTTGTTTAACCAGCTTTCCGGTTATGCTCCAAAGTCAAGCTTCCATCGCTTGCTTGTAGCTCCACGAACCGTTCGCACTGGCATTATTCAGCGTATTCGTCGCGAGGAAGCCGCAGCTCTTGCTGGCAAGGAAGCATGGATTAAGATTAAGGTCAATTCCGTAGTTGATGAGCAAACTATTGACGCTTTATACCGTGCTTCTCAAGCTGGCGTGAAGATTGATATTGTTGAGCGTGGAATTTGCTCGCTGAAGCCTGGCATTGAGGGATTGAGTGAGAATATTCGCGTTCGTTCTATTCTTGGTCGATTCCTTGAGCACAGTCGTATTTACGCGTTCGCTAATTCTTGTGGCCCGCAGATTGGTGACGGTCCTGCAAGTGGTCCAGAAGTGTGGATTGGCTCTGCAGATTTGATGCACCGCAATCTTGATCGTCGAGTTGAAACCCTAGTTCGCATTACTGCGCCTGATCAAGTTGAAGCATTAATTCAGTATGTTGATTTGCAAATGGCTAATTCTACAGTTTCCTGGTGGATGGATGGCGACGGCACATACACGCTGCATTCTCGCGATAAGGAAGGTCGTCCGCTCGTAGACAGCCAGGCTTACTTGATTCATACTCACACGCGCAAGCCTCGCGGCGCGAACTAATCGCAAGTAATTAACAAACAATAAACAAGAGCCAGATTCAGTAACATGTTTCTGGCTCTTGTTGTGTTTATTATTCCTTCTAAACCGCCTAAATCTCAAGCGTTCCAGCGATAGCCGAAATCTTCTACAGAAGCATTTGCCAGTTTTGGGAAGTTTTTTGAGTAATTATTTGCCAGTTTTGGCATGTTTCTTACGACACCATTTGCCAGTTTTAGCAAATTTAAGGATTATAAAACAATAACAGCTTTTTGTTACCGCTATGACTGTGACAAAAGTAAAAGATTACGGCGCAACTAAAATTTGCGAAAGAAAACCGCTAAAATAGTGAATATGAGTGCAGTAACGACGCAATACGTTGAAGCAGCTGGCGGGATTATTTATCGCAAGCGCAATAGTACAAACAGCTCAAACGCAGGCGAAGATGCAAAAACAGGCAGCAGTGCAATAAAGCCTAGCGACGACGACTTTGAACTTTGCCTTGTTTACCGTCCTAAATATGACGATTGGAGCTGGCCAAAAGGAAAGAATGAGCCAAACGAATCGCATCGTCACACAGCTGTGCGCGAAGTTGGAGAAGAAACAGGATATTCAGTCGCGCTCGGCCCACACATCGCCAAAATAGAGTATCCACTTGAGCATGAAGGCAAAAAACAAGCCTCTAAAAACGGCAACGCATCACGCAATTCTCAGCCGGAAGTAATAAAGCGAATCCACTACTGGATGATGCGCCTAATCGATAAGCCAACTGCAGCGAAGCGTCTTCCTGCTTTCGGACCAATTAAGCCAGCTAAGCCTACTGAAATTGGCAATGTTTTATGGCTTACTCCTTCTCAAGCGCGCAAAAAACTTACTCACGATAGCGACCGCGAAGTGCTGGATGCTTTCTTAGAAAAGCTCCACGCAGGTCAAGCAGAATATAGCACGCTGCTTCTGGTGCGTCACGGAAAAGCTGAGTCTCGAAAAACTTGGCAAGGAAGCGAAGCCACTCGACCAATCACACCTCTTGGAGCAGCCACCTCCTACGCTCTAGGTCGCGAACTTGCCTGCTACGCGCCGAATAAAATCATATCGTCACCTTGGAAGCGTTGCGTTGAAACGGTTGCGGCTTTTGCGCACGACTCTTCACTTCCAATAGAACAAGTTGCGGAACTTACTGAAGATCATCACGAGAAACAACCAAAATCTACGCTATCTGTGCTTATAAAAGAAATACAAAATCTTGAGTGCAACGCACAAAATACAAGCGAAACTAGCAATGTAAGCACAGCCAACAGCACAAGCTTAGCCAACAGCGCAACAGTCATATGCTTGCACCGACCGGTTATTGGCACTTTCTTCGATTATTTGCGCGAAATAACAAAACCTAGAGCTCACAAGCGCATACTCAGTCAAAAATCTCCATACATGCCTACAGGAAGCGCAATAGTTTTGCACATAATTAATACCCCTAAAGGTGCTCGCATTATTGATATTGAAAAGGTTCTGCCAAGTGTCTACTAGTTTAAATTCACAATCGAGTTCTATTCATTCAAGCAGATCTGCTTTTATGCCAAGCCCTACTGGAGCTGCCCGTCCAAGCCGGCCTGCACAAATGGATCCTGCAATGCTAGCACAGATTGAAGGCGGCACAGACCCGCAGGTTGTAAACGAAATTAGCCACACCTCCGCCGCCGTTTTGCTTAACCGCGTTCATAAAACGCAGTCACCGGAAATCGTTGAACGCGTGCTGAATTTGGTTGAGAATGAAGGCATTGAAGTTATTGCAGATTTGTGGAGTAGCGCTGAAGCGGAATCTATTCCTGGAATGTTGTGGCGACTGTATTTACTGCGCATGTCGCTACGAAAACAGCGCGAAGCTTACGCTGAGTACTGGAGTCTTGGCGAGCCTGAAACAACAAGCGCTTCAGCTATTACAGGAATTGACGACGCTCCTACTGGAGAAGACATTGCACGACTTGCAGATTCTATTCTTTCTGGCGCTTTTACAGGCGATTTTGCTGTAGCGCTTTACCGATCTTCAGCTTTTACTTCGATTATTGCACGCGGAATGCGAGTTTACGCAAAAAAGTTAGACGAGCAAGCAAATACAATACACACGCAGAAAATTGCAAAGATTTTGCACATATCCGCGAATATGAACGCACTTTCGTTATCTTTTGCTCATGGTGCAAAATTGTGGCGCGCAGGAAAGTTGGAATAAATTATTTGCGATTAAAATTGTGCGGCGCGTGAAAACAGAAAACAAGGTATACTCAAAATGATGCTGGCTTGTGTTTAAGCCCCGGGCTCCATTTTTTGCCGCTGCGAGCGGCGTTTGCGCCGACAGGCGCTTTCGCAAGTCAGTATCGTTTCTGTTCTGAGCCTTGAATTTTAAGTTTCAGATTTTAGATTTTGCTAAATAAGTTTAAATAAAATATATTTTTACTCAACATTTGTTTATATTTCGTGCAAAAATAACGGCACGCCGATAGCTTAACATGCCATGCTTGCATTACCCTAGAAAGTATGGATCTTCATGTTTTACATCATCCGCTGGTGGACCACAAGCTCACCGTTTTGCGTGATAAGAATACACCTTCTAACATTTTCCGCGAGTTGGTTTCCGAATTGGTAACCCTCGAAGCATACGAAGCAACCCGCAATTTGGAAGTTAGCGATCGCGAGATTGAAACTCCTATTTGCAAGATGACTGGCAAGCATTTGAACCGCCCACGCCCAATGGTTGTGCCGGTTTTGCGTGCTGGCCTCGGCATGCTCGATGGCATGACTCGCCTTCTTCCAACCGCTGAGGTTGGATTCCTTGGCATGAAGCGCGACGAGCAGACACTCGATATTGTCACTTATGCCAACCGTTTGCCAGAAGATTTGACCGGTCGTCAATGCTTCCTTCTTGACCCAATGCTTGCCACTGGTGGCACTCTTATTGCTGCTACGCATTATTTGGCGGAGCGCGGCGCTAAGGACGTTACTACTATTAACATTTTGGCAGCTCCAGAAGGCTTAGAGCGCTTGGAGAAGGAGATTGATCCTTCTATTGACTTTAAGGTTGTTGTTTGCGCTGTTGACGAGCATTTGAACGACAAAGCTTATATCGTTCCAGGTCTTGGCGATGCTGGCGATCGCTTGTATGGCTTAATCGACTAATAGTCACTAGCTAAATCAAACGAAAACTAGAATCAAAAACTACAAAATAGCCTGCTGATTTGCAACACTTTGCGATCTTCAGCAGGCTTTTGCTTTTGTATTAATTGATTGCTGCAATATTGCATCACAAATCAGATAATATAACTACTAATACAACTAAGCTTTATTCACAGCTCCTTTAGCATATAAAGCTTCTAAAGCATCTCGCAAAGTACCACTGTAGCTGATGCCAGCTTTTTGTGCCCAAGTGTCAAGCCAAGCTGGAACAGTAACATTTTTACGAACTGACTGAGAACCATATTTTGCAGCATAAGAATCCATATCAAGCGCAACCATAGATAACTTTGAATTAGGATTTTCTACAACAATATCACTAATATCGCTAGCTTTTGGCGCAGTCTTACCACTTTCGAGTTCTGTAAGAACCCATCCACTTGCTGCATCTTCTGCCATAATCAAGGCATCTGCAAGATTACTACCGCCAGTTACACACCCTGGCAAATCAGGAACTTCTGCAACAAAACCTCCGCTATTATCTTCGTATGGAGTAAGAATAACAGGATACGCTAGTTTCATCATTTCACCTTTGTTTCACTAATTCCCGCCTGGCGCCAGATTGACTTAACAACAGATGGGTTAATATCACCTGGATGTTTAGGCACTGTGACTTTACCTGTTTTAGTTTTATGTACGAATTGACAATGACTTCCACGCTGTGCAAAAAGTATCCACCCGTCTTTCTTAAGACGTTTTTCAATCTCTTTGTATCTCATAAAAAGATTATACACACTATGCGCATAAAATAAAATAATCAATCAAACCGCTATTAAATCACGCATACGCCTATACGCATTTACCGCGGACGAGTTATTGCGATTTTGCGAGCGTTTCCACTAGAAATATTCCAAGCATTATCAAAACACTCGCGTAATTAGAATGTTTCATAATACGTTTTTAAAAAAAAACTAACATTATTTGTTATACTCTTCTTAACCTATTTATAAATTTAACGAAGGGGAATAAATTATGGCAAAAAAATTAAATCTTGCTGTACTAAACCGCACCACTAAATCTTAACTAAGAAGATAAGCCAAATTTAGAAGATACGGTTTATTTAGTCAAATTAAAGCAAAAATAAAAAATCTATTAATTTTGAGATGATGATAGAAGCTAGAAGGTGAAAAATATGAAAAAAGATTTTTGTTTTCACTGTGGAATGAAATTAGATGATGATTCCAAGTTTTGTAAAAATTGTGGCCAGAAGGTCAATGATGATACTCAGGTTTCTGAACAGCTAGCCAACCAATCCTTTATGGAGAATTCTACAGAACGCAAAACTATTTATGATGGCAGCGTTCATAAATGCTCAAACTGTGGAGAGATAATAGGTTCATTTGTTACCGTATGCCCGACTTGTGGAAAAGAAATTAGGGGGATTCACTCCGTATCTTCCACTCAGGAGTTGGTAACAAAATTAGAAAATATATCTGCAAAGAAAATGCCAATTACAGAAGAAAAAAGATCTGTTATGAAAATGGTATTTGGCAAAGATTTTAAGAATGAAAACAAACTCAAAGAAGCTCTTGACGATTTTGAAAAACAAAAAGAAGAAGAAAAAGCATCTCTTATCATTAATTTTACTGTCCCAAATTCCAAAGAAGATATTATGGAATTTATGATATTAGCAGCATCTAATATCAATGTGAAAAAGGGAACTGATGATGTAATCACGAAGGCGTGGATTGCAAAATTAGATCAAGTCTATCAGAAAGCAAAAATTATCATGTATGATAATCCTAGCTTTGTTGAACTAAAAAATATGTACGAAAATAAAAAGAAGGAGATAAGACGAGCAAAGCTAAAACTTTATTCGATTTTTACAGGGTTTTTTATAGTATGTTTTGCATTTCCATTATTCATGGCTGGAATCGAACGGAATCCTATCGCTACTATTACCATCACAGTCGTTATAGTAATAATTGCTCTTCTGGCTATATTTCTGTTAAACAAACGCTATAACTTGTTAGATAGGTTGTAAAAAATGTTTTTATTTGATAAAACAAAAAGAGGCGTAGGAATTATGGACGAGATACGCTGCGATGAGCCTTCTTACCTAATATGGAAATGGCGTCCTTCTGGCTCAGAGCTTGGGGAAAATAATAGAGAGAATGCTATTCGTTTTGGATCATCTTTAAGAGTCAAAGATGGCGAAGTGGCAGTTTTTGTATATAACCAAAAAAATGGCATAATGCAGGATTTTATTGTTGGTCCTTTTGATCAAACAATTAAAACCGATAACCTCCCTGTTCTTGCAAGCATCGTCGGACTTGCATACAAAGGCGGAACTCCTTTCCAAGCAGAGGTTTATTTTATTAATCTTGCTCAAATTATTCAAGTAAAATTCGCTGTGCCGTTCTTTGATGTATACGATCCAAGGTTTGTAGATTTCGGTGTACCTGTTGCAGTTCGAGGAACAATTAGCTTTAGCATCAAAAATTACCGAGAATTTATTAAATTGCACAGGCTTAATAACTTTAACCTTGAAGATTTTAGTCACCAAATTTGCGATGCAGTTAATCGCTATATAAAAAATATTGTGACTAACGCGCCTACAAATTATAGGATTCCCGTAATTCAGCTTGAAACAAGAACGCAACAAATAAACGACGCAGTAGAGCATGACATAAAAGAACGACTAGAAACAACATTTGGCGTTATGTTATCTGCTGTTGATGTTGGCGCTATTGAAATAGATAAAACAAGCGACGGATACAAGCAGCTTATGCGAGTAACCAAGAATATAGTAAGCGCAACCGCTGAAGCAGAAGCTGCAGCTCATATTAAAAATATTTCAGATAAACAACAAATTGAAATAAAAAACTATGAAGAAACTTTGCGAGTCCAACGCGAAGAAGGCCAGTATGCTCAGCATAAGGCAACACAATCTACAAATATCGGCGCGTTCCAGATTGAGAAGCAAGCAGAAGTAGGTGTTGCTGGAGCAAACGCTTTAGGACAAATGGGCGAAAATGGTGCTGGAAATATAAATCTTGGAGATGGCGGTTTAAGCGGTTTTAATCCTGCAGCAATGATGGCAAGCATGGCTGTTGGAGGCGTAGTTGGAAATAATATTGCTGGAGCTGTGAATAACATAATAGGCGGCATAAACCAGCCAATACAATCTAACGTAGCTCCACCACCAATTCCTACTTCATCTTATTACATTGCTGTCAACGGTAAGCCAACTGGACCTTTTAATATTCCAACATTGATGCAAATGGCAACTTCTGGACAATTCACTGCTAATGATTTGGTGTGGAAGAATGGCATGGAAGAATGGCAAAAAGCTGCAATTGTTGATGAATTAAAATCATTATTTAACCCTATCCCACCAATACCAAATCAAGGTGAATAGATAAGGAAAATCCAGTTAAAAATTCTAAAACTACAAATAGCCTGCTGATTTGCAACACTTTGCGATTTTCAGCAGGCTTTTGTGTTTATCAATCAATTAAAAAAACTTGTTTGTTGTCAGGTTAAAAGGTAACTCACACGTTATTACAGGTTGTTTTCTTTCAGCGCAAGTTCTATAAGCTTATCCGTATAATCAGCCATAAATAACGGAATATTCAACATATCATCATCTAGTTTTAGATTATTCAGCGAGAATCGTATGCGTAATTTCGTTTGATTAGGGAATAATTCTTTAAACTTTTTCAAACTTCTACTATTAATATTTGCTTCAGATTTAACCTCAACAGGGAAAATATCATTTTCTCGTTGAATAAGAAAGTCCACTTCATACGGCGGATTTGTTTGAGACCAGTATCTAGGCGTCACTTCAAATTGAGTAAGTAGCGCTTGCAAAACATAATTTTCTGTTAAAGCACCTTTAAACTCAGTAAACAGCCTATTGCCTTCCGAAAACGCGGTCGGAGCAAGTTTTGCTAATCGCCTTAACAAACCAACATCTGCTAAATAAATCTTAAAAGCAGATACATCATCATAAGCAGCAATAGGTAAACTCGGCGCAGTATTTCTATAAATTTTATACACCAATTGTGCCGATACTAGCCATTGCAAAGCATCTTCATATTCTCTTGCTCGCGCACCATTTTTAACAACTTTATACAAGAATTTTTTGTTTTCACGCGCAAGTTGAGACGGAATAGAATTCCAAATCATTGATATTTTTGGAAATTCACTAACATTAGGATGCTTTGCAAAATCTCGTTCATAAGCTGTTATAATCTCAAACAATGTATCTTGCATTGCGTTCACATCTCGCGCTTTAGTCCACATTAAAACTGACTCAGGCATACCACCTGTAACATAATACATTTTTAATTTCTCGTATAGCGGATTAAAAAATGCGTCTGGAATCGGCTCTATTTTATCGATTTGTTCAATAAACTTCGCTAGATTTTCATCTCCATTAGCAAGTAAAAACTCTGTGAAAGTCATTGGGTTTATTTGCATAAAATTAACTTTTCCAACTGGGAATGAAGATGGTTTTGCAAGCGTTATTCCAAGCAACGATCCAGCGCAAGCAACATGATATTGCGGAGCATTTTCACAAAAATATTTCATCGAGTTTATTACTTCTGGACAGTCTTGAACCTCGTCAAATATAATAAGCGTGTTTTCTGGTTCGATTTTTTGACCACTTGCAAGCATTAGGTTTTGTAAAATTCGCTCCACATTTTTAGTGGTTTCAAAGAATTGCTTATATTCTTTGTTTTCGTCGAAGTTAAAATAAGCAATATTTTTGTAGTAAAGCTTACCAAATTCTTTTAGTACCCAAGTTTTACCAACTTGACGCACGCCTTTTAATATCAATGGTTTACGATATGGTGAGTTCTTCCATGCTAAAAGTTTGCTCATAATCAGCCTTTTCATGATTACTCACCTTTCATCTTGCGTTACGCTATTAGATATTGCAGCCGTATTAACGCTTGGCTGTTTCTACGCTTAGCTTCACTGATGTTCCGTTATATTTTGCGTTATCTTTTATCGTGTATCACATTATTATATATGTTTTGGTGCATTTAATCACATAATTATACATATTTTAGTGTTTTTTATCACATAATTTTACGCATTGGGCAACGCTCAGCATAAAATAAAATAATCAATCAAATTTCTACTAAATCATGCATACACCTATGTTCATTCACCGCGGACGAGTTATGGCAACTTCGCGAGCGCGCTCGGCTAATTCGTCTAGTTTAGCGAGCTCCGCGCGTTGAGCATCAGTTTGCTTGGGCGAAAATTCGCCGTAACGATTTTGCACAGCAGTACTGATTAAAAAGTCAGCCAGACGCGGATTTTTCGGCAAAACTGAGCCGTGCATATACGTCCCAATAACGTTGTATTTGCGCGCTCCTTCCGTGTGATCTTTGCCATTATTACCGCAATTTTCACTATCAACCAAGCCAAGTGGCTGCGTTCCATCTTCCAAGCTTGTGCGCCCAGAATGGTTCTCGTAGCCCACAATATCGCCAAAATCGGCGCTATGCTCCACAAGATTCCCAATCATGCGCACATCTTGACCAACGGTATGCTCTCCAAGTATGCCAATTCCTTGAAGTTTTTGCCCCTCAACGGTTTCAAAATACTCTCCAAAAAGCTGGTAAAGTCCGCAAATCATAAGCATTGGAACACCATCTTCTGCAAGCCCACGAATCGCGTCCGCGCGTGCAAATAGATCTTCCGTGACTCTGCTCTGACCATGATCTTGACCACCTCCGCCAAGAATCATATCCACGCGCTCTGGCCATAAATCACCAACGTTGTACTCGTGTAGCACAGGCTTGTAACCGTACAATTCCGCTCGGCGCATAATCGTAAGCACATTGCCATAGTCGCCGTAAATATTCATGTCTTTTGGATATAGCGACACAATATCTAGCATGCGATTTTCGTTTTCAAAAGTAGCATTTGCTTTACTAATATCACTGGAACCATTCATGACTATTACTTTCCAACTCCAACGTCTTTAACTTCCGCAAGTTGCGCTAAAGCAGCGCGCACGCGAAGCATTGCAGTATATGTGCAATATATACGCTTAGCGTTTTTAGCATTGCCACTAAAATCGCCGTTTACAAAAGCTTTAGTATCTTCTTCTAAATCCGTATTCACATTGCGAGCCGAGACTTTATCGTACTGCAGCCGCAAAGCCATATCCCATGCGCGAGTACCAGAAACACACGCAACTCCAGTACCACTAAAGCTTGCAAAATCAACGTCCCACAGCCAGCTCATGTCTCTACCGTCAGCGTATTCGTCACAAATTGCAATCATGGTATCGTGATTTTTCGGATGATCCGAAGCAATCGCAAGTCTAAAACCAATAGGATTCTTCACTAAAACAAGCTCAACAGGAGCGCCATTAACTTCAATTACTTCGCCTCTACCAAAAGCAGGAGTTACGTGAGAAATCGCTTCCATAAGCGCATCGTCGTCGAATTTTTGCAGCGTAGAATTTTGTTTTGCAGCGTCCGCCAAGATAGCGCGAACTACCGTTGCTGCAGCAGCAGCGTTGAAAATATTGTAAGCGCCGTCGAGTTTTACAGATGTGGTTTTACGCTTGCCATCAAGTATAAACTCAGCCTCATGATCTCCAACTTTTGAAAGCACAACGTCTGCTTTAGGAAGATTGTTAGCCTTGCTTTCTGCAACATCTTCGCAATTTTCGCTTTTCCCGGAACTATTGTGCAAATCATCATCCGTCGGGAACATGCTTTTTACAGCGTCATCTAAACCAAAATATTGCACGCGAGCGCCGGAAGGAACAAAGCTTGCGAGCGCACGAATACGCGGATCTTCACGATTTAGCACTACTGCTCCTTCGGTTGCAGCAGCTACGTTGCTTAATAGTTTTGCAGTTGTATCAATTTCGCCAAATCGGTCGAGTTGATCTCGCATAACGTTTAGCAATAAAGAGTAACGAGGTTTGACTTGATTTACAAAATGCACTGCGTACGCTTCGTCGAGCTCTAAAACTGCAATATCCGCATTTAGTTTTGTGCCAAAAGCCGGCATTGTTTTTGCAAGAGCTGCCACTACTCCTCTAGTAAAGTTTGAACCGGTTGGATTAGTAAATACGTTAAGTCCTGCGTCTCGCAGCATAGAAGTTACCATACGCGTTGTAGTAGTTTTGCCATTGGTACCAGAAATCAACACTATTCCGCACGGCAATGCTGCAAGGGTGCGCGCTAAAAAGCCAGAATCAAGACTCTCAATAACTTTACCTGGCAATGCGCTTCCACCATGGTGAAGCAGCCTAGAAAGCGCGCAAACAAGTTTACCAACAGCAGGCATGGCAAAACTGTACCAATGCTTACGTAAATCTTTGCGAAACTTTTTATGCGATTTGCAATCACCGCTTAACATACTCAATCACACTCCCGCCTGCTGGTAGTCTTGCGGCATATCCATAAACTTGGAAGTTGCACCAAGGAACGCAAGATTAAACGTGTCTGTAGGACCGTTACGATGCTTTGCCATAATAATATCGGCTTCGCCTGGGCGATCTTCCTTATTGTAAAAATCAGGGCGATGTACTAGGAACACCACATCGGCATCTTGCTCAATAGAACCAGATTCACGCAAATCCGAAAGCTGCGGCTTCTTATCGTTTCGCATCTCTGGCCCACGGTTAAGCTGACTTAGAGCAACAACCGGAACTTCAAGCTCTTTAGCAAGCAACTTCAGCGCACGCGAGAATTCCGAAACTTCTTGCTGACGGCTTTCCACACGCTTGCCAGAACTCATAAGCTGAAGATAATCAATAACTACCAGTTTCAAATCATTCGTCTGTTTGAGCCTACGACATTTTGCACGAATTTCCATCAAGCTCATATTGGGACTGTCGTCAATAAAAAGCGGAGCATTCTGCATTTTTGTCCAGAAATTATTAAGAGTATTCCAACGATCTGGAGTAATATCTTCTGCTCTTCGCATGGCAGCGAGTGGAATATTAGTTTCTGCAGCAATAATACGTTGAGCTAATTCTACTTTGCTCATTTCTAGAGAGAACACAATAGATGTCATATTGTGGTGAAGAGCAGCTGAACGAGCGAAATCAATGCCAAGTGTTGACTTACCCATAGCTGGGCGACCAGCAACAACAATCATTTGACCAGGCTGCAAACCCTGCGTAACTTCGTCAATATCACGAAATCCTGTTGGCACACCCTGCTCAAGCTCATGATTTTGTAATTTATCGAGTTGATCAAGAGTATTTTGTAAAACTGGACCGATAGCAACATAATCTTGACGCACTTTGCCAGCACTCATTTCATACACTTCTGATTGCGCAAGATTCACAATATCTTCCGCTTGAACGCCAGAAGCAGAATAGCCCATTTGCGCAATTTTAGTGCCGGCAGTAATAACATTACGTAATATGGCATTTTGGTGCACAATATCCGCATAATACATTGCGTTTGCAGCTGTTGGCACGGAAGCTACTAAGCTGTGCAAATAGTCAGCTCCACCAACTTTATCGAGATTTCCATCCTTCATTAATTCGTTGGCTACCAGCACAACATCAACAGGTTGGGATCCTGCAAAAAGCGTAAGAATGGCATCGTAAATTGTTTGATGCTGCGGTTGGTAAAAATCCGCTGTTTCTAGTACCTGCGATACTTCACCAATAGCATCTTTGCTCATCAGCATTCCACCAAGCACTGCCATCTCCGCATCAGCATCGTGTGGAGGAACTCGATCAAACAAGGTAGCACCACTTGTTTCATCAGCATTACGAGACGCACCAGAACCATATATTGGGGCGCCAACATTGCCACCGCGATTACTTCCAGAGTGACTTACATTGCCCTTAGTAGACTGCCACATATCATTATCTGCCATAAAAACGAGTATAAGCGCGCGCACGTATTACAATACAAAACTATAAGCCACCCACGAATACTCTTAATAAAAAATATTGTTGGTTGCCATAGAAATTTTCTCTATAATTTTAGCGCAGCATCCATCCACGCATCATTTCTAATACGCAAACTATTCCCCACTGCACGACCACCAATATAAGCGATATTCAACACAACCCATAATGTAGTAGTTCGTATTACGTCGTTCGTATGAAAAACAATGTTACTAACGCTTGCAAGCAGCAATGCAGATAAATATACAACAGCCATTGCCGAACATGCCTTTGCCAAATAGGGGTGGTCTCCAGCGCCAATTAATACACCATCCAATGCCCACATCCACCCCGCAAGAGGTAAAAATAAACCCAGAATTGTCATACCAATGGAAACAAGGAGTTGAATATCTGCGCGTGGGCTGAACAGTGAAGGACAACTCCAACCCACGATAATCATGAATAAACCGACTGCCACACTACTTAAAGCACCAACTTGTGCACAAATACGCGTAATCATCCCTGCTTGCTTACGAAGACCTGCTCCAAGTGCCGCTGCAACAATAGTTTGCGCTGCAATACCAATAGCGTCTAAAATATTCATAACAAAATTCCAACAGGAATTAGTAACCTGATACGCAGCAAGAGTATTGGTACCGAGTCTTGCTGCTGTAACTACCGTAGCCACCATGCACGTACGCAACGCGAGCGTACGAATAAAAAGCGGCACACCACTTCCAGCAGAATGCAAAATTTGTCGAAAATGCGGTCGAAGTCGCGCACCACTCTGCACAGCCCACATAACTGCTGGAACAGTAAGCACAAAACCCATATACCATTGCGCAATCATAGTGGCGATACCAGAACCAGCAATACCCATCTTGAGGTAAAAAACTGCGATTATATCAAGAATAGTATTAAGTATGGCACCACTTATTGCTGCGAATAATGTAATACTTACCTTACGTAAACCACGAAATATGCCATTTGCAGCATATACAAGCAGCATCGCAGGCAATCCAGGCATAACCATTTGTGTATACACAATAGCATTTTGCAATGTAAATCCGTGCGCGCCTATTGCGTAGCATAACGGTTCAGCGGCAAAAATAAGTATGACTGTAAGAATTACACCAAGAAATAATGCAAGCCACAAGCCATCCATCCCAACACTAAAACCTTCTCGACGTTTACCCGCGCCTAAAAGACGCGCAACCTGCGAAGTCGTATTATATGCCAAGAATAAACAAAGACCGGTGGTTGTAAGCAATACTGTTGAGCCAATAGAAAGCCCTGCGAGTGCACTTCGTCCAATATGGCCAATAATAGCAGTGTCAATAAGAACGAATGCCGGTTCAGCAACAAGCTGACCAAAAGTAGGCAGTGCAAGTAACCAAATATTGCGAAGTACCTCTCCTCTAGAAGACGCAATATCACTCATTGCAGGAGACATGTGCGAATGAATAGTCGATGAATGCGTATCTTGAGTATGCGCATGCGGCGCAGATTGCGATGATTTTGGAATATTGCAAGATATTGTGTCAATATCTTGATTATTTAACTCCCGATTAGTCATAATGCTTTCATTCTACAGGCATGTTTCTTCAAGAAGTTGCCCCCACTTGTATGATCAATTTCTCAATTATCTAACATAAATATTATGAAATCGCAAGTTGAAATACCAATTCAGAGAAGTTATCCGCAGGATATCCACATTGTTATCCCCAATATGTGGACAATTTTGCAAAATATCCACTTAGACACGCCTAGAATGTGGACAACTCCTCTTTTTATGCACATCACTTACTTCGTGCGTGTCAAAAATTCTTTTTACCCACCAATAAGATTCTGTGACAAATCTCAACACACAAAAACCGCATATCTTAAATAAGACATGCGGTTTATCATCTGTACGTATTCTTGTGAAATATTCTGATACGCACTATGGATTGGTTTAATGGCTAATTTGTTGTATTGTTACGAGACTTATGAGATTTTTTCTTAGCTTGTTTAGCTTCATCTTCTCCCGCAACTTTCTTATCTGCCGCGACTGCAGATTCTTCCTTGATATCAGAATCACCATTATCTGATTTTTCATCATCAGAATCATCATTATCCGCTTCCGCATGATTATTCTCGACATCACACTCTTCATCTTCCGCGGTATCTGCACCTGTAGTATCGGATTCTTCAAACTCAGGAGCACTATCAGGAGCACTATCATCCATCGTAATATCCACTGAAGTAAGAACAGCCATCTGCGTTTTACTTGAATCATCATCAGTAAGCGCAACAACAGCGCCTTCATGGCTTTGCGCGATTGTCGAGAAATCATAAGCACGTTCGCCTTGATCGGCTAAATCAACGCCCTTACGTTCCTTAGCTTCAGAAATACGCCATCCAAAAAGCTTTTCGAGAGCAAAAGCAACAATAGCTGTTACAGCACCAGAGTAAAGCACTACAATTCCGATTAAGCAAAGTTGCGCAACAAGCTGATGCCAATCTCCAACAGAAAGCAAACCAGAACCGTCCGCGAAGAAGCCTACTGCAAGCACGCCAATAAGAGCTGCCACACCATTCACGCTCATTACGTGCAAAGCTCCGTCATAACGCATAAAAGTACGAGAATGCGTTACCAAAGAAGTAATAACACCAACAAGAATACCCAATACTAAAGCCCATAGCGGCGCAATAACATCTGCTGCAGCTGCACTAGCAGACAAACCCGCCATAACTCCAGACGCAGCACCCACAGCTGAGAAGCAACCAGAACGCAAACGCTCAGTTACACCCCAGGCCAGCATTGATGCAGATGCAGTGATTGTAGAACTTATCCAAGCATAACCAGCAACACCTGGCACACCAGCAGAAGAACCAATCATTAAACCGAGCCAGCCAAACCAAATTAAGAAGATTCCTAGCATAACAAAAGGCACATTATGCGGCTGACGAACAGCATCATTTTCAACGGATGTCTGAGCAGAGGAAGATTCAGCAACTTCAGCTACAGTAGCAACTGGGGAAACAACGGATTCCGCATCAGAATTATCCTGTGCTTTAGCAACATCAGCCCACAATGCTCGGGATAGGCGACTTTTAGCATTACGGGAATTAGTTTTAGCAGATGCCAAACCTGCTCCCGTTCCAACATGCGCCACATTCTTAATATGCAATACTAAACGCCCCAACGGGAAATGAGCGTGACCACCGATAATCATAACAATTGCGAAAGCAGAAACAGCAGCAGCAATATGCAGTAAAGATCCGCCAGCAAAATCATGCACCTGAATACCTAATGCCTGCGAAATAGCACCATTAGGAGATAGCAATCCTCCACCGCAAACCATATGCGCAAGCGGAGCAAATACTAACGTAACCCATACAGCAACAAAAATAAGCCAAATAGCGTAACGTACACGCCCAGCTAATGCTCCAGTAATCAAAGCAACTGCAACAACTGCACAAGCCAAACGGAATGCAGCAGGAATTCCACCCGCCAAGCCAGAATTAGCATCCATAGATGTAAATACACCATGATCTGCAACCATAGAGTCACGGAACAGCAACCCACTTAATGGATCGCCAACAATACCGCCAACCATATCTTTACCAGCAAAAGCTAGTGACCACCCCCACAAAGTCCATACAAGCGTTGTAACAGCGATAGCGCCAGCAGATAACATCATCATATTAACCATGGAAGTAGCGCGTTCACGACCGCCATAAAATAGGGCAATACCCGGCGTGATGATAAACACCAATGCGCCAGCCAACAACGCCCACTGCGGATCCATTGTGGTCATTTTTCACCTCAATTATTTTAAGCATCGCAACAATATATCGTCGCAACTGAAGTATTATGTTTAATAACTATTGTACCGAGAGATTCATATTGCAAAAATCACGAAATTCAGCAAATATGACATCCCCACTTCTGCAGAAAAACCGCTACATAATAGGTAGTCATTCTCTGCTGATTAGTTTATGCCAATAAACCATCTACGAAACTTTGTGCATCAAATGGCATTAAATCATCTGGGCCTTCTCCCAAACCCACTAGCTTCACTGGCACACCTAGTTCACGCTGCACAGCAACAACAATGCCGCCTTTGGCAGAACCATCAAGCTTAGTAAGAGCTACACCAGTAATACCAATAGCCTCAGCAAATACTTTGGCTTGAGATAAACCATTTTGACCAGTCGTAGCATCTAGCACCAGCAATACTTCGTCAACAGGGATAGTTTTTTCTACAACTCTACGAATTTTGCCAAGTTCATCCATCAAATTTGCTTTATTTTGCAGACGACCAGCGGTATCTATAATCAGCACATCTGTTTGTTGTTCTGTTGCTTTACTTGCTGCAACAAAAGCAACAGATGCAGGATCAGCACCGTCTTTATCTGCACGCACAACTGGCACATGCACTGCAGAAGCCCAAGTTTCAAGTTGATCCGCTGCAGCAGCGCGGAATGTATCTGCTGCAGCACACATTACTGAACGATGCTGAGCCACAAATAATCGTGCTAATTTACCAGCCGTAGTGGTTTTCCCAGTTCCATTAACACCAACCATCATAATAACACTTGGATGATTCGCTTCCGGCTTGTCTGCGTTCAGACGACGATCCGTATCCTCACCTACTACTTCTAGAAGTTTTGTACGCAATGTCAAACGTACATCTTCAGCACTAGCAGTACCGGAAATACGTGCATCTTTACGCAGTTCTTCTACTAATTCTTCACTAGCTTGGGTGCCAACATCAGCCATAAGTAACGTATCTTCTACATCTTCCCAATCTTCTTCTGAAAGATGGTCTTTGCTGATGATATTAAAAAGCACGCGTCCAAACGGATTCCTGCTACGAGATAAATGTTCACGGAGACGCTTCAAACGAGACGGTGCGCTTTCTGGCAGAAGTTCATTTTCAGTTTCTCTTGCAGTCTCTAGTTGCTGCTTACATTCTTGTCCTGGCTCTGTTACAGCCTTTGATTTCAGTTCCGACTTAGATTTATTGGCTTCAACGTTATTGGTTTCATCCAAATTATCAACACTTTTAGGAATTGACGGTCCATGATTATTGCCAAAAATACGCAAAATCACCGCAGCAGTCACCAACAAGATAGCAACAATTACAGCCGCAACTACAAACCAAACTACCATGTTCATATCCATAACCATGTTCATGACATTAAGCCTATGAAAGTCAAGGGACAGTGGCAATACATTTCACTATTTTTTCTCATCTTTATTACATTGCATAATAAACTATCGCAGCATCGAAGAATCTATTACACTAATAAAAGCAATTGATACTGCACTAAGCAGGTGAATTTCACATTCGCGATTTACACTAAGGAGCACTATGTCAGATCAAATAACCGTGGAAGTATATGGCGCAGATTGGTGTGGTGACTGCAAAAGAGCTAAGTCTGCATTGAATCAATATGGCGTGGCATTTACTTGGCATGATATTGAAACAGAAGCAGGAGCTGCAGATAAAGCAGTTGAGATTAGCGGTCAAAAGCATATTCCAGTAGTTACTTTTGCAGACAATACTTTTATGGTGGAACCATCCGCAACACAAATCAAAACAAAACTGGAATCACTTGGAATACTGAAATAATTTGTTTATAACACGCCAAATATCCATGAGATTCACTTCGTCTCTTCAATGTAGTATACTTGGCGATTGTTGCCCCTTTAGCTCAATTGGCAGAGCAGAGTCCTTTTAAGTCTTGGGTTGTGGGTTCGAGTCCCACAGGGGGCACTTTGTGGTGTCTCAGCAGATATGTACTCGCATTCCGCTGAGATTTTTTATTTTCTATCACATGTCTCAGCGCATATCTCCGCTTTTGCGTTTATTTCAAATGGTAAACTAAGTTCGTTTTTAATAGTTTGAAATGATAGAAAAAACGAGGGAGCCGAAGCTCCCTCTGCAAAATCTGCTTAAAAATCGAAGACGACGACATGCGTCGACCTTATTGAGAATTAGCTTTTAATTATATAACATTCATTATTTAACTCGCCCAAACGCTAGCATCTTGATCGTATTCATCAGCAGTAACTTCGGCATTATTTGATTGTGAATATGTATATTCATCATCAATAACACCAGAATCAGCATCAGCATTAATAGCAGCAAGGACACGCTTATCCATTTTGTACTGCGGAAGAACATTTTTAATGTAACTCGTCACAGCATCTTGCATAGCAACATCATGACCAACTTTTTCTGCCATAAACCAGCGATGATCAAGTACCTCGTGGAAGAACTGAGCTGGCTCAATTTGCGAACGAAATTCAGGAGGAATCATACGAACTGTTGGCTCAAAAATTTCACGCATCCAATCGGTTGCAACAATTTCTAATTCTTCGCCTTGTCTCCACGTTGAAGTGCGATACGCATCCAAATCGTTTAACAACCTTCGAGCCTGATTCTCTTGAACATCCAATCCAGTAAGACGAAGAAGTTTGCGGGAAGCATAGCCAGCATCCACAACTCGAGGTCGAACCAAAACCCTTCGACCATCTTCTGAAGTCTTCATCTCCAACTCATCAACATCGAAACCAAGCTCATTGAGACGATTAACACGACGTTCAATTCGCCACATCTCATCAGGACTGAACTTATCAACGTCAGTAAGCGTACTCCAAAGCGAGTGATAACGATCTACTAGACGATTGCCTATGCTGATCTCATCTACTTCTGTCGGCAAGAGCTGACCAGAGCTCAAATCCATAAGCTCACCAATAATATTGGTTCGAGCTAGATCAATATCGTATTCTCGTTGACCCTCTGTTAAGCTCCCGTGCAAATCACCAGTTTCCGCGTCAACTAGGAACGCAGAAAAAGCATCTGCATCTCGCAAAAACAGCACGTTAGAAAGCGACACATCCCCCCAATAGAAGCCAGAAAGATGCAAACGTACCATAAGAACAGCGAGCGCATCGATAAGACGCTCTGCAGTATCAGGACGTAATGTGCGAGCAAATAACGCTCGATAAGGCAGTGAGAATTTTAAATGCCTTGTTACTAACATTGCCTCAAGCTTTTCACCATTAGCATCATGGCGTCCTGCAACAACAGCTATAGGAGTAACCGTAGGCAATTCAAGTTTACGGAGTCTACGCAAAAGCTCATATTCTCGTTCAGCAACTTGCCGAGTAATTTCCTTCATTGCATACACTTCGTCACCAACATGAACGAAGCGCACAACGTGACGCGAAATACCGCGTGGCAAATTCACAAACAAATCAGCAGGCCATTGGGATAATGGTAATTCCCAAGGAAGCATAAACATTTTTGGGTTTGAACTAGCCGCAGTAATCTTAAGCGTCTGCGGTTCTTGAGACGACGCACTCTCGTCCTGTGCAGAAACCGAAGTCGCCTGCACAGCGCGCGGGTCTAGCTGAGGAGCGTCATTCCATTCCATAAAGTTCATGTACCAATCAAGCTCATGTCAACAATGCCTCTTGCATTCCATATGTAACGCAGATTCATTGCCGGCGAATTATTGATAACAACTATACATAATAGGCTATGCATTGTAACGATACGTTGATGTACAACCTTTGTGTCACTTTTTGCTGGCAAAAACGGGGTTCGCGTTACGTTGCGAACCCCGCTATACCTTTATACCAAAACTTCGCTTACTATGCCTTTATAGAAAGCAAGCAAACTTCGCTTTTAATTCAAACGCAACTCGGTAGAAGGTGCGAATAGATGCATCTTGGATGGATCAATCTTAATCTTTACTGTGTCACCAACCTTTGGCAAAGCACGTGGATTCACGCGGATTGTCGTAAGTTTATTCTGATCAGACATCATAGTTGATGCTTCTTCAGGCGAACCATCAGTAATGATATTGCCATAAATATAGCCGTCAGAACCAAGATCCTCTACGTTCATCACCTTCAAGGAGAATGCATTTGGATCATCTGAAGTTGCCAAGCTTGCGTCTTCTGGACGGAAGCCAACGATAATCTGTCCATGATCTTCTTCAGTAAGCATGTCAACCGCTTCAGAAGGAAGAACAATAGAATCCTCACCAATCTGAGCACGACCATCAACCACTGGATGCTGGTTGATATTCATAGATGGGGAGCCAATGAAGCCTGCCACGAACACGTTCGCCGGGCGATCATAAAGCTCAGTTGGAGCACCAACCTGCTGCAAAACACCGAGCTTAATGACGGCGATGCGATCACCCATGGTCAAAGCTTCGGTCTGATCGTGGGTCACGTACAGGGTAGTAACACCCAATTGACGCTGCAAAGCAGCAATCTGCGTACGAGTCTGGACACGGAGCTTAGCGTCAAGGTTTGAAAGAGGCTCATCCATAAGGAAGACCTTTGGTTCACGAACAATAGCGCGACCCATAGCAACACGCTGACGCTGACCACCAGACAAAGCCTTTGGCTTACGATCCAAATACTCAGTCAAATCCAAAACTTCTGCAGCTTTTTCAACGCGCCTACGAATTTCTTCCTTAGGAACACCTGCAATCTTCAAAGCGAAGCCCATGTTGTCCGCAACAGTCATATGAGGATACAACGCGTAGTTCTGGAATACCATTGCAATATCGCGATCTTTTGGCTGCATAGTAGTAACATCTTGACCGCCGATGAGGATACGTCCTTTGTTAACCTCTTCAAGGCCTGCCAACATACGCAAAGTAGTTGACTTACCGCAACCAGATGGACCGACGAGTACGAGGAACTCACCATCTTTAATAGTCATGTTTAAATCGTCAACCGAAGGCTTATCGTTGCCTGGGTAAATACGAGTCACATGATCAAATACAACTTCTGCCATGATATGTCCTTTCATCGGCAGGTACGTGCCGAACGATCCGTAGTGAAGGGTGTGCACTCATGACCCCAATTCCTACATCGGCGGGAATCAATCGTCCACAGTTTACTTACCTGGTCCATTGAAGGTTCTCTTCGTTGAGCCATGCCTTAATATATCATGTTTAGCTTAGAAAAACAGCAAAAAATCAGCATTTTGCATAAACTCGGCGTGTCGAGCAAGGCACACAAAAGGAGAATAACTATGGATCAACAACAAGAAACAACAAACAATAAAATGCAAAAATCAAATGCCTCTTATAATAAAAACTTAATTGGCATCGTAATAGCATTAATTATTCTTGCATTTGCTGCAGGAGCTGGATTTATGTCTTATTACAATTCAATCAATAAATCGCAAGTAAAAACTGAGAATATAGCCGACTCCCAAACAGCCAAAAAATTGTCTTCTTCTGAAATTCCAACAGCATCTAATTTACAAGGCGGAATCCTTCTTAGTAAGAGTGGATATGGCAAGAAAGCTTCGGGCGCTCCTACAGTCGCTACTTATTTTGATCCTTTGTGCCCTGGCTGTGGATCCTTTAATCGTAATGTTGATGAAACTTTAATTAAAATGGTTGAAGCAGGTCAAATTAACCTAGAACTTCACCCTATGTCATTCTTGAATCGTTTTAGCTCAGATCAATATTCTTATCGCGTCTCAGGCGGTATTGCTTATATCGCTTCGCATGACAATGATCCAAAGCATTTGCTCAAGTTCATCAATAGTATTTTTAGCGAAAGATTCCAGCCGGAAGAAGGCGATGGATACCAAGCAACACCAAATAAAGCTCTTATTGATTTAGCTGAAGATGCTGGAGTTGCAAATAAGATTGCAAATAAAGCCTTTAACCTACAGTATGTTAAGTGGCAAGAAGTTATTAATGCGAGCATTCCAGAAGAAAAAGCTTTATGGAATGTTTCTGGCTCTAATAAAGGCACTATGACAACTCCAACAGTAACAATTAACGGTAAGCTAGTAGATCTACACGCAGCTTCTGAAAAGCAGATGGATTATTTGGAAGCTATATTAAAGTCTTTGGGAATCGATAAAAAACATGTTGGCGAATCTGGTTATATGCCGCAAGTTACGCATAAGAGTAAGCCACTTGATTTATAAATAAAATTAAGTAATTTCTATACAAAAACGGACGTTAAGAATACACTCAACGTCCGTTTTTATGTAATAATTTAGATTTCTATAATTTAGCTTATTTACAATGCAATAGGGGAACTAGTGTCAGACACTTTAGGCATTTGACCTGCAACGCCAACTTGGTTTTTATTCAAACCGATGCAATGCAAAATTGCATCAAGAATGCTCATATTCTTGCTACTAGCAGCATTAATATCAAGCAACTTTCCATTGATAGTTACAGTTGGCGTTGTCATCGAACCCTTACTAGAACCAGAAACATTCAACAACTCCACGAAATCAGGAGTGTATTTGTTAATCAAATTCTGCCACTCTAAGTATTGGCGATCAAAAGCCTTACTAGCAACAGAATCATCTACCCCAGCTTTCTTAGCTTGTTCAATCAACTTTTCATTGCTTACAGGCTTATAGCCATCACCCTCTTCTGGCTGGAAGTCTTTTGCAAAGATGTTATTAATAAATTGCAGTAAATGCTCTGGATTCCTGTCATTATTAGCAATATAAGCAATAGCGCCAGCTACACGAGTTGAATAATTATCACTAGAAATCCTATCCAAGAATGACATTGGGTGTATTTCCAAATTAATTTGACCTGCACGAACCATTGAAATCAGCACCCCATCTGCTTCACGATTAAAGTTTCCACATCCTGGGCATAGCGGATCAAAATAAGTTGCAACCGTTGGAGCTTTAGCAACAGGCTTATTGTAGCCAAGCTTGCTAATAAAAATTCCACCCCTAGCATTTACAACTTCCGGCTTGTATTTAGCACCAAGTTTCTTTAGTTGCCTTTTAGCCTTATCAGAGCGTTCAATTTGCGTTTGTTCAGCATTATTTTGCTGCGGTGCATAAAAAGCTTGATAAGCAGTAACACCAACTGCAATGAGCATAGCCATAACAATAATCACTACAACAATTCCAACAATGGTTTGCTGACGACGCTCACGAGCTTCGCGCGCAAGACGTTCACGATTTTCTATGGTTCTTTGTAGGCGAGTAGCAGATGAATCTCCCTGCTTATTATCACGCATCTGAATTTTAGGCATTGTTATCCTTCAACATATTGTGCGCTAAGACTTATTCCCAGCAGCATACTTGTTAATGAAATAGTAACCTCACCATAGTTTAATAGGTGGTATCAACGGAAAATGCACATCAGTCATTGTATTATTTTTTTATTTTTCAGATGATTTTCCAGCACCCAGTAAGGCACCTAGTCCCAAGCAGAATTTATCAGTATTCTTAGTAATTGCCAGAATAACCCACGCGGCAATACAACCAATTGCATAGCCGATAGCAGTTTGCGACAAAATACTAGGCGAATAAGTTGGGAAAGGGATATGCAAAGAGCCAAGTTTCAAAATTTGTAATTCTGGGCTACTTCCCAACAATAATGGATATGCCGCAGCCCCCATTAAGCTAGCAATCGCAATAACAACAACACGCGGCAACGCATACAACAAACCACAAATCGCATGCCACGGTAACGCCGCAATGCGCATAACTGCGTCATGCTGAGGAATAATACCGCCATTAAGCTGTTGTCTATATAAACATGCCGCAATATTATACCCTGCTGTCGCACTAATCCACATAATAGCAATAATCAAACCAGCAGCATCGAGCACATTGATACAAGCAGTAACAGCACAAACCGCAACACAGCATATTAGCACCCACATGCCTCGATATTTATACGCATATTGACTACTTGTATGCGATGATTCAGATGCTTTACCAATATTATTTTGTTCTAAATCTTGCTGATTGAATGGTTCCGTTTCTTCTGAAAATGGTTCAGCAATATGCGTATCATATTCCTGCTCTCCACATTGTTGAGGCAATTGTGGCATAACGGTAGTAGAACGCATAGGCACAGTTGATAGCATAGTTTCATTGTTCATATCTACTGTGCGTTTTACATCGGAAGAAGCATTCTGCTTCAGAATAACTGTCTGTCCCTGCAGAGTTTCACGATTTGTTTCACATGCCGTTTCACACGCTGTTTCACGCCACATCGTGCGCGTAGCCACGCACGAAATTTGATCAAAAGGGCGGCTCGCCTCCGGCCATGACAGTGGATTCATAGCATCATCACTGATTGCATTTGCTAATACGGATAAAGAGCAGCGTTGCTGACGAATCGGATGTAAAGCACTGCGAAAAGCAGCCATAGTTTTGGGAGGCAAACCACTCAAATCAGCATTCCCGGATGCTGCACGTTCCAACACCGCCATCAATGGTTTGGTACCAAAAACAGGTTTGCCGGTTGCAGCAAACGCCAACACAGCTGCAAGTGACCACCAATCAGTCAACTCATCGGAATCTCCACCTTCAATAATTTCCGGAGCAATAAATCCAGGAGTTCCCATAACTAAACCAGTACGCGTAACATGACTCTCGTCTGTTCCCATAGCAATACCAAAATCCACTAACACTGGTCCTGTAGCAGCAATCATAACATTTGTTGGTTTAATATCACGATGAATAATACCAGCTTGATGCACTGCTTTTACAGCCTCAATGAGTTTATACGTAAGCCGTTCTAAATCATCAGCAACATAAGGACCATTCTCTGCAACATCCTCTCGTAGATTACGCCCCTCAATCAGCTCTGTGACGATAAACGCAATTGATGCATCAAGTTCCATATCTACTATGCCGCACACGCCAGCGTGATGAATACGTTGCAACGCTAGAGCTTCACGTTTAAGTCGCAATCTTGCACACGCTTGATCAGCATCTTCCTCATCGTTTGGATTAACACTGACGCAAGAACGTAATATTTTCATTGCATATTGATTACCACCGTCATCACGAACTCGCCAAACGGATCCCATTGCACCGCCGCCAAGCCTGTCAATAAGCGTATATCCACCCACATTATTGCCAGATTGTAGATCGAACATGCTCATATCACTCATACTGCATTATGGTAATGCCTTATATTGCCAAATGTTGCCGTACGCGATACATAAGCACAATACGATACATGCAACGACACCACAATTTTGTAATGACGTGGGATATGGTACACTAATCAAGGTCTGCATAATGCATACAGATGGCACGTGCAGCGTAACCAACGCCTCCTTAGCTCAGATGGCCAGAGCGGCCGCCTTGTAAGCGGCAGGTCGCCGGTTCGATCCCGGCAGGAGGCTCCACATTGGATAATGTTTTTGTATGATTCTGCTTCATATTTGCAAAATGTTCGCAAAACGATAATTTTTGTTATCTTTCGTATCGAATATAATGACGTGCAATGGTTAAAGCAGGGAGATTAGATAGTGCTGAATGGCTTACATAGTTTCGTTTTGTACTATCTCATATTTCTGAAGGGAATTCATTCTGCAATACGATAATATTGCGTTTTTGGGTTACCTAGAATAGAAAAGATTGTTGATTTCACATCTAACGCCAACATTATGACGTATGATGAAAGTAAGACATGATTTTCTTCTGTACAATCATTGTAGAACAAGACTTGTCGCGAGTAAGAACTCGGGAACCTTCCCCCAACTCAGGGTTTCCGAGGTGAGAGTGGAGCGTCCCCCAACCAGCTCCACCTCATAAGGGGGCGGGAATATCCCCTTCTCTCCCGCCCCCATTTTTTTGTTAGTTTGCGTAGCCAATGCAGCATAGAAGGTATAATAAAAGCCAGTCTTACAGTGAAGGGAGTGATTATATGGCACGTCGATGGACACCTCGACGCTTAATCGTAATGCGACGCACTCGTATTCTTGCCTGCATTCTGTCTCTATCACTTGCAGCATCATGCATGTTCGCATTCACAGCCCAAAAATCAATAGCATTAGTAGTAAATGGCAAAACTCGAGTTGTTAATACTTACGCAACTACGTCCGCACGTCTTCTAGAGGAACAGCACATACCAGTAAAAACTCACGATCAGGTTATATCTTCTTCAGGCGATATTCTCACTAATCATGCTACCGTTACTGTACGCAGCGCTTATCAAACTTCTATTACTGTAGATGGCGTTACTATACCATTTTGGACAGTCGCAACCAGTGTCGATCAACTTATTGGATTTTTCCGAGCTAACGCGCAAAAAGCCTCGCGCATTACAGTAAATTTGCAAAACATTTACGATAAACTCACTTGCGGATTATCAATTAATAAAAAAGGCCCAATTACTGTTGTTGCCGATGGTAAAACACGTATCGCTCCAGATGGCAGTTTGCCAGCAAGCGCTATCCTCGACGCGCAGGGCATTGTGCTCGGCAAAGAAGATCGCGTTAGCGTAGAAGAAAATGATGGTAAAACTATTTTACGCATTTCACGAGTTACTCACGGCAAAGAAACTCGCATGGTTTCACTTCCTTTTGCTACGCAAACTGTCGTTGATCCTCATCTTCCTGCGAATGCGCGGGTAGTACAGCAAGTCGGGGTTAATGGCGAACGAGAAGATGTATATAACGTGACATACGTGGACGGAAAAGCTGAAAGCGCTACTCTTGTTTCACAAAATTTAATAAAACCCGCCGTTAATCAGGTTATTGCCATAGGAAAATCAGCTCCTACTCCTGTTCACCCAAATCGCGTGAATAAACAAAAACAACAGCAGAACAAACAAACAAAATCACAAGTGGCACAACAAGTTTCTCCAACACCTGTTGCTAAACCAGCACCACAATCTGAGCAAAAGCCTGCCAAAACAGAGAATCAGGAACAACAAAAACCACAACAATCCCCACAAACCTCTACACAAAAACAGCAGCAGACTCAACAAGCTCAACAAGACACGACGCAAGGTAAAGTACAGGAGCAAAATAATCAAAACCAAGCACAGCAAGGTAACAGTACACAACAAAAACCTGCACAAGACGCTACAGCTCAAGCGACTCAAAATCAGCAACAGGCTCCAGCACCTGCACCCAACCCTCCAGCTCCAGCACCTGCACCCAACCCAGATAGTCTTGTTCATGCTACACCAGAACAGGCCAAACTTTTTGCACAAGGAGCAGCAGCACAAATGGGCTGGACTGGCAAAGAATGGGAAGACCTTGTGTGGCTGTGGAATAAAGAATCCGGGTGGCGTTGGAATGCGGAAAATCCAAGCTCACACGCATATGGAATTCCTCAAGCACTTCCTGGAAATAAAATGAAAAGCGCCGGAGCCAATTGGCATGAAGATGCTGCCGTACAAATCAGTTGGGGTTTGACTTATATCAAATCACACTATAAATCTCCTAGCGGAGCTGTAAAACATTCGCGCACTATTGGCTGGTATTAAATTACACAATATACAAACACTACTGTATTGGATGGTACACATTGACGGAAATCAATACTGAAACTCATGGCCAACTTTTAGGTGCGGCTGATATTCGACGTATTGCTGCAGAAGAAGGCATTACACCAACAAAAAAGTTCGGTCAAAATTTCGTTATTGACCCTGGTACCGTACGAAAAATAGTTGCAGCTGCTGAAGTTGGCGATGGCGACAATGTTATGGAAGTAGGACCTGGCCTTGGTTCACTTTCTCTTGCAATACTGCAAGTAGGAGCATATCTTACAGCTATAGAAATCGATCCTCCACTCGCAAAACGCTTGCCCTACACAGTAGAAGAATTTATGCCATGCGCAAAGCCGCGCTGCAGCGTTATTTTAAAGGATGCTTTAACAGTGAACGCTGAAGATGTGCCACAACTAGCTCAAGCTGCACAATTTACACTTGTTGCGAATCTTCCATATAATGTTGCAACGCCTATTGTGCTTACACTACTTGAAAAATTTAATAATTTACAACGCTTTTTGGTTATGGTTCAAAAAGAGGTGGCAGATCGTTTATGCGCTCAGCCAGGAAATAAAGTATATGGGACACCGAGTGTAAAACTAGCTTGGTATGGCAAGGCGCAACGTGCAGGACTTATTGGACGCAATGTGTTCTGGCCAGCACCAAATGTTGATTCTGCGTTAGTTTCTTTTACTCGTAACACTACCAGCAAAGGCGATAGTAATGAGCGCGAAGGAGTGTTTACACTCATTGATGCGGCATTCCAACAGCGTCGTAAAACATTGCATGCAGCACTTAAACATCAAGTACCTGAGGAAGCTTACCAAAAAGCTAAAATTGACCCCACTAGACGTGGAGAAACACTTACATGCGATGAATTTGTTGCATTGTATCGTGCATGCAAAACTTGCAGTGAGCAATAATTACCGTTAGTTTGAAACAAAATCACTAGTTAGCATATATATTTATTCGTAATATCATAAATCTGCTGTTATATTTTGAAACCCGTCATACATGACCAGTAATATACAGCGTATATCAAGCTTTACAGCTTGCAAAAATTTATCATGAACAAGTGGACACATAGTCGCAGATCGGAAGTGAACATGGCGCAAGAATACGATGAACGTATTGCTCGTAAAGCTTTCATGAATCAGAAGAAACGATCTGTACTCACTAGTGTAGGAATCGCTTTAGCTGTTATTTTTGTTATTGCACTCCTTGTACAGTTTCACGTCTTTGGCATTAATTCCACAGCCACGCCGAAAGATAATCCCAATTATGGCGTAACTGCACCGTGCGCAACAAAAGATAAGGGGAGCGCTAAAATTCCTTATGTCGACAACCGCGCTGTAGCTATAAGAGTACTTAATGGCACAAAATTCCGCGGCTTTGCACGCGCTGTAGGTGAAGCATTGAATGCTCGAGGGTTTAATCTCACCGAAGTCAATAATAATAAAACCAACAATATTAAGCGGACAACTATTTATTTTGGAAGAAATGCCATTAACGAAGCGTACACAGTGAACGCTAATTTCACAGACGCTGTTATGCGCATGGATGATCGCCAAGATAAACTTGTTGACATTGTACTTGGGTCAACTTTCACTAATCTCCGTCCAAAAGTCGACGTTCCAGCAGCAGGCGCTGCAATACAAGAAATACCGGGCTGTTTAAAAGCTGATAGTATGCAACATCTTCCTAAAGCAGAACAACATAAAGAAGTTAAATAAAAGAATTAGAAATAAGGGCAGTTGATATCACAACTACCCATTTTCTATCCTTCAAGTTTTGTAATAGACTATGCTAGTCTTTATGCATTTCTTGGTACCAACGAAGTAATTCTGCCACTGCAACATCATGCTGTACTGGACCATTATCGAGACGATAGTCCAGCATATGTTTGTAAGCCTCACCAACTATTGGACCAGGTTGTAAATGCAATAATTGCATAATTTCATTACCATCGACGTCTGGACGAATAGCATTAAAATCTTCCTGCTTTTTAAGTTCTTTGACACGATGTTCCATCTCATCCATAGCATGTTCAAACATCAATGCTTTACGACGATTTTGTGTGGTGGCATCTGCACGCGTAAGGCGATTCAAACGTTCATATAAATGCCCTGAATCTTTTACATAACGGCGTACAGCAGAATCAGTCCACGGCTCATCAACATAACCATGAAAACGCAAGTGTAAATTAACCAATTCACTTACATCTTCAATAAGATGATGATCAAAATGCAACGCCTTTAACCGCTTGTGGGCCATTTTTGCACCAACTACGTCATGATGATGAAAGCTTACTTTTCCTCCATCTTCAAACTTTCGCGTGCGTGGCTTACCAATATCGTGGAGTAAAGCAGCTAATCGCAAAGTCAAATCTGGAGCAGGCACTGGACCTTCCTGATCCGTTTCTAAGGCGATGGCACGCTCAAGAACCATCATAGTGTGCTCAAAAACGTCTTTATGCCTATGATGCTCATCAATTTCAAGCTGCAAAGCAGGAATTTCTGGTAGTACACGCTGAGCAATACCAGATTCGACAAGTGCCTCCAAACCTTTACGTGGTCTATCAGAAAGCAACAGTTTAGTAATTTCGTCACGAATACGTTCGGCTGAAACAATATCGAGCCGATCTGTCATATCCACAATTGCTTCAGCCGTATTTGTTTCAATACTAAAACCTAGTTGTGCCACAAAACGCACAGCACGCATCATACGCAAAGGATCATCATCAAAAGATTGACGAGGATCAACGGGAGTACGCAATACACCTTTAGCAAGATCATTCGCACCACCAAAAGGATCCACAAATTCCAAATCCGGTACGCGCAATGCCATAGCATTAACAGTGAAATCGCGTCTAGAAAGATCGCCTTCCAAAGTATCACCATACTGTACTTCCGGTTTACGAGAATCCGGATCATAAAGGTCAGAACGATAAGTTGTAATTTCAACTTTTACTTCTGTGCCATCTGGGCGTCGACGCATAGCACCCAAAGTACCGAATTTACGACCCATATCCCAAAAACCATCATGTCCCCAACGACGCAAAATAGGTTCAAATTCTTCCGGACGAGCCGACGTGCAGAAATCAAGATCATGCGACACGCGATGCAATAACATATCACGAACAGGACCACCAACTAATGCAAGTTCATAATGATGTTCAGCAAAAAGCTGCCCCAACTCTATAGCTTCAGGCCAAACTTTAAAATTCTCAGTCACCCTTACCGACACCCTTTCAGCAAAAATCAATCTATAATCCAGCATACCGTTACCCCAATGCACAGCGGATTGAGTAAGGTGGAGAGTATGGTTACTCCCGCAGATTTACGACACATGCTTGCCAAGCTTGCGGATAACCATACCCAAAATCAGTCTAAGCTTGCTGTAACACCACTTGACTTAGCCAATATGTATCGTAAAAAAAATCACATACAAGAAGAGACTGAGCAGCAAGTTTTCGTTGATATTCCAGTATTTTCCACAGACGAGCAGAGTACACAAGGCATAGAATTATCTACGGAAATACTACAGAAAACATCGTCAATTTCTGGTATCTCTCCAGCGCTCATGCCACAGCGTAGATTACTAGATACTCCTACAACTTTTGCCTCTTTAGACGCTCAAGATTTACCAATTATTCGCGAATATTCTGCAGGAGGGCTTGTATTTGACACACTCGGGCGTGTCGCAATTATTGCTCGTCATTCCAGAAGCGGACATCTCGAATGGTGTTTACCAAAAGGACATATTGAAAAAGGGGAAACGCCCCAAGAAACTGCTGTTCGTGAAATTCATGAGGAGACTGGCATTGTAGGTGAAGTAGTGGATTCAATCGCAACCATAGACTATTGGTTCACAGGCACATCTCATCGTGTACATAAACTAGTACATCATTTTGCATTACGCTATGTGAGCGGCAATCTTTCAGTATTAGGGGATCCTGATCATGAAGCAGAAGATGCAATATGGGTTAATTTTAAAGAATTAAATACTGTATTAAGCTATCCAAATGAACGAAAGATTGCATGGCTCTATGCAAAAAAAGCACATAGGCGGTCTCACAGTGACAAATCTCGCGAGTAAGCACTATACCACGCACTCAGCGCATAATTCTTCGCATACATCACTAGAACGTACCTTAGTTTCTTCATTGCAAGTTTTAAAACACACTTGCAAAATAACTACTTGCTTTACATTAGCTTCTCTTATAGTGCTCACATTGGCGATTGCTACGATTGGCATACGAAATATTCCATACTACGGCTTAGTGCGCACAGCGTACGCAGAAACTACGCCTGCAGATTCAAAAAATACCAATAACTCGAAAGTCAATAATAAACAATTCTTAGATACCAATCCACATAGTAGAAACATTGAGCTCAGCATAGTGCAAGCCACGCCCGTTGTAACTGACAAAAGTGGGTATCATCTTACTGCAACATTAAAAGCAAATACGGTACCCCTGCCAGAAGGCACAGTACAGCTTGCTATTAATTCCAGCTACACTTTTGTATCTCGTACTGATGTGCAAAATTGGGCGCAGGGTGAATCACTTATACCTACACCACAAATTTTAGGATCTGCAAAAATCACGAAATTACCTGCTGGTAGTACTACCACAATCCGCTTTGACATACCATCGAATAAACAAGAACTACAATCTATTTGGCATTGGGGTCCTAAGCCGCTGAAAATTACGTATTTTTCACAAGATTATTCACGCTATAAATCAATATATTCTTTTTTAACACGATCGAATGCCGGAATGCACGCAACATCTTCACCGGCAATGAATCTTACTGCTGTTATGCCAATACTGGCAGCAACACAGCGAATCGTAAAAGATGGCACCGTACAACCTAATTTTCACGCTGACGCAACATTACAGGCTCATAAAAATGACGTCCAACGTATTCTTGAAAAAGCTGATTTAATTAGCAAACATACAAAGTTGCAAACTATTGCAGATGCAAACACATTGCAAGCAGCACATTCACTAATGTCACCAAGCGCCTACATGCAACGAAATGGATTCGACATTAGCGCATATGCAGACGACTACAATGATAGTATCTACCGTTTTGCAGGCATTGATAAAGCAGATTGGTCAGCTCGTAGTTCACTATTCAATCAAACTAATCCAACTGCAAAAAATTCCTCTAACCTACATAAAACGCAGCACCCTAACGAAACTACTCATACTTTTCCACAATCCTACGCATGGCAAACTCATGGCAACTGGACACTTGCAGCTCTAATGCAAGCAAAACGTAACGGATACAACACTGTTATTGCAACGAATGAATTTGACGCCAGCGCATCACAATTTGCCGTTAGTAATGGAGTTTACGATATTAATACTCCTGCTGGAAACGTACGCGTACTAGCACCACAATTAGTGCTTACCACACTGGCAAATGGTAAACCTACTAGCACTCATGCTGTAAGCGAACGCACTCAAGCTGGGCGCATTAATCGTCTCATAGCACAAAGCGCGTTTTATCAAATGGAACAGCCGTATATCAGCCGCAATATTCTTATCACTTTTTCCAATAACACGTCTGTATCCAGTATCGATGCTGTTATGAACGCATTAGAACAATCGCCATGGCTTTCACTCAGCAGCCTCAATACCATGGCACGCCTTGAACAAAACACATTGCCTTATTGGAAACAAAATAGCATTATGCGCGCTATTCCTCACAGTAGCGGCATATCCGCAAAATCAGCCTCTTTAAGACGTACCACTCTCAAGAATTTAGCTCATCGTCGACAAGACGTTATACGACTTACCAAACATATTCTTGATTACAATGCTGCTAATCAATCACACAACACTGAAGGCGATGCCCAAGCACTTGCTAAACAAACGGCAAAAACAAAGAAAACTATGAACGCAAAAACTTGGGGGGAGCATGTACTACAGCTCTATGACGATATCGCATTCCACGAGCTAGCTAATAATACGACGGTACAGTCTCATACAATAACACTTAAGAAAAGCAATACCCAAAATAAACAATTCAACAAATCAGATTTACGTAACGATACCGCCCAATATTTCACCAGCGCACTACTTAACAAAATCCGTATTATTCCACCACGCGGAATCACAGCAGTAAGCGAAACTGCCAGTATGCCAGTTACCATTAGCAATGCACACCCTTACCCTGTGCGAGTATATTTATCCGCCGATACGCATGCTATGGAAATCGTTACACGCCGTAAAACTTTGGTAAATATTCCAGCAAATAGCGAAACCCAAGTTACTTTACCGCTGCGCATTACGACTTCAATTCACACTCAAGCCACTTTTGTACTGGAAGATAGACAACATCGCATATTTTCACAACAGCAACGCACACTCATTACTAGCACACTGCAAATTAGCGATAAAAGCGGTACGATTATCATAATATTTGCCTTCATGCTTGGTGCACTTGGTCTTTGGAGGCAATTCCACCGTAAGAAGGATCCAGACGAATGAGTTCAGTAGGTCGCAATTCTGTTATTATGGCTAGCGGAACAGCAGCATCACGCATTACTGGTCAAATACGCACTATTTTGCTAGCTGCAGCTCTTGGAACAACGGGCTTAGCTGCAAACGCATATCAAGCTGGATCCATGATTCCACAGCTCATCTATACGCTTGTTTCTGGTGGTATTTTTAATGCTGTGTTAGTGCCGCAAATTGTGCGTACACTAGAGAAGAAAAATGCGGAAGAACGCCTCAATAAGCTTATTACTTTTGCTATCGTTCTACTTCTTGGTGTTACTATTCTTATGTCTGTAGCAACACCTTTACTCACTATGCTCTATGCCGGCGGAAATGCCGAAATGCAGACTCTCACCTGTGCTTTTACCTTATGGTGTATGCCACAAATCTTTTTCTATGGATTGTACACGGTTCTTGGTCAGATACTTGCCGCTAAAGGTCGTTTCGCAATGTACGCGTGGAGTTCAGTTGCAGCTAATATTATTAGTTGCTGCGGTTTTGGTGTTTTCATTCTACTTTTTGGAAAAGTAAATCAAGCACCACTCAGTTTCTGGAATGGCTCTACTTTACTACTCACCGCTGGTTTCTGGACTTTTGGCGTTGCCGCGCAAGCTTTAGTACTCTTTTGGCCACTGATGAAAAGCGGCATCCAATATCATCCAAGCTGGGGAATACGAGATATCGGTCTACGTTCTATGGGTCCTGTTGCCGCATGGAGTATGGGTATTGTGATTGTTACGCAAATTGTTGTAATGATTACTACACATATCACTACTAGCGTTCCATTTATTGCAGAACAACGTTTAGGTTTAAATCAATTTGAAGTAGCTGGCAATGCTACTTATCAAAACGCTTACACCATGTTCTTGCTACCATACTCATTGGTCGCAGTATCGGTAGCGACTGCTATTTTCCCTAAAATTTCGCGAGCTATTGCTGCGCACGATTTGCATATCGCACGTAATGATTTGAGTGAAGCTCTTCGCCACGTAAGTTTAATTATGTGCTTCTTTACCGTTGTCTTTATTGTTATTCCAACGCCTATTTCACTGGCTCTGATTCCTTCAATCAGCATGCAAGAAGCTAATCTTATGGCAGCACCATTAATGATGTTGGCATTTGGCTTGCCTCTTACTAGTAGCTATTTAATTATTCAACGAACATTTTTTGCATTTGAAGATGGTAAAAGTCCGTTCATTTTTGCTTTCGCTCAACTTTTTACTGAACTTATCATTTTTGTTTCTTGCATTAATTTTTTGCCACCTACTTACTGGGTTACAGCTTTAGGAGCTGCAGTATCGATAAGCTACATTCTTACTTTTCCATCATTAGTTCATATGCTACGTAATCGTTTTGAACATAATCTAGATGATCGTAGACTCGTAATATCTCATATAAAAATTGTTGTTGCATCTGTAGTATCTATTGCAATTGGTTTTGTAGTGCGCGAACCATTATTACACGCTTTCAATCTTAATGCACCAAATTTGCATGGCGTATTACGTTGGATGAACGCTATTCTCATCTGCGCAATAATGACTATTCTTATTGCCTTAATTTACCTCGCAATACTTTTGTTGCTCAAAGCTAATGAACTTATAGATTTATCTCGTCCAATAATCAGTAAACTTGCGCAAAAAATTCCTGCCCTTGCACCACTTGCCAAAGTTTTTAACGATACCGAGCATCAACAATCGCAACAACATCAAGAAAAACACACCGTTGCGCGCAGAGTTCAGTCTCATACGCAGTCCCATCAATGATGAAATGAGGAATTTTAATAACTAGTATTCATATTTTCTTATGATAATCTGTGATGATTTTGGAAATTATTACAATATCAACAAAATTACTGTACATAACATGACGTTTCATCAGTACAATGAGATGGTAGTAAAAAATATTATTAATATATTGTGTATGCGTAGGAAGATGAGGAACACATGGAACCTCGGTTGGGAGATATTGTACTGAATCGATACGTTTTAGTATCGCTTCTGCGCAATGAAGCAGGCTTGCAAGTTTGGCAGGCTAATGACCATATACTTACGCAAGATTGTCAGCTTTTTATCGTACGAAATTCGCATTTCTTGCCAGAAGTAAATGCTATCGCTTCTACTTTGGCCTTATCACACAATCGTCGTTTTACACAAGTGCTGCAATTACAACATCATGACGCTGTGGCGATTATTATTACAGCACTTGATCGCGGTGTTACTATTAATGATTATTTAGCTCGCAAAGATGCTCCATTAAGCTATGAAGCTATACGAACAATCGTTGCAGAAACCGCACAAGCGCTCAGTAAATTGCTCGCAAATAATATTACTCATCACGCTGTTTCTAGCGATACAGTTCGCATCAGCTCGTCTGGAATTGAGCTTGCAGACACCCCAGTAAGTCCTCTTCTAGAAGATATAACGCAACTGCGAGACGATAATCATCCTATCGCAAAACAAAGCATAGAACATACTGCCACACGTCAACTTGCATCATTACTGTACACTCTTCTTACAAGAACGTCGTCACGCGTGCAAGCTCATTTTGATGCCTCACTGCTGCCAGATAATACGCCTTCCGAGTTCCGAATGATTTGTACAAGAAGCCTGGCTGCTCATGAGAATAGCAACATCGTTCCTATGGCTTCTATTGCAGAATTAATGGCATTGTTAGGATCTTATACACCGTTGTCTCAGCTTACTCAACAGGATATTGAGTTTAATGGTAAAACTAGTGTTGCTTCTATTAGTAATGTCCATCTAAAGAGTGCAGAAGATAGCGAAATACTTCCATTGCCAGAAGATTTTACACAAACTGAAGAGCAATTTAATGAGCAACTTCTGCAACGCGCTGAACAAAATGTTAATAATCTGTCTTCAGCATCATCGCTCAATACACTTGCTCGCGAAAGTAACAAATCTACAAAATTCGGCAAGGGTTTTAAAAATGCCGGAAGGACACTCGGATCGTTATTAAAGCATGGCAATGCTCGTGCAGATGCACAGAATAGCGATGCCGACAGCCTTAATGATGACGGTAACACTAGCACGGACATAGATTTTCATGATATTGCAGCAGCAGAAATGGCTAATATTTTAGCTCCTACTGAGCTTGATACTGATGATGTTATTTTCCCAACATTGTCGGCATCATATAAGCATTTTCCTGATTCTGCTACGTCACGTAATGTCCTTGAACAAACTGCTAATAAACAAAATAAAGAAATAAAAAATGCTACAAACAAAGCGAGCGTAATTGGCAGTTTTGATTTTGAGAATTTGCTTGCAGAAAATACGCAGCATACTGAGTTGATGACTCGACCAAAGAATTTGATTTCTGAAGGCGAGTCTACTGGTCGCGTTCCAGTTGTAGATACCCATGGGAGGTTTATTGCGCCAGGCGAAGAATCAGCTCGAGCACTCCGCGACGAAATCAACAGCAGACAGAGTGAAGATCAGCCAGTAAACAATACGCCGTCTTTGCCACCAAGTTTCCAACCTCTCGAACAAGCTGCAGCCTTACATAAGCAAAAGCAGAATAATCAGAGCAATAATGGCACTATTGCAGACGCTAAGATTTGGTGGGGTTTGTCGACTAAAGTAATTGCGATTGGCGCAGTTTCTTTGCTTCTTATTGCCGGACTAGCTCTAGCATTACACGGTTTATTCGGCACACATGAAAGCGCAGACAACTTTGGTAATAATGGTTCATGGGACAGCACTAATCTTGAGAATGTGCCGTTTGGTAGTCAAGGCATTTTACCGCAAGAAAAGCAGCCTGCCAAAAAACATATAGGTCGCAAACAAGTTCGTGCTGTACCAAAGCCTAAAGTTCCTACGAACACTGTTGCATATCAGGCAGACCGGTATCAATTCCTTAGTTTCCCTGCTCAACAGCCTGGTTATGGATATTATATTCATCTGACTGAGCCACAAGCGGTATACCGTTTTGTTATTTCAATCCGTACTTCTGGTGGACATGCTTATTTATTGGCGAATACCAAAAACGATCCAACCAAGGGCACACAAGTTGCAGAATTTACGTTTGATGAGAGTGGAACCACAGATGTAAAACTTACGAAGATTGTGAAGTCACAAGATTTTATGTTGTGGGTTCCAAAAGATAGTATGCCTAAGAATAGCCTCTACATTAATTCCGTAAAACTGTATTGATTATTGGTGATAATACTGCTAGCTATTACATAGTAATGCATAAAAAATTATGTACTGCTTTATAGTTAGCAGTAGCTTCATAATTGTTGGTTTCTTAACTTCCGTTCCGCAACAATAAACTATTATTTTAAAAAATACTACAAAAGGACAATACTCCCATGAAAAATGATATTCGTAAAGTAATTATTATTGGTTCAGGCCCTGCAGGATACACTGCAGCAATTTACCTAGGTCGTGCCGGATATAAGCCACTTATTATTGCTGGCGCACTCACCCCTGGAGGTCAACTTATGAATACCACTGAGGTGGAAAATTATCCAGGTTTTCCAAATGGTATTCTAGGTCCTGATCTTATGGAAAGCATGCAACAACAAGCAGAGAAGTTCGGAGCAGAGATTCTTCTCAACGATGTCACTTCCGTAGACTTTAGCAGCTCTATAAAGCATATAACTGTAGATGATGGTGTAACTTATGAAGCTGAAGCTGTTATCGTTTCTACAGGCTCACAGGTGCGTAAATTAGACGTTCCTGGCGAACAGGAGTATTCCGGACGAGGCGTATCGTATTGTGCAACATGCGATGGATTCTTCTTCCGAGGAAAGCCGATTACTGTTGTGGGCGGCGGAGATTCAGCTTTTGAAGAAGCACAATTCCTTACACGCTTTGGATCTTCTGTTACTTTAATTCATAGACGTAGCGAATTCCGCGCTTCAAAAATTATGGTTGATCGTGCGAAAGAAAACGAAAAAATTAAGTTCATACTTAATAGTGTTGTAGAAGAAGTCCACGGAAATGATACAGAAGCTACTTCACTTACCGTTCGCAATGTCATGACGGGGAAGACGCAGGAAATCGAATCTGCTGGATTATTTGTCGCTATCGGACACACTCCTGCAACGAAATTCCTTAACGATGCACTGAATCTTAACGAAGATGGCACTATTGTGGTGGATGGCGCTTCGACGCGCACGTCTGTTGAGGGTGTATTTGCGTGCGGAGATGTAGTTGACAGCGTATACCGACAAGCTATTTCTGCAGCTGGCATGGGATGCCGAGCAGCTCTTGACGCCCAAGCTTATCTCAATGAAAAGGATGCTTAAAACTTACTCAAGTAAATGCAAACCGTCAGTAAATCTCATACCATATTTGAAAAGTTTTACACTCATTCACTACCATTGAGCATTTAAGCATATATAGCAATCGGCTGGACCTGTTCCACGTGAAACAGAGGAGCATCCTATGCCTTACTCTGCACTCTCACACACAACTTGCCCAGCCGAAATACTACAATATTAACTTTTAAAATTATCAACTAACTATGAGCCAGCTGATAGTACCGCGCTCAATCCGCATTTACATAGCAGCAGAATCTGCAACTGGCTCAGCAACTGGCTCAGCGCTAGAATCTACATCCATAGTTTCTATATCGACATCACCTAAGTCAGCAGAAGCATCAAGGTCACCCAAATCGCCTAGATCATCGAGATCACCCAAATCGCCTAGGTCATCGAGGTCACCAAGATCATCTAATTCACCAAGGCCATCGAGGTCACCCAAATCGCCAAAACCGTCTAAACTGTCAGCAGCATCCTCAAAATCAGGCAACTCACCACTCTCACCAGTTGGCGTAACTTCAGGCTCTTGAACATCTTCAACGACTACACCTTCATCAGGATTACCCTTCGGATAATTATCATAAAAATGCCCACCATCTGGAAGTGTCTTAAACGAAGGAACTAACTTCTCTTGGGAATGCCTTAACAAACCATTTTTATCGCGCCATTCAAGCCACACGGTAAAGCCCTTAGCGCCGGCCTGTGGAATAAGCGAATCCTCAGGCACTCTGTTAGTCAACAGATTGTTAACACTCGTCTGAGTTCGAGAAATATCGTCACTTATCACTTTACCGTCAGGAGATTCTACAGTAGACATAGGGCCAAACTGAGCATAGAAAGGCAACACCTGCTTAGTCGTATTACCATATACGGCACCTGGAAGTAACTCAGCAAAGGTCACCGTAGTGTTGTTCTTGCCAACGTTGGCCTGCAAATTTTCCTTAACAGCAGTACCCTCGAAGCAATAAGAACGCTCAACAGCATCTTCTGTAGTAGCCTCTTCCTGAGCAGCCTCTTTTGCATTATCTTCAGAAATTGCGTATTTTTTCAGAGTGCCTTTTTCATATGGAACTTCATCCATGCGAATGTTCGTAACATAAGCCTTTTCTTCGGCATTTAACGGGAAAAATGACCAATCTACGTCAACAGCAAATCCAGTAGGTTCCATATTCTTGTACCAGTACGATAACACCTTCAGATCTTTTACCGAATTATCTGAGCGCACATTGTATTCGACATCTACGTTTGCAGAATACTTTCCAATCTTGCTGACGGATACTTTGTTGATATCAACATCACTTCCGTCGCGCCACGTGGAACAATTAGCGTAAGGAGTTCCCGTCAGTCCTGCACAAAAATCGCCTTTGGTTGGAATGACAAATAATGGAGACTTGCGAGGTGTGCCACCAGAAATTACAGCAGCGAAACCCGAATTGACATCTTCTGGATAAGTACTTAACGATTTTATAAATTCGTCGCTTAACGCAAAAGTTTCAGTAGGATTGGCTTCATCCACAGTCCAAGCATTGTTAACGACATTAACAGGTGCAATGTAGAATGTGCCTGCGTTATTATCACCGTGAACAACGGTATAACCTTTTGGAATTTCTATATTATGATCATTTCGATAAAATATAGCTTGAACTTTGCCGGTTTCTTCAGCTTTTTCATGAGCAGCATGAATAGCCTGTAAATACAGTTTTTTATTCTCTGCGTTTAAGTTTTCAGCAGCAAGCCAAGATTCAGGAGAATACTGCGGCTCATCAGCATATGCAGGACCAGCAAGCGCCATTCCTCCGGCTAATGTTGCTACTGCAACCATAGCAGCGCACCACTTTTTATTCATTAGCATTTCCTCTCTTTCGATGCGTAGCATATGAATTTTGCACAAAAATAGTCACCCAACCTGCAAATACAACATGACAAGCAGCATAACTACTATTGAAAATAATACTCCCCTATTCGGTTGAGGAAAACTCCAAAACTTGAGAATACAATCATTTACAGTCTATTGAACAGTTTAATATGGCTAGTTTGTTGCGTTATTGGTACGTTTGTCAGCGATACTTTTGCGTGTCTTCTATAAACTTTGACTCATATTTCAAGTAGTTGTTCTGGGAGTTTAAGTAAATTTCAGCATCGTACTTCTCATTACTATTTTCCTTTTTAGTAATCACTCGAAATGTACTCAAAATTGAGTTTGCATATTTTGAACATAACACTCATAGATTCACAGCGCTCTTATACACATACACACGGTTGACTTCACTGCCAACAAAACACAATTGCTAAGCTTTATGAATCAACAAGTATTCACACATACAAACTTCTAAACTTATTGCTGTTGCTTTACTACCAATAAATCAACTATACGCTGCATTTCTTCGGGAGAAGAAAATACAATCTCAATGCGACCATGATTCTCTGTACCCTTAATAGCAACTTTAGTTGCAAAATGTTCCTCCAATTGTTTACGAATTGGCGAACCTGCCCATTTATTATTACGACGATTACGAGTACGAGTTATACCGTTAGGTGAATGCTCTGTTTTAATGGAAACAATTTCTTCAGTACTTCGAACAGACAAACCTTCAGAAATAATTCGATTAGCTAAATCTTCCATCTCTTCTGGAGTTTCTAAACCAAGCAAAGCACGAGCGTGACCTGCAGATAGTACACCAGATGCTACATGCTTCTGCACGCTAGCTGGAAGATTTAAGAGTCGCAGGGTATTTGCAATTTGTGGACGAGATTTCGATACAGATTGTGAAAGCTGTATCTGTGTTAAACCGAAATCATCAATCATTTGCGAATATGCAGCAGCTTCTTCCAGAGGATTCAATGCCACGCGATGAAGATTTTCGAGTAACGCATCACGTAACATATTTTCATCAGAAGTCGTGCGCACAATTGCTGGCACAGTATCTAATCCAGCAATCTGTGAAGCACGCCACCTACGTTCTCCCATAATAAGCTCATAGTGTGCAATTTGCTTGTCACTCTTATCGGCATCTTCAATTGGCCTTACAACTATAGGCTGTAATACGCCAACTTCTTTGATTGAAGAAGCAAGTTCCCGCAACTCATCTTCGTCAAAAATGGTACGAGGCTGATGAGCATTAGGTTTAATATCAAGCGGCTTAAGATGATCTAAATAGCCACCTTTAATTGGTTGCAAAGATTGATTTTCTACAGTTTCCTCTGTTGCTGTAGATGCGGATTGTTCAGTGACAATTTCATCTTTTTTGCTTTCTTTTTTTATTCCTGATGTGAAAGCTGTTGAGGCAGAGTCACCAAAAAAGAAATCCATCGGACGTGCAACATCACCAAGAGATGGCATTGTAGAACGCTTTCGCGCATGTTTATGAGGCTGCGCTAACAATTTGTTTTCACGTGGAACATCACCAACCTCATCTTCATGTTTTTTATCAGCATGAGGAGCAATTGAATTAAGCATGCTAGGCACTTTTGTTTCATGTGAAACATGATTCAAGTTAACAAAATCTTGTTGCACTGTTTCATGTGAAACATTGTTCTCACTTTTCTGTTGCACTGTTTCATGTGAAACATTCTCTTGCAAATTCGGCACTGAATCAACAAGAGTATCTTCGCCTGGTAAGGCTGGAAATAGGGCACCCAAGCCTTTTCCTAAACGAGATTTATTTCCACTCATCATTCATTCTCCCCTTGTTATTTCTGCTGATTAGCATCTTTCTTTGCAGCAATAACTGACAATACAGTTTTTGAACGTTTCGCTATTTCTAACGCAGCTTCGCGGTATGATATAGCGCCAGCGCCACGTGGATCATAGGTAATAACACTTTGATTAAAGCTAGGAGCTTCAGGTATTTTCACAGTACGCGGAATGGTAGTTTCTAATACGATATTAGGATAATGATTCTTAACTTCCTGAAAAACTTCTCGTCCTAATAGAGTGCGCTTATCAAACATTGTCACTAGCATGGTTGAAACAACCAAAATTGGATTGTAATGCTCCTGAACCAGCCCAATGGTTCGTATAAGTTGCCCTAATCCCTCTAGTGCATAATATTCAGCTTGGATTGGAATAAGCATCTCTTGCGCTGCGCACATAGCATTAATTACTAGCAAGCCCAAAGAAGGAGGGCAATCAATAAAGACATAGTCGTAATGGTCAGCGCAATTATCAAGATATGACTCTATAGCATCCTTCAAAAGATTATTGCGATTATCTATATCAGCAAGTTCCAATTCAGCACCACTCAAATCTATAGATGCTGGAACTACATCAAGACCGTTAATATCTGGGCACGCACATTTTACTTCCGCTATACTTTTTCGCCCTTCAATAACATCATATACAGAGGAATCTCCAGAAGCATGTGGCACGTTAAAAGCTGTAGAAGCATTACCTTGCGGATCCATGTCAATAACAAGTACACGTGAACCACTGATTGCCATGGCTGCAGCAAGATTAACAGCGGAACTCGTTTTACCAACACCACCTTTTTGATTGGCAACTGCAATAAAACGCGTCTTTTCTGGTTTAGGATACGTTGCTTGCTCAAGAGCATGAAAACGGGACGTCAAATCTGCTAATTCAATACCTAGCGACGACTTTGAATCTCCAAAAATACGTTGAATGGTTTCTGCAGCTGACTCCACAACATATCACCCCCCACACATAATGATGAAGATGCAAAAAGAATTCTGTGCTTCAAGTTTCCTTGTTTCTATGGACATAAAAAGTGCAAAATTGTTTCATGTTTCATGTGAAACATGAAACATATTGACAAGCTAACACATAAGTTACAAAACTTTAAAATTAAGCTTTGTCGACGATTACGACAGTAGTCGGCTGTAAGCCAGGCGCAACCTGTGCTTCAAGAATACGAGGATTTATGCCGCCAGCTTTACGAATCATCTTTGCAGCTTTTTCTACTTCTGTTTGGGCAGATTTTCCCTTTAAAGCAATCAAACTTCCATGAGTCTTTAACAAAGGAATCGTCCATCCAGCCAATTTTGTCATAGGAGCTACAGCTCTGCATGTTACTACGTCAAAAGGTGGAATAGTATGTGATTTAATTTTTTCAATAACTTCATCTGATCTACCATGAAAGATAGTAACATTATTTAAACCCATAAGCGCAACACACTCGCGCAACCAATCAACTCGACGCTCCATTGGTTCGATGAGAGTAACATCATAATCAGGCAAACAAGCTGCTACAACTAACCCTGGAAAACCTCCGCCACTGCCTACATCAGCAACTCTTTTTTGCTTACTTTTTTCTACAGCTGCACGAATAAAAGGCACAACAGCCGCAGAATTTAATATGTGACGTTCCCACAAAATCCCCATATCTCGTGGTCCAACCAGACCTCGCAATAAACCTTCTTTTTGCAGTTTCACGTGAAACAACACACATTGAGACAATGCTTCACCTAAAATTTCAGCTAACAGCGAAGAACCATCAAGCTCATCAACTATACCCTGAGAGTTCTCTTCTGCTTGAATACTAATACTCTGACTAACTTGAGCATCGTGAGCAGATTCAATATCTTCCATCATTCTCCGTATTTGCCTTCTAGTATTTTGCAATAGTTTCCAATATTACACAATTTTTAATATCTCATAAAAAGCAATAAAAGTAACACAATCAAACATTATTGTTCAATCATGTTACTTTTACCTATTTTGCTTGTTCTTGTAATTCAAGGAATTCAAAATGCTAAGATTTCTTATTCTTCCACATATTCCTCATCATCAAGAACATCGTCATCAACTTCATCACTCATATGAGCTGGAAGATACACTGTCACATACCGATGAGGCTCCTCTCCATGTGAACGTGACCGTAATCCCTCATCACGCACCGTATCGTGTATCACCTTGCGCTCAAACGAATTCATCGGTTTCAAATCCACAGGTTCACCGGTTTCACGCACTTCATCAACTGCATCTAATGCAATATCACGCAAATGCTGACGCTTACGCTTTAAGAAACCATCAACATCAACGATTAAATGCGAACGGTCACCAGTTTTCTGCTGAATAGCAAGACGGCTTAACTGTTGCAAAGCATCAACTACTTCACCTTCGCGACCAATCAAATGCTTGATATCAGTATCATCATCAGCAACAATTTGAATCATTGGTCGATTATTACGTACACCCATCTCAATATCACCCTCATAATCGGCAATATCAAGCAGTCCTTCCAAATAATCCGCAGCAATATCAGCTTCTTCGTTGAGCTGATCAACTGTCCTCTTCTCATCTTGTACCATTACTTACTCCTTATCGTGATTTAAAAACTCACGTTGCAAAATTCTGAAGTCTAGTTTAGCGGATAATAAAGCCAAATAAATAATTTTTTAAGAGTTATTTTATGAACTCTATTAAGCGCTCAACATACTCTATTATTACTTTTTTGATACTTTACGCTTGCGTTGAGGCTGTTTACGCTGGAATCCTTCTGCTTCTCTACGTTCGGCTTCCTCACGAGCTTCTTGAAGCTTTTCTTCTTCAATAGAAGGTAAACCCTCGCGTTGACGACGTGCTGTTTCCTTTTGGTAATCTCGTTTTGTTTTTTCCTCAGCAGCTGGAGAACCTGGAGTTGGGAATGCATAAACTTGCCAAATAGAACGCAACATATTAACGATATTGTTCACTAACCAGTACACTAACATTGCAAATGGCATAGCAAATGCAGAGAATACATAAATCAGTGGGAAGCCCCACATCATCAGCTTCTGCATTGTATATTGACTACCCTGTTTAGCTTCAGGAGGCAGGTTCTTACGAATATTATTAAACTGCATGTACCACATTGCTGCACACATGAGTACAACAAAGATTACAATTGTGACTTTCCCAGTTATTTGAACCGTCATAAAAGTATCTGCTACACCAACACCAAATACATGCGTCTTAACGAACTGCTGTGCTGTAGCAACATCAAAAGCACCAAGAGAAGCATGCTTGCCTCTAGCAATAAATGGAATAACTGAAAGCGTATACCAAATACTCATAAAGGCTGGACCTTGAATCATCATAGGTAAGCACGAACCAGCAGGATTAGCATTATTATCCTGGTACAGTTTCATCATTTCACGCTGCATAGCTTCTTTACTAGCAGCATCAGTTTTGCCTTTATACTTTTGTTGGATTTTTCTAACCTTAGGAGCAATAGCTTGCATTTGACGCATGCCCTTAATGCTTTTGATGAATGCCGGGAAAATGCATGCATGCACAACTAACACCAAGAAAACAATTGACAAAACCCACGAAAAGCCAATCTCATTCATTCCTAGCATAGTTAAGAAGTTATGGAATAAGTGCATAACTTGAGTCATCAGCCACTCAACCGGCGTTAGGATTTTATAAAACCATCCCAAAAATCCTTTATCAAGTAAAAACTCATTTTGATTAAACATTAGTTTTCCTTGTCTTCTTCAGCCAAGGGAGTTAACCGTGGCTCTTCATGTGCTTTAGACCAAGTGTACCTATAAAAAATCGAATATTTACGTGGCACATCATCAATACTGCAGCTGGTCCATGGTCTGCAGCGAAGAAGACGCAGCACTGCAAGAATACCGCCTTTTATCGTTCCATATCGGGAAATTGCCTCGATAGCATAACGAGAACAAGTAGGATAATAACGGCAACAAGCTGGTCTTTGGGCAGAAATAGTACGCTGATACCATTGAATGGCACGAATCACAACTGTAGTACTAAAACTTTTTTTATTATGCATAAAAATAAGTACCACACTTTCAAGAGATAAGTAGCGATAAGCACTAACTTATTGATTATCTTCATGCAATTCACAACCTCGTGCAGACTGCAAAACCACACTAATTTTGCCAAATAGCTTTTCAATTTGCTGATACAAGGAATCAAATGAGGATTGAGCTGCAGTAGGTTTTGCTCGTAATATAACATCACATCCTACCGGCAATAAAGATTCACATTCTCTGGCAATTACTCGCAAACGTCGTTTCACTTTATTGCGAACTACAGCCTTCCCCACTGATTTAGATACAGCAAGACCTAGCCTCTTGGCATCCTCAGATTTTTGAGAGTGCACGTAGGTATCACAAAGAGCCGCGGGATTGTTATTTCCAAAACCCGTGGCAATACATCCTAGACTTGCATTTCTGTCTTCGTTAGGTGAGTAACATACGGACATATCGTCACGCATAACATAATGCGCGACGATATCCCGCGAACTCACTTTGCGCCGTTTTTTGAGAACCGCAACAAAATCACGGTGGCTTTTCAGCCTTTCCATACCTGACGACGCTACCTTAACTCAGGCAGATAACGACTTACGGCCCTTGGCACGACGACGATTGATTACTGCACGACCAGCACGCGTACGCATACGAACGCGGAAGCCGTGCTTCATGTGACGACGACGGTTATTCGGCTGGAATGTCCTCTTCATAACTAATGCTCCTGTATTCAGCCACGCAAAAGCGTGGCCCCGTATGAGTCAAGCTCTACTAAAATACTCTTACCCCTCACCAAGAGTCAAAACTCCACCTTTTATGAGTACATCTAGTAAGGTGTAATCAACCTAACAAAAAATAAATTCTTCACATTTCTATTACATTTTAAATTTGATTAAAACGTTGGAAAATAGCCAAAATTATGCTTTATACTTATCCACAAATTACACACATGTTATTCACAATTAAGTAATTTCAACACGCTAGACTGTGGATAACTTCGTAGGGTTGGAGTAAACATATCTTACTGATACTTATTTACGCACTTACACGCATGAAACACGGGTTAATGTAATCCCATTCATGCACTCTAATAAAGGTTGGGGGTGAAATGGCTGATACTTTAGGCGACACGACATCGCAAGCTGCTTTGGTTTGGTCTAATACGCTTACTGTTTTACAGCATAACGCCCTTTTAACTGCACGTGACAAAGGCTGGTTTGAAGGCGTTCAGCCAGAAGCAATTTTTGGTACAACTATTGTTTTGTGCGTATCAAATGCAGAAACGCAACAAGCACTACAAAATGAGCTTAATGCACCATTGCTCACTGCCTTAAAAATTTGCACTGGCAAAGATATGTTTCCTGCTTTTAGGATTGTCCCACAGTCTGAACATCAAAAAAAGCCTGTACAAAATTCTTCAACCCCGGCATCCTCACAGGTACAACGCACTGATCGCGCGGCCGTTGCATCAACAACTGGCTCTATTCCTTCTGCTGACAACACGTCACGACAAGATTCTGGTAATACTTTATCTTCAAACTCATCTTCAGTACCATTTGCAGACAAAAAGACAGTAAAACAAAAAGATCCGGCAATTTCTTCTCCTTCACAACCGGACTTTGATCATGTCACTGGAGTTTCCACATTACAACAAACTCACATGTCTTCATCATCTGTGTTATCTTCACAGCAAAAAATACCTGTTATCTCCCAACGCGATGCTGTTACGCATTTGAATGCTTCTGCAACTTTTGATACGTTTGTTCCTGGAGATTCTAATCGCTTCGCTAGAACTGTTGCATTAGCAGTTGCTGAAGGATCTGGGCGTGATTTTAACCCATTATGTATTTATGGCGGATCTGGTCTTGGTAAAACACATCTACTCAATGCTATTGGTAATTATGCTTTAGTGAAGGATGCTTCTCTTAAAGTTCGTTATGTTACGAGTGAGGAATTTACTAACGAATTTATTGAAGCATTGCAAACGCCAAATCAAAGTCAAGGTCAGATTGCTGCTTTTAATAGGCGTTATCGAGAAGTTGATGTTCTACTCATTGACGATATTCAGTTCTTGGGTGGAAAGGAAGCTACGCTTGAGCAATTCTTCCATACATTTAATTCTTTATATCAAGCAAATAAGCGTATAGTTATTGCTTCTGATGTTGCGCCAAAAAACCTTAAAGGCTTTGAAGCACGTCTCATTTCTCGATTTGAATCAGGTCTTACTGTTGATATTAAGCCACCGGATTTAGAAACACGTATTGCAATTCTAAGAATGATGGCCTCGATGAATCATTGCAATGTTCCTAGTGATGTGCTTGATTTAATTGCTGAGAGATTTACGGAAAATATTCGCGAACTTGAAGGTGCTCTTACACGTGTTACAGCTGTTGCGTCTTTAAGTAATCAGCCTGTGAGTAAAGCTCTTGCAGAGCAAGCTTTACAAGATTTCTTTGCTACAGATATTGAAGTTCGACCGACTGATATTATCAGTCAAGTTGCGCAGTATTTCCACATGACATTTGATGAGCTTGTAGGTCGTCAGCGTACAAAAAATGTGGCACTCGCACGCCAAATTGCTATGTATCTCGCTCGTGAAATGACGAGTATGAGTTTAGTTGATATCGGTGAAGTTTTTGGTGGACGCGATCACACGACAGTTATGCATGCCTATACACGTGTAAGTGGTGAGATGCAGGAAAAGCAGGAAATCTATAATTACGTCATGGAATTGACGGTTCGTTTGAAGCAAAATCCGTCCGAAAGATAATAGTAAAATTAATTTTCCACCTTTTTGTGCAGATAGTGTTTATAAAATTTCGCAAAGTTATCCACATAGTTAATAACAAATGTGGGTAAAAGCTGCGGATAACCCGTGGAAAACGCCGTTCCAAAATGTTAACAACCCGTTTATAAAAGAACTTAAAATGTTAATAAGTTTCAAAATAGCTTTTGTTGTGGATAACTTGGCATTTTATCCACATGCCTCCTCAAAGTTTATCCACATTTTTCTTCTGTTCATAAGTCAGTGTTTTTGAGCTTTTTTCAGTTTTTTCCACATATTCACCTTGCTTATTAGTACGACTATCTTATCTACTTACTTATTAACAGTTACAACAATCCAAATTACGCAATAGCAAGAAAAACTTTCATATGTGACTTACTTATAAGATAGAATAAAGAAAGATTTTTTATAGAAACGAGGATGTATGAAAGTAGAAGTTAACTCTGCATCATTTGCTGATGCTGTCGCATGGACTACACGCGTAATAGATATGCGTCCTGCAAACCCTATTCTTGCAGGCCTAAAAATTGATGCAACAAATGGTACTTTGCAACTTTCTGCTTTTAACTATCAAGTTTCTAGTCGTCATCACATTGAAGCCGGTATTGATGAAGAAGGAAGCATACTAGTATTAGGCAAATTAATGGCTGATATTACTAAATCTTTACCTGCAGAAAAAACTTATTTAAGTTCAGAAAATAACACATTAACTATTACTTCTGGAAAATCTACCTTTACTCTTCAACTTATGCCGTTAGGCGAATATCCAGATTTACCTACACTACCTCAAAAATTAGGTCAAGTTGACGCACCTACTTTTATTCAAGCAGTAAATCAAGCTTCAGTATCTATTTCAAAAGAAGAAAATAGACCAGTTCTCACGGGTATCCAAATTCAATTTGATAACGATACTGTTACGATGACTTCTACAGACCGCTTCCGTTTATCAAGATCAACTTTTACATGGACACCCGAACATGATGATATTCATGCAGTCTCTTTAGTACGTGGCTCTTTACTACGAGATATTGCACATTCACTTGATGATCATCAAAATGTTCTTATTCATCTCAACGAAGAAGAACCATCATTATTAGGCTTTGAAAATTCTGGCAGGACAAGCACATCTCAACTCATTGATGGAGAATTTCCTTCAATAGATAGACTTTTTATTGATGAATATCCTATTCATGCAGTAATCAATAGACAGGCTCTTATTAATGCAATTAAACGCGTAGCTTTAGTTGCTGAAAAAAATGCTCCTATTAGAATGATATTTACTCATCAAGAGCTCATTTTAAGTGCTGGTAATGCTGAGGAATCACAAGCAAAAGAGATACTTGACATAGATATGGATGGTGAAGATATCACTGTTGCTTTTAATCCTAATTATTTACTTGAAGGTTTAGGTGCCATTGCAGAACCATTTGTTCATATGAAGATGTCAACGGCAGTAAAACCTGTCGAATTTAATGGTCAACAGGAAGCTGATGGTGATGAATCTATGAATTATCGCTACTTGTTGGTTCCAATGCGCTTTAATAACTAATTATTTTGCGGTATTACATTTGCTGTAGGTATTATATTTGCTATATTTTTCTATGCAATGTAATACCGCAATTTTTAGTAACTTATTAAAAATAAGAAAGGGTAATAAAGCAATGTACATTTCGCAAATTGCCCTTGATATGTTTCGTTCTTGGCATCATATTATTTTTGATTGTAAACCCGGTATTAATATTATTTACGGAAATAATGGATTAGGAAAAACCAATATTATAGAAGCATTAGAAGTAGCTAGTACTGGTTTTAGTCATCGTACTTCTTCAACAGTTCCTCTTATTGCTCGAGGACATGAAAAAGCAGTTATACGAATCAAAATATGTAATAATTGTAATAATAAAGTACATATTCAAGCTGATACTAATGAGTCACATAATTCCTTGTCTACAAACGATGACACACAACAAACTATATATGAAATTATTCTTTCAATAAAAAGTGCTAACAGGGCTCGTATTAATGCTGGAAAATCGTTATATATGAGGGATATTATTGGTTCCTTACCAGTAGTTTCTTTTACTCCTCGCGACCAATCACTTATTATTGGTGATCCATCAATTCGACGTACTTTTATAGATCAAGCCGGATCTCTCTTAATTCCAAATTATGCGCAATTTTTACAAGAATTTAAACATGTTGCTCAACAGCGTGCAGCATTATTAAGAAATCTTCGAGATTCTTCATATAATAATCAATCTATTTCTTTGTCTGGATTAGAAATTTGGACTGGTAAATTCATTGAAACTGGAATTAAACTAACAAAAGTTCGTCAAAAAACTGTGCAAATTCTTAATCAATATTTTAAGAATTTTGTTACTCATATTACTAGTAATAAAGCAGTAGCAGAATTACAATATTTTCCTTCCTTTGAAGAAATTCTGCTTGTTAAAAGTACTGAAAATAATGGGATTATAAATCTTCTCAATGAACATTTTCAGCGTATTTATGAAGGTGAATTAGCTCGTGGGTGCAATCTCATAGGACCACATCGCGATGATATAGGTTTTATGCTTGATAATATGCCTGCTAAGGATTTTGCTTCAAACGGAGAATCTTGGACTCTTGCGATAGCAGCGAAAATGGCGCTGTGTGAAGCTTTAAAAAATGAGAATAATAGAGAAAATCCTATTATTATTCTTGATGATGTTTTTGCTCAACTTGATGAACAACGTCGTAAACAAATATTGAACTTTTCTCTTCAACAAAATCAAGTTTTTATTACTACTTCATCTCTTAATGACATACCTCATGAAGTCACAATTCACAATAACAATGTAATAAATATCGAAGATATATTAATCCAACAAAAAAATACTAATAGTATTGATCAAACTCACCAGAATATGTTGGGTGAAGTATTAGAACATCGTCATTATCAGCAAGAGAATAAATCATGATACCTATTAGTGTTACGCTCAAACTTGATACGCGTAAATTACCAGCAATTATTTTTGAATCATTTTCTATTAAGTCTGAACGTGAAGATAATCGTATGAAAAGAGCTGAAAAAGCTTGGGAAAATTTTGGCAAACCTGGTAGAGATCCTAATGCGTTATGTGGGGTATTACAAACTTTTGCTACCAATAATAAGTGGGATAAACAGCTTTCTATAGCAAAATTACGTGCTTCATGGAGTAAAGTCGTAGGCGAAAGTATTGCTCAACATTGCGAAATAAGTCAAGTTGTAAATAATGTGCTTATTATTCGAGCGCAATCTGCAGTATGGGCTACTCAACTTTCCTATTTATTACCTCAATTAAAGAAAAAAATTAATGAAAATCTTGCTCATGTTGACATTCAAGAAATTAAAGTTATTGGTCCAACTGCTGGTGGTTTAGGTCGCTGGAAAAAATAATTTTTATCTCGTTTTTAACTTTATTCCTATCATATTTTATAAAAATAATAAAAAGGGCTCTTATTAGCCAGAGGTCATACTATCTGTGTAGAATGTCGTATATTGTAGTTAAAGCGCTAGAATACCCTTTTATGTGCTTTCTAGCATGTGTTGGCTTTATAAATGCCTTGTAATATGAGGTAAATTGTGAAGGGATCTACGGTGACAAACGCGGAAGATAATTCGATGGCTGATGCCGTCGAAGGGCATAAGCTTGATGATGCTCAACTTGATGATTCGCTTGCTCCTGAACATTATGATGCGAGTGATCTTAGAGTTCTAGAAGGTTTAGAGGCAGTTAGAATCAGACCAGGCATGTACATTGGTTCTACTGGTCCTCGTGGTTTGCACCACTTGGTTTACGAAATTGTCGATAATTCCGTTGATGAGGCGTTGGCAGGTTATGCTTCTCACATTGAAGTGACTATTTTGCCAGATAATGCTATTCGTGTTGTTGATGATGGTCGTGGTATTCCAGTCGATGAAGTACCAGGTGAAGGTGTTTCTGGTGTTGAAACAGTTATGACAAAGCTTCACGCTGGTGGTAAGTTTGGCGGCGGCGGTTACGCTGTTTCTGGTGGTCTTCACGGTGTTGGTATTTCTGTAGTAAATGCTCTTTCTACTCGTGTAGAAATTGAGGTTCGCCGTCAAGGATTCCACTGGACTCAAACTTATGTAGATCAGCATCCTACTGCTCCTTTGGCAAAGGGTAAGCCAATGGAAGATGGTGAATCTACTGGTACTTCTGTAACATTTTGGCCAGATGGAACAATTTTTGAAACCACTATTTATGATTTTGAAACTTTGCGATCTCGATTCCAGCAGATGGCATTTCTTAATAAAGGTTTAAAGATTTCCTTAACTGATTTACGTAAGCCAGATGAAGCTGGTGATGAAGTTGCTGGAGATACTGAATCTACTGATGAAAAGAAACATCAAAGTGTAAGTTACCAGTATGAACATGGTATTAAGGATTATGTTGATTACTTGGTAAAGTCTCGTAAAGCTGTTCCAGTAGAGCCAGATGTTATTGATTTTGAGGCTGAAGATCTTGAAATTGGTATTTCTGCAGAAATTGCTATGCAGTGGACTGTTGCTTATTCTGAAGCAGTTCATACTTTTGCTAATACAATTTCAACTACTGAAGGTGGTACTCACGAAGAAGGCTTCCGAGCAGCACTTACTACGTTAGTGAATCGTTATGCTCGTGAAAAGAACATTTTAAAAGAAAAAGATACTAATCTTTCCGGTGACGACGTTCGCGAAGGCTTAACTGCGGTTGTTTCCGTAAAACTTACAACTCCACAGTTTGAAGGTCAGACAAAAACAAAGCTTGGTAATTCTGAAGCTAAAACTTTTGTTCAGAGAGTTATGACTGAAAAGCTTGGTGACTGGTTTGATGCTCATCCTAGTGAAGCTAAAAACATTATTCAAAAAGCCATGGAAGCTTCTCGAGCACGTTTGGCAGCAAAGAAAGCTCGTGAAAATACTAGGCGTAAATCTATTTTTGAAACAGCTGGTATGCCAGATAAGCTGAAGGATTGCCAATCTAGTAATCCTGAAGAGTGCGAATTATTCATCGTCGAGGGTGATTCTGCAGGTGGTTCAGCAATTCAAGGTCGAGATCCTATTACGCAAGCAATCTTGCCATTGCGCGGTAAAATTTTGAATACTGAACGCGCTTCAATCGATAGAATGATGAAGTCTGAAACTATCGAATCCTTAATTACTGCTGTTGGTGGCGGTTATGGTGAAGATTTCGATTTAAGCAAGGTTCGTTATCACAAAGTCATTATTATGGCTGATGCTGATGTCGATGGTGCTCATATTGCTACTTTGAATTTAACACTATTCTTCCGCTACATGCGTCCTATGATTACAGCAGGATACGTTTATGTTGCTATGCCTCCTTTGTATCGTTTGAAGTGGAGTAAGGGAGCACATGACTTTGTTTATACAGATGCCGAGCGTGATCGAGTTTTAGCAGAAGGTAAAGCTGCTGGTCGTCAACTTCCTAAAGGTGAAGGTATTCAGCGATATAAGGGCTTGGGTGAGATGAGCTATCAGGAATTGTGGGAAACCACTATGGATCCTGAACACCGTATTTTGAAGCAGATTCATATTGAAGATGCTGCTCGAGCTGATGAAACCTTCTCCATGCTTATGGGCGATGAAGTAGAGCCGCGTAGACTCTTTATTCAAAGAAATGCTCATGATGCAAGGTTTATTGATGCTTAAAAGTTAGTGATATATCTATGACACTAGAAGACATAAAACGTTAGTAAGCTATAAGAATACAAAGGAATTGCAGTGGTAGACGAAATAAATGCCGCTAATGATGGCGAAGAACGAGATCAACTGCCAGATGGTTCAATGGAACCACAAAGCCCTCAAGAATCAGATAATACTGATTATGGTTTAATGAAGGGTGCTCGCGTAAAGCACATGGATTTGCAGCAGGAAATGCGTGAATCTTATTTGGCTTATGCATTATCCGTTATTATTGAACGTGCTTTACCGGATGTTCGAGATGGTTTGAAGCCTGTTCACCGTCGCGTTATTTACGCAATGTATGACGGTGGTTATAGGCCTGATCGCGGATATAACAAGTGCTCTCGTGTTGTTGGCGATGTTATGGGTAAGTATCATCCTCACGGTGATTCTGCTATCTATGACACTTTGGTGCGTATGGCTCAATCTTGGTCAATGCGCTACATGCTTGTTGATGGACAAGGTAACTTTGGTTCTCCTGGTGACGATCCTGCAGCAGCAATGCGTTATACGGAATGTCGTATGGCACCTTTGGCTATGGAAATGGTACGAGATATTGATAAAGATACCGTTGATTTTCTGCCAAATTATGATGGTAAAACTCAAGAGCCTACTGTTTTGCCAGCTCGTTTCCCAAATCTTTTAGTTAATGGTTCTGCTGGTATTGCTGTTGGTATGGCAACCAATATTCCACCTCATAACATGCGTGAAGTGGCTGATGGTGTGCACTGGGCTTTGGATCATCCTGATGCAAGTAAAGAAGAACTTCTTGAAGCTTTAATTCAGCGAATTAAAGGACCTGATTTCCCTACTGGTGCAACCATTTTAGGTCATAAAGGAATTGAGCAAGCATACCGTACAGGTCGCGGCTTGATTACCATGCGAGCAGTAGTTAATACTGAGGAAATTAAGGGTCGTATGTGCTTGGTTGTTACTGAGCTTCCATACCAGGTAAATCCTGATCGCTTAGCGGCTTCAATTAGGGAGGCTGTGCGCGATGGCAAGATTCAAGGTATTGCAGATATGCGCGACGAAACTTCTGGTCGTACTGGTCAGCGTTTGGTTCTTGTTCTTAAGCGTGATGCTGTTCCAAAAGTTGTTTTAAATAACTTGTATAAGCATTCACAATTGCAGCAAACTTTTGGCGCAAATATGCTTGCTTTGGTTGATGGTGTTCCACGTACTTTGAGTTTAGATGCGTTTATTCGTCACTGGGTAAATCACCAGCTTGAAGTTATTGATCGTCGTACGCGTTATTTAAAGCGTGAAGCTGAAGAGCGTGATCATATTTTGCAAGGCTATTTGAAGGCTTTGGATATGATTGATGAAGTTGTGGCTTTGATTCGTTCATCTAAAGATGTTGAAACAGCTCGCACTGGTTTGATGAATTTGCTTGATGTTGATGGAGTACAAGCCGATGCTATTCTTGCAATGCAGCTTCGTAGACTTGCAGCTTTGGAACGTCAGAAGATTCTCGACGAGCATGAAGATTTGATGCGCAAGATTGCTGACTATAACGATATTTTGGCAAGTCCAGAACGTCAGCGCAAAATTGTTGGCGATGAGCTTGATGAAATTGTTGCTAAGTATGGTGATGAACGTAGAACGAAGATTCTTCCATTCTCTGGTGAAATGAATGTTGAAGATCTTATTGCTGAAGAAAACGTTGTTGTAACCGTAACTCGCGCAGGTTATATTAAGCGCACGAAAGCAGATGAGTATCGTGCGCAGCATCGTGGTGGTAAAGGCATTAAAGGCGCTAAATTGCGCGAAGATGATGTAGTTGATCACTTCTTCTTAACTTCTACACACAATTGGTTGTTGTTCTTTACTAATCGTGGTCGAGTATATCGTCTGAAAGCGTATGAGCTTCCAGAAGGATCTCGCGATTCTAAAGGTCAACATGTTGCTAATTTGCTTCAGTTTGCTCCTGGAGAAACAATACAAGCAGTGTTATCAATTCCAAATTATGATGTTGCTAAATATTTGGTTTTGGCGACACGCTCTGGAAAAGTTAAGAAAACTGCATTACAAGAGTATGATTCTCCACGTCAAGGTGGTTTGATTGCAGTACGATTGATGGCTAATGAAGAAACAGGTGAACCTGTCGATGAGCTTATTGGTGCAGCTTTATGCAATCCAGAAGATGACATTATTCTCGTTTCTAAGCTTGGAATGAGTTTGAAGTTTAGAGCTGATGATGAGCAGCTTCGACCAATGGGACGTCAAACTGCAGGCGTTCAAGGCATGCGATTTAGAGAAGGCGACGAACTACTCGACATGGATGTTGTTGCCGCTGAAACCAGTAAAGATCTTCTTGTCGTGACGAACGAAGGTTTTGCTAAGCGTACCGCTATTGAAGAGTATCGTTTGCAAGGAAGAAATGGTTATGGTGTGAAAGCTGTACAACTTGCAGAAGGACGTGGTTCTTTAGTGGGTGCTTTGATTGTTGAAGAAACAGATCAAGTTATGGCAATTATGAAGTCCGGTAAGGTAATTCGTTCTGATGTTAATGAAGTGAAGCGTACAGGCAGGACTACTCAAGGCGTGACTTTAGCTAAGCCAGACAAGGGTGATGAAATTATTTCTATTGCTCGTAATGAAGAAACTGAAGATAATGAGAATAAAATAGATGAAAGTGAAGCAACTTCATCGAATGAAGAAGTTCAAGAATTTACGCATAGTGGTGAATAAGAGTAAGAAATAAAAATATTTTTTACTATATTGATGAGAGTACCATGATAAACGTTTATAGTCTGTTTTTATTGGTACTCTCATTGATATAATGACACTGATTATAACGAATATAGTAAGAGAAGGAACACTGAGATGAGCGAAAATTTTGAGCCATCGCAAAATCCAATGAATATGAATGAGAAATCTGCCATGTTTTTACCGCATGAAACAGAAACATATGCAGAAAAGATAGTTCCTTCGGAATCGGCTGATTATTCTTTGAAAGAGAATACTAATGCTGGTGATGAATATCATGTTTCTTCTTTAAATAATATGACTCGAAATACATCATCAGCATCAGGTCGAGTAAGTGGTAATGTTCATACTTCACGTCGAACTATTGGTGGTGTTGCTTCAGCTCCTACCAGTCAATCTCAAAAATCAAATCACATACCTCGTGCTCGTCGTATGAGTCTTTCTTTAGTGCGAGTTGATGCATGGTCGGTTGCAAAAGTTACGTTTTTGCTGAGTGTTGCTGGTGGTATTATTCAAGTTATTGCTGCTGGTTTGGTATGGTTGTTCTTGAATATGGTTGGTGTTTTTGATCAGGTAACACAGATTGTATCGTCTACTGGTTTGGACAGTAATGGATTCAATCTCGCTGACGTATTTTCTTTACCAACTGTACTTAGTGCTGTCACTATTTTTTCTATCGTAGAAATTGTGATTTTAACAATATTATCTGCAATAATTGCTTTACTCTATAATGTTGTTGGTTCATTAGTTGGCGGTATTCATATTACTTTAGGTGATGATTAGAAGAATTAATATCACACGTTATGCATATAAAAATTCCCGTTAATTATTACATATTAACGGGAATTTTTTTTGAAGAAAACTTAGTTATTAACGGCGTTCTACTAGTTCATTGCGAATATCTTGCAAAAGTTGAATAGTTTTTTCTTCACGTTCTTTGCGTTTCTCTTCCTCTGTTTTTTCATGCTCTATTTGTAATAAATCTGCACCAATTTCACGTAATTTATTAATAGGTAAAACAATGCAAAAATAAACTGCGGCTGCAATAATTATGAAGTTTAATAATGCTCCAATTACTGCACCAAAAGAAATTGTGGCACCTTTCATAGTAATAGTTAATACGCCATCAAGCTCTGTTTTGCCGAAAATAATGGCAATAAGAGGATTAATAATATTCTTAACTATTGTTGTTACTACTGCAGTTACTGCACTACCCATAACAACACCAACAGCCATATCAATAACGCTGCCGCGTAAAATAAACTTCTTAAAACCTTTAAGCATTAGAGTTTTCGCTTTCTGAAGCAAATTCTTCAACTAATTTTTTAGCAGAATAATTTTTGTTATTTTTATTGTTTTTTCTATTATCTACATACAGTTTGTGTCTCTGGAATGAGCGCAATACTGTAACAGAAAGAAGCGGATACATAATTGCTGCAGTTAATACGTCTGTAGGGAAGTGAGCTGCAACAATAAGTCGCGAAATAGCGACGATAACAACTAGTATTGTGCTAAAAAGTAATCCAACTTTAATAAGAGAAGGCTTAGTTACATAAATAATTAGCATTATCATTGCACATACTGCGACTGCTGCAGAAGTGTGCCCACTAGGAAAACTTGGATCAGATGGTACTTTAATGTGTAAGCCAATATATGGTCGTGGACGATGAACTGCAAATTTTACTGCGAAAATATAAATCATAGGTATTAATGAAATGAAAAGCTGAATACAAGTGAGCTTCCAATTTTTACCTATATACAAGGAAAGAATAGTAAGTAGTGCAAGTATTACTAAACACCCTTTAGTGGAAAAAATAATAGCTAAAATTTTAGAGCAATAAAGTATTGAAACTGGAGCGCTATTATGAAACCAAGCAACAATAGATGCTTCATAAGCGCGTTCTTTACCATCAATAAGGAATGCTTTACCCAAGCAAGGAATAACAACTGCAAGTAATAATATAAAAAATGTAGTGGTATTGCGTGCGAATAGTGATAATACGCTATGATTACTGTTATTTTTCTGCATCATACTTGTTAAGATTACACTTAGCATGATGCAAATGCACGCCAATACTTATGGAATGATATAGATAAATAAGAAAAATATAGCAAGATATAGTGTGTGCAAGTTGAACACAGTACTTGGGGCGAGTACTATGTTGAACAGATAGAAAGGGTTTACCATGAGCGTGTTTGACCGATTTGAGAAGAGCGTGGAAGGTGCAATGAACGGCGTCTTCGCAAAATTCGGCTCCAAAGATTTACAGCCAGTTGATTTTTCGAGTGCTTTGGAACGTGAAATTGATGCTGAAGCGATGCCTATTGGTCGCGATCACACCGTGGCACCGAATGAATATCGTTTTAAATTAAGTACTCCAGATTTTGACCATATTGAGCAGTGGGGTAGTGAAGCATTAGCTAATGAGCTTGCTGATAATCTTACGCAATATGCTAAAAGTCAGCATTATGCTTTTGTTGGTCCGGTAGTTGTTATTTTTGAAGAGGATTTGGAGCTTACAAAAGGCAATTTCCATTTAACTTCCGAATCTGTTCAAGGTAATGCAGTTCCTGTTACTACTGATGATCAGCAGCAGAATCATCCAATGCTTGAAATTAATGGCAATCAGTATTTGCTTACTAAAGATCGCACAATTCTAGGTCGTGGATCTGGTTGCGATATTGTTATTGATGATCCTGGTATTTCTCGTCACCATCTTGGTATTGATATTACGCCTGATGGTGTTATTGCTCGAGATCTTGGATCTACAAATGGTACCTATGTAGAAGGTCACCAAGTGCCTGCAGCAACATTGGTTGATGGTAATACTATTACTATTGGACGTACGCGTATTCTCTATTGGGCATCGTCTCAAGAGCAGGAGTAGTAAGTATTTCTGATTGAGGAGACGATAAAGCGCATGATGTTTACTGAATTAACGTTTGCAATATTGAAGTATAGCTTTTTAGCTTTGCTTTGGTTTTTTGTATGGTGCGCTATTCGCTCATTAAGACGTGATATTGAGGTTTTTAGTCCTAAAAAAAAGCATTTTTGGAAGAAGTCTCGACGTGCGTCTCACGATGTAGCTACTGAACAGTCTTCACAAAAACAAGTATCTCCTGCGCCATTAGAATCTGCAGCAACTGAAAGTTCGGGAGATGAACCAACTTTACTAGTTGTTATTGATGGACCTTTAGCTGGTTCCTCGTTTCCTTTAAATGCTGCTGGTGTTACGTTGGGTCGTTCAGCTTCTAATACGGTAGTATTAAACGACGAGTTTGTGTCTTCTCATCATGCTCGCGTTTATTTTAATCAAGCGGTTCATGCGTGGGTTCTTGAAGATTTAGGTAGCACTAATGGCACTATGATTGGTCATATTCGTGTTACTGAGCCTGTTGTATTAACTCCACGCACTTCAGTGCGAATTGGTGCAACAATGTTTGAATTGAGGTAGCAATATGGTACAGATCAATTCAAATGATGAAGAAAAAGTACGAACTGCTACTAGTAGTATTGAAGAAGTAGTATCTTCTCATGTTCAAGATAATAAGCCAGCAGCTCCTGTAGAATCTGTTGAAAAAGTATTATTTATGTATGCTACTGCAGTGAGTGATGTTGGAACTGTACGCAGTAATAATCAAGATTCTGCATTTGCTGGTGAACATTTAGCTGCTATTTGTGACGGTATGGGTGGTCATGCAGGAGGCGACACAGCTTCCACTATTGCTATCCGATCTCTCGCTCATATTGAGCAAGATTCACGTCCGCATGATGTAAAAGCAGTATCTTCAATGATGGAAACATCGATTATGGCTGCGCATGATGCGATTGTTGGCAAAGCTAAACGTGAGCGCCGTCTTGCTGGAATGGGTACAACTGTTACAGCGGTAACTCTTGTTCGAGGATACTGGGTTTTAGCACATTTAGGAGATTCCCGAGCATATTTACTTCGTGATAATCGTCTCATACGTATGACTACTGATCATAGTTATGTACAACATTTGATTGATACCGGTCATATTACTCCAGAAGAAGCTCGTAACCATCCTCAACGTAATGTTGTTATGCGAGTGTTAGGTGATTTTGATATCGATCCGCGTCCAGATATTGCTGTGAGAGCAGCTCATCCTTCTGACCGCTGGTTGTTATGCTCAGATGGAGTATGTGGAGTACTCGAAGATTCTACTATTCAAGATGTTATGAGTACCGTTTCCAATCAGGAAGAATGTGCTCAAAAGTTAGTAGCTATGGCACTTCGTGCTGGAAGTACTGATAATGCTACGGCAGTTATTGCTGATGCCACACTTGCGTTGGATGCTGATGCGTTTGATTTGCCTCATCAAACGCCACTCATCGGCGGTGCTGCAGGTAAGGATCTTGAATCTATTGCAGATATTGTTAATAAGGCAGTATCTTCAACGCCTGTATTACGTGAAGATAAAAATTCGCCAGCTCAGCGTGCTGCTAAACTCGTACAAGATGAAGATAATGCTTCTACTATTCACGAAGAAGCAATTCCGGCGGCAAGAATAGTGCAACCTTCACATCTTCGCGAAGAATCAGGAGAATTGCACACGGCTGATACAAATGAAATTCCTGTAGTTACCAAAAAGAATGGTCATGTTTCTACAGATCCTCATGATCCAGATGTTGCTCGTGCTATGAAACACGAACAGGATGAAGAACATCGTGCTCATTCTTTAAGGCGTAGGTGGACTCGCATAGGAACTGCTCTGGGAATATTACTTGGATTGATCATTGTTGTTGGTGCAGCTTATGGAGTATACGCTTGGACGCAAACGCAATATTACATTGGCAGGAGTAATAATAGGGTAGTTATTTACCAAGGAGTGCCAACAAATATTTTTGGTGTAGCTTTATCTCATGAAGTAGAAACTACGGATATTAAGGTAAAAAATCTTGATAAATCATGGCAAGAACAATTAAAAGAAGGCATTAGCTTTAGTAATTTAGCAGAAGCTCGTGGTCATGCTGCTCTTATTCGTAGAGAAATGCACGCGAGGGCACAAGAAAAGAGTCATAGTAAACAAAATAGCGTAGCCAATAAAAATAAAGAAAAGAATAATGCGGAGCAGAAGGGTAAAAAATCATGAATCTTATTGCTACGCGTATTCGACAGATAGCATTACTTCTTTTTGCAACACTACTTTCTGGAATGGCATTTTTGCAAATGTTCTTTCGTATAGATGGATATGTGTCTGCTAGTTACACAGCAATGCTACTTATTGTTATGGCGTTATTCTTAGTGTTTTGGGGTGTTCTTCTCGTTAAACAACCTTATGCAAGTCAAGCCATTTTACCATGTATTATGCTGTTGACTGCAATTGGTACAGTTCTTATTGCGCGAATTGATCGGCAGAATAACACTCATGTTGCTATGAAACAAATGGTATGGGTGTGCATTGCACTCATCTTATCTATTATTTTTGTAATTATTCTTAACGATTATCGTATATTGCGTCGTTTTTCATATGTTAGCATGGTTATAGGTTTAGTATTATTGCTTTCACCTATGATTCCAGGTTTTGGTAAAGAGATTGGTGGAGCAAGAATTTGGGTTGGTTTTGGTAGCCATACTGTTCAACCGGGTGAATTTGCTAAGCTTTTCCTTGCATTTTTCTTTGCGGCATATTTATTTAATCACCGGGATCGACTTGCTGTAGGTGGTAATAAGGTTTTAGGTTTTCATTTACCTCGACTACGAGATACTGGTCCTATTGCGTTAGTGTGGGCTGTGTCAATGGGCGTGCTTGTAGTGCAGCATGATCTTGGTACATCATTGATGTTCTTCGCTATGTTTGTATCAATGCTGTATGTTGCAACAGGACGCAGAGGTTGGCTAGCTGTTGGTGGTATAGCATTTGTTGTAGGCTGCTTGGTCGCAGTAAAATTATTTGCACATGTGCAGTATCGTGTTGATGCGTGGCTTCACCCATTTGATAATGCTATATATAATCGTTTTCCTGGTGGGTCTGCGCAGATTGTATCTGGTTTATTTGGTTTAGCTGCTGGAGGTACTATAGGAACAGGTTTAGGTCAAGGACATCCTTCACTTACACCATTAGCTAATTCCGATTTTATTTATGCTTCTATTGGTGAAGAGCTTGGTCTTACAGGACTTCTTGCTGTATTAGTTTTGTATTTAATTATTATTACTTCTGGTATGATTACCGCCATGAAAATTAAAGATGGTTTTGGTAAGTTGTTAGCATCAGGTCTTGTTTTTACTATGGCTTTTCAAGTATTTACTGTTGTTGGTGGTATTACTTTAGTAATTCCTCTAACTGGTTTGACTTTGCCATATATGGCTGCCGGTGGATCCTCCTTAGTAGCTAATTATTTGCTTGCTGCTTTGCTGATTGTTATTTCTCATGCTGCAAATAAACCAGAATCATTGCCGGTTTCTGACACTTTCCAATATGAAGCGTTAGCGGCATTGCGTGAACGTGAATTGCAAGAACGTGCTCGCACTGCATCTGTTGATAATAATATTGAAAAAGATAGCATTGTTAGTGTTCCAACTGTCAATCCTTTAGTTAATCGAGGTGACAGTGATGAATAAGAGTTTGAGAGAGCTTTTTGTTGCAGTATTAATACTTTTTATTATTCTTGGTATTTCAAGTACTGTTATTACATCTATTAATGCTAATGCTTTAAATGCTGATCCTCGCAATCGTAGAGCTTTGTATCATGAATTTGGTGCTCCTCGTGGTTCAATTCTTACAGCAGATGGAACTGTTATAGCAAAATCTGATCCATCTAAGGATGCGTTTGTTTATCAACGTCACTATGCTAATGGTCCGGTATATGCTCCAATTACTGGTTATTTTTCTATCAGTCAGCGTGCTGATCGTGGTATTGAAGCTTCGCGTAATAGTTTATTAAGTGGAGAATCAGATGCGCTGTTTTGGCAGCGATTTAAATCACTGTTTACTGGTGCAACTAATCGCGGTGCTTCTATTGAAACGTCAATTGATGCGCGTTTACAAAATCTTGCTTATAACTTATTGAAAGATAAAGATGCTGCTTTAGTTGCGATTGAACCAAAAACTGGCAGAATCCGCGCCATGGTAAGTACTCCTAGTTATGATCCTAATGCTTTAGCTCTTCATGATATTAATGCCGTCAATAAGTCTTATGAACAAATAACTTCGGATGCGTCAAATCCAATGCTTAATCGTACTGTTTCTGAACTGTATGCTCCTGGTTCTACGTTTAAGACAGTTGTTGCTGCAGCGGCATTGGAATCTGGGAAATATCAACCGGATACATTGATTCCTGCCGGAGCAAGTTATACACTTCCTGGAACAAGCGTTGCTTTGACTAATGTTGAAGCACAGGCTAATGGTAATAACGGTAAAATCTCATTTGAAGATGCTTTAGCTTATTCGTCTAATACTGCTTTTGCTCAATTAGGCAATACGCTAGGTTCTGATGCAATTATAAAACAAGCAAAAAAGTTTGGTTTCTTTGATTCATTACCGGTTGATGGATCAGATTACACTGGTTTTCCGTTACGTTCTGTAGGTTCTACATTTTCACTGAAACCAACTCCTGATCGACTTGCTTTAGAATCAATCGGTCAAGGTGATGCGAAGGTAACTCCACTGCAAAATGCTATGATTGCTGCGGCTATTGCTAATAATGGTACGCTTATGAAGCCTACACTTGTTGATTGTGTAAGATCAAGTGATTTATCTGTGCTATCGCAGACAAAACCAACGATCCTTAATCAAGTTATGAGTAGTGATAGTGCAACAAAACTATCAGCTATGATGCAAGCTGTAGTAACAAAAGAAAATCCAAATCTCGCTTTACCAAATATTCACGTTGCTGTAAAAACTGGTACTGCGCAGATTGGAACGCATAATCAGGCAGCAAATGGTTGGGTTATTGGATTTGCTCCAGCAGAAGATCCTAAAATAGCTATAGCAGTAGTAGTACACAATACCAGTACATTTGGTAGTTATGCTGCGGGGCCAATTATGCGACAAGTGATGAAGGAGGCGCTTACACAATGAAACTCGTTGAAGGACAATTAGTTCATCACCGTTATCGACTGGATAGTCGCCTTGCTCAAGGTGGTATGGGAGAAGTTTGGAAAGGCTTTGATATTCAACTAGGTCGAATTGTGGCGATTAAAGCTTTGCGCACAGATACAGCGAATGTAGAAGCAAAGTTGCGTCGTCTCCGCGCTGAAGCACACAATTCAGCTAATCTTGCGCACCCTAATATTGCTGCATTATTTGATTATTATGAGCATGATGGCATTGGGTTCCTCATTATGGAATATGTGCCGAGTAAATCATTAGCTGATTTATATCATAAAGAGAAAATTATTGAGCCAACTCGTTTGTTACCTATTCTTATTCAAACAGCGCGAGGACTTTTTGTAGCGCATTCACATGGTGTTATTCATAGAGATGTAAAACCAGCAAATATTATGGTTTCTGAAACCGGGAATGTAAAAATTACAGATTTTGGCGTGTCTTATTCCAATGATCAGGAGCAGATTACACAAGATGGTATGGTAGTCGGCACTGCGCAATACATTTCACCAGAACAAGCACAAGGTGAACAGGCTACTGCACAATCTGATATTTACTCTTTAGGTGTGGTAGCGTATGAAGGATTATGTGGACATAGACCATTCACTGGTGCAACTCCAGTTGATATTGCTGCAGCACATGTGAATGATCCAGTGCCACCTTTGCCGGAGAGTATTGATCTGCAATTGCGACAGTTTGTTATGTCCATGCTTGCGAAAGATCCGAAAGATCGTCCAAGTGACGCGTTAGTAGTATCAAAAGTTCTATCTCGTATTGAGCGTAGATTACTTGATCAAGAAACAACTTTCAATAACACAACAGGAATACTTCCAACTCATTCACGGCATATAAGATGTATTAAAAGTATGCCGCAGAATCAAGTTAATATTATTAGTATCTTTAATATCAATAATCGCAAGGAGCAGCAATGAATACCACGATGCCCACCTCATTAGCGAATGGCAGATACGAATTAGGAGAGCTTATCGGTCGCGGCGGTATGGCTGAAGTGCGCGTTGCAGTTGATAAGCGTTTGGGTCGTACAGTTGCTGTGAAAATTATGCGTTCCGACTTAGCGAATGATGAGATTTTTCTTTCGCGATTCCGTAGGGAAGCGCATGCTATTGCGCAAATGAATAATCCGAACATAGTGAATATTTATGATTCTGGAGAAGAGTCCGTTACGGCAGAAAATGGTATGGAGGAACGACTTCCATATTTAGTAATGGAATATATTAAAGGTAAAACGTTACGTGACATTCTTAAAATGAATGGTGCTTTAAGTCAACGTGATGCTGAACAAGTTATGCTCGGTGTGCTTAATGCTTTGGAATATTCTCATCACATGGGCATTATTCACCGTGATATTAAGCCTGGAAATATTATGATTTCTGAACAAGGCTTGGTAAAAGTGATGGATTTTGGCATTGCTCGTGCTCTTGACGATTCTGCAACAACAATGACGCAATCACAAGGAGTAGTAGGTACTGCGCAATACTTGTCACCAGAACAAGCTCGTGGTGAGCAAGTTGATATGCGTTCTGATTTGTATTCTGCTGGTTGCGTGCTGTATGAAATGTTAACAGGTCGTCCACCGTTTACAGGTGATTCTGCTGTAGCTATTGCATACCAACATGTGTCTGAAGTTGCAACTCCGCTTAGCACATTAGTTCCAGGCATACCTGTGATGTGGGATAAAATTTGTGCTAAAGCAATGGCTAAAGATCGTCAAAATCGTTACTCAACAGCAGCAGAATTTAAAAATGATATTTTAGCATTCATGAATGGTGGAGTGCCTGTTGCTGCGGCTTTTAATCCTCTCACAGATTTAGCTAATATGAAGGCTCGCAAGCAAGCTGAACAGACTGCTGCTACCGCGGCTATGAGTGCAACAGATGTTGCAGCAACGCAATCTTTCAATCCTATTACTGGTCAAGTTGAAACATCGAATGCTGCAGCTTTCGCACCGAGCACACGTGCGGCACAACGAGCAACGATGCAAGCGAAGCGGCGTAAACGTGTAGTGATTAGCTCTATTGTTGGAGTATTAGTGGCACTACTCGTATTATTAGGTGTTCTTTTTATGCTTAATCGCAGTCGTATGGCTGGAGATGTTGTAGTTCCAACATTTATGGAGACAACAACACAGGATGCTGCTCGTGAGAAATTGCGTGCATTAGGATTAGTTCCTGATATTCGTGAAGATGATAAGTCTTCACAGCCAGAAGGAACTTTCACTAAACAGTCTCCACGTGGAGGTGAACATGTTGCATCTGGATCTAAAGTAACTGTGTGGTTCTCAGTAGGTCCGCAGTCAACGCGTGTTCCGGATGTCAGTGGTAAATCGCAGGATGCTGCTCGCAAAATACTCGAGCATGCTGGATTTAAGATTGCTAATGTTCGAGTTGAAGATAGTGCTAATGTAAAGAAAGATCATGTAACACGTACGGATCCAGACGCAGATTCTTTTGCAGACAAAGGTACATTAATTACGCTGTATATTGCATCTGGCTTAACAAAAATTCCTGATGGTTTAGTTGGCCAGAGTAAGGATATTGTAGTAACTCAACTGCAGAATCTTGGTTTTACTGCGGATATTGTTAAGGAAGATTCAGATAGTGTTCCAGAAGATTCTGTAACGCGTTTAAATCCTGCTTCGGGAACGTCAGTTAAACCTCATAGTTCTATTACCGTATATGTATCTCAAGGCTCTCCAAAGGTAGAAGTTCCAAGTATTGATCTTGGCACGATTACTTTTAAACAAGCAAAGAAGATACTTGAAGCAAAAGGATTCAGAGTAGTTTCTGATTCTATGGCTAAAGATGATGATGTTGTTATGAGCATGTCTGAAGATGCTGGCAATAAGATAGAAAAAGGTGCGACTATTACGCTTATTACACGTTCTAGTAGTAGTTCTACTGATCTGGACAATCAGAAGTAGATAATCTCATCATCATTATACTAATATGCTGCTTACGTTACTTGGTATGCAACGTAAGCAGCATATTGATAAGCAAGCTCATATAGTTTGTTGTAATAATATTCTGTTCAAAACAATATCTGCATCATAAACAATTGCTTATGCGTAATGGTACGTAAAAGAGCGTTTTAAGATATCTTAATAACTGATTGTATAGTTTGTTACTATGCCCAAATGCGTTGATTATGATTCATATCTTCGCAGTGGATTTTACATGTTTTTATAAGACTTCCATACGCAAAGAGGCGATGGTAATTATGCCATCGCCTCTTTATGTGTTCTATTTTGCGAGTTTTCAATTATGAGTATGGACCATAAAACTACATCCTAAATCAGATATCAAATGGTTGTTGTGTAATTGGACATCTGTTGGAGGAATGGAACTGTAGATGCGGCCCATGGGAAAATCCACTGGAATAGTGCTGATACAATGAAGAGATAAATCAGAATCGAAAGAATCCAACGAATCGCTGTGATACCTGGTTGTATGCGTAAAATACCACCAAAAATGCTTGCATCAGGCTTCTTTTTTACTCCAGCATGGATGGCACGAAGTTCTGGCCATTGCCATGCAATTGCTCCTGCAGCAAAAATGGCGACATACAGCACGACGATAACAGCCATAACTGGAACTAATGAAGAAAGATGAGAAGCTAAAGATTGTTGTTCATTATTAATGAACTTTACTTTTCCATTGTCATCAATAGTAGAAAGTTCTTTTGGAATACCATCGCTAATCTTTGCCCAATATGAAAACTTTGCATAACTAATCCAGCGATGTGTTGCGGTAGTATATTTTGGTTCGCAAGTAGTAAGCGTAAGCATACGTTTCGTTGGTTTCTCGTTTGGATGTTCAGGATTTGGTGCAATCACTTCACCATGATCCGGAGTAACAATCTTATAAGAAGTGTACTTGTAAACATACCAATAATCTTTAGTACGTACCACTACAGCGTCGCCAGGTTTGAGTAAATCAACATCGCCAAGTGGTTGACCGTACCCATTACGGTGACCAGCAACGGCGAAGTTGCCCATCTCTCCAGGTAACTGTGTCGCTGTATAGTGACCGAGTCCACGCTTGCTGAGAATGTCGAGTGATGTGCCTTCTACAACATTGCGTTCCCACTGATTACCAAAGCGAGGTATATACAAACGGGCTACGAGTCCTTCAGGTTTTGGCTTATCTAATTTTGGTGGCTCACCAATTTGTGGCAGAGCAATCTTGGTTTTATCTCCAGTCCTCGGATTTTTCCATGATGTTTCTTGGCGAGCTTCTACTTGAGTATGCTCAGCTTGAGCTCCGGTCCACCACATTTGCCACGCAATGTATAGTGCACAAACAACTGCGAAAGCGATTAAAATTTCGCCTACAACTCCAGCAGCTTGCCACCAGAAGTTAGAGCTGCTGCTCTTCGTATCACTTTCCTGCGTGTCAGCAGACTGCATAATACGCTACTCCTTTATTGATGTACGAAAGTCTTGAGACATAATATCATGTATTTGATTTTTGGTTACCGTTGCATACCGTAACGGTTGTAATACGGCGGATGCTTCGGGAAAGCGTAATGTTTCTTTTCTTTCCACTTTCCAACCTAATCCAAACGAACTTACATACTCCTTGTAGGTGTGTATGGCTGGTGAACTATTAAGTGCATCAATCATACTATCTATTGGACCAATAGCAGATATCTTATATGGTGGCGAGTACTGATGACCTTGTAGCATAAGCACATTACCAATACAAATTACTGCGGAATTAAACAATACACGTTGATCCTGTATGGTCATAGCTTCTGCGCCTCCACGCCATAAAGCATTAACCACAGCTTCAATATCTTGCTGGTGAATCACATAATCATTAATATTTGTAGATGTTCCAGAACCATTGACGGCACCTTTCCATAAGGGAGAGTCGTTCAGTGTTACGACAAGACCTGGTCCTTCAAGCTTTGGGAGTACAGTATTACTTCCTGTATCCGAAGATTTTTTGCTTTCATTAGTATTGCTGCCCAGTGTCTTATTGAGCAAAGTTATTTTAGAATCTAAAGATTTAATGTCTTCTCGTAAAGATTTTGTGCGTTGTGAGTTACTTTCAATCATTTGACTTGTGTTGGAGGTAACAAAAGATGAACGATTGACGCGTAAATTAGTGACAAACAAGTATCCAGTAAGAAATATTGCAAAAGCGAAAGCAAAACTACTCAACAACGAGCGTTGAGCGCGATGTTTTCCAGTTCTTTTCGCCATATTTTACCTTCATTCTTCACGCGTTCGAGTGTAACCACTATTATAGCGTGTAGCCGATTGATTGGAGAGTTACAGTTATGGCTGACGAAACATTGCACACGACTGCAGCTGACGACGCTGCAAAGACGAGCGATACGTCGAATGAGAATACTTATGGCGTTCCTATGGAAGAAGTTGAAGCTGTATTAAATGCTACTGCGGATAAAGCCTCACTTTCCCCTCAGATTCAGCATATGATGCAGCGTCAGGCAGAAAATAGGAGACGTGTTGAAGAAAGTATTAAGGGCACGAAAGCTAACGCTGCATGGTTTGTACCACTGTTCTGCACTTTGATGGTTATTGGCTTAGTGTGGGCTGTTGTGTATTACCTAAATCCTATGCTACCAATCCCTGGTATTGGAGCATGGAATTTATTGATTGCGCTGGTTGTCATTATGATTGGTTTCTTAATGACCATGTGGTGGCGTTAATACAATTACGTACTGCATACGCGAATTTAAGAATAATGCTATTAAAGTAGCTGCACATTTCGTGCGGCTACTTTTTTATTGTTACGAAAAGTTACGATATGCGAATTTGGTGTCGCGCTATTATTGCTGTACGGAACCTGCGCGAATAATCACGTGATCTTTATTGCTGTCGGTTGTTGCAATAAGCCTAATATTTCCGCCGTCCTGTAAGTGCAAACGTTTCTTCAGCACTTCCGCTGGCATAGGAAAGTTTCGTGTAACAATATTTGCGTGAGTAAGATTGCTAAGCGTTTGCTTTATGTCGCGCTTGTTCATACTACACGTGCTCTCAATTTTCCATACTTTCCCCGGAAAATCAGCGTAATAATCGTGAGCAATGCAAATGTGGCTGTTAGGGCCAATTTCCTGGATCTTGTATTGTTCTTCTAAGTATTCAAAGCATCCAGCTTTCATAACTGCTGCGTTTGGTTCGTAAACGTACTGTGCCCATTGTTGCCAATTGCGTAAGTCGTTGCTCTGCCTGGTTTCAGTGCTGTCGCATGATTGTGCGGCACGCGTTGAAACTTGCTTGGTTACGGTATCGTAGAACGCTTTAATAGTGGTGCGCTGATTGTCGTTTACGCAGTGTATTGAAAGTTGGTTATGAATATGCGCATCAATAATGAGCAGTAGTTCTTTGCATTCGTTATTATGCGCAACAATATGCACTTCCGTAACGTTTCCACCAAAATCACTGACTGTTTTATGCCAGTCGAGCATTGGAGAAAGCTTAATCATAACAATTTGTGCTTTTTGAAGTAACTGATTTTTAAGTTCTAATACATTTGGTGTGCAATCTTCGATAGCGTACGTGCGTGCGCCCTGTGTATTCCTGCGAGCTGGGTCAACATATATCATCGTTACGTTGGAAATGTGGTTCAGCGCGTCAAGACTGTTGTTGTTATAGCATGCAACATGTGAAAGTCCCAAAGATTTCATGTTATGTTGCGCTATGCTAGAAAGTTCAGTTTGTTGTTCAATGCATATTGCAGAATCAAAAACCTCAGCCATTATTGCACAATCGACGCCAAATCCACCTGTAAGATCAACAAGAGTACGAGGAGTATTGGTATTTTCTTCACGTAGCTCACTAAGTAATTTTTGCGCAATATTAGCCTTATATTGCGCTGTGGCTTGCGAAGAGCATTGTTCCATAGATATATGTGCCGGATATATAATCTCTTCGCAGGAAGCCCATTTTGGCAGTTTTTGCTGTGCTATTTGTTTACCTGCGATTTGATTTACTGCAAAAGGAACATCAATTCCTGCGTTACGTGGTGCTTTAAGAGCTGCATTATTTGGATTTGATTTCGCATTTTCTTTTATAAAGGCAAGTGTTTGAGGCGTTGCGCAAGAAATTTCACAAGGTGCATGTAACTCAGAAAGCATAATCTTATTCTTACGTAACATATGGATGTGTTTGCATACTAAACATAAAGTGTTAAGTGAATAAGCGCTTGTTCTTCAGATTAATAGTAATTAGAATAAATTTTAGAGAGATAGCGTAGTCACAAAATTTTTACTCGATTTTCGCTAAATGGTTAAACAGTTGAAGAAGGAACAATGCGATTTTGTATTAAATGTGGTAATCAGCTTTCTGAAAATAGTAAGTTTTGCGATAATTGTGGAACTCCTGTTGAAGAAGACAAATTAGAAAATCAATTTGTTCAATCTAATAATTCTAAAAAATCTTATAAAAAAGTAATCGCTTATAGCATTTCTAGTTTTGTTATCGTAGTTCTTGTTGTGGTTGGAATTTTCTATTATTCGTATTCGCAGAAAAATGTTATTTCTTCTTTGAACGAAGGAAATGCTCAACAAATCATTGAGAAACTATCGTCATCAGGAGCTGCTGTAAAAGTAGTTAAAAAATTCTCCGCAAAAAATAAAGGTGAAATTCTCTCTATTAAAGGAATGAAAGAAGGCGAAAAAATATCACCTTCTTCGAGAATAACTGTGTATGAATCGTTAGGGCCTGGAGTTCCGGATGATATTACTAAATTGAAGCCAGAAGATGCTGTGCGCGAATTAAAAAAGATGAACGTTCCAGTAAAAGTGCATACTGCAACTGCTATTAATCCGGGTACGGTAATTGGAACTGAGCCTCAGCCTGGAAGTTCAATTAATGAGTCTACTGATCGCACTATTCATGTTTTAGTCGGCATTGAAGGTAAAGGTGTTCCAGCTGATTTGTACGGCATGGATTTTGCCAAGGCTGAGGATTTATTGAAGAGTCGAGGATTCAAAAATGTTGAAATGAAAGAACGACTTTCTTCTCGTAATAATATGTATAAAATAGTTGATTCAGATCCTGCGTTAGGAACTGAAACTACTAGTGATTCCATTACTCTTTATTACGGTGTTGGTGCAGGACAATCTTTGTTTACTGAATCTTCAGATACTTACGACGACCATATTTTGATGGATGCTATGAAACTAGATAGTTTTGCTGGTTTATGGTGCACGAATTCTGGAGATTGTCTTGATTTTCGTTTAGAGCCGTTTAATCCGCAAGATCCTGATTATAAGATTTTGAATTTATACGGGTCGCATGAAAAAGATTATATTAACATGCGAAAGGCTGACAATGCGAGCACTTATACAGGCCTGAATTTAAACAATGAATTGCATATGTGTCATGTTAATCAGAATGTTATTGGGTGCAGTGTTAATTACCCTCCGCGCGAAGAAAATTATATGAGGAATCATCTTATTTATGGAGATACAGGGGCTGTAGAACTGTATCGCGGAGGTTTTGAAACATTCTGTGGTAATTCTGAATTTGACGATATTACCGGTGATAAATGCGTGAACGGTAAACTCTATAAAACTGGTGATTACAGTTATGACTATCTCGATACGCTTGTGAACGATCCTGGCTACAATCACGGTTTAAGTTTTAGAATGGCTGATTTTTATCTTCTTGTCCCTGTAGGGGCTGATTTAATCAAATTAGAAAAAGACGGATACTTCCAAGGAATGGGAAAAAATAAGCCAAATATGGATAGGCCGTTTATTTTGCGTAGAGATCCCAAGTTATACAAGAAAACTGAAGAACCTATTAAGCCTGGTAAATCTATAGATCCTTTCCTAAATCCATTTATTCCATCATATAAGACTAAGCCTGTGAAGTTTGCACCTGCGCCTGATGACGATAATGCGTACTACTTAGTTGAACAGCCTTTTGATTGGAATAGATTGCCAGAAAAATAGTAGAATAGATTGTTTTTCTAGGTATGTTTCTGCGCTTTTCGAGGGTTAATTCACATAAAAACGTAATTGTGGATAACTCTTGTGCACTTATACACAGACTTGAAAAGGTGCAAGTTATCAACGTTTGTGTGTAACTATGTGGATAACTTGAGTAGTTGTTAGCAGCTTATACCCAACTTATCCACATGTCTGCGCACAGTAGTGGAAAACTACATACATGTAATTTGCTTAAGCTAATCATGCAAGACAAAATATTGCACATGCGCTGAAAATACCAAATAATAACGCAAAATAAACTAAAAAGCGCATGTTGAAAGAGAATTTTTGTAAAAGAGGATTTTGTGTACCAAGAAGTGCAGCGATAGCAGTTCCAGCAATTAATCCTCCAACATGTGCTTGCCAAGCAATATTAGGAACAATCAGTGGCATAGCAAGTGTAATAACAATCCAAATTAATGTACCTCGCATATTCTCGCCTAAACGCCACTGAGCTACGAGAAGTGCGCCGATAAGTCCCATAATGGCACCTGAAGCACCGTATGAAGCAACAAACCAATTGTTGGTGAGTTTACACCATATAATGTCTGCAACATCGCCACCTAACCCGGAAATTACATACAAGCCAAAGAACTTCCACTTGCCAAAGAATCGTTCTAATTCATCTCCTAGTGTCCAAAGACATAACATATTAAAGAAAATATGAGTAATATTCGGCGCATGGAAAAACATTGAAGTAAACCAAGTCCAAGGTGTTTGTAGTGCCGTTATAGGCGCAAAAGCGGTATATTCAATAAGTGTTGAATAAGTGTTTGGCGCTGTAAAATGCAGTACCATTTCTACAATCCACACAAAAACGCATGCATATACTAAAATTGCAGTAGTGGTATTGCAACGAAGCTTTATACGGTTCCAAAGATTTTTTATATCCAAATTATGCATATCTTTATAGTATCGGTTTTACTTCACAAATTTAATCAATAACATTACTTAAAAAGATGCAACTCTGAAGAAAAGCAACTATGATAGTGGGTAAGCGACAAAACGCTATGTAAATCGTTGACTTGGACGAGCAGGTCAGCTTAACCCGAAAGGAGCCATCATGGAGAACAGATCCTCTGGCGGTTGGAAGTTCTTTGCACTGCTCTTCGGAGCACTGCTCGCAGGTATTGCTGCGTTGTATGTGTATAAGCAGCACAATCCTGATTATGACCCATGGGAAGAGCCATGGGAGAACAGTTCTTCACCAATTGATTTAGGTGTTGAAAAGACGGATAAGGAAGAAGCTGAGGTTACTGATTCAACTGAAGCTTAGTAAGGGTAGTCAAGATTCCTATACTTAGTATTCGTAACCGTATAGAGGGTGACATTTGCACTATGAATGTGAATGTCACCCTTTTATTTTGATACTTATTTTTAGATATTTGGGAAATAACCAAGGAAATAACCAGGAATTAGTCTAATATTTTATGTATTAACACAGAAGCGGTGACCAGCAGTAGTGCTAGTCACCGCTTCTGTTAGATCAAGCGTTTAAATGCTTTTCTATCTATACTCACTCAGCAACTGGAAGTGGGCCAGTGTGCCAAATGCGATCGAGGTAATCTTCGATAGAGCGGTCAGAAGAGAAGTAACCAGAATTGGCTACGTTCAAAACTGCCATGCGAGCCCACTTCATTGGATCGCGGTAAGTTTCCTCAATCTGAGCCTGAATGTCCATGTAAGAGCTGAAGTCAGCCATTGCCATGAAGTAATCGTGGGTAAGCCAATCGTTGACGAGTGGCTCATACACGCTCTTGTCGCCATTGGAGAAGGTGCCGTCAGCAACCATATCCACAGCAGTCTTCAAGCGAGGATCAGACTCGTAGTACTTACGGGATCCGCCGTGATCGTAGCCTTCAGCGTAGAGCTTATCAACTTCGTCAACGGTCATACCGAAGAGGAAGAAGTTCTCAGCGCCAACGCGCTCGCGAATCTCAACGTTTGCACCATCGAGAGTACCAACAGTCAAAGCACCGTTCAAAGCGAACTTCATGTTACCGGTGCCGCTTGCTTCCTTACCAGCCTGAGAAATCTGCTCGTCCAAATCGGTGGCAGGAATCAAGTTCATTGCCAACTCGATGTTGTAGTTTGGTGGGAAGAACACTGCAAGCTTGCCCTTGCATGCTGGATCATTGTTCACCACGCGAGCAACATTGTTAATGAGCTGAATGGTGAGCTTTGCCATAGCATAGCCTGGAGCAGACTTAGCGCCGAAGAACACGGTGCGTGGAAGCATCTTGTCGACGTCGATTGTGCCGTTCTTAATTCCAGCGTACATGGAGATAACCTGGAGGATCTTCATGGACTGGCGCTTGTACTCGTGCAAACGCTTGACGATGGTGTTGAACATGGTGTCTGGGTTGATTTCGAAGCCATACTTCTGCTTTGCGAAATCAACGAAGGCAAGCTTGTTCTCTTGCTTGACCTTAGCGAACTTCTTTACGAAGGATGGATCGTCAGCCAATGGCTTCAAACCTTCAAGAAGCTCCAAATCACCCTGCCATGCGTCGGTACCCAAGCCCTCAGTAATAAGAGCAGACATACGTGGGTTGCTCAAACGTACGAAGCGACGAGGAGTTACGCCGTTAGTAACGTTCTTGAACTTATCTGGGTAAACGCTGGAGAAGTCTTTCAAAGTGACATCCTTCAACAACTCAGAGTGAAGCTCAGCAACACCGTTAACGTAAGAGCCTGCGTAGGTAGCCAAGTAAGCCATACGAACTACAGCACCTTCGCCATTTTCATCGGCGTCGGTAGCGATGCGCATACGCTCAACCTGATCCTCAGCAACGCCCTTGCCGCGAAGCTCGTTGCGGAACTGCTCGCTGATGCCCTGAATGATCTCAAGGTGACGTGGCAAAAGTTCGCCAATAAGCTTTGCTGGCCAAACTTCCAAAGCTTCTGGAAGCAAGGTGTGGCAAGTGTAGTTGAATGTCTTAGTGGTGATACCCCAAGCGGTGTTCCAATCATAACCGTACTCGTCCATAAGAACGCGCATAAGCTCTGGAATACCGATAACTGGGTGAGTATCATTCAACTGGAAGTTAATCTTGCTTGGGAAGGTAGTGAGATCCGGCTTGTCTTGACCTGGATAGAATACGCGGATAGCGTCGTGAATAGAAGCAGCTACGAAGAAGTACTGCTGTTCAAGACGCAAAGCCTTACCTTCTGGAGTGGAATCTTCTGGGTAAAGAATCTTAGAAATGTTTTCTGCTGCAACCTGTGGCTTCACAGCGTCCAAATAATCAGACTTGTTGAAAGTGAGCAAATCAAACTCATCGTAAGACTTAGCAGTCCACAAGCGAAGAGTATTCACTCGACCAGAATTATAACCTGGAACCATGTAATCAACTGGTACTGCACGAACAGACCAAGCTGGTTTCCATACGCGCTTACCATTCTCTTCGACAACTTCACCACCGAAGTTGACGCGCTGGTCACGACCGTAATCAATGTGACCCCATGGCTCTTCGTTGCTTAGCCAGTAATCAGGGGTTTCTACCTGCTTACCTTCTTCATCAAAACGCTGCTTGAAGATGCCGTAACGATACTGGATGCCGTAGCCGAATGCTGGCACGCCAATAGAGGCGAGCGAGTCGATAAAGCAGGCTGCGAGACGACCCAAACCGCCGTTACCTAAACCTGGCTCATACTCAGCATCGATAACAGCCTTTGGATCAAAACCAAGCTTAGTAACAGCCTTATTGAACTGGTCAGTAAGACCAGCGTTCAACAAAGCATTCTCAAGCTGCTTGCCCATCAAGAACTCTGCGCTCAAATAGCCTACAGCCTTAGTATTGCCGTTAACCATGTCATGCTGTGTCTGCATCCAAGAGTCCATCAAGTGACGACGAACTGCGGTAGCAGCGGCAACATACACATCTGCCGTAGTGGCCTGCTCTGGCGTTACACCTTGGGTGTACTTGAGGTGCTCTTGAAGTTCTTTGGCAAATGCCGTCGCAGTAGTTTTGGCTTTCGGCGCGACGTGTTTAGTCATATTTGACTCCTTGTGCCGTTTGATATATTTCCTTAAAGTGTGCAGCCTGAAACTTTATGCTTAGGCGATTAAACCACCACCGTATTGCAGGTAACTATAACAGATAACTACAAAAGGTACGTGAATGCACACGATGTTCCTAATAGTACCACTACCCGGTACCTTTATTTATTGGTATATAACGTTTTATGCTGAATATTTATGCAAAGTAGATTGTGCAGAAGATAATAAAAGGCATGAGTGTGATACTTGAACGGGATTTAAAACAAGGACAATATTCGTGGGAACGTTGGCGTAAAGCTGCGTTAGAAGCATGTGATAATGGTACTTTGCCACTACAAATAGATAGTAATATTTTGCATATTTCGCGTAGTGATGAAGCTTTAGCAGTGAGGTATTCTTTGCATATTCTTGAATGCAAAGTTCCCGGAGCCAGTGTAGAAGTGAGAGTATCACCGTGGGGAGCTATAAAAATCTTGGATGGACCAGCTTCCGATCCGCATAATCTTACACCGCCAGATGTTATTGAACTTGATCCAGCAGTATGGCTGCGTCTTGCAAGTGGTATTACGAATTGGCAACAAGAAGAACAAGCTGGTTATATGGATGCAATTGGTGAGCGTGATGACTTAAGTGATGTTCTACCGCTCTAAGAATGTTTCCTACATAAAGTGACAGTGTAAATATCCTGGGGCAAAATATTCTCATTTAACCCAGGATATTTACGAAGCGATTATCGATAAATGAAGCTTTATAGTAAATCTTATCTATTACGAGCTTTATTTATCATGCTTATGTATGAAATTCGGCATCGGCATAGGTATGTGGTGATGTACACCAGCATGTGTTCCAGGATGCGCAGCGGAATTTTCACTACTCACAGCTTTGGCAGCTGCTTCTGCAGCCCATTTAGCATACTCGTCTAAATCGTCATCGCTGGAAGTATGAGTGGTGATACTTTCTGCAGTATCGTCTTTTTCTTGAAGATATGTGTCTTCTTCATAACCTTCGCTCGATGCAAATGGATCGAAGGATCCCTGTCCGGGTTCGCTGGAATTAAGTTCCTTAGCAAGCTCGTCATAATCCGTATCGGTCGTCAGGTATTTGAGCTTACGGGCAATTTTCTGTTGCTTTGCCTTCTGTCGTCCGCGGCCCATCTGACCCCCTCTAAAAAATTACCGTAACAATCAGTTCATCACATAAGAGCGTACCACTGTGCCGCAACCGAGTATATTGTCTGTGTAAACTTTTACCATAAAAGCCATATTTTCAGCGTAAAAATACGCGTAGTTAAGGAGTTGGAAATGCCAGAAGAAGCACAGCTAACAGCTGCAGGAAATGAGATGAGCGCGAGCTTTATAGCAGCTCGTAAGCGTTCAGATGCAACACTTGCAAAATTAGAAGCTAATCCTTCATCATTTACTATGCTTACTGGTGATCGTCCAACAGGTCGTTTGCACTTAGGACATTACTTCGGTTCTATTCGTGAGCGTGTTGCTATGCAGAAGCGTGGCGTAAAAACAAATATTATTATTGCCGACTATCAAGTTATTACAGATCGCGACACAACTGAACATATTGAAGATAATGTTTTGAATTTAGTGCTTGATTATATGGCAGCTGGGATTGATCCAGAAAAAACGATGATTTTTACGCACTCTGCTGTGCCTGCTGCGAATCAGCTTATGTTGCCTTTCCTTTCGCTAGTTACAGAAGCAGAATTACACAGGAATCCTACCGTAAAGTCGGAAATGGAATCTTCTGGACATGCTTTAACCGGATTGCTTCTTACGTATCCAGTGCACCAAGCTTGCGATATTTTGTTCTGCAAAGCTAATGTTGTGCCGATTGGTAAAGATAATTTACCGCACGTTGAAATCACTCGTACGATTGCGCGCCGTTTTAATGAGCGATATGCAAAAAAGAATCCTGTGTTTCCAGAACCGGCGGCAATTCTTTCTGATGCTCCAGAGATTCCAGGTTTGGACGGTCGTAAGATGAGCAAATCTTATGGTAATTCGATTATGCTCGGAGCTACTGCCGAAGAAACTGCTAAGTTAATCAAGAAAAGTCCAACTGATTCTGAAAGAATGATTACTTTCGATCCGGTTGCTCGCCCGCAAGTTTCAGCACTTTTGACTACAGCAGGATTGGTAACAGGCAGGGATCCTAAAGAGATTGCTGAAGAAATTGGTAACGCTGGTGCCGGCGCACTGAAAGCTTACGTAATTGAAAACGTAAATAATTTCTTGGCTCCTCATCGCGAGCGTCGTGCGGAATTAGCAAAAGATATGGATGCTATTCGAGATGTTCTTCACGACGGAAACAAACGTGCCAACGCTATTGCTGAAGAAACACTTTCTCAAGTTCGTGAAGCCATGGGAATGAAATACTAGAGTATGAATTAACTCTCAACAAACAAATTAATAAGCAAATAAAAAATAAAGCCGCTCGCAAGGAAACTTGTAAGCGGCTTTGTTAAAATTGATGAACTACAATTTAGAACATCACACGTCGTAACGCCAGCTTTTATCGGTAATAACTCGCGCTACAGCAAGACCAATAGGCAAGCAAATAATTACCATAAAAGCGCGGAAAGTCCAATCTAACGCTGGAAGCGTGTGGAACTGGCCGAGATAAAACATTGCACGATACATATAAAGTCCCGGAACCATAATCACAATAGATGGAACGGTAAGACCTATTCGCGGATACCCTAAATATTGAGGTGCAAAGCCGTGACGAACAATAGCTCGCCAAGCAGAAGCAAGTAATCCTGCAAGTAAAGCTCCGCTAAAAGCTGCAATTTCAGCAGCAATACCGAAGTCTGTCATAGTTAAGCGCAGAGTATCTGTAATAGCGCCAATAATTCCAGCAACTAAACACATGCGTTGTGGAGAATTAAACAGCACGGAGAAGCCCCACACGCCAGCAAAAGCCGTAATAAGTCGCAGAACTGCGTTAAGCCAAGGGTTCAATCCGAGCGGAGGGAAACCTTGTGGGTTAAGCTGCACAAGACTTGCAACAGTCCAACCTGCAAGAGTTCCCATCAAAATAATCGCAAGCGTATAGCACAGACGTTGAATGCCGGAAGGGAAATCTATTTTTGCAATATCCAAGCCACCGGTAATCAGCGGGAATCCTGGAATAACAAATAATACCGAGCCAATATACGCAGTCGTGTGATTAAGCGCGCTTGGGTCGAAGTAGCCAATAAGTCGCAGTGAGCCGATGCAAGAAAGTGCGCCGATTGCAACAGCAACGAATGTAACCACAAATTGGTTAAGGTGATGCATAAACATGCGTCGACGAATGTAGTGACCAATCCCAGCGCCAATAAAAGCGCCAATCATGTCGTAAATGCCACCGCCAAGCAAAAACGCGAAGGATGCACAAGCGACTGCAGAAGCAAGACCTGCAAACCATGGCTTATAAAGAGGCTTACGATTTTTAATCAAATCAAGACGGTCATGTACTTCTCTCACTGTGAGAGGGTGGTTATTGCTTTCATTTGCGTCGTTACTATGAGCTTGTTTGACGTGTGCAAAATGTTCAGCATAAGCGCTTTCTGGCTGCAATGCAAAAATTCCGCGCGGCTTTTCTTTTCTTATAGCTTCTTGTAAAGCTTTTTCTTCCGCAACTTTTGCCGCATGTTCCTCAGATTGCTTAGCAGTTTGTACAATATCGCGCTCTGCATCGCTTTCTTGGAGAGTGTCTACTAACTCCTTAGAAACTGCCGCTTTTGAATGATACAAGGAATCGTTTCCAAGTTTAACGTTAAACCAGTCGGCAAAATGCTCTAAAAGCCAAATGCGTTCAGTGTTGACACCAGTAGTTGGAAGGTCAACAACCTCAGTAATACGCTCATGCTTATCGGTGCAAGTTGCTTCAATGTCGGTGAGATTTACGTCTGCTCGGACGTGAACGCCCATTGGTTCACCAATTCGGTGCATAAGCTCACGAACGCGGTAGCTTCCAGTTCCTGCTCCTAATCCAAGAGCGCCGACGCGAATAATAATGCTTGATTTTGCAGCTATACACGCTTCAGTAACGGGCTTATCCCAATCGCGCTCAACATCGTCCATGTCAAGCGGGATAGCATGCGTGTGAAAACGGCCAGAAGGTTTGCCAACTATATGCCCGGTTGGAAGAATTTCAGGTTTGTTGCTACAACTGTCATTATCCGCAGTATTACAAGCGTTACTGCCTGTATTGCTATCTGCATTACCGCTTGCATTATTATCTACTCTACTCACAATTTTTCAGTATACGCACCCCCTTTGCCTAGCAGATTTTTACAAATAAAATACGCTTCGAGCTACGTCCGGTGGTAGTTTCACAATTAACTTGGTATCTCGCTGGAAACAAGGCTGTGGGCTTGCAACTTTTGACCTACATAACCGCGGAGGAGCCGCGGAAGTCAGATGATCAAGCAACCTTTGTCTGGCGCAAGGAGGTCTGATGACAGAAGAAAATCAGCAGGTTACTCCAGCAGACGCAACTATTGTTACGTCTGGTTTAGGGCGAAAAGGCCCAGAGGAGCGTGACCTTCCAGCATCGCTTAAGCAAGACATGGATTTGTGCTTGCATATTCTCCGCGATGTTCTTGGTGAATTTGATGAAAAATTATTGGCAGTATTTGACGATGTTCGTCTTAATGCTGTAGATGCTAGTGCTGCGCATTTTGCACAAATGGTGGACGCAAAAGTAACAGCCGATGATGGCTTAAGCAAGGCTGTTAGCAAGATTAATGGTATGAGCTTGCATGATATGCAGCTTCTAGCTCGTGCTTTCGCAACGTATTTCCATCTCGCTAATTTATGCGAAGAGAATTATCGTGTTTCTGTACTTCATCAGCGTGAATGTGAAGTTGAGGATTCGTTGCCGGTTGACCCAGTAAACGAACTTACTTGCGCGTATCACAAATTATTGACGGAAATGAGTCCAGCGCAAGCTAAAGAATTGCTTGCAAAACTTGAGTTCCATCCTGTGTTTACTGCACACCCAACTGAAGCTCGTCGTAAGGCTGTGGCTGGAAAGATTCGCAGAATTTCGCAATTATTAAGCGAACACCACCGTTTAGGTGGATCTGACAAGCGAGAAAATTATCGTCGTCTCTATAACGAAATTGATGCGCTTCTTAGAACTTCGCCTATTGCTTTAAAGAAGCCAACTCCAGTTGAAGAAGCTGACACTATTCTTGACATTTTCGACGCTACTTTATTTGATACGATTCCAGTTGTGTATCGTCGTTTTGACGATTGGCTGCTTGGTAAGAAGGCTGGTCTTGTGCCGCCTCGCTGCCCTGCTTTCTTCCACCCAGGAAGCTGGATTGGCTCAGATCGCGATGGTAACCCGAATGTGACAGCTAAAGTAAGCCGTCAAGTTGCTCGAAAGTTTAGCGATCACGTGCTTGCGGCTTTGGAAAATCGCACTCGCGAAGTTGGCAAGTGCTTAACTATGGAGACTCGCACAACTCCTCCAAGCGTGGAGTTGATTGAGTTGTGGAATCGTCAACGCGAAATGAGCGAACAGCTTACGGAAAACGCTTCAGATGTTTCTAATAACGAGCCGCATCGTGCTGTAATGCTTGTGATGGCTGACCGCTTGCATCGTACTATCAGTCGCGATACGGATTTGATGTATCATTCTTGCGAAGATTTTATTGAAGATTTGCAAATTGTGCAGTGCTCTTTGGCTGAAGGTGGCGATCCTCGAGCCGCTTATGGTCCTTTGCAGGACTTGATTTGGCAGGCGCAAACCTTTGGATTCCACATGGTTGAGATGGAATTCCGCCAGCATTCTCTCGTACATTCTCGCGCTTTGGAAGATATTCGCGAGCACGGATTGCATGGAGAACGAGGTCCGCTTCAGCCAATGACTCGTGAAGTGCTCGATACCTTCCGTGCTTTGGGTGCAATTCAAAAGCGTAACGGCATGCGTGCTGCTCGACGCTACATTATTTCCTTCGCAAAATCTGCTCAACATGTGCGTGACGTATTTGAGTTGAATCGTCTTGCTTTCGCTCACCCACAGGATGCGCCAACAATCGACGTTATTCCATTGTTTGAGCAGTTGGAAGATTTGCAAAATTCCGTAAATGTGCTTGAGGAGATTATTAAAATTCCTGAAGTGCAAGCTCGTCTTAAGGCTACTGGCCGCAAGATGGAAGTTATGCTTGGCTACTCGGATTCTTCCAAGGATGCTGGCCCTACTTCCGCAACGCTTGCTTTGCATTCTGCTCAGGAGCGTATTGCTCAATGGGCTAAGAAGCATGATATTGATTTGACACTATTCCATGGCCGCGGTGGTGCCGTTGGTCGAGGCGGCGGTCCTGCAAACCGTGCAGTGCTTGCTCAGCCTGTTGGCTCCGTCAACTGTCGATTCAAGCTTACTGAGCAGGGCGAGGTTATTTTCGCTCGCTACGGTAACCCTATTTTGGCTATTCGTCACGTCGAATCCGTTGCTTCCGCAACTTTGCTTCAGTCTTCGCCAAGTGTTGAGAAAACCAATACTGATATGACGAAGAAGTATGCGGATATGGCTGAAAAACTTGATGTTGCAGCCCATGAGCGCTTCCTTGACTTGCTGCAAACGGATGATTTCACTCCATGGTTCTCCACGGTTACGCCGCTGAGTGAGATTGGCTTGCTTCCAATCGGCTCTCGCCCAGCTAAGCGCGGTTTGGGTGCGAAGTCGTTGGACGATTTGCGCACAATCCCGTGGGTGTTCTCTTGGGCTCAGGCTCGAATCAACTTGGCAGCATGGTACGGTTTGGGTACAGCTTGCGAAAAGTTTGGCGACTTGGAAACTTTGCGCAGAGCTTACGAAGAGTGGCCTCTGTTCAGCACATTTATTGACAATATTGAGATGTCTTTGGCTAAAACAGATGAGCGTATTGCTCGCATGTACTTAAGCCTTGGAGATCGTGAAGATTTGAGCGATAAGGTGCTTTCGGAAATGCAGCTTACTCGCAAGTGGGTTTTGCAAATTGTTGATGACAAGTGGCCTTTGCAGCATCGTCACGTGCTAGGTCAGGCAATCCGTGTGCGCTCGCCTTATGTTGACGCGCTTTCTGTAATCCAATCTCTTGCATTGCACAAGCTCCGTAACAAGGTAGATAAAGAAGAGTTGAGCGAAAGCCAGCAGGCAGAGTTCATCTACCTTATTCTTTGCACTGTTTCCGGTGTTGCTGCAGGCTTGCAAAATACTGGATGATTTTTCATAAATTACTAAATCAAGAAGGCTCTCGTATTTGCGAATTACAATACGGGAGCTTTTTTGATAATAAGCTTTGATAATAAACTTAAATATTTTTAAACAGAAATTCTTATTTACTACGAAAGATACAATATATTCGGTAAGTAAAAATTTTAAACTTTAAGAAAATAAAAAATATTGCCAATGCCAATGTAGGAGGTAATAATGCAAGATGCAATCAACGAAGATTTTGTTAATGAAGATTCAGTTTTAGCTACATCGGTGTGGAGCGCCATGCTTGCAGGGAATCGTAAATTTGCAGAAAATAATTCAACGCATGCAGGTGTAAATTCTGAAATGCGCATGAAACTTATTGACGGCCAGCATCCTGGAGCTGTTGTGCTTTCGTGCGCAGATTCTAGGGTTGCTCCGGAATTTATATTTGACGCTGGTTTGGGAGATATTTTTTCTGTTCGTACGGCTGGTGAAGTGCTTGATGACGCTGTAATTGCATCGCTTGAGTACGCTGTAAGCGATTTGGGTGTAAAAGTGCTTGTGGTACTAGGTCATGAGCATTGCGGTGCAGTACAAGCCGTTTTGCCGAATGTGCAAAAGCTGGTTTCTAAATACGGCGAAGATGAAACAAGCGAAATAATTGAGTCTAGCGAATCAATATTGCTGCGTTCTTTAGGACCTGCTGCGCTCGCAGGTGTTGAAGAAGATTTAGATACTGACGATATTGAACGTATCCACGTATCTAATATGTTGGCTGAAATTTGCGATAAATCTCAAATAATTCGCGAAGCTACTTTTAATGATGCATTGATGTTGGTTGGTGCTAGGTATCGTATGAGTGACGGCTTCGTAGAAGTACTTTCGTGTTGATAATTTGTACTGTATTGCAGAATCGTAAATATGAAAAAATTGTGTAATAATACTCGAAAACGACCAGCTTCAGCGCACTATTTGTTCTTAATTGCAGGAGCGCCTTTTGTAGCTCTTATGGTTGCTATGGCTCCAGCTTTGCAAGCACGTTATCCATGGTTTCTTATTGATACAACAGTACGAGGTGTTGCCGGCCTACTCTTACAAGCGATTCCATTCACTCTTATTGGTGTGCTTGTTTCTGCTGCTGTGGAAACATGGGTAACAGCTGATTTTATTGAAAAACATGCCCCAAAATCTACTGCAAACGGCTTTTTGGCTGCAATACTTGCAGGCGTGTGCGTGCCGGTGTGTGACTGCGTTGTTGTACCAACATTTTCTAGACTGGTTGCAAAAAAATTGCCGCTTCCTTGTGCAATAACTTTCCTTTGTGCTGTTCCTGTTGTAAATCCTGTGTCTGTTTTAGCGACTTGGTACGCTTTTGCTGATGCGCCTGCTGTAGCCGTTATGCGCGTTGCTTTAGGAGTTGGTATTGCGTTATTAGTTGGATTAAGTTTTGCAATATTTCCGCCAAAATCATTTGTTTTGCGTAATGAAAATTTATTAAAAAATAATCTTAAATCAAAATGTTCTTGTGAACTAAATTGTGGTTGCAATCATGAAGAAAATCAAAATTTTTCAGAACAATTAAAGACACAAAATCGCACAAAATCAAGTATTTCTTTGCAAATAAAGCTGTACATAAAGCATATTCATGAAGATCTTTTGAAACTTTTACCAATTATTGTGTGCGGAACTATTGTTGCTTCTGTTATACGAGCTTGGTTAGGGGCGGATCCTGCTTCTAGAATACAAGCTAACAATATTTGGATTGCAATACCTGCAATGATGGCTATTGCCTATTTCAGCTCGTTGTGCTCAAGTTCGGATGCTGTAATTGCTAGAAGTTTAGCTGCTTCTTTACCAATGTCTTCCGTTTTAGTATTTTTGCTATTCGGCCCAATGCTTGATTTAAAAAATACTCTTATGCTTGTTTCTGATTGCAGAGGCAAATTCATATTGCGTTTAACGCTAACAATTGCAGGCTTTTGCCTTCTAGCTTCACTATTTTCTAACTGGGCTTGGGGGTTCATGCTATGAAAAATACAAGTTCTGTTAGTGAAGAAAATAAAAAGCGTAATCGTATTACTTTTGCAAAAATATTAGAATCTTTCGTGCTTTTATGTTTAGCAGCAGTTATTGCCACAGTAACTTTAAGTGGACAGTACACGCTTTTTACCACTCCTCGAGCGTTCGCATATTTGATAATTGCAGCCGTTCTGCTTTTAGTCTTAGCATTTTGTGCTGCATTGGGATGGTTTGATGTTTCTGCACGAGATTCTTGGAAAATACTAGTTTCTTTAGCGCTTCCTGCGCTGCTAATTATTATTCCTCTGCAGTCGTCGCAAAGATTTAGCTCTGGCGGTTTTGATCGTTACGCAGGAGGCAGAGCTATTGCTATTAGAAGACACAATTCGAGACTTTCTGGGTTGAGCGAAAAATCTCGTGAAATAAAAGTAAAAAACGATGATTTCGGCTTATGGTATGACGAAATAGATCATAATATTTCAAAATATGAAGGCTACACGATTACGATTACAGGTTTCGTAAGTCGTGATACTACTTTAGGAGCAAGTCAGTTTCGCTTATCTCGTCAACTTATGTCTTGCTGCATTCTAGATATGTCTCCTTTTGGTTTAGTTGCAAACTATAAAAACGCCAACAAACTCCACGAACATGAGTGGGTTATGCTTCGCGCTCGCGTTTCTCGGGGGAGCATAGGAGTTAAAGGATACCAACGTTCTGGCGTTATACTAAAAGTTATATCGTTAAAATCTGCCAAAGCTCCAACTGGATATTTTTACCGTCCGTAATAATTTTCACTAAAGAATTGTTGATATCGCTTAGAAGTAAACTAAGATAACAATTATGGCGATTGGTTTTAATATTCTGCTCATTATAATTTTTCTACTATTCGGGTCCATATTTGCGGCAACCGAGTTGGCTTTAGTGAGCTTAAGAAGTTCGCAAATTGATCGCATGGAGCTTCAGGATGCTCGTGGAGCTAGAGTTGCGAAAATTGCGCGCGACCCTAATACTTTTCTATCTGCCTTGCAAATTGGCGTAACGCTTTCTGGTTTTCTTTCTGCATCTTTTGGAGAATCTGCGTTAGCACCATATGTAGTGCCGATTGTGCGTTCGTGGGGAGTGCCGGCTCATGTTGCTGGCCCTCTTACTACAATCTTCTTAACTCTTATTATTTCGTATTGTTCTATTGTTATTTCCGAACTTGTACCAAAGCGTATTGCAATGCAGCGTTCTGAGCAGATTGCACGAGCGGTTGTGCCAGCGGTGGATATTTTCTCAAAAATTTGTAAGCCTCTTATTTGGCTTATTGGAAAGAATACAAATGGTTTTGTGCGCTTGCTTGGATTTGATCCGAATGAGAAAGAAAGCGAAGTTTCTGACGAAGAATTGCGTGTGCTTGTTAACAGCAATAAGCGTTTAAGTCAAGATGAGCGCAATATTTTGGATGACGTGTTTGATGCGTCTGAAACTATTGTTGCTGAAGTGATGCGTCCTCGTGCTGACGTGGAATTTTTGGATGGTTCGTTAAGTCTTGAAGAAGCTGCGGCGAAAATTCGTGAGCTTCCGTATTCCAGATACCCTGTTATTGGCAAGGATTTTGACGACGTTATTGGTTTTGTGCATGTGCGCGATTTGTTGGATGTGCGTGATCCTAATGCAAAAACTGTCGCCGATGTGACCCGTGAAGGAATTAGTCTTCCTGGAACTTCTAAGCTTTTGCCGAGTCTAGAGCTGCTTCGCAAACGCGGAATCCATTTGGCTATTGTTATTGACGAATACGGCGGAACTGACGGCATTGTGACGCTTGAAGACATGACCGAGGAGCTTGTTGGAGATATTCGCGACGAGTACGATTTGCCTGAAGAATCTGAACAAAATAATGTGAATAAAACAACTGCTTTTGTAAACGGTGTTGCAAAAATTGATGGTGGTATGACCATTGAAGATTTTGCTGATATTACTGGCATTGAGCTTGAAGATGGCCCTTATGAGACGGTTGCAGGATACTTTTTGGCGCATACAGGTTCGATGGGAAGCGTTGGGGCAGTTTTGCATGATGCAGACGGTTATGATATGACGGTAACCGCGGTTGATGGTCGACGTATTGCTACGCTTGAAGTGCGTCGTCGCGCGTAATTTAAGCCATAGCAGTAGAATGAAATAGTAATAATATAACCTACGGAAGGATAAAACATGGCCTTATTGCATATTTTGCCGGGTCTCGACGAAGCGGCCAGTGAAAAGGCTGTTGCAGTTTTGCAGAATCGTTTAAGCCACGAGCAGGAGGCTGCTTTGGTTTTGAAGCATGCTCACTGGAATGTTACTGGTCCAGATTTTATTGCTGTGCATGAGATGCTTGATCCACAGGTTGCTGAAGTTTTGGCACAAGCAGATGAGACTGCTGAGCGCATTGCAACTTTGGGAGGTTCGCCACTTGGTCGTGCTGATGATGTTGTTGCTGCACGTACGTGGAAGCGTTTTGCTTTAACTGGTCGTAAGTCAACTAAAGAATATTTGCAGGCTCTTATTGAGTATTACAACGATATGATTGCTGATGATCGCAAGGCTATTGCGGAACTTGATAATCTTGATGTTGTGAGCTCTAATATTATCCAAGATCATGTGCAGCAACTGGAAAAGTTCCAGTGGTTTATGCGCAGCCATCTTGATTAATTAACCTCTGTTTGATTTTTTGATTCAAACCGCAACACGCTGTTTTCTTTTTATGGCGTGTTGCGGTTTGACATTTTCTGCGTCTGTGCTAATGTAACTACTTGTATGTTTTAGACATACAAGTTGGGCCCGTAGCTCAGGTGGTTAGAGCGCATCCCTGATAAGGATGAGGTCGGAGGTTCAAGTCCTCCCGGGCCCACGGAAATTGAATGAGCTTCATTCTTTTACCTTTGGGGCTATGGCGCAGCTGGTAGCGCATCTGCTTTGCAAGCAGAGGGTCAGGAGTTCGAGTCTCCTTAGCTCCACAAATAGGGTTCTGATTGATTTTTCAATCAGAACTTTTTTATTTATCAATTTCTTTCTTGAATGCGTGTTCTTAATTTTGCTTTAACTTGTGTTTTTGAGAATGTTTCTCATCAATGCCTATTGGTATGATTACTAAATACAAATAAATATAAATAAATACAAATATAAATTAAATATAAATCTTTACGCCGTGTATTGAGTGCACTATTTAAGTTGCGCTCAGTGGGTTAACAAGGCGTGAAATCGTGTGTTAAACGTCTTAAGCGGTTAACCTGATCAGCGTAAGGAAAGTGTATGCGTAAACTTTTAGCATATTGCCGTCGTGCACCACAATTAACAGTCGTAATTCTTGCTTTTCCTTTTATTGTGGCTTTTTACTCATGCAATTTGCCTATATTGGCTACTTTTAATGAGCAAATTTCTCATCTTTCGCAGCGAATTTTTGATTTTTTAAATCTTGATTACGATATTGCAATAAGTCTTAGTGTTGGCAAAACTATTATCGCTATTCTCGTTTTATATACCAGCCTTGTTTCTTTGCGTAACATGATTAAAAATTTATTGCGCGGAACTTTAGGTATTGATTTGCTAGCTTTTGTTGCATTGCTTGCAACGCTTTTTATTGGTGAGTTCTGGGCAAGTTATTTGATTGTTGTAATGGTTTGGACGGGAGAGGCAATTGAGGATTTTGCGCATATGAAAGCTCAGCGCAATCTATCTCTTTTAGTAAGTGCAGCTCCAAAAACTGCTCATCTTATGACTTTGCCAGGTATTGAGCATGGAATGAATCATAATCAAGCAAATGATGAATCCTACGAACCGCCATGTTTGAGTGAAAATCAGTGCAAGCCTAGCTCGTGTGTTCTGTGCCAGCATGCTGAATTTAGAAAAGTAGATGCCGCTAATTCTAAGCAATCTAATAGTAGCGAGCAAAATTGCGAAAGTAATTGCGAAAATAATAACTTGCAAAATTGCAACTGTAAACGAAATAATTGCCCATTTTTGCAAGCATCTGCAGATGGCGAAATCACCTCAAATTTGCAGCGTTACGCTACAGTTGCAGTCGATGATTTAAAAGTTGGAAACATAATTATTGTGCTTCCTGGCGAAACTGTGCCGGTTGACGGTGAATTACTAAGCGGTTCTGCAATTTTAGACACAAGTGCTATTAACGGAGAATCTGTTCCTAGAGAAGTCTATGCGGGAGGTGCAGTGCTTTCAGGCTGTGTAAACGGTGGAGTTGTGCTTATTATGCGCGTAACCAAGCTGTCTAAAAATTCGCAGTATCAGAAAATCATGCAGCTTGTTGAGTCTGCTAGGTCTTCTAAAGCTGCAGTAGTTAGATTTGCAGACATGCTATCTGTGCCGTTTACAGTATTATCTTTTGCGATTGCAGGTCTTGCTTGGGGCTTTTCTGGCGACGCATTGCGATTTGCGCAAGTATTGGTTCTAGCAACCCCATGTCCTCTGCTTATTGCAGTTCCAGTTGCTTGCATGGCTGGCACTGGGCGTCTAGCAAAACTCGGAATTGTTGTTAAAAGTCAGGATGTGCTTGAGCAATTAAGTCGTGTAACAGACGTATTTTTTGACAAAACCGGCACGTTGACGGTTAAACAGCCGCAAGTAGTAAACGTAGATGTAATCGATACTACGCAGAAAGCTGATCGTATTGTAATGCTCGCAGGCGTTCTAGAAACTTATTCTCAGCACATACTTGCAGGTGGTATTGCTAAAGCGGGAGCAAAGCTGTGGGAACGCACACACCCATCGTCGGTTCCGCAACTTCCTAGCGTGCGAGAATACCCTGTAGTGCACAGTGTTAAGGAAACTGCAGGCCAGGGTATTCAGGGCGTTGTAGACGGCATTTTAGTGCGTGTAGGCAGACACAAGTACGTTACAGAGCAAAACACGAATCAAACTATAGGTAAATCTCTTGCTGCAGACGAAATGGCAACCTACGTGTCTTTTGACGGCGTGCTGGTAGGAAGAATCGTATTAAAAGACGTGCCGCGCGATAATGCGAAATCAACTATTGCTTTGTTGCGCGCTTTGGGTGTTAGAACAATAGCAATGCTTACTGGTGACGGTTTACAAGCTGCAACAACCATTGGCAAAAGCGTTGGTATTGATTCGGTGCATGCAGATTTGCTTCCGCAAGATAAATTAGCGTATGTAAAAAAGCACAATTACAATGCAGCCAAAAATAAGAAAGATTCAACCGTAACCATGATGGTTGGTGACGGAGTAAATGATGCTCCAGTTCTTGCAGCTGCAGACATTGGTGTGGCTGTAACGGATGGCACAGATACTGCAGCATCGGAGTGCGCGCAAGTAGTTATTATGAACAACAATATTGCGGCGGTTGCTAATGCTGTAAGCGTTGCAAAGCATACAAAACGAGTTATGATACAATCAGTTTTGCTTGGAATAGGTTTGGCTATTGTAAGCATGATTTTAGCTGCTTTTGGTTTCATTCCAGCGGTTATTGGAGCAATGATGCAGGAAATTATTGACGTTATTTCAATTACTTGGGCGTTAACTGCTTTACGCTCGCGTGAAAAGATGAGATAAAGCGTTTTCATGCAAGCTTTTTAATGCAAGCATTTTGTAAGACTTAGCAATGCGCTAGTCTAAGTATGAAAGCACGTGAAGGAAATCTGTGCTTGAAGTCCGCGCATAATGCGCGCAAAAACGGCAAAAGTGTCGTATTGTACAGTTCAATATGGGGATAATAATGAAAAAAAATAATGTAAAAGAAAATGTTTCATGTGAAACATCTCAATTGCGCATTGCAGTAATTGGTGCGGGGCCTGCTGGAGTATATTCTTCCGATATTTTCTTGCGTCAACTTGCTAAACGTGGCGAAGAATTAGGTCTTGGCACAAGCGCTCGCATTGATCTTTTTGAAAAACTGCCTGTGCCTTTCGGCTTAGTACGTTATGGAGTGGCTCCGGATCACCCAAGTATTAAATTTATTGCTGATGCTCTTGAAAAAACGCTTGATAATCCAAATATTCATCTTTATGCGAATGTTGAATTTGGTAAAGATATTACGCTTGAAGATTTGCTTCAACGCTACGATGCAGTGTTATTTGCTACAGGAGCTGTGGAAGATAGGCCATTGCGAGGTGTGCCGGGTGCTGATTTAGACGGAGTGTACGGAGCTGCAAAATTCGTGGAATGGTACGACGGATACCCAACTAGCAAGCGCACGTGGCCGCTTGAAGCCAAGGAAGTAGCTGTTATTGGCGGCGGAAATGTGGCAATGGATGTTGCTCGTGAGCTTTTGCGCGACCCGGATTATTTGCGCGCACATACGGATATTCCAGACGATGTGTACGAAGGATTACAGCAAAATCGTACTCAAACTTTGCATTTGTTTATTCGACGAGGTGTAGCTCAAGCGAAATTCTCAGTGCAAGAATTGCGTGAAATGGAAAAGTTATCCGGAGTGCAAATAATTATTAACGAGGATGATTTTGAGCTAGACGATGAAACGATAGAAGTCGCTGGTAACGATAAGCTCACGCGTCAAATGGTTGAGGAACTTTTTGCGATTCGAGATATGGCAGAAGACATGGAAGACGGCGGTAACGTTGATTTTGAGGGCAATCCTGCCAACCGGCGTTACGTTATTCATTTCAATTCGGCTCCGGTTGAAATTCTTGGCGAAGACGGGAAAGTAAAAGCGATTCGTGTTGAGAAAACTGTTACAAGCGCGGACGGCACAATGACTCGCACAGGTGAATTTGAAGAATACCCTGTGCAAGCTGTTTACCATGCGATTGGCTATCATCCTGCAGAAGTTGCAGGCATTGCTTACGACGAAAAGCGCACGTTGCTTGCGAATGATGACGGCCGAATCGTAACTTCCGCCGAAAGTGGCGAAGTTCGTGAACGTTTGTATGCTACCGGCTGGGCTAAAAGAGGACCTGTTGGTTTAATTGGCTCCACAAAATCTGACGCTCTTCTTATTGTTGACCGCATGCTCGAAGATTTAGCACAATCTGGGCTTATTGCAGAAGATCGTAGCGAAAAGTCTATAAATGAATTGCTTGAATCGCGCGGTGTGAAAGCTATTGATTACGCCGGTTGGAAGCGAGTAGATGAGTATGAGCGCGAGGCTGGTGCTAAAGAGCAGCGCGCTCGAAAGAAAGTAGTATCATCTGCGGATCTTATAGCTATTGCCTTAGGCTGTGAGTAACATTCGAATAACAGTTTGTAGTGAGTAAATACGCAGTATATATTCAGAAAAATTTAAGTTCACTTTATTAAACTGACTCACATGTTGAAGGGCGTAAGAGCATATCAGTATAACACTTTGAAGGCAGTGCTATTTTTTGGCATTTTATGGCTTTTCCTTGCGTTATGCTGGGTTCTTACGGGTGCTTCTTTTACCTCATTAATTTGGTTTGTCTTGCTGGGGTTTGTTGTAAGTGCAAGTGCTTACTGGTGCTCCAGCAAGCTTATTATTTTCGCTATGCGTGCTGTTGAAGTTACTGAAGATGAAGAACCAATACTTTATGGCATTGTGCGAGAACTTTCTGCTCGTATTGGTAAGCCTATGCCACGTGTCATGGTATCGCCTTGCGAGAGTCCTAATGCATTTGCTGCGGGTAGAAGTGAGCGTCATGCGTCAATTTGCTGTACTCGTGGATTGTTGAATATTCTTAATGAGCGCGAGCTTCGAGGTGTTGTTAGCCACGAGCTTACGCATATTTATAATCACGATATTCTTGTTTCTGCGTTAGCTACTGCTACAGCAACAGTGTTGACGTATGTTGGTTCATTATTAATGTGTATAGGTAATGCCCACCAGCATGATGTGCGTAAATATTGCAAGTTCGTAGGTAAAGGCTTGAATATGCTTTTTGCACCCGTTGCGGCTCTTATTATGAATGTAACAATTCCTGCGTCTAGAGAATTTGATGCTGATAAAGCTGGAAGTGAAATTACTGGAGATTCAGCTGCGCTCGCGTCCGCGTTGAACAAAATTACATATGGCATGCAGATGCATGAGATGAAATCTACTGCCGGCTTGCAAGCAGTTGCTTCGTTAATGATTATTCAACCATGGGATGAGCGTGCTTCAATATTAGTAAGATTGTGTGCAAACCATCCTCCTGTGCAGGAGCGTATTGGTCGTCTTATGCGCATGGCTGCGTAGTGTTGATGTGCAGGTTCATAACTTTAGTGTGCCTGTATTGTATATATGCGCGATGTAATGTATTTGCTGTGTTGAAGCAGTAAGTGCTGCATGATATTCTTAAGTGGTTGCTGTTTTGTAATTTGTTGCAGCGCATGCGGACATAGTTCATCGGTAGAATGGAAGCTTCCCAAGCTTCAGAGGCGGGTTCGATTCCCGTTGTCCGCTCCACTCGGAAAACGTTGGTATATCAATGTTTGTGGCTTGTTTTTACGGCTTAAAAATAGGTTAAATGTGCAAATGATTTGCAAAATTCTATAAAAATGCTGACTTACTTAATAGAATTGTTGCATTAGGTAAGTCAGCGTTTATTTTATGCCTAATTAAATTGTGTAGAACGTGTAATCAAGATTTAGAATGTACGAACGTCATAGAAGTTATTAAGTTCTGGCATCCAACGTCCGGTACCAGCAATATCTCCTCTAGTTCCTACGGTAAATCCTGCAAAATTGTTCATTCTTGGCTCGAAATAGCTGCGAGAGCCATGACCTTCAGCAGAATTGCCGACACTAATGGCTCCTGCGAAATTGCCTACAGAATGGATTACTTTGTCGTTATCAACCTTGTAATGCACTGCGTAGCCTTCGCGAGTTAAACGATTGCCAGCATTTGCTGCAGTGTGAAGCCATCGGTTGAATATGTTTCCCCAAATTTGTGGAGCATTAAAGGTATAAATCTTCTTAAGCCAAGTGTAGCCTTTGCCGTCAGCGCGAATCAGAGCTCGCTGTGCTAAATATCCACCGAGAGAGTGTCCTGTAATATATAAGTTATTCACGGTATGTTCGCGACCGTATCGTTCGATAAGTTGTTCTACATCGTACGCTTGGTCAGGATTGCGACCTACGGCTATAGCTAAATCGTCATCGTAATCATTAAATTGTGAAGTTCCTCGAATGGCGAGTACTTGTACAGTTCCCTGTTCTAGGAATGGGTAAGGGCTCACATTTTCAAATAAAACAGCGTCAAATCCACCTCTATGGTGATAGGTTTCTTTCACTTTCCAGAATGGAGCAATTTCATTATGCATAAGGTGGTACTCGTTGCGATTCTTATAAATATCATGCAGTGGTCTTGTGTAATCGAGTACCTTATTAATGTAGTTATCGTCGCGATAAGAAAGTTCTGAGAATAAGGTCATGTCGCGTGCGCTAATATCCCAACGGCGAGGATGGGCGTCTTGATTATCTGGAATACCATCCCCATCTGTGTCATTCATCATTGGGTGAGAATTATATCCGTAGTATGTTTTTCCATCTTTGTTGTATGTATAAATCTCTTGGCTATTCGTTAATCCGTCTCCGTCTAAATCGGCTTGTGGATCGAGTGGCTTCTTGTGGAATAACGACATATCAAGAGCGCCTTTTTGCTCAAGTCCTATCGTTCCGTCTGCGATGCGTTGAGCGGTTTCTACAGTAAGTGGAGTATGTGCGACCGAAGAATTATTTGTGTTTGTTGCTGCGATTGCTGGTGTAGAGAAGGTAAATAAGCTTAATGCCATACAGAGGCTTGTGAGGCATCCTGCTGCGATAGTACTTCGTTTCATAGTAGCTCTCCCATGTTTTATGTTATTTGCGGTAGTGAAAGATACTCCCAAATCGTCTTCTATTGCGCTATTTGTTCGTAATACACTACGTGGTTATTTGTGTGAGATATATCAGTTACTAGTTTGCGTCACTGCTATTCATATCTTACACTGTTAAACTTTAATCCGTATATAAACAAAAATCTATACCAATAAACAAAAGTTGGTCTTTGGTGATAAATACATTGATGTAATGTATCAATCGTATAGAAAATATCTATGTAACTAGAATTATTGATAGCAATTATCTATTCTTAATAATGAAAGTTATGCGCAACGATAGCGCGCGATAAACAATCGAGGAGCAAGCTATGAGTTTAATGAATACGCATATTCTCCCATTTAAGGTGAGTGCATATAAAGATGGTGAATTTATTGAAGTAACCGATGCAGACGTACTTGGCAAGTGGGCTATTTTCTTCTTCTACCCAGCGGATTTCTCTTTCGTATGCCCAACTGAGCTAGAAGATCTTGCTAATCATTATGAAGAGTTGCAAAAGTTAGGTGTAGAAGTTTACTCCGTATCAACTGACACGCATTTCGTGCACAAAGCATGGCATGACAATTCTGAAGCTATTGCAAAAGTAAAGTACACTATGTTGGGTGATCCTTCCGGAGCGCTTTCTCGTAACTTTGATGCATGGAATGAAGAGTCTGGTTTAGCTCATCGTGCTACGTTCTTAGTCGATCCACAAGGTATGATTCAGTTCTTTGAGATGACAGCAGATGGTATTGGTCGTAACGCTGATGAACTGCTTCGTAAAGTCAAAGCAGCCCAGTATATTGCCGCTCATCCGGGTGAAGTCTGCCCAGCCAAATGGGAGCAGGGAGAAGAGACCTTAGAGCCTTCTATTGATTTAGTTGGCAAAATCTGATTTTTATAAAAGCGCGTGGGAAGCGGCAGTTGCAGTTTCTTACGCGCTTAATTTTTAGTATCAAAACATGTTATAGAAAATTATTGAAAGAAGTGTCTATGTCTTTGCTGAATACATCATTAACTGCTCAACTGTCTGAATTGTTGAAAAAAATGGTTTTGCCTGTTGAACTTGTATCGTATCTGGATGATTCGGATACGTCTCAAAAAGTTAATGCACTATTAAAAGAAGTATCTCAGCAAAGCAACAAAATCAATATTATTGAAAGTAACAATGACAATAGAACGAACAGTGTACGCGTTCCAAGCTTTATAATCCGACGCGCAGAATCGCAGAATAATGGTAACAAACCAAGTGAGGTAGCAGTAACTTTTGCAGGAGTACCTCTTGGACACGAATTTAGTTCTTTAGTATTGGCACTTTTACAAGTGAGTGGATATGCGCCAAAAATTAGTGATGAGCAACGCAAAGAAATACTAAAGCTTGGATCACATAACGTAACAACATATATGTCAGTTACCTGCTTGAATTGCCCAGAAGTTGTGCAATCGCTTAATACTATCTCAATAATCAACCCTAAAGTTCAGCATACTACTGTAGAAGGTAGCGCTTTTCGAGAAGAAGTAAACAAACTCGGTGTAATGAGCGTGCCAGCAGTGTTTGAAAACGGTAAACTTATTGCTTCAGGTCGTACAGGAATTGATGAACTCATAGCAATACTTGCATCTAACGAAAACGTTATTACACAAAGTGGAAATAGCAATACTCAAGAATGTAATTCTGATGCTTCTGTTGTTTCTCCTGCAGCTGCTGCGCTTGCAGAAAAAATGAATAAGCAATCTCCTTATGATATTGTTCTTGTTGGAGGAGGCCCTGCTGCTTCAGCTGCTGCAATTTATACTGCACGCAAAGGTTTACGTACAGCTATGATTATGGATCACCGTGGTGGGCAAATAGTAGAAACGGAAAGTATTGAAAATCATATTTCACAAACGCATACTACAGGTGCTCAGCTTGCTGCGGATTTAACACAGCATATTTCGCAATACGATATTGATGTATTTACACCAGATTGGGCAGATTCACTTGATATAGCCGAAGAACCTTACGGCTTACACACTATTCACGCTCGTTCCGGTGGTGTACTGAAAGCTCGTGCTGTGATTGTTGCAACTGGTGCAACGTGGCGTACACTTGGTGTGCCAGGAGAGGAGGAGTATCGTAATAAAGGTGTGTCTTTCTGCCCACATTGTGACGGCCCACTGTTCAAAGATAAGAGAGTAGTTGTTGTTGGCGGTGGAAATTCCGGAGTAGAAGCTGCTATTGATTTAGCTGGTGTAGCAAAACATGTGACAGTAGTCGAATTTATGGATACACTCAAAGCTGACAAAGTGCTGCTGGAGGCTTTGCATAATTTGCCTAATACTAGCATTATTACTAGCGCTGCTGTAAGCAAAGTTGAAGGAAATGGTAGTAAAGTAACAGCAATATATTACCGGGATCGCAGTAGCATTGATTCTGAAACACAAGAGCATATTATTGAAGCGGACGGCGTATTTGTGCAAATTGGTTTAGCTCCAAATACTCTTTGGTTAGAAAATCAGTTGCCGCTGAATAAGCGTGGAGAAATTATTACAGATCGAGCAGGCTGTACAAAAGTTCCCGGCATTTTTGCTGCTGGAGATTGCTCAGACGAGCCGTACAAGCAAATAGTTACTGCGTACGGATCTGGTGCCAACGCAGCTTTGTCTGCGTTTGATTACATTATTCGTAGTCCGCAAAATAAATAAATTACGTAAGGCAGAACAAGCATAGCAATATTATTTGTGTTAATTTTTATGCATAGTATCGATAATGGGAGGCGTACTATGAATATCAGAGCATTGGAATATCTTATAGCTTTTGCGCAAGAAGAAAGTTTTACTAAGGCCGCTATTCGCATGTGCGTTTCTCAGCCGACGCTTTCGACACAAATTAAAAAGCTCGAAGAAACTTTGGGTGTAGAGCTTATTGAGCGTATCCCTGGTAAACAGATTTTGACGCCTGCCGGGCGAGAAGTTGTATATTATGCAAAACGAATTCAGGCAGACATGTCGCGTATTCGCCAAGCTGCAAGACGCTCAGAAGACCCGTGGGCATCAACAGTAGTATTAGGCGTGTTTCCAACATTAGGACCGTATTTATTGCCGCGTCTTATGCCAGTGTTACGACATTTAAAACCAAATCTCACTATTCGTTTTGTGGAAGAAAAGTCAGCAAAACTTATAGAATTACTTGACAGTGGTCAGATTGATGCCGCTATATTAAGTGAAAGTTTGAATGTTCCTTCAGTAAAAATATGCCACCTTTTTGATGAAGATTTTTTGTTAGCAGCTTCTAAAAATTCTTCGCTTGGTCACGAAAGTAAGCCGATTGAGCTTTCAGATTTATCGACGCAGCGCGTACTTTTGTTAGAAGACGGTCATTGTATGTGTAGAAACATGATTGATGTATGTCAAAAAGTAGGCGCGAAACAATCAGAATTTAGAGCAACATCGTTAGAAACATTACGTTACATGATTATTGGCAGTCGTGATGTGACATTGTTGCCACGGTTAGCAACAGTTCCACCTATTGTACAGCCAGCAGGTTTAATGTTGCGAGAGTTTAAGAATCCTAAACCTTATCGCTCATTATATTTAAATTGGCGTGCAGCTTCTCCAGTAGACAAAATTATGGAAGGATTATGCAAAATAATGAGTTCTACATGCGCTGATTTGCATAAAAAATAAATGGAATATTCTGCTTAAAAATAGGCACTTCTGTTTGCTAAGTTAGCTACAGAAGTGCCATGTTCTTCTTCTCTTACTTTTCTTTTATTCTCACTTTATTCTGGGAATTATCTGCCTCGTTTTATTTACTATGTTTTATCTGTTGCTAAATTAATAATTTATAATTCGATTCCAAGATAGCGTGCTACCTGATTTACGTCCTTATCTCCACGGCCGGAAACTGTTACTAAAACAATGTCATCCTTACTCATCTTTGGAACCATCTTCATAGCTTGTGCTATTGCGTGTGAGCTTTCCAAAGCTGGGATGATTCCTTCAACTTTAGAAAGTGTGCGAAAAGCTTGAACTGCTTCATCATCAGTGATTGCGTAGTATTCTGCGCGACCAGAATCCTTTAAATATGAATGTTCTGGACCAACTCCAGGGTAATCCAGGCCTGCAGAAATAGAGTAGGCTGGAAGCTCATTCCCATCATCATCCATAAGAACATAAGTTTTCATGCCATCTGTAATGCCAATTTTTCCATTCGTCATAGTAGCAGCATTTTGAGGAGTATTGGCGCCTTTACCTGCGCCTTCAGCACCAATCAATCGTACAGAAGGATCATCAATATAGGCTGCAAAAGAACCAATTGCATTAGAACCGCCACCAATACAAGCAATTACAGCATTTGGTAATCTGCCTTCTTTTTCTAGGATCTGTCTTCTTGACTCCTTGCTAATAACGCTTTGAAAATCGCGAACCATTTGTGGATAAGGGTAAGGTCCCACTGCGGAACCAACGATGTAGAAGGTATCATCCAAGTGCTGAGCATAATCCATAAATGCGGCAGTTACAGCATCTTTTAAAGTTTTTGTGCCTTCTTGAACGGCATGAACTTTTGCACCAAGCAAAGTCATTCTAAAAACATTAAGTTTTTGGCGTTCACAATCAAGTGCACCCATAAAAATTTCGCATTCCATGCCGAATCGTGCAGCTGCAGCAGCAGTGGCAACACCATGCTGACCGGCTCCAGTTTCAGCAATAATGCGCTTTTTACCCATGCGCTGAGCGAGTAAAATTTGTCCGAGAACATTATTCATTTTGTGAGCGCCGAGATGGTTTAAATCTTCGCGCTTTAAATACACTTTTGCGCCGCCTAAATATTTTGTGAAAGATTCAGCATAGTATAAAGGTGTTTCGCGGCCGTCGTAATCCTTTAATAGTCCAGTTAATTCATTGCGGAATTCTGGATCGTCTTTGTACTGTAGATAAGCTGCTGCTACTGCATCGAGTGCTGGACGAATCATATCTGGTACGTACTGTCCGCCAAATTCGCCGTAATACATGTTTTGTTCAACTGCGTTTACCATAATTTTGCCCTTCTTGTGCGTGCCGAGAAAATCGGCATTCGGTTTGTTCTTTATTCTTTTTGTGTTGATTATTTTGTAAATTTGAAGGGCATGTGCTCAGATAACAAAAAAGCTGGATGGCAGCTTATATGCCATTCAGCTCAAATAATGTTGATGATGAATCCGGCATAGCCCCGTTGATTGTTTAAAATCAGCAAGCCCACACCGATATGTGAACTCGCTTTTAACTACGCCAGCTGCGCCAGAAACGAGTATTCATGTTCATCAACCTCCAATCTTGTTGCTCAAGTTTAGCCTGACTTGTGACAATGTCAATCTTTTAGTATTGATTCGGCGTTTCGCGCGGAAAAATTAAACCCCGGCGTGTATGCGCCGGGGAAATAAAAAGGAGAGAAGAAAAGAATAAGTTTTAGTTTTAGTGCTTTACACCTGCCGTTTTTTGCGACACTATTATAAAACCATATCAGCCTGTACGGTATAGGAGTATTACCTGAGAATTTTCTAAAAAATATATACTTTTCTCCTGAATTTGGTGATTTTTTAGCAATAAAAAATCATTGCAAATACTATTCACTTAAATCAGCACGGTAAAAATGTTCGTATGAGCGCGACGGAGTTGGGCCGCGCTGACCTTGATAGTGTGAACCATTAACAGCAGAACCATACGGATTTTCGCATGGGGAACTCAACCGGAAGAAGCACATTTGACCGATTTTCATGCCAGGCCAGAGCTTGACTGGCAAAGTACTTACATTAGAAAGTTCCAAAGTAATATGACCTTCAAAACCAGGATCAATGAAACCAGCCGTTGAATGAGTTAAAATACCAAGACGACCAAGTGAGCTCTTGCCTTCCAAGCGTGCTGCAATAGTTGCATCAAGTTTTACATATTCCCAAGTAGCACCAAGTGCAAACTCACCAGGATGCAAAATCCATGGTTCGTCCGGAGCCACTTCAAACTGTTCAGTAAGCTCACCTTGATTTTCTGCAGGGTCTACATACGTGTAAGCGTGGTTGTTAAATAAGCGGAAATAACGATCGAGACGCACGTCAATCGACGCAGGCTGTACCATTTCCGGGGTCCACGGGGTTAAATCGATGTGACCCTCATCATGAGCTTTGAGAATGTCGTGATCAGACAACAGCATAGCGTCAAATCTCCTTGTAATGTGTAAACGCATAAGCAACTTCATTGTTCGCACGAAATATTTACTGCTATTTTGCGCGAAAATTACAATACGCACAATTGTAGCGCGTGCCGCGGTCTGTCAGTATGATGCAAGCTATTTCCTGAAAACAAATAAGTATTCATGAGCAATAAGCAAAAATTTTATAGAAAAGAAAACACAAAACGCGGCACAGAACCGTAAGTAATATAAGAAAACCACGTACTGTGCCGCGTATTCGCAGGGCAGTTTAATAATTTATTTATTAAGCTGCAATAGTTAAGGTGTTTGCTGCTTTATGTTTTGCAATGAAGCGAAGCACGCACTTGCGCAATTCGGAAGCTACTAACACCACCATAGAAAGACCGAGGCACTCAAACCATTCAGTTACGCTCAAAGGAACAGTTCCAAATGGCTCATTCAAGAATGGTATGTAAATTACAGCCAGCTGTAGAAGCACAGAAACTGCAATAGCACCCCAAAGCCAACGATTTGCAAACAAACCTACAAATACGCTTTGCGAATCGGAACGGGATGCTAACGCATTCAGCATTTGCGCAAACACAAGAATGGTGAAGCCCATTGTGCGAGCATGCGTCATTTGTGCAGCGTGGCTCATAATTCCAACAGAACGGTCAGTAAATAATCCGCCTGCCAAATGCATATCCATTCCAATTAATGTAATAGCAGCCATAATTATGCCGATAAATACAATATCTCCCCACATTCGTCGGTCAATAACGCTATCGGTAAGTTTTCGAGGCTTTCTATCCATTACGTCGTCAGTTTGAGGATCAACTCCCATAGCAAGGGCAGGAGCGGCATCCGTAAGCAAATTAATCCACAAAAGCTGTGTGGCAAGAAGTGGAAGCGTAACGCCTACGGAATTAGGCTGCGTGATGCCGAGCGCTCCAGCGAAAACAACGCCACCGAAAACGGTGCAAACTTCACCAACATTGGAGCTGAGCAGGTAGCGTAAGAATTTACGAATATTGTCGAAAATTCCACGGCCTTCGCGCACAGCTGCAACAATTGTAGAGAAGTTATCGTCTGCAAGAATCATCTTGGCAGATTCTTTCGTAACTTCTGTGCCGGTAATGCCCATGGCAACACCAATATCAGCAGACTTTACGGCTGGAGCATCGTTCACACCGTCGCCTGTCATAGCAACAATGTTGCCTTGACGTTGTAATGAAGAAACAATAGCGAGCTTATGCTCAGGCGCAACTCGAGCATACACGCTAGTTTTGTTTATTGCTTCATCAAAAGCAATATTGTCATCGTCTCGAGAAAGAAGTTCATCGAGATCATCACCTGTAAGAGCATGTTCGCCTTTGCCAACAATGCCAAGATCTCTAGCAATACGAGTGGCAGTAAGCGGATGGTCGCCTGTAATCATAACAGTGCGAATTCCAGCACGGTGAGCTTGAGCTACGCTATCTCGAACTTCAATGCGAGGCGGGTCAATAATTCCAACCATGCCGTTCCAAATCAAATCAGATTCCAAAACGTCGCTCTGCTCAGCGACGTCAGCGATCTGACCGGCAGCATTAGAAACCATGCCGTCAACTTTCGTCAAACTATCAACGCCAAGCGGACGGTACGCCATACCAAGAGTGCGGTAAGCTTCCCCAGAAAGGCGCTCAACAGTAGCCAAAATATCTTCACGATCGCCATCAGTAAGTGGACGTACAGCGCCAGCTACTGCAATTCGAGTGCAGTAAGAAAGAAGTACGTCTGGAGCGCCTTTAGCGCAAACAATTAGATTTCCAGAATCTGAACCATCTTTTATAACCACAGACATGCGTTTGCGTTCGGAAGTAAAAGGTACTTCAGCAACGCGAGTTAAGTGAGCGTAACGCTTATCTGCCTTTGTTTTACGTGCTGCTACTACTAGCGAGACTTCTGTAGGATCTCCCACAGGTTGCCAACTTTTAGTAGTTTCGTCATAGTGCAGATCGCCGTCATTTGCTAAACAGCCAGAACCTAACGCGCCTAATACTTCTGTGGCAAGATTTTGTGGAACTGCAAGATCCGCATCCGCAGAATCGAGTAACACCATGCGACCTTCTGGCTTATAGCCGCTACCAGTAAGCTGCACTTCGCCGCTAGGAGTAATTACGCGTTCGACGGTCATTTCATTGCGAGTAAGCGTGCCTGTTTTATCAGAACAGATAACGGAAGCAGAACCAAGTGTTTCTACGGAAGAAAGTTTTTTTACAACCGCATGGTGCTTCACCATTCGTTGTACGCCAAGCGCAAGAACTACCGTCAAAATAGCAGCCAAGCCTTCTGGAACCGCGGCAACGGCGAGGGAAACAGAAAGTAGCAGTGAATCAATAATATCTTGAATACTGTGGAAGCCTTCAATTAGCCACATGGAAGCGAGAACAACAGCTGCAATAATACACACTGCAATGCCAAGAACCTTGGAAACACGCACCATTTCGCGCTCAAGCGGAGTAGATTCTTCGTCTGACTTGGAAAGCATATCTGCAATTTTGCCAACTTGCGTGCGCATGCCGGTTGAAGTTACAATAGCGCGACCAGTGCCTTGTGTTACAGCAGTGCCATTAAATACCATATTGGTGCGATCGCCTAAAGCTTTTGCGGATTGCAATGTATCTGGACGCTTGCTTACAGCAACCGATTCGCCCGTAAGGCTTGCTTCCGCAATGCGCAACGATGCTGCGGCAATTAAACGACCATCTGCAGAAACTGCATCACCTTCACCAAGAACAAGAATATCGCCCGGAACCACTTCAGTAGTATCAATGCGTATTACATGACCGTCTCGTAAAACTGAAGTTTGTGGCGCGCTCATTCTAGCCAAAGCTTCAACTGCCTCCTCTGCACGTGACTCTTGAATGTAGCCGAGTACAGCATTAGCAATTAAAATTATGATAATAACTATAGAATCAAACGGTAGTATTTCGCCTCCGCTGTTTCCTTTGTGTTGTGCTCGCTCTACGAACCATGCTATTGCAGAGATAATAGTAGCGGCAATCAGCAAGTAAACGAGCGGATCTTTGAACTGCTCAAGGAATCGCTTCCATGCTGGCGTTTTTTCAGCTGCCGCAAGTGCGTTCGGGCCAAATTGTGTAAGTCTGTGAGATGCTTCTTCGGAGCTTAAGCCACGAGTTACATCTACGTGTAGAGCTTCGGCAACTTGCTGAATGCCTTGTAGTGATGGATCTTGACTTGGAGAGTCAATTACTTTAGTTTCGGATTGATCAATAGTGTGATCAACCATATTTTCCCCCTTGGGAGCGCCGCGGAGTAGTCAATAATTGCGGTAACAGCGCCATTATGAGCTGCTTATTATCGTAACTATTGCGCGGTTGTGGATTATTGCAATAGTTTTGCAACAGTTGAGTACTGTTCTATTATGTCACATAACGTGCCGGAATATTTGCTTAAGTATTTTGATTGCAAAAGTAGCCTTTACAGTGATGAAACTTGGCGCAAACTCAATGCCTCGGGGGCATGTGAGAATAGAAGTATGACTACGAAAAAAGGACCGACCAAGGGGTCGGGTGGAAAGCATCGCAATGCATTGCGCGGCAAAGGCCCTACGCCAAAGGCTGAAGATCGCGTATATCACAAGGCATATTTCGCTAAAAAAGCAGCTATAAAACGTACTTTTGCAGATCCGCGATTGGCTGCAAGACGTAGAGTTGACAAGTTAGGTGTAGATTCCGATGAGTTGGTTATTGGTCGCAATGCTGCTTTAGAGGCGTTGCGAGTTGGTGTACCAAGCACTCAATTATATGTTGCTAATCGTATTGAGCATGACGATCGTACGCGTGAAATTGTAAAACTCGCTGGTATGCAAGGTTTACGTTTGCTGGAAGCGGATCGCTTAGAAATGGATCGTATCGCGCATTCTAGCAACCATCAAGGCATTATTTTGAAAGTGCAGCCTTACCAGTATTACTCTTTGCAGGAATTGGTTGAGCGTGCAGAAAAGAAGTCTCGTGCAATGGAAGCCGCTGATTCTTTGGCAGCTCGTATTAATGCCCGACCGTTGTTTATTGCTTTGGATGGTGTGACGGATCCGCAAAATTTGGGTGCTGTTATTCGTTCTGCAGCAGCATTTGGAGCTAACGGTGTGATTTTGCCGGAGCGTAGAAGTGCTTCCGTAACCGCAGCAGCGTGGAAGGTTTCAGCTGGGGCTGCAGCGCACTTGCCAGTGGCTCGAGTTGTGAATTTGAATAAGGCGATTCAGGGTTTGCGTGAGCGCGGTTGGTATGCGATTGGTCTTGACGGTGGCGGCGATAAGCTCGTTGGTGAAACTGGTTTTGAAACTGATCCGCTGGTTGTGGTTCTTGGCTCTGAAGGTAAGGGCATGAGCCGACTAACTCGTGAAGCTTGTGATGCTATTGCTGGAATCCCAATCTCTAACGCAGTTGAGTCACTTAATGCTTCGGTTGCAGCTGGAATCAGTTTATATGCTGTTGCTAACGCTCGTCGTTTGGCTGCGTCGCAGTAGGATAAATTTTTTAAATTTGCTAAGATCACGCTCGCTAAAGTGCGGGCGTGATTTTCTTTGTATGATTAATAACAGAAACCGCACACAATGAATGAGATAAAGGTAATTATGAATGAGAATACTGTTACAGATCAACCCTCGCAAAATATATGGTTGCGAAAGTATGCTCGCATACTTACTTTTATTGCATATCTTGTTGTGATTATTGTTGTCATGTTATTCCATGAGCCATGGTTCGATGAAGCTCAAAGTTGGCTTATTGCACGCGATTCTTCTTTTGTTGATTTGTTAACTCTTCGCCCACATTATGAAGGCCATCCACCGCTTTGGACTTTGCTTCTTTCAATCCCTGCAAAAACAGGAATTCCATACGAAATTGGTCTTAAAGGCGTGCAGCTTCTATGCGTCGCACTTTTAGGCGGCTGGCTTATTTTCCGCGCGCCTTTTAGTAAATTGGCTGTATTCTTACTTCCATTTACGTATTTTTTGTGCTTCCAATATGGTGTTACTTCGCGCCCATATGCGCTGCTGTGCACTGCTTTGTTCATGACTGCATACTACTGGAAAGAAGCGGATTCTAAGCCTTCTAACACTTGGAAACTCGTGCTAAGTCTTGTACTTATGTGCGCTATAAGTGCTTACGGAATTGCGATTGCTGCAGGTTTTGCTTTGGCTTGGGTGCTGCGAACGGTACAGCTAGCTGGAATGAGGCATGCTGTTAGTGCAGTATTTTCTAACATAAATCGTTTGCTGGGCTGGATTTTGCTAGCTTTCGTTGGTTTTGCAAGTATTGCTTGTATTTGGCCTGCTGCTAACGCATTTGGTTCTCGCAAAACTTTCGATGGCAATTCACCGTTGCTGCAATTTTTGTCCTTTATTTTTATAATGCCATCGGAGAGCATGTTTACAGCATTCGCTGGAGACGTTTCTTTGCGAAGAATGTCTTTGGGAATAGTGCCAATTATTATTTGCGTTCTTATTTCAATACTGATTTGGGCCTTCGCTATTTGTATTGCAAAACGTAGGAAAATGTTGGTATCTCTTATTCTTCCTTATTTGACTTTTGCTATTATTGCAACGCAATATTTTACTTTGCATCATGCAGGAATCGTATTCGCATTCTTTATTTCTCAACTGTGGATGTGCATCGATCGACGTCAACTTAATTTTGAAGATATTCCAACAATTATTCGTAGATTGCTCCAATATTTTTCAAAGAAAATTAAGTTTACCAATAAGTTTGTCAATAAGCGAACCCTAATTTATGCCCTTATTATTATTTTGCTAGCACCAAGTTTGATTTGGAATCTGTTTGCCTGCGTGCACGATATTAAATTTGATTATTCGGGATCGCGTGCGCTTGCGCAATTTATTCGACAAAATCACGCAGAAAATAAGCGTTTCGTAACTTCTTGGCTGCATCAAGATGAAAAAACTGACAAATCTGGTAAAGTTATTTCTCCAGAATTTGAGGATGTGCACCAGTATTCTTGGCAGCTTATCACTGCGAACCCTTATTTTGCAAAGAATCTTATTGATTGCAGTTATAAAAACAGTTCGTTTATTACTAATGAGCAATCAACAGATAATCAAATTTATGCCGAATTATCTACTTGTAAAGCAAAAAAGGAGCCACAGTTTTTCGTTACTGAATCGAATGAGCCGTGGTACTACTTTGTTGCATTGGATTACAATATCGATCATTATACGCAGCATGTTATTGCCCATACTCAAGCATCTTGGAAAGCTCAAACTTTTGGAAGCACAGTTACTGTTTATGAACGTAAAAGTAATGTTCAATAGTTACAGTAATTCAATTTTCGGATGATTCGCACAAAAGTCATTTGCAGGTGCTCTGCAGGCTTCAAAATTACGGCGTGTATTGCATTACGTGCAAAATATTGAGTTAATACGAGTTTTGCAAAGCCTGTATACGTCATAGTTTCAGCGTATTGCAAAAATAGTTAATATGATTTATTAGCAAACGTATTTATTAGCAAACGCCCCGATTGTAAGTTTTCACTAGCTTACTTTCGGGGCGTTTATGTCTTAGCGGTTTATAGTTGTTGAGTTACAAACTGCGCTATTTTTTGATTTTCGATTTACCAGAAGCCGAATGGATCAAAAATGCCGCCATCGTCACCATCGCCGTCGTCGTGCTGTTGCATATCATCATCATCGTCATCTGAATCATTTCCATGTTTGCGCAGGCGCTGTTTTTGCCCTTTTCTTGACTGCTTTTCTTGACGATTCATGCCATTGACTGCAGCTTCTTCTTGATCAAAAACTACTGGCAATTTTAGTGTACTGTTACCGCGCACTACTGTGAGCGTAGCCTTATTTTTGAATGCTGTTGCTCGAACATAGCCAAGCAGCGCATAGTTGTTAGTCACAGGTTTGTCGTTAAAAGCCACAATAGTATCGCCGGCTTTTAACCCAGCTTTAGCGCCAGGTGTACCCTGATTGACTGAAACAATTTGAGCTCCTCCGCGAGTGATGCCATTCGATTCAACAGCTACGTTCTTGATCATGATTCCTAATGCTACGTGTTTTACGGAACCATTTTTAATAATTTCAGAAACTACGCGTTTCACGAGATTTGCCGGTATAGCGAAGCCGATACCAATTGATCCAGCGGTACCGCCTTGAGCAGATGTTGCAGCAATAGAAGAATTAATGCCAATAATTTGACCTGCTGCATTAAATGTTGGTCCGCCAGAATTGCCTGGATTAATAGCAGCGTCAATTTGTACAGCATTGGTTACAATTTCTGAACGACTTTGATCATCCATCACTGATACTGGTCGGTTTAATGCGGAAACAATGCCTGTAGTAGCAGTATCGTCATATCCAAGAGGATTTCCAATAGCCATAACTGGTTCGCCCACAGCTAATGCGTCCGAGTTGGCAAATCCTGCGGTTTTCAAATTGTTTGGAGCATTGTCAAGCTTGAGTACAGCCAAGTCAGTTGTTTTATCGGCACCGACTAGTGTAGCTGAATACATTTGACCATTAGAAAGCGTGACTTGAATTTGCTTAGCTCCTGAAATTACATGGTTATTTGTTACAACATAACCTTTAGCATCAATTATTGCGCCTGAACCTTTTGCCATACCTTTGTCTGTGCGAGTTTGAATAGATACGACAGCACCAGAAACTTGGCGAGCGACACCACGCCAATCTGGAGCTTGGCCGCCTTTTACTGTTGCAGTACCTGGACCGGATGTGTTTGTTCCAACACTTGCCAAGGATCCGCTTTGTGGTAGAGCAATAAGACCTTGCGAAATTGCAAACGCTATAAGAACAACGCATACTACTGCAGAAACTGCGGCAGAGGCAATAGCAACAAAAATAGGAGATACTGCATGATTTGTACTGGGATTTTTCTCAAAGTTATTGCCACTAGTGCTATTGCTTATTCCGCCGCCGATGTAAGAATTGGCATTCGCGTTAGTTTGGTATGGATTGCCGAAGCCTTGAGAAGAATCAGTATTGTTCTCATAAGGATTCTGCAATTCAATATGTGTTGTAGGTGCAGTGTTATCGCTTATATTGCCGAGATTATTCTGATTTATCGGCGCACTATTTGCTGCGTTCAACGAGCCAGTCGTATTGTTATTATTTTCGCTGCTTTCATTGCTAATAGGACCATATGCTCCAAATTCAGGAGCAGGGCTATACGCTTGCACTTCTTGTGTAGGCTGTTCCGATTGAACTGCCTGTGCTTGTTCTTGCGCGTTGTATGTATTATCAGTGATTTTATTGGATTCTTGCTGATTTGCACCATACATATCGTCAGCCATTCATCCTCCTTACAAAAGATTCTTAACACACCATCATAAACCATGCTGTTATCTATGTAAGAGTTAAGCTGTTTGCTCTTACGATTTTCTGAATACTGAGCTGTATAAATACTGTGAATTAGCTAGTTGTTTGTAGAGAAAACGTGCAGCAATGTGGGTTATGAGGATATGTCTTAGTAGATTTCAATATTAGAGGTAAGTTTATTAGAGGTAAGTTTTGTTTTACTCGTCATACCTCCTAATAAAGTAAAGATTATGACAAATCTTCTTGAACATCCACGCGGAGCCGAATCGGGAAAGCCGGGCGACCGCAAAGAATTTTCGTTTACAACTAAAACGCGACTTTCTAGCACTGCTGAAGGCAAGGGGCGTGACGGTGCTCGCTATGGTCGTACGGGCGTAATCCACACTCCTCACGGCGATATTCAAACTCCAGCTTTTGTGCCAGTTGCCACTCAGGCTGCAATGAAGGCCGTATTGCCTGAAACTATGAAGGATTTAGGTGCACAATGCATGCTTTCAAACGCGTTCCACTTGTATGAGCGACCGGGTGCAGATGTGCTTAACGAAGCTGGCGGTTTGGGAAAGTTTATGAATTGGGATAGGCCAACCTTTACTGATTCGGGCGGTTTCCAGGTGCTTTCTTTGGGTGCTGGTTTTAAGAAAACGCTTGCAATGGATATTACTGGCATGAAATCTGATGATGTTATTGCAGCCGGTAAGGAGCGTATGGCTTTTGTTGACGAGGACGGCGTAACTTTTAAGTCCCCTCTTAACGGAGCCAAGCACCGCTTTAGTGCAGAAATTTCTATGGGAATTCAGCACAAACTTGGTGCGGATATTATGTTTGCTTTCGATGAGCTTACGACTTTAATGAATACTCGTCGTTACCAAGAAGAATCTGTGGAACGTACTTTCCGGTGGGCTAAGCGTTGCGTTGTTGAGCACCAGCGGTTGACTGAGGAGCGCGTCGGCAAGCCGTATCAAGCTTTGTATGGCGTTGTGCAGGGCGCGAATTATGAGGATCTGCGTAGACATGCAGCCGAACAGATCGCCTCTTTAGATTTTGATGGCGTTGGCATTGGTGGCGCTATTGAAAAGCGAATTATTGGAGATACGTGTGCATGGATTTGCGACGCTATGCCGGAAAATCGACCTCGTCACGTGCTGGGTATTGCTGCAGTTGACGATATTTTTGCGTGCGTAGAAAACGGTGGAGATACTTTCGATTGTGTGGCTCCAGCTCGTTGCGGTCGAAATGGCGCAATTTTTACTCGTCATGGTCGTTACAATGTAAAGCGCGCTGAATTTAAGCACGACCAGCGTCCTCTTGAAGAAGGATGCGATTGCTATACTTGCACACACTATTCTCGAATGTACGTAGATCATTTATTGCGCGCTAGCGAAATGAACGGTTTTACGCTTGCGACGATTCATAATGAACGTTTCTTTGTGAAATTACTTGATGATATTCGAGCTTCTCTTGACGGCGGGTATTTTGAGGAGTTTCGTGATGAAACTCTTGCGCATTATTACGAAAACGGTTCCAAAGGCTGAGCTTTTATAGCAGAGTGCAACAGTACCATAATCTACAAAGTGTTAGTTGTTGAAAAAACGAAAAACGTTAGGCTGAATATTGCGAATTTATAGTAAATATGATAGCCTTGCACTTTGTATGCGAACGTGGCGGAATGGTAGACGCGCTGTCTTCAGGTGGCAGTGAGCGTATGCTCGTGCGGGTTCAAGTCCCGCCGTTCGCACTTGTCAAAAAGGCTGGAATTGCAAGGGTTTTACTTCTTACGATTCTGGCCTTTTGTGCAAATATAATGTAAATATAAGTAAGTTTTGTGTGAGTATTTTTGCAAATGCTTAAGTATTTGCAAAATTTTATGTGTTACAAGCGGCGGTGATGCAATGAACACTAACGATGAACTAAATCGCAATAATGTAGACGGTAATTCTTACGAACCGCATATCGGTCGCGAATCTCACGTTGTGTCAGGTCGTTTTGGTGAACCACTTAAAGTAACGCAGGCACAATATTCACAAGGGAATGCTGCTGCACATCCAACGCATCCGTTGCTACTGTTGTTGCATGGCTGGGGTTCTAATGAAGAAGATTTACTAGATTTATTGCGAATCGTGGCGCCATATAACGATGCTATTTCATTACGTGCTCCGCTTAAACTTGCTGAAGGTGCATACAGTTGGTTCCATGACGCTGTGCCACAGCGTGAAGATTTGGATTATGATATGTATGCTGCTGCAGCAGCAATAGACGAGTGGGTGCGTGAAAACATTCCAGCGAATCGCGATATTGTGCCATTTGGATTTTCGCAAGGTGCTGCTTTAGCGGTTCATGTTTTGCGTCTACATCCTGCCCGTTATCGCGCATCTGTTGCGCTTTCCGGGTTCTTAGCTCCTAACGTTCCTGCTTCTGCTGCGGAAATTATGCTGCACGATGATGATTTAGCAGAACGTAATACTCCCGTATTTTTTGGCTACGGCTTAGCGGACGATGTAATTCCTCCTTATGAGTTTTCTGCTGCGTCTGCATGGCTTGAGGAACACACGTGGCTTGAGGAGAAGCGGTATCGCGGTCTTGATCATGCTGTGCATATGGAGGAACTTGGCGATATTCGTAAATGGTTTGTGACTCACGATATTGCGTCTGGTCTTCTTTAGTGGCTGAAGTTTGTGGAATAATTTGGTGAACTTGATTCCAAAACTGATTTGGTGAACTGATTTCATGAACAAGTACGATGATGTTATTACTCGCGCAATGAAGGAAGCGTTGCTATTGGCGCGCGAAGCTGCTGAGGTTGGAGAGGTTCCAGTTGGTGCTGTTGTACTCGACAACGGTGGCAATATTATTGGTCGTGGCGCAAACTTGCGCGAGCATGACGCCGACCCCTTGGCACATGCTGAAGTGCTTGCTATGAAAGATGCTGCATCGGTGCGTAAATCTTGGAATTTATCTGATTGTACTTTAGTGGTTACGCTTGAGCCTTGCCCTATGTGTGCTGGTGCGATTTTGCAAACCAGACTTCGTCGCGTCATTTTTGGTGCTTGGGATGCCAAGTTGGGTGCTTGCGGATCTGTGTGGGATATTTTGCGAGATCCGCATGTTGGCGCTCACCCGGAGGTTATTGGTTCGCTGTGTGAAGAGGAATGTGCGCAAGTGCTGCGTGACTTTTTTGTATGTCAACGTTAGAAAAGTGTGGCATGTTGGTAACTTTGCAAGTAATTTCATAGTGGAATACATACATCGTGTGGAAAATGTAAATTTTAGCGTGTTTCCCTTGTGTTCAGGGTGTCAAAATGTTATAGTTGCGGTAACGTTACCGCACGGGGCTGGTTGAGGAATCTGGCAATTGTGGGAACGTTATCTCAGTTTGTAGCTTCTAGTCAGCGCTGATGAAACTGCTCATTGAGAATAAGACTATATAGCGGCTCTTATGCACAGTTGCATAGGTGCTTTTCTCCAACGAGAGGAGTATATGGAAAAACGTAGTATAAAACATGGAATACAAGCTAGAATCAAAACATACCAATAACAGTGTAAAACTATACTAATTGAGCCTAAGAGATGAGCTGGAGGTGTCATGTCGTACATTACGATTCGCGATGTTGCACAACGTGCTGGTATATCAGTGTCAACTGTTTCGCGCGCATTGAATAATACGGGTCGTATATCGGCAAACACTAAGGCAAAAGTTGAGCGTGCGGTTGCAGAATTAGGTTATATACCAGATTCTCGCGCCCAAGCGATGCGGTCGTCTCGTACTAAAACAGTTGGGTTGCTTGTGCCAGATATTCGCAATGCATATTTTGCTGAACTAGCGTATACTGTGCAAGACTCCTTGTTTGATGCTGGTTATTGTGCGTTTATCGGAACATCTTCTGAAAGTGCAGCTCGTCAAGATGCATTCATTACGAGTATTCTTTCTCAACGCATTGATGGTGCGATTATTGTGCCTCAAGGTGAGGAGACTGATGCTATGGGAATGTTGCTTGAGCAGCATCTTCCACTTATGTTTATGGATCGCCACGTGGAGCCTCAAACTGATGGTTTGGCGCATGTGCCAGTTGTGGATTCGGATCCAGAGCAAGGTATTCGTGACGCATTATTAGATGTTAAGCAGCATGGTTTTTGCTCAGTTGGCTATGTGTCGGGTCCAATTATTGCTTCGCCGTCATTGCAAGAGCGCGAACAAGTATTCCGCACGGTGGCGTCGGAAATATTTGGCGAAGAACATGTGTTTGTAGAATCTACAGGATTTGAGCAATCCTCATGTGCTAGTGTGTTGCATCGCATGATGAACGTTGGCGTAAAAGCGCTTATTGTTGGTTATTCGCCGGATGCGCTGCGAGTGATGGACGTAATGGCTTGCGAAGGATTAGTGATAGGCAGTGATATTTCACTTATCTCATTTGATGATGTTGAAATATTCCGCTTAGCAACGCCGCGTATTTCTACTATTTCGCAACAAGTCCAGCGTATTGGTCGTACCAGTGCGGCACTGTTTTTGGATATGCTAGAACATAATGCTGATGTTCAATCGCAGCGGGTAGAAACTGTGTATATTCCGCGTGAATCGCTAGGAAATGCGTAGCTTGTAAAGCTGTTATTTTGTAGCTTGACACTATTTTCAATTGATTCTTGTGCTGTGACTTTGTAGTATGTGCGGCAATTGCTTGAGCGCACCGTTGTTGTTGCGTTTTCGCATATACATTGTTGCACGGGTCTCACCAAAGCACAAACGTAATGTAGCGTAATTGATGGCATTTTCGCAAAGCAGTGGTGCTGTAGCGAAGAAAGAGGTAAGACATGACGGAACTATCGCTAGTAGGAGTATCGAAAATATTCGGTAATTCTACGGTAGTTGACAATGTGTCTGTAACAGTAAAACCAGGTGAAGTTCATGTTCTCCTCGGTGAAAATGGTGCGGGCAAGTCAACGGTTATTAAGATGATGAGCGGTATTTATCAACCAGATAAAGGCCATATTGAAATCAATGGTGAAACAGTGCGAATTCCTAATGTGGATGCTGCTCGCAAATTGGGTATTGCTGTGATTCACCAAGAGTTAAATTTGGTGCCAGAACTTTCTATTATGGAAAATTTGTTCCTTGGTATGCTTCCTACTAAGGCTGGTTTTATTGATCGTGCGACGATGCGTACTCGTGCGAAAGCTGCGTTGCAAGTTATCGGTTTAGATGAAGACGTTAATAAGCCAATGGGAGAACTTGGCGTAGCACGTCAACAAATGGTAGAAATTGCTAAAGCGCTTATGCAGCATGCCTCTATTCTTATTCTTGACGAACCAACAGCAGCTTTAACAAAGCGCGAATGTGAACAATTATTCAGCATTATGGAAGATTTAAAATCCAAGAATGTTGGCATGGTGTTTATTTCTCACCATTTGGATGAGATTGCGCGCGTTGGTGATGTTGTAACTGTGCTTCGAGATGGTAAATATGTCGATACTGTTGATGCGAAAGTTCCTGAGAAGGAACTTGTAAAGCTCATGGTAGGTCGTGATATTACAAATCAATTCCCTCACGGACATCGTAGCCAAGGCAAAGAGTTGCTAAAAGTAGAAGGTTTAACGCGAAAAGGTGCCATAGAGAATGTGTCCTTTAGCGTTCATGCTGGCGAAGTTGTGGGGCTTGCAGGTTTGGTAGGTGCTGGTCGTACTGAAGTTCTTCGTGCAATATTTGGTGCAGATAGCTATGATTCAGGCACAATAACTGTTGATGGTAAGCCGATTGCAAAAGCGAATATTGCAGGAAGCATTGCAGCTGGTCTTGGCTTAGTCCCAGAAGATCGTCGAGTACAAGGATTGATTCTTGAGGCATCCGTTGCAGAAAATTTGGGAATTTCTACATTAGTTCCTACAGCACACGCCGGCTTTGCAGATTTGAAGGGGCAACGTACTCGAGAAGAAGAAACTGCAAAGAAATTGCGTATTCGTATGGCAAATATTGATCAACTAGCTGGTTCTCTTTCTGGTGGTAATCAGCAAAAGATCGTGTTTGGCAAGTGGTCTATGGCAAAAGTGAAAGTGCTATTGCTAGATGAACCTACTCGTGGCGTTGATGTTGGTGCACGTGTAGAGATTTACGAGCTGATTAACAATATCGTAGAAAATGGTGGTGCAGTATTGATGGCATCTTCGGATTTGCCTGAAGTACTTGGCATGTCAGATCGCGTATTGGTGATGTCAAACGGCAGAATCAGCGGTGAATTAGCGGCAAGTGAGGCTACTCAGGAAAGTGTGATGGAACTTGCAGTGACGCATCTTAATACATCGGGTAGTTGAGCATAGAAAAACTGTAAAACCCTACTGCTTTCAATATGGAATGAACAATATGAGACATATTGAAAGGCTAAAAATTAAAGTTACCAATTAAACGTGAAACTTGCGTACAACAATTTATTGCACACAGCAGTGCAGTGGATTGTAACAAAATTTGTTAAAGGAGTATGAGTTATGGCTGCTACGAGTGGTGCAAAATCTGAGCATTTAGGCTACGGCGCGGTTGATAAAGGATTTTTGCCTGCAGCGAAAAAGTTTGCATCTCGCAATGGTGCTCTTATCGGCTTGGTTATTTTATGCGCTGCGCTTTCATGCGCTACGCCGGCATTTTTGACGAGTGTAAATATTCTCAATGTGGGTATTCAGGCTGCGACTGTTGCTATTTTGGCATTCGGTCAAACCTTTGTTATTGTGTCGGCTGGTATTGATTTGTCTGTAGGTGCTGTGGCTGCAATTTCTAGCATGCTGGTTGCGTATACAGGTGTTTCCATGGGTTTGCCGCCAGTGTTGACTGTTGTGGTCGGTATAGCAACCGGTGCGCTTTTTGGACTTATTTCTGGTGTAGCTAACGCTTTCCTTAAGTTGCCATCGTTTATTGCCACATTAGCAATGATGTCTGTGGCGCGCGGTCTTACCCTCGTCGTTTCAGATGGTCGTCCTATTTCTACATCCGGCATGGTGAATTTCTTTGGTGCCAACATTTTGGGTATTCCAATGCCAATTGTGATGATGATTATTATGGGCGTTATTTCTGCAGTAATATTGAACTTCACTACTACTGGTCGTTCTATGTACGCTGTTGGCGGCAATATGGAAGCTTCGCGCCTTTCTGGCATCAATATTCATAAAACACAAATTATGGTGTTTGTTCTTTCAGGTATTTTTGCTGCTGTTGCCGGTTTAGTTATTGCTGGTCGTTTACATTCCGCTCAGCCTCAGGCAGCTACTGGTTACGAAATGGATGCGATTGCTTCCGTTGTTATCGGTGGTGCTTCACTTTCTGGCGGCAAGGGTAAGATTTCCGGCACTTTCGTAGGAGCAATTTTGTTGGCTGTAATTCGTAACGGCTTGAATATTTTGAATGTTTCCTCCTTCTGGCAGCAAGTAGTTATCGGTTTGGTTATTGCATTCGCTGTAAGCCTTGATACTTTGCGTCGTAAGGAAGATACGCACTGATAGCAAGTTAGTACTTCTATAAACTTGACCTTCTTATGGGAAGGAGGTGGATTTTGCCGATATTGATTCGTAAGTGGTGAGTAATCAATATCCCCAGCAAAAGTTGAAGCAAATTTGAATATATAACTGAACTTTATAACTGAACTTTATAATTCAAAACGACTTAACAATAAGGTAAAGAGATGGTGAAACATCAGCCTTATGCCACTGCAATAGTGCGCATATATTGAGCTCAAACCTGCGGCGACATAGGGCAAGAATCAAAGGAGATATGATGAATTATCCAATTATGCGTCGTGGCATGAAGCTCGCCTGCGCAGTTGCTGCAGCGTCTGCACTTATTGTCAGCATGAGTGCATGTGGTAGTGCTAACGCCAGTGATAAAGTCGCATTGCTTGTTTCTACGCTGAACAACCCGTTCTTTGTAGATTTACGTGATGGTGCCCAGGCAGAAGCAAAGAAACTTGGTGTTGATTTGCAAGTTTCCGATGCTCAGAATGATTCCGCAAAGCAGCAGGATCAAGCGCAGAATGCTCAGTCCCAAGGTGCAAAGGCTGTTATTATTAACCCTGTAGATTCCGATGCTGCAGGTCCTGCAGTTGCTCCACTGTTAAGCGCAAATATGCCTGTGATTTCTGTTGATCGTTCTGTAACTGGTGAAAAAGTTACTTCGCATATTGCTTCCGATAATGTTGCTGGTGGTGCTCAGGCTGCTGATGCGCTTGCTAAAAGCATGGGAGAGAAGGGCGAAGTTTTGATTTTGCAAGGTATTCCTGGCGCAGCTTCTACTCGCGATCGTGGCAAAGGATTCAAAGATCGTATTAAGAAATATTCAAATATCAAAGTTGTAGCAGAACAGACTGCTAACTTTGACCGTGCTGAAGCATTAAATGTAGCTACTAATTTGTTGCAATCGCACCCGAATGCAACCGGCATTTATGCTGAAAATGATGAGATGGCATTAGGTGCAATTCAAGCGTTAGGTGCTAAAGCTGGTAAAGAAGTTAAGGTAGTTGGTTTTGATGGCACTGCTGACGGCATGAAAGCTATTAAATCTGGCGCAATGGCTGGCACTATTGCTCAGCAGCCAAAAGAACTTGGTCGTTCTGCTGTTGCTGCTGCTGTAAAAGCTATTAAGGGGCAAAGTGTTCCAAAGACTGAGCCAATTACTGTGAAAACAGTAACAGCAAAGAATGTAGGTGATTTCGAGTAGTACATATTTGTGTAACTATGTAAGGTGTATATAAACAGCAAAGTTTATATCAATGAATGGTATCAATTAATACAATTCATACAAAATTATATATTATATGGCGTTGAGATCGTTCATGATGATTTTGTGAAAGAATCTCATAGCAGTTGTGAAAGACTTGCAACAGTAAAAGCTACGAAAGTTGCGTGATTTTAGCGTTCTCAACGCCATTGCTTTCTTATAAGATTTTTTATCATATATGTTCGTGGCGTCTCACTTGTTATGAAGGGTGATAATCATCGTTGATTTCACTTTTATGAGCCACGATATGAGGTGAATTATGTTAACTCATGGTATTTTGAACGCACAATTAGCAGCTGCTATTGCAAGATTAAGGCATAAGGATCAATTTGTTATTTCTGACTGTGGTTTGCCTGTTCCAGCTGGCGTAGAAGTCATTGATTTAGCTTTGGTTTTTGGAATACCGCGATTTCCTGATGTGCTTGCAGCAATCAACAATGATCTTGTTCTTGAGTCTGGCATTATGGCGAAAGAAGCTTGCGGCGATACTCCAGAAACGTGGGTTAAAGATCTACTCGGAGTGCCGCTGACTTATGTGCCACACGATGGTGAACAAGGTTTTAAAGCTCTTGTTTCACAAGCTAAATTCGTGATTCGCACAGGTGAAACTACGCCATATTCTAACGTGTTGCTGCGTTGTGGTGTTCCATTCTAAGCGTTGTTTTGCACAATATTTAGGAGAATTATGTGTCGTTATCATATGCTCGACTCGTTGGAGAGTTTAGAAAAAATTAGGTCCGTTCGGTCTACTGAGGCTGGTGTGCTACATAAAACATTGCTTGCACAGCAGAATATCAATCAGCCTACTATCGCAATAGTTGGTTCCATGAATGCGGATTATACGATTGTTGCTCATCGTCTTCCTCTTCCTGGTGAAACTATTAACGGTAACGAAATACGCATATTACCTGGAGGTAAGTCAGGCAATCAAGCAGTATCCGCTGCCAAACTTGGTGCGCATGTATGTATGTTTGGTGCTGTAGGCGATGACGCTAACGCTGATTTTCTTATTAACGCTTTACATGAAGCTGGTGTTGATACGACGTATGTGCGTCATGTAGCAAATTGCAATAGTGGCGCAACCGTTATTACAGTAGATGCGCAAAGTGGCGAAAATACTATTGTTTATGCGCCTGGATCTAATTCGCAAGTTGATGTTGATTATATTCAGTCGCCATCCGTGCAAGCTGCCATTACTCATGCAAAAGTATTAGGACTTTGTTTAGAAAGTCCTTTGGAATCGGTTACGATGTGTGCTCGCTTAGCGCATGAGCATGGCGTAAAAGTTTTGCTTAACGATTCTCCTTTTTTGGATACATTACCGCAAGAACTTATATGCGCTGCGGATATACTACTGGTTAATGAACATGAAATGGCACAGTTGTTGCATATTTCAGAACCTGATAATGGTGATTGGGATTCGTTTGATTGGCAGCATGCACTTCATGCAATGCATGAGTTTGGCTTTAATGAAGCGATAGTCACACTTGGCTCAAAGGGGTCTGTAGTGTTGGATTATGGTGATAATTCGGTGCATCGAATTATGCCTCAGCGTGTTGATGCTGTTGATACCACTGGTTGTGGTGATGCTTTTATGGGTACTGTGCTCGCATGTTTGTCTGCAGACATGCGACTGGTTGATGCAGCTTCGTTAGCTTCTTATGTATCTGCATATGCTGCTACTGGATTTGGCGCGCAAGCTTCTTATGGTACCGTTGCGCAGATTCGTCAATTTTTTCATGCATAGGTGATGTGATGTATGTGTGAATGGTGTGCATAGTCGGTTGATGATTGCACCTTGCCAATATGAAAAATTTTGACATTCTCTAAAAACTGTGTAATATGCTGTAAAAACCAAAAAGCAGTTGGCTGATTTTAGTCACTACAATCAGCCTTACTGCTTTTTACTATATTTGCAGTCGCTTCGACGAATTTCCATGTATGCACGAATTTCGCCTAAGCACATTTTTACCTAAAAGGAGGTGTCACTATGAGTGGCATGAAATATGCAATGATCGGTTCGGGAGCTATGGGATATCGCTATGGCGTTTTGTTGCAGGAAACGGCTGGCATTCATGTTGATTTCATTGATGCCTGGGATGAGAATGTGAACAAGGTTCGCGAACAAGGCGGTGTGATGGTGAGTCGAGACCATGAAAACCGCCATTTAGTGCCGATTAATATGTATACGCCTGAAGATTATGACGGCGATCCAGATGTGTGGATCGTGTTTATGAAGCAAATGCAACTTGCGGAGATGTTGGAACGTTGCAAGCATTTGTTTAAGGAGCATCAGGTTGTATTTGCTGCTATGAATGGTTGGGGTCATTTTGAAAAGTTGCAGCAATATTTCCCTGATGACCACATTTATGGCGGAACTGCCATGATTGCAACCGTTTTGAACGGTCCGGGCGACGTTGATTTTATTGGTAAAGTTGGCGTTGGCACCATGAACATGTGTGCGTTGAACGAGCAGGTAACTGATGTTGAGCTTGCTATGAGAGATGATTTTAAAGCTGCCGGCTTGAACCCTACTATTACGGAAGATTTTAAGGGTACATGCATGGCTAAAGTCGTTTTCAACTCTGTAGTTAACACCTTATGCACCATGTACCAGATTCAAATGGGTCAGTTTATTTCGTACCCTGGTGCAATGGACATGGCTCGACAGCTTATTAACGAAGCATACGACGTGTGCGATCGAGCCGGAATTCGTATGGTTAATACGCGTCAGCAGGAGCTGGAAGCTATCGATTACGTAAGTCGTGTGGCGAATCCTTTGCACTATCCTTCTATGTACCAAGATATGAGTCGTGGACGAAAGACAGAAGTTGATTACATCAACGGATATATTGCAAAGCTTGGTCGCGAAAACGATTACGTGTGCCGCACTCACGAGTTCTTGACTCACGGCGTGCACTTAGCTGAGCTTGCGTTCAAGCTGCATCATCAGCAGTGATTGAGAGCATTGATGTAAAGAGCTGATTTGGCTGGCTGAAGTCAGGAGCTGATTGAGGTAGCTGAATCGGGTATATTATTACACTCTTTGCCAGAGTAAAGAAGAAGGTGGCGGCTCGTTGCATAGTTGCAGCGAGTCGCTTTTTTATTATGTTATTTGCGCTATTTTTCACATTGATAAACAGTGGTGTTGGTAGATGATGCGGATTATTGGTTAGTGCGCAATGAAACGGTGAAGCTGACAAGTAGTTATGTACCAAAAGATACAAAGATAGGGAAGCATATTGCATGGCACTTCTATATTGATTTTATTAAATAAGAAGTGGTAAATTTAAGTTGGTATTGGTTTTGTATAAGGAGAATCAGTGCTGTTTATTCTTTGAATATTTTGATTCAAAGTAGCTATTTTCAACATTGTGGTTAATGCCTCAAAGTGAGAGAAAGAGTAAAAATGAAGAAAATTACGAGAGTACTGTATGCTCTTTTAGTTTGCGTTGTAAGCGCAGCTATGGGGCTTGCAGTATCTATTCCAGCGGCACACGCTGAAGTTCAGATTGTTCATCCTCTGAAGTTTTATGTGATCGGTGATTCCTATACTGCTGGCAATGGCACGATTGGAAATCCAAATTATCGTGGAAATTATGAGGGTCCTTCGTTAAGAAGTCCATATAATTACGGTCAAGATGCAGTTAATCTTATGGACAAAAAGGATTACAGTGTAACTTATGGGAATTTTGCTGTAAGTGGAGCTGTTGTTGCTGGAATAAAGGATCAAATTCAATCACTTCCTGAAGATACTGATTTAGTTGCTTTTACCGCTGGTGGTAATGATGTAAATTTCGCCAGTATAGCGCAAAATTGTTTTGCTTTTCCTCTTTATGATGCTTGTAAAACAGCAGTTGAATCTGCGCATAATGACCTTGATAGAGTAGTTAATAGTACGAATGAGATTTTGGAACAATTGAGGCAGCGCATTGCCAAGGATCGTACTGCGCATGCGGTGCTTATGAGCTACCCTTTGCTAATTACTAATTCCAGCTATGAGCTTACACATTTAAAGGATGGTACCACTCTAGGTGGTATTGCAGGTGGTGTTTCAGGTGGTGTTTCAGGTGCTGTCTCAGGTGCTGCTTTAGGTGCTGCTTTAGGCGGCTTTATGGATATGTTTTCTCCGCCTTACCAGGCAGCTTTAGAGGTTCGTAAACTCGGCAGAGAAGCTGTTCAAAAACAAAGAAAATTAGTAGATGCGTGGAATGCGAAAAACACCAATCTTAAAGTAACATTTGTTGATAACAGCGGTATTTTTGACGAAAATCAGCATGAAGCTAACCCTAATCATAATCTGAAATTGCTACAATACGCATCGTCAAAAATAATGTATAACAAATTTGAGCAAACAGAACCTATGAAAGAATCAAATCCAAGACGTTGGATTAACGAATTTCTTGAAACAGCAGGTGTTCAAAAGGGTGATTCTGACGTAGTGTCATATAAATCGAACAATGAAATGGAATGGTATCACCCTAATATTACTGGCCACCAAAAGATGGCAGAAAACCTTGTGAACAGTCTTGATTTGTCAAAAATTGCTAAGCCTATGGATTTTGGTGCTGCGACAGGAAATCCTATTGATGTCGTGTTTGTGGTAGACGCCACCGGTTCTATGCGCGATGATATTGACAGTGTTCGTGCGAACATAGACAGAATTGTTGACAGTGTAAAACGTCACTCAAGTAAGGCTCGATTTGCTTTAGTAACTTATAAGGATGACCCTAAATATGGTGGTGATTCTGATGACTATCCATCACGATTAGAGCAAGACTTTACTACTAATGCAAGCGATATTAAGAGTAAGCTTAAAGCATTGCGAGTCACTGGTGGTGGCGATAATCCAGAACTGGTATATAACGGATTGAATACTGCACTTGGGCTTAACTGGGCACATGGTGTCAAAAAAGTGGCTCTAGTATTCGGTGATGCTCCAGCAAAAGATCCAGAGCCAGCTTCGCATCTTACTGGCGGAGACATTATTAAACGTGCGCATGATGTCGATCCTGTAGAAATTTATCCTATTGACACGGGTGAACTGGTTGATGAGGGCCTTAAAAAAGTTGCTGAAGAAACATCAGGTAAGATTTATCGTGCGAATAATACAGAAGAAATCGTGAAATCTATTACTTCAGCATTGGATTCTTCGTTAAAGAAACCATTTGCTTGGCTATACGGTCCGTACGTTGCTAAGACTGGCACCACTTTAAAGTTAAACGCTTCTGGTTCCTACGCTGTACAAGGAAAAATTGCCAAATATGAGTGGGATTTCAACGATGATGGTAAGTATGATGCCACAACTACCGTACCTACAATAGAACATCTGTTTAATGATGTTTACAGCGGTAATGTAGTAGTCCGTGTTACTGATAGCAAAGGGGTAAGCGCTCTCGGTTCAACGCATGTTGACATCACGAAAGATGGTGACACTGTTGACGATGCTCACGACAACTGCCCGACGGTTGCTAACCCAACGCAAACAGATACTGATGGTGATGGTATTGGCGATGAATGTGATCCAACACCGGGCTTTGAAAAGCTAGGTGACAAGAATACATTTGTTCTTGTTGACGGCAAACCAGCAGCTGGTCAGCAAGGTATTAAACTCGCTAAAGACACAGTAAAGCCAGGTGAAAAAGTCAAATTCGCTACGGGTCTTTTTGCAAAAGGTGATCAAGTACAATTATCTATTGACGACAAAAAGATTCAGGATTACAAGGTGCCTGAAGGAATGATTGTTGTAGGTGATTTAGCTATTCCTAGCACGCTTGTCCCAGGTAAGCATAAAGTAACTGCAACATCTGGCAAGATTTCAGTTTCTGCAACTATTACAGTTGTAGCTGGCGAGCACGGCGCACAGCCAGAGCCAGACAAGCATCATCATGATATTAACACCGGTAGTTCAAGCTTTACGCAACACGATCAGCAGAACTCTACGCAGCAGTCTCAGGATGAAAAGAATGCTGACAACAGTGCTGCCGATACTGCTGAAAATAAAAATGAAGCTAAAGTAAAGCATGAAAAAGTGAAGCATGCAAAAGAACTCACAAACACAGGATCTTCTGTAAGTTTGGCTGCTTCTGCTGCTGTGCTTCTATTACTGGCCGCAACTTTGCTGCGTTCTTACGTAAAAAAGCGCGAATAATACCATTGTGTAGCGTAGCTAAGTAGTATCACGAAGGCAGTTGCCTCTCATGTTTTAAGCATAAAAACTTAAACATACAACGGTAGTGAGCCTTCATACAAGCACTTTCGCGGATTGTTTATTGTTGTAACAATAAGCTTTCTGTGAAAGTGCTTTTGTATGAGAGGATTTAATGATTTGCAAAATGTGCAATGAATGAGAAGGAGTAGTGGATCGCGGTTTTTACTGCGAGCTGCTTTTTGTAGCCTTTAACTATAATATTTACCAGTATAATAACTTTTATATATGCTTGTAAAAAGTATAGTAAATATACATGTATTAAGTATGCGCATGGATTGTCTGTAGAAAAGTTAAGGTAATTCTCATGGCTACAGTCGCTCCAATAAGTACTATGGTTCCTATTAGCGCTTTTGGTAATGGTAAATCTGCGCAGGCTTTTGCAAAAGTAAGTTCTGGCATGCCAGTGACGGTTTTAAAAAACAATCAACCAATGTACTTCATTATTGACCGTGAAGATTTTGAGCGTTACCAATCACTTGAGGAACAACTTCAAAAGTATATTAAAGAGGATATCGAAAATAAAAACGAGGAAGCTCGTAAACAGGTTCAAAATCACGAATTTACTCATGAATCACATACTGCTTCAGATATGATGGATTACCTCAATGGCCTGTGAAAAGAGACGTCTAATAATCCAAAGATAGCTGAAATATGGAATAATAAATTATAGATAATAAAAAATAGATTATAAAAATAATTAATGGGGATTAAATGACTACTTTTGACAGAGCAAACTTGCCAGAATCCGTGCGCACAAACGGCGCTACGCCAAACCCTTGGTGGGCGAATGCAGTAGTGTACCAGATTTATCCGCGAAGCTTTCAGGACACGAACGGCGATGGAATCGGCGATTTGAAGGGAATCACTTCGCGCCTCGACTATTTGGCTGATTTAGGCGTTGACGTGCTTTGGCTCAGCCCTGTTTACAAGTCTCCGCAAGACGATAACGGTTACGATATTTCCGATTATCAAGATATTGATCCACTTTTTGGAACTTTGGAAGATATGGACGAACTGCTGGCTGGTGCTCACGAGCGCGGGCTTAAAGTCGTGATGGATTTAGTAGTAAATCACACTTCCGACGAGCACGCTTGGTTCCAGGCTTCTAGGGATGCTTCTAGTGATTACGCTGATTGGTATTGGTGGAGGCCTGCGCGCGAAGGGTGCGTTCCTGGTGAGCCGGGTGCGGAGCCGAATAAGTGGGGTTCGTATTTCGGCGGTTCTGCGTGGACGTACGATCCAAAGCGCGGAGAATACTTCCTTCATCAGTATTCGCCAAAACAGCCAGATTTGAATTGGGAAAATCCCGCGGTTCGCGCTGCCGTGTACAAGATGATGAATTGGTGGATGGATCGCGGAATTGACGGCTTCCGTATGGATGTGATTACGCAAATTTCCAAGCATGTTGATTCTGAAGGTCGTTTGCCTGGGGAAGTTGGCTGCCAAATTGAAGATTTGCCGGCTGGTGCCGACGGCTATTCTTCGCCGTTCCCGTTCTGCTCGGATGGTCCTCGTTTAGACGAATTCTTGCGTGAGATGCGTGCAAAAGTTTTTGAAGGGCGAGAAGGCTATCTTACTGTTGGCGAAGCTCCGGGAATTTCAGCGCATCGCAACACGTATATTACTGACCCTGCTCACAGCGAGCTCGACATGCTCTTCCTGTTTAATCACGTAGATATTGATTGCGAAAACGGTACTAAGTGGAATCCTGTGCCGCTTAAGTTGACGGCACTAAAGCGCGTGATGGCTGAGCAACAGCAAGCAGTATCGGATGCTGGTTGGGCGAGCTTGTTCTTTAATAATCACGATCAGCCGCGCGCGCTTTCTCGCTGGGGAAGTGAGTCTAGCGACGAGATGCGAGTTCGTTCCGCTAAAGCGATTGCCATGCTTCTTCACATGCATCGCGGCACGCCTTACGTGTACCAAGGCGAGGAAATAGGCATGACTAACGCGCACTTTACGCGTCTTGAGCAGTATCGTGACTTGGAAGCGTTAAACATGTTTAAGCAGCGCGTAGAAGAAGCGCATATTCAGTCGGCTGAGTCGATGATGGATGCGCTCGCAAAGCGCGGCCGCGACAATTCTCGAACTCCAATGCAGTGGAATGCTTCTAAATATGCGGGATTTATGCCTTTTAATGTCGCATCGAAAAATAACGCAGAACCGTGGATTAGTGTGAATCCTAATTATGTGGATATTAATGCGGCTGAGCAGATGGAAGATTCGGATTCTGTTTACGCTTTTTACAAGTATTTGATTGCTTTACGCCATTCGGAGCCGATTGTTTCTGCTGGTTCTTGGGATTTGGTTGATGCGGATGATGAGTGCGTGTATGCGTTTGTGCGCGAGCTTACATCTGATTGTGAAAAGCAGGAGGGTTCTGCAGAGACTGCTGCTAAATCTGCTGTTAAATCTGCTGTTAAATCTGCTGAAAATTCCGCAGAATCTACAGAACGCATGCTTGTAATGGTTAATATGACCGACTCAACCGTTCCTATTCCTACAGAGAGTGCGAAAATGCTGCAAGATCGCACCTCTAACGCTTTTGCAGGGCGTGACGTAATAGTTACAACCTACGACGTAAATCACGCGCTTACATCGCTTAAAAACGGTACGCTTGCGCCTTGGGAGGGTATCGCTGTTACTTTGCAATAATTAATTTGTGATAATTGTTTCGCAATAATCACTTTGCAATAGTTTCGTCTACTAACTTTGGCAGAGCTTTCGCAATATCTTCGCGGATAATACGCTCTGCCAAATAGTCGTATTGCGTAGTGCCCAGGTTCATTATTGTAATTGGCACTCCAGCGCGCGCAGCTAACGGCACGAGGCTGGCAGCTGGAAATACTTCTAGCGTGGAACCAATAACCCACAGTTCATCCGCTTTTACAATTGCCTGCGCACTGCGTTCCATAGCGCCTTCCGGAAGCGCCTCTCCAAAATAAACAACGTCTGTCTTTATAAGACCGTTGCAAGGCATATTTCCGCGGTACGGCAGAGCGCGCCTGCAATGCGGATCCGGGTGCTCGTCTAAATCTGCCATAATATCGGCAGTTTTATAGCTCGCGTGGCAGCTCATGCAGTGTGATGTTCCAATGCTTCCGTGCAAATTCACTATGATGTCTGGGCTATTGCCAGCTTTTTCGTGAAGCGCATCAAAATTTTGTGTGGCTATAAGGTCGAGCATTCCTGCCTGCTCGAGTTTTACAAGTGCCTTGTGAGCTGTTCCCGGTTGCGCATTCCACACAGGCGACTCTTTTTGCCATCGCCAAGAATATATGCGTTCCTCTTCGCTGCTTAGGAATGCGTCTATATCGTAAACGCTCATTTGCTCCGGGTGTTTAGTCCAAATTCCATCTGGACCGCGAAAATCTGGAATGCCCGCGCTTGTGGAGATTCCTGCGCCTGTGAGCACAACAATGTGGTGTGCTTTGTTGTTCGATTGCTTGTTGCCCATTCTTCTGCTCCTTCGTTTTATTGATATCTGTTCATATCTTATTTTTCTTTTTCTTTATGCGCTTTATACTTTTGTGTTTTTATGTGCTTTATATTCTTTATAAGAGTTTATTTAATAAGTATCTATTTATACATGTATTTCTTATTCCATATATCGTGCTCATGCGTTTTGTGTGTATCTAATCGTATATCTCATCTTTTTCTGCTTTTATGGTGTCTTTTTCGCGTTGATTTTGTGTTGATTGTGTTTTTGTTGTTGTTTTGTTGGGGGTGTGGTGGTGCGACACGCCCGGGTTTGGTGGTTTTGGGGTTGTTTTTTGGTTATTTTTTGTTGTTTTTGGTTATGGTTTTTGGTTTTGGGTTGGTTTTTGAGTGTTT
>QWCP01000007.1_pt1 | contig 161731 bp, 154 predicted proteins | sample 1972561 | NCBI WGS metagenome assembly QWCP01 (sample SAMN09866705, study PRJNA288562) | Human vaginal metagenome isolate pre4_vaginal, whole genome shotgun... | isolation source: vagina | host: Homo sapiens | place: USA: California
GGAGGAGACAACGCCCTTGCGGACCTGGCCCTTCTGCAGCTGGTGCAGGAACTCGGAGCGGACCTCGGACTGGGTCTGCTCGAGGTATGCACGGCGGGACAGGACAACGTTGTTGCGCTGCTTGTCCAGCTCGATGATCTTGGCCTCGAGCTCCTGGCCGATGTACGGCTCCAGGTCGCGGACGCGGCGCATCTCAACGAGGGAAGCCGGGAGGAAGCCGCGGAGGCCGATGTCCAGGATGAGACCACCCTTGACAACCTCGATGACGGTACCGGTGACCGGCTCTTCCTTGGCGTGCAGCTCTTCGACGGCGCCCCAAGCACGCTCGTACTGTGCGCGCTTCTTGGACAGGATCAGACGGCCTTCCTTGTCCTCCTTGGTGAGAACAAGTGCGTCGATCTCGTCGCCGACCTCGACAACCTCATCCGGGTTGACGTCGTGCTTGATGGAGAGCTCGCGGGACGGGATGACACCCTCGGTCTTGTAACCGATGTCGAGCAGGACCTCGTCGTGGTCAACCTTGACCACGGTGCCCTCGACGATGTCACCATCGTTGAAGTACTTGATGGTGGCGTCGACAGCTGCGAGGAAGTCCTCTGCGGTTCCGATGTCGTTGATCGCAACCTGAGGGGTGTTAGAAGTTGGCATGTAGTTATGCTCCGAATAAACGTAGGAGATCGTAATTGGACAGTTACGCGTCTCTTGAAAAGCGTCATTAAGCAGCGCGAATGCGCAAGGCTTAAGATGGATTTCAATCCCGACTCGCAGCCGTGCCGAGCTCTCCTACAGTAGCCCAGCGCGTCCCGAGTCATAGACACGCCCGTATAACCCTACATCCTCGCAGCTAAAACGGCAAATGCGCCATGGAAAAAGAATTGGGAAAGGAAGAATGTCTGCAGCAGCGTTTTCGGCATCCTCTGCCAACCGAGATTTTTGGGATCGTGACGCCGATTCCTACCACGCGGAGCATCCCGAGTACCTATCCTCTTTCTACTGGTGCCCGGAAATGCTGCATGAGGCTGAGGCGCAGCTGCTTGGTGACGTCTCCTCCGCCACCGTTCTCGAGCTGGGTTGCGGCTCTGCGCCGTGCACGCAATGGCTGCAAGGACGCACGCACTTTGCGACGGGTTTTGATCTCTCGTCGGGAATGCTCTCCCATGCCGCGCCCGAGCTACCACTAGTCCAAGCTGATGCCCTAGCGCTTCCCTATCGAGACGAATCCTTTGACGTCGTCTTCTCCGCCTTCGGCGCCTTGCCCTTCGTAGCAGACCTGGACGCGGCGCTGCGCGAGGTCCACCGTGTCCTGCGTCCACGTGGACGCTTCGTCTTTTCTGTGACGCACCCAATGCGCTGGGTCTTCCCCGACGATCCCCAGAACCTCACAGCAGAGCTGTCCTATTTTGAGCGCGCCTACCTCGAGCAGGATGCCAACGGTGAGCTTAGCTATGCCGAGTTTCACCGCACGATGGGTGATTGGGTGCGAGCACTACAGGTTCGCGGTTCCTTCGAGATTTGCAACCTCATCGAACCCGAGTGGCCAGAGGGCCTCGACATCACGTGGGGCCAGTGGTCTCCAGAACGAGGTGAAATTTTCCCTGGCACCGCCATCTTCGTGTGCGAAGCACGATAGCCCGGACGCCTGCCCACCCTGGTGCGGAGTGTGCCGCCCGCAGCGAACTAAGCTGGCAGCCATGCTTTTAGAACGCCTCGGGATTTTCCTACGCCGCACGGTGGCCTGGTGGATTGACGCCTTCCTCGCCGCCGCTGTCATCGTGGTAATCAAATGGGCAATCAACCTCAGCACCGACGGAGTATTGAACGGCAGAGCAGGAGCTATCTACGACATCATCGCGCTCGCCCTCGTCTTCTACGTCTACCGGGTGTGGGCGGAGTCAATTAAGCACACTTCTCTGGGCAAGTGGTCACTGAAGCTAGAAGTCATCGCTGAGCATCCCGGAATCGCCAGCGCAGCAATTCGCAACAGCTGGCTACTCCTTACTCTTGTTGCACTGACAGGGCTCCCCTATGTTGAGGCAACCATCTTGGCCATCCTTGGCCTCAGCGTCCTTGTGCTGGGCCAAACCCCCTTCGACCTACTCGCCGGGTGTTTAGTCGAGCGCCGCACGCCCACCGAGGACGAGCGCGCGGTGGGCTTGACCTAAGCCCCTAGTGCGCTGCGGCATCCCAGTTCTTGCCCACGCCAACGGACACCTCGAGTGGCACAGTCAACTCGATAGCCTTGTCCATTTCGCGCTCAAGGATGCGCTGCACGTCTTCTGCCTCCCCGGGAGCCACCTCCACGACAAGCTCATCGTGAACCTGAAGCAGCACGCGCGAGGCCATGCCTTCAAGGGCCTTATCCACGCGGATCATGGCAACCTTGATGATGTCCGCAGCAGTTCCCTGGATGGGCGCGTTCAAGGCAGCGCGCTCAGCGTTCTCACGGGCCACGCGGTTATCGGAGTTTAGCTCCGGCAGGTAGCGGCGGCGCCCAAAGACCGTGGAGGTATAACCATCCTTTCGGGCCTGCACCACCACCTCGTCGAGGTAGCGCTTCACGCCGCCGAAACGCTCAAAGTAGCTCTCCATAATCTCCTTAGCCTCGCGCGCCGGGATACCCAGCTGCTGCGATAGGCCAAAAGCGGAAAGTCCATAGACCAAGCCATAGGACATAGCCTTGACTCGGCGGCGCAGCTCCGAGGTGACCTCATCCACCGGTACATCGAAAACCTTGGAGCCAACGTAGTTGTGCAGGTCTTCGCCCTCACGATAGGCCTCAATAAGCCCGGGGTCTGCGGAGAGATGCGCCATGACGCGCATCTCAATCTGGGAGTAGTCGGCCGTAATCAAGGTCTCAAAGCCTTCGCCGACCACAAAAGCAGATCGGATCTGGCGTCCTGCCTCAGTACGCACCGGAATATTCTGCAGGTTCGGTTCCGTCGAGGACAGGCGGCCCGTCGATGCCACCGTTTGGTTAAACGTGGTGTGGATGCGGCCATCCGGCTGAATGGTCTTAATGAGACCTTCCAGCGTTGTCTTCATCTTCTGATACTCGCGGTGGGCCAGCAGGTGATCCAAGAAGGGGTGCGGATGCGTTGCAGCAAGCTGCTCAATTTCCTTAGCCGCGGTGGAATAGCCGGTCTTGGTCTTCTTCGTCTTCGGCATGTCAAAGGTATCGAAGAGCACCGACTGCAGCTGCTTCGGGGAATTCAGGTTGAGAGAATCATCACCGGCCAGCTCGCGGGCGGCGCGTTCCTGTTCATTGACCTGCTCAATGAAGGCATCACGCTGAGTTTCTAAGACATCCCTGTCGACCGCAATACCGGCGGCCTCCATGCGGGCAAGGATGCTGACCAGCGGCAACTCCAGGTCGGCATAGAGCTCGAAGGAGTCAATCTCCTGGAGTTGACGCGTTAGTTCTGCCGCTAATTCCATAATGGCAGCGGCCTGATCCACCAGAGGGTTCTCATCAAGGATGGAGAGCTGCTCCGTGGCCGCTCCAAGGGACTTCTGTAGGTGGCGCTGGTACACGTCCGTCAACGCATACGTGCGCTGCCCCGGACGCAAGAGGTAGGCGGCAAGGGCGGTGTCGTGGGCAATTCCGCACAGTTCAATCCCCCGGCCGGCCAGCATGTGCCAGACGGCCTTCGCCTCGTGTAGGTATTTCGGCGCGTCTGATGACAGCCACGCGGCCAGCGCGGCGTCATCCTTAGCATCGAGATCTGCCAACTCAATCTGGCGGCCCTCAAAGGAGGAATCGACCAGTGCCAGTGCCGCAGCATCACCCGCGCCCGGGGTCCCATCACCTTGTACGAAGACTGCTACGTCTTCCTTACCCTCGAGCCACTCAGCCAGCGGTGTGTCCACCACGGTAACCGTGACGTCCGGGGCTTCCTCAGCCGCAGCAGCTTCCGCGGCGGCGTCGTGCGGGACGGCGTTGAGGACCCGCTCGCGCAGGTTGGTGCCGAATTCCAGCTCGTCGAAGCGAGCCGCGACCTCGCTAGCGACCGCTCCCTTAAACTCCAGATCCGCAGGGCCCACCTCCAGGTCCATATCCGTCACCATTTGAGTGAGCTGTCGGTTGAGCTTGACCTGTTCGATGCGGTCGCGGAAGTTCTGGCCCGCCACTCCCTTGATCTCCTCGGCATGCTCGATAAGGCTATCGAGGGAGCCATACTGGGTAATCCATTTCGTGGCGGTCTTCTCCCCCACCTTTGGCACGGAGGGCAAGTTATCGGAGGGGTCACCACGCAGGGCCGCGAAGTCTGGGTACTGCTGCGGGCTCAGACCGTACTTCTCCTCCACTGCCTCTGGAGTAAAGCGATGCAGCTTGGACACCCCGCGCATGGGATAGAGGACGGTCGTGGAGTCGTCGACAAGCTGCAAATAGTCGCGGTCACCGGTGACCAGGAAGGTCTCATAGTCCGCGCCCGCCTGCGTGGACAACGTAGCCACGATGTCATCGGCCTCGAAGTTCTCGCGCGACAGCGTAGTGATTCCCAGCGTCTCCAAAACCTCACGGATGAGCTCAACCTGCCCCCGGAACTCTTCCGGGGCGGCTTCGCGCTGTGCCTTGTAGTCGGGGAACATCTCCGTGCGGAAGGTCTTGCGGCCCACGTCGAAGGCTACCGCGACGAAGTCCGGCTTCTCCTCCGCCAAGATATTCGCCAGCATGGAAAGGAATCCGTAGACCGCATTCGTATGCTGCCCGCCCGAGGTAGAAAAGTTCTCCGCGGGCAGTGCATAAAATGCGCGGAAGGCCATGGAGTGGCCGTCGATGAGCAAGAGTCGGGGCTGAGAAGTAGTCACCCGGCCCATCCTAACGTGTTGCGCCAATCAGCACCGACGCTGCCCTTAGGCAGGCAATTAGGTTCCCATTGGTCAGCTGCGCTAGTATCGTTGCTTGTGCGCCCCTGTAGCCCAATTGGCAGAGGCAACGGATTCAAAACCCGTGTAGTGTGAGTTCGAGTCTCACCAGGGGCACAATTCCACCCCGCAACAGAGAATGTTGTGGGGTATTAGTGTTTTCAACCGAAAGGAACCCGTCATCATGCGTCGCACGATCATTGCCTTGAGCACCGCAGCCGCCCTTACTCTGGGCGGTACCACTGTTGCTACCGCTGCGGAATCCAGCACCGACAAGGAAGTTTCTTCCAAGGTGGAAGGCTCCTCTTATTACCAGGAGCTGCGCAAGTCCGCAGCCTCCTCCGATGACCCGCAGTTGAATACCTTCTACACCGTGCTTCTCGACGGTCTCGTAGGACTCGCCGCCTTCGCCATCTTGGGCTCAATCTATGGCGAAGTAGCAAAGCGCTTGCCGATGTAGTCAACGTATAACCTTCTATGGTCTGAATAGTTTGCATAAGCACGTCGCACAATGAGAGAATAAGGAGTCATCTGCTCATTCCTCTCCCTCGGCACGGCATCCCCACCGAGGAGACTGTCAACGTTACTTTCGGTTTATGCACTATATTCTTAACGCCATTCGCGGCGCCCTCATTGGCATGGCCGAGCTGGTCCCCGGAATTTCCGGAGGCACCGTCGCGCTCATCGTAGGCATCTATGAACGCGCTTTGCACAACGCCAATGATCTCATTTCCGGCCGTTTCAAAAAGGTTGAATGGGGCTTCCTCGTCTCAGTCGCCGCCGGCATGTTCCTTGCCGTCTTCGGTTTTTCCACGTTGCTCCACAACTTTGTGGAAGGGCAAGTGTCCTTGTCCCGCGCATTGTTCCTCGGCATGGTCGCCGTGTCCATCATCGTTCCAATTAGCATGATGTCGCGGTTTACCCCCGCGTCCATCGCTGCATTCATCATCGCCACCGTCGCGATCTTCTTTGTTACCGGCTTTACTTCAACTCCTGTCGAAGACCCCAGCCTGATTGTGGTGTTCTTGGCGGCCATGGTGGCCGTCTGCGCGCTCGTTCTCCCAGGCGTTTCGGGCTCACTCATCTTGCTGACAATGGGCCTCTACCAGCCGGTCATCGGCGCGGTCTCTGACCGGAACATGACCGTCGTGGGCGTCTTCGCCCTCGGCGCGGTGTGCGGCCTTGCCGCGTTCGTCAAGGTATTGAATTACCTACTCGATACCCACCGCGATCCGACCCTCGCCGCCATGGCCGGCTTTATGCTGGGCTCACTTCGCGCATTGTGGCCGTGGGGCGCGGACCAGGATGCTTCAACACCGCTTATCCTGCTCATGTTCGCGCTCGGCGGCATTATCGTCGCCATTTTCATCGTCGTGGATAGGCGCAAAGCCGCAAGTTATCAAGAGAGTTAAAGCATGAATAAGAAGAAGGCCGTCGTGGGCGCCGTCGGAGCGCTGGCCTCTGTTGCCCTCTCCGGTTGCGTCACCAACGAGGAGCCGGCGCTGCCAGAAGGCTGGTCAGAGCCTAACGTGGACGAAGTACCCGAGATCGCCGCGATGTACCAGGACGCAGATGGGGTCCTCACCGTAGGCACAAACCCACCGTTTGCGCCTTTCGAGTTCAAGGATTCCGATGGTTCACTCATCGGTCTTGAAATGGACTTAGCCAATGCAGTCGCTCAAGTGATGGGCCTCAAATTCCAGCCGGTGGAGCAGGACTTTTCCATGATTTTGCCGGCAGTCCAGTCCGGGCAGATCGATCTCGGTGGGTCTGGGTTTACCGATACTGACGAGCGCCGTGAGAACTTCGATTTCGTCGATATCCTCTACGCCGGCATTCAGTGGGCGGAGCTCACCGACGGCCCCAACAAGGTTGATCCATCGAATCCCTGTGGTCTCACCGTCGCGGTGCAGCGCACCACCGTGTCCGAGACGGACGACTTACGTCCGAAGCAAGAAGCCTGCGATGGGGACCTGACCATCCTCCCCTATGACACGAGTGACAACGCCGCCCTCGCGGTACTCATGGGCCGCGCGGACGCGCTTTCGGCGGACTCACCAGTCTCTGCGTGGGCGGTCAACCGCTCGGACGGGCGTATGTCCATGGTCGGCGAAATGTTTGACGCCGCTCCCTATGGGTTTGCCGTACCTAAGGACTCCGAACTCGGACCTGCCGTGGCAGCCGCGCTCCAGCACCTTATTGACACCGGGGCCTACGCAGAAATCCTCGAAAAATGGGGCGTTACCGAGGGGCTCGTCGAACACGCAATGATTAATGAAAGGCCGATCAATGACTAATTCCTCTCTCCCGGCAGCATCGGATTCTGCGGCTTCGGCTACCCCACCGAAGATCGAAGCCCGGCCACTTCGCCACCCGTGGCGATGGATCTTCGCCGCCCTCCTCGTTCTTCTTGCTGTGTGGTTCATCATCTCTTCGGCGCGCAACGAGGCCTTCGGGTGGGGCACTTACTTCCAATACCTCTTCGACACTCGCATCGCCACCGCCGCGCTGCACACCATCGCGATTACGATTCTGGCGATGATCATTGGCGTCGTGGGCGGCGCCGCTCTCGCCGTGATGCGTATGTCCCCCAACCCCGTGCTCGGGGGTGTGTCCTGGATCTTCCTGTGGCTATTCCGAGGAACCCCGATCTACGTGCAGCTCGTCTTCTGGGGCCTGCTCTCCGCGCTCTACCAATCCATCAACCTCGGGTTTACGGAGATTTCTCTCACGGAGGTACTCACCAATGCATTCCTGCTCTCCGTGCTCGGTTTGGGCCTGAACGAAGCCGCCTACATGGCGGAAATCGTCCGCTCCGGCATCTCTTCGGTTCCCGAGGGCCAGAAGGAAGCCAGCAAGGCCCTGGGTATGGGCTGGTGGATGACCATGCGCCGCACGGTTCTCCCGCAGGCCATGCGCATCATCATCCCGCCGACCGGTAATGAGTTCATTTCCTTGCTGAAGACGTCTTCCCTTGTGGTGGCAATTCCCTACACCGCAGAGATTTTCGGCCGCGCCACGGATATCTCCGCTGCGCTTTTCGAGCCCATCCCGCTACTCATGGTGGCAGCGACGTGGTACCTGGCCATCACCTCGCTTCTTATGGTGGGCCAGTACTTCTTGGAGCGCCGCTTCGAACGTGGCGCCACCCGCGAGCTCACCGGCCGCCAGCTGGCTGCGCTGGCGGATGCTGAAGGAACCATTCCCCGCAACGTGTCTGTCATCCCGGAGGTAAAGAACTAATGACCACCCCAATGATCTCTGCACAGAATGTGTATAAATCCTTCGGTCAGCTCGAGGTTCTCAAGGGCATCGATCTCACCGTCATGCCCGGCGAGGTCACCTGCCTACTGGGCCCCTCCGGTTCCGGAAAATCAACCTTCCTTCGCTGCTGCAATCACCTAGAGAAGGTCACGGCCGGCCGCCTCTACGTCGACGGCGAACTCATCGGATTCCGTGAACGCAACGGCGTGCTCTATGAAATCTCCGAAAAGGAAGCCGCCGCTCAACGCCAAGACATCGGCATGGTGTTCCAACAGTTCAATCTGTTCAGCCACCGCACAGTCCTGGAGAACATCATCGAGGCCCCCGTCCAGGTGAAAAAGCAGAATCCAGAACAGGCAAAGAAGAAAGCGATGGAACTGCTGGAAAAGGTGGGCCTCGCGCACAAGGCAGATGCGTACCCGGTGCAGCTTTCCGGTGGTCAGCAGCAGCGCGTCGCCATTGCCCGCTCTGTGGCCATGGATCCAAAGCTGATGCTTTTCGACGAACCCACCTCCGCCCTCGACCCCGAGCTGGTCGGCGAAGTCCTCCGCGTTATGAAGGAGCTTGCCGCCGATGGCATGACCATGCTCGTCGTTACTCACGAGATGGGCTTTGCACGTGAAGTCGCCGACAACATCGTCTTCATGGACGGCGGCAGCGTCATTGAAACCGGCACCCCCGAGCAAGTCTTGGACAATCCGCAGCACCAGCGCACTAAGGATTTCCTCTCTTCGCTGCTCTAGCACGCAGCATCACTACCGCAACTGCCCTAGTTGCCAACACCTTTGCTCCTGCCGCAGGCAGGTTCAGGATCATTGGCAGCTAGGGCAGTTTCCTATTTGAACTCGACCAAGACAAAACTCCGGCCAGTCCACAAAGGTTAGTTGGCCGGAGTTTCGGGATTCAGGGAAAGACGTAGGCTCTACTCGGAGTCGCCTTCATCTTCCGCAGTCTCAGCGGGTTCTTCAGATTCCACGGCAGATGCCGAGTCCATTGGGCTATCCGCAGACTGGGCCTGGATGACGTCATCCAACACAGCGTGGATATAAGGTGCTGCCTTGTCATTGGAGTATTCCGAGGCAAGCTCCACGCCTTCGACGAGCGCGGTAGCGTTAGGAACGTCCGCGTTAAAGAGGATTTCCCATACCGCTACGCGCATGATCGCACGATCGACAGCCGGGATGCGCTCGAGCGACCACTCGCTGGAGAGGTAGCGGGCGATCGCGTCATCGATGTCATCCAGTTCTTCGGCAGCTCCGCTGACGATTTCACGGGTATAGTCCGCGACCGGCGCCACGCCGTTTTCAGGGTCGCGGGCCAGCTCTACGCGGTCCTCAACGATGGCTACCGGATCGACGTCGCGCGATTCAGCTTCGAAAAGAATATCCGCGGCGCGGCGACGTGCTCGGTAGCGCGCCGTGTGGCGCTTATAGTTTGGCTCTGGTTGGGTCATCTTAGTTGTTGACGCGAGAGAGGTACTCGCCGGTACGGGTATCAATCTTGAGAACGTTTCCGATCTCAATGAACAGCGGAACCTGAATCTCGGCACCGGTCTCGAGCGTTGCCGGCTTGGTGCCACCATTGGAGCGGTCACCCTGCAGGCCCGGTTCGGTGTGCTCCACCTTCAGGTCAACGGAGATCGGCAGCTCGCCGAACAAAGCCTCACCGTCATGGAAGGACACCTGAACGCGCATGTTCTCCAGCAGGAACTTGCCAGCGTCGCCGAACTTATCAAACGGAAGCTCGAACTGCTCAAAAGTCTTATCATCCATGACCACGTAGTTCTGGCCATCGTTGTACAGGTAGGTCATGTCGCGGCGGTCGACGTTGGCGGTCTCCACCTTCACACCAGCGTTAAAGGTCTTGTCGGTCACCTTGCCAGAGACCACGTCCTTGAGCTTGGTGCGCACGAATGCCGGGCCCTTGCCGGGCTTGACGTGCTGGAACTCAACAATCTGCTGCAGCTTGTTGTCGATCTTCAGAACGAGGCCGTTCTTGAAATCAGTGGTATCTGCCATGAAATGACTCTCCCAAATAACTTGTAGTCGAAACTATGAAAACAGTGTCTAAGCATACCGTACGCGCATCAAGTACGGCGCCAAGGGGTGCTAGCTACAGCACCTGAAGGTCCTTCGGGTAAGCCGTGATGATCTTCGGGGCCCCTGAAGTGATAATGAGGCTGTCCTCGATGCGCACTCCTCCCTTGCCTGGGACGTAGATGCCGGGCTCAATGGTCAGGGTCATGCCCTCAGCCAACGTACCCTTTCCGGTTGTGGCCGCATAAGGCCCTTCATGCACGTCGAGACCAATGCCGTGGCCGGTGGAGTGAACGAAGTAGTCACCATAGCCAGCATCGGCAATAATGTCGCGGCAGGCCGCGTCGACGTCGAGAAGCTTGGCACCTGGCACCGCTGCCTTGACACCCGCTTCCTGGGCGCGCAGGACAATGTCATAGATTTCGCGGGCGAAATCAGAAACCTCACCGATGACGAAGGTACGGGTGCAGTCTGAGTTAAAGCCGCGGAGGTGAGCGCCGAAGTCAATCGTTACCAAATCGCCCTTGCGCAGTTCGCGGTCATCCGCACCATGGTGGGGCTTTGCAGAGTTCTCGCCGGAGGCCACGATGGTGTCGAAGCTCACGCGTTCCGAGCCAAGCATGCGCATCCGGTATTCAAGGTCGGCGGCCACCTGGCGCTCCGTGCGTCCAGCGGCTACTTCCCCGGCCTCGACGAGTTCGGTCAGCGCCTGGTTTGCCAAAGCTGCGATTTCTTCGAGTTTTTGAAGCTCGACATTGTCCTTGACGAGGCGAATCTTCTCTACTACGCCGGTGACAGGCACCAGAGTAACGCCCTCCGGTTTTGCTTTCTCCAGCCGCTCAAGTTGTGAAACGGTGACATAGTCGGCTTCATAGCCAACGCGAAGGTCCTCAGAAACCTGCCCCAGCAGGTGCGGGCCCACATCGCGACCGAGGCTGGCTTCGATATCCGGGACCTCTTCAGCAATTTGTGTGGTGTAGCGGCCGTCCGTAGCCATGAGCGCGGAGAGGTCCTTGCGCAACAATAGACCACCATTCGAACCGGAGAAGCCGGTAAGGTAGCGCACGTGCGTCAAATGGGTGACGATGATCGCGTCGACGCGCTGACCAGAGAGCTCGGTCATGAGCTTGCGGCGGCGGTTGCTATAACGAGTATCGGCTAATGCCATATGAGAACCACTCCATTCATTTCAAGCGATACTCCATGATAGCTAATTTGCGAGGAAGTACCCCAGTGCCGCGACATATCCATAAGAGCCAAGCCCAGCGATGACACCGCGTGCTATCGGGCTCAGGTAGGAGTGCTGACGGAATGCTTCCCGCGCGTGCACATTAGATAGGTGTACCTCAACGAAACCTGCACCATCGGCTACTTCCGCTAGGGCATCGCGCAGTGCCACCGACGTATGCGTAAACCCACCCGGATTGATGATGACGGGCCAGCCTTCGTCGGCGGCACGATGCACCTGCTCGATGAGCTCGCCCTCGTGGTTGGACTGGAAGAAGACGATCTCTTCCTCCCCCGCCGCTGCGCGGACGCGACGCTCGATGTCCTCTAGGGTTTCGCTGCCATAGATTTCTGGTTGACGCTTGCCCAGACGGTTGAGGTTCGGGCCGTTGAGAACGAGAATGGTCATGGCAAACTCCTTAAGCTTTTATGAGGCGAGCTGCGCATAGGCTGCTCGTAGCTCGTCGACGGTAGCATCTTCCAAGCGCGTGGTTTCCCCGATTCCCGTGAGGGCCACAAAACGGATGTGGCCACCGCGGTTCTTCTTGTCATGGCGCATGCCATCCAGCAGCTGTTCGAAATGGCCCTGCTCATAGGTTGTGGGCAACCCAATTCGGGTGAGAATGTCGCGGTGGGTGGCTACAAGGTTGGCGTCGATAAGCCCGCGTGCGTGGGACAAGTAGGCGATGAACATCATGCCCACTGCTACCGCGCGGCCGTGGCGCCAGGTGTAGTTTTCGCGGCGCTCTACGGCGTGGCCGAAGGTGTGGCCGTAATTGAGGGTTTCGCGCAGCCCCGATTCCTTTAAGTCCTGGCCCACCACGTGCGCCTTGACCGCGATGGAACGCTGGATGAGCTCGGGCAGCAGGCCGTCGGGCTCCAGGCAAGCGGCAGGATCCGCAAGGTAATGCTCGATGATGCGCGGATCATGGATGAAGCCAGTTTTGATGATCTCCGCAGAACCGGCGACGATTTCGTCGGCAGGTAGGGTGCGCAGGTGGTCCAGATCGACAAAGACTGAGTCCGGCTCGTGGAAAGCCCCAACAAGGTTCTTGCCTGCGGCAGTGTTAATACCTGTCTTTCCGCCGACGGCCGCGTCCACCATCGCGAGCAGTGTGGTCGGTGCCTGGATTACTGGGATGCCGCGCATCCACGTCGCTGCGGCAAAGCCTGCCAAGTCGGTCACGGCACCGCCGCCGAGACCAATAACGGCGTCCCGGCGGCTGAAACCAGCCTCCCCGAAGGTATCCCAAAGCCGGGCAAGTACATCGAGCTGCTTAGCTGCCTCTGCATCGGGCACTTCGACCAGAGTTGCCTCTATTCCCTGTGCACGGGCTTGCTCGGCGAGGTCACCGGCAGCCTGCGCGAGCGGCGGCTGGTGAATGACCGCCACCTTAGCCGCTCCAATGTCCGCCACGCGCCCAATGACTTCTGTGCTCAGACCAGTGCCAATTGTGACTTCATAAGGTGAAGGTCCTTTAACCGGAATAGTGTGCATGAGTAGTGCTCCTTTGGCTGGGCTAGCGGTGATTGTGCGGCTTCATCATGAGGTTAAAGCAAATCAGCCGGCGATTTAGAGGGTTTCAAGGAAACTCAGAATATCGCCCACTACCTGTTGCGGGGAGCGCACACCAGTGCGCACCTTCAAATCAGCTACCTCCGAGTAAAGGGGGCGGCGCGCCTCCAAAAGCTGGGTATAGTGCGCCAATGGATCTGCAGATTCCAACACGGGGCGGTTCGCATCACCCAACGTGCGGCTTACGCCTTCTTCCGGCGTGACATCGAGGAATACGACGGTCAGGTTATCAAGCAAGGCACGTGTGGATTCGGTCAGCACTGCTCCGCCGCCGAGGCTCACGACCCCAGTGGTGGACAGTGCCTCGCGCACAGCTTCTGCTTCTACCTCACGGAATGCCGGCTCACCCAGTTCAGAAAACACCTCACCGCAGGCCTTGCCGTAGCGGGCCTCGATCAGATCATCAGAATCAACAACGTCACAGTTCAGCGCCCGTGACAAGCGGCGACCAATCGTGGTCTTTCCAGAGCCGGGAGGCCCAACTAAGACGACGTGTGGGGAGCTCATGCTTCACCCCAATCCAGGCGGCTTGCCACATAGTCCTGGTAGGAGGCGATATTCCGCTTAGTCTCAGCGAGGCTATCTCCACCAAACTTTTCCAACACGGCGCGCGCAAGGACCAACGCCACCATTGCTTCTGCGACAACACCAGCAGCCGGAACCGCACACACATCGGAGCGCTGATGGATGGCGGTCGCCGCTCCACCTGTGGCCATATCCACCGTCTTCAAGGCGCGCGGAACGGTGGAAATCGGCTTCATCGCCGCGCGCAAGCGCAGCGTCTGGCCGTTAGTCATTCCACCTTCTAGACCGCCCGCCCGGTTAGTTTCTCGATCCACGCCGCGATCGGTTCGGACCATCTCATCATGAGCCTCGCTTCCACGACGGCGGGCCTCAGCAAAACCATCACCGACTTCAACGCCCTTGATGGCCTGAATGCCCATCAAGGCAGCGGCGAGCTGTGCGTCGAGACGGTCCTCCCCTGACGTGTGCGAGCCCAAGCCAATTGGCAAGCCCTCCACGATGACCTCAACGATGCCGCCAAGGGTATCGCCTTGCTTCTTAGCGGTTTCAATTTCTGAGATCATAGATTCCTCTGCGGCCTTATCGCAGGCCCGAACTGGAGAAGCATCGATAGCTTCGATTTCTGCAAAGCTGGGCGACGGGCCTTCGTAGGGATCGGAGGCGCCAATCGAGATCACGTGGGAGAGCACTTCGACGCCCAATGTTTCACGGAGGAAATTGCGTGCGACGGTGGCTGCGGCCACGCGGGCGGCGGTCTCACGCGCGGAAGAGCGCTCCAAGATGGGGCGCGCCTCCGAGTGATCAAACTTCACCATGCCAGCAAAATCAGCGTGGCCGGGGCGCGGGCGGGTCAGCGGGGCGCCGCGACCGGAAGCCATAGCTTTAGCGGACTCCGGATCCTCCGGATCCAAGGCATCGGGCGACATGATGGTGGTCCACTTTGGCCACTCAGTGTTGCCGATCATGATGGCGATAGGACTGCCCAGGGTCAAGCCGTGGCGGATGCCGCTGAGCAGGGTGAGGTCATCAGCCTCAAACTTCATGCGCGCGCCACGTCCATAGCCAAGGCGGCGGCGAGAGAGCTGGAGAGCGATGTCGTCTTGGGAAACGGGAACCCCGGCGGGCATGTGCTCAATGAGTGCAATGAGCGCTTGACCGTGAGATTCACCTGCGGTAGTCCAACGAAGCATGCGGACTATTATCGCATGCCAGGGCTTCTTTCGTGGTCACTAGGCCAACTATCACACCGTGTTGGGGCTAAAGAACACGACGAGAGCCGCAGCAAACAGCATCCCGGGACCATGCGCAGGCGCCCTATCCCGCGTGATGATTCCCCACAACACGGTGCTGAGCGCCGCCCCCATCATCGCCAACGCAACCCCTGGTAGGCCCGCTGCGTGGGCGGTCACCATTCCCAGAGGCAGAGCTAGCTTGAGGTCGCCCCCGCCCACGCTTCCGGCACGGCTAAACCAGGCCACGAGCACGTAGAGCCCTATCCAGAGCAGGCCCGCCAAACTGAACCAGCACAACGATAAAGCCGCGGCTGGCAGCGTCAGATAATTAGGCAAGCGCTTAAAACGCAGGTCATAAACAATTAAGGCGCACCCCCACGCCAAGAAAAGCACGTCCCCCATAGCCCGCAGCCTACCGCGCGGAAAGACAAGGCGCACGCGGTGGTTTGGGGAACCGATCAGGATAGCTTGAGCGCCTTGTTTAATGCAGCCAGCATCTCTGCCCGTGGAGCGGTGTGCCCTGTAAACTGCTCGAATTGCGAATAGGCCTGGTTGGCCAACATGACGTGCCCGCCGACTGTCGGGTAGCCGTCGGCAGCGGCATAAACGGTCAACGGAGTTGGCCACGGATCATAGATAACGTCAAATACCGGAGCTTTGGCCAGCTGCGTTAGGTGCTCTTCCACGGCGGCGGAGGGAACGGTGGAGACCACGAGATCTACCGAACGCGCAAGCCCCGCGAGATCATCGCTGAACGTTGCCGCGTGGAGGGTGAGGCCAAGGTCATCAGCCAGCGGGCGCAGCTCGGCGAGGCGGTCGGAGCGATTGAGCACCGTAACGTCCTGCACACCGCGCTGGGCTAGGCCCCACAGGACAGGCCGTGCGGTTCCACCTGCTCCGATGAGCAGTGCCGTCGACGGTTGGGACGTTCCAAGCAGCTCGTCGAGCGCGCCCAGAACTCCCTCAGTATCCGTGTTATCCGCACGCCACCCGTCTTCGGTGCGCACCAGGGTATTCGCGGAGCCGATGAGCTCGGCGCGTTCGCTGACGATGTTCGCGCAGGCGAGTGCGTCGAACTTGAGCGGCATGGTGACCGAAAAGCCGCGGTACTCCTCCCCCGCATCGGCGAGGAAGGCAGCTAGGTCCGTCACCTCAATCTTGGTGTAGTCCCAATCCTCCAAATTCACAGCTTCATAGCCTGCGTTATGGAGGACCGGGGACAAGGAATGAGCGACAGGGCTGCCCAGAACTGCGGCGCGGGGCATCAGGTTACTGCTCCTCAGCCGGTGGCTCGCCGGCCGGCGGCTCGCCAGCGCCTTCGCGCTGGCTGTCAAGGATGCCGGAGCGAACAGCGTCATCGACGTTGGCGAGGTGCTCGTCGTAATTATCGGTAAACACCGTGGTGCCCTTGTCGTCGACGGTGACGAAGAAGAGCCAGTTGCCCTCCGCGGGGTTCTCCATGGCCCCGATAGCTTCCTCCGAAGGAGAGGCAATCGGTGAGTCAGGGAGACCGTCCTTCGCGTAGGTATTCCAAGGAGTCTCGCGGTGGCGATCCTCATCGGTGGTGGCCAGCTCAACATCCTCGAGGCCATAGTTGACCGTGGAGTCCAGCTCGAGGCGCATCGGCTCATCAAGGCGGTTGAGGATTACACGGGCGACCTTGTCGAACTCACCGGCCGGGGACTCGCGCTCCACCAGCGAAGCCGCAGTAAGAAGCTCGTAGGGCTTGAGGCCAATTGCCTGGGCGCGGTCAACGATATTGGTGTCGTTGTACTTCTTCGTCGAACGTGTGATGAGATCCGTCAGAATCTCCTTAGCGTCCATGTTCGGATCGAGGACGTACTGGCCCGGAGCGATAAGGCCCTCAATACGCTTGGGGTCCTCACCGCGGGCACGAATTTCCTCCAATGCCCACTCCGGCGCACCCAGCTCAGCAGGATCCACCGTGGCCGCGATCTTCTCCAGCTCCTCGGCGGATACGCATTCGCCCTCCTTGCAGGAGACCTGAGAAATCAGCGAGTAAATACCGTAGCGGACATCACCGCCGACCACGTTGACGTCGAGAAGCGTAGCTCCGCCCTGCACGTCGAGGAGGTCAACCATGTTGCCTTCATCAAGCAGCGCTTCGACGGCAGACTTCGCGCTCATCTCCTCCTGAAGGCGGTAGAATCCAGGCTTGATTTGGCTCGCGCGCGGATTCGAGTTGGCCGCAGAAGAGAAAGCTTCGGGCGTCTTCACCACGTTCTTCTCCGCCAATTCAGGTGCCAGCTCGCTCATCGACGAGCCCTCCGGAACCTGAACAAGCTGGGTTACTCCATTGCCCTGCCCCTCATAGTCCAAGGTGCTGCCCCCTCCCAACAGGCGGAAACCAATGTAGCCAAGTCCACCGATGATCAGGACCAAGCTCGCAATGAGCACGGCCATGCCGCGCTGACGGCGCTTGACATATTGGGGTTCCATCGAGCGTCCGATGCGTGAAGGTTTACGGCTCACGTACTTCGTCTCCTACGTTTGAAGGGCTGTGGCCGTTCAACGCGAAATGGCGCGCATCCAGCCAGGATTGCAAAATTTCCACCGCGGCTGCTTGGTCAATCACCGAGCGACCTCGCTTCTCTGATACGCCAGAGGCCCGCAATGCGGAGGAGGCGACCACGGTAGTAAGGCGTTCATCCACCATACGCACGGGCGGAGGTTCTTTCATCCTGTCATCTTTTGCCAAGCGGCGGCGGATACGAAACGCGATTTCCTTGGCATGTTTAACACTTGATGAACCATTGCCCTTGAGATCGCGCGGCAAACCAACGGCTACCTCAACCACGTCATACTCGTAAATCAGCTCAAGCAGGCGGTCGATATCACCCTGATCGCGGTCTTTAAACCCGGTCTCACGCCGGACGGTTTCGACCGGCATGGCCAAGCGCGCGTCCCGGTCAGAGACGGCCACGCCGATGCGGACAGTACCGACGTCGAGGCCCAAACGGCGCCCCGGGCCGGGATCGTCCGCGACTGGTTTGTCGGGTTCTACGGCCATCGTGCTCCTCCTGATTCTGCGAGTCAGCTACAACTGCAGCCAACTAGGGCGCGTTCGTTAGTGGGCTTCGAGCTCATCACGGACGGCGTCGAAGGCCTGCTGGAGACCTTCAGCGTTGGCGCCGGAACCTTGAGCCATATCGGGCTTTCCGCCGCCCTTGCCGTCAACATAGCCAGAAATAACCTTGACCAAGTCACCAGCCTTGACGCCGCGCTCGACGGCAGGCTTAGTGGCGCCAACGATGAACGGGAGCTTGCCGCCCTCGTTCTCCGATGCCAGGACAACCACACCGGCGACATCACCGAGACGGTTCTTGATATCCGAGGCCAACGTGCGCAGATCACCGCCGTTTACTCCGTTAGGAAGTTTGACCGATACGAGGGTGAAGCCATTAACGGTGGTCGCACCAGAAATCATCTCCGCGGTCTGCGACATGAGCTGGGCCTTGTGCAGCTCCGCAATCTGCTTCTCAGCGGCCTTGAGCTTCTCCGTCAGCTGCGCGATGCGCTCCGGAAGATCCTCAGTCTGCACCTTGAGCTCGCGGGACACGCCTTCCACGAGTGCGGTCTCCTTGGAGTAGAAGCGGAATGCATCCAGACCCGAATAAGCCTCGATACGGCGCGCGCCCGAACCCACGGAGGATTCGCCAAGGACAGACACCGGGCCAATCTCAGCGGTGTTCTTCACGTGCGTACCACCGCAGAGCTCGATGGAGAACGGGCCACCCATCTCCACGACGCGGACCTCGGAACCGTAGTTCTCACCAAAGAGGGCCATCGCGCCCATCTCCTTGGCCTTCTCCAAAGACGTCTCGATGGTATTGACCGGGAAGTGCTGGTCCACCGCCTGGTTCGTCACCAAAGCGATCTCATCGAGCTGCTCCTGGGTGAGCTGGTCGGTGTAGTTGAAGTCAAAGCGCAGGTAGCCGGGTCGGTTCAAGGAACCAGCCTGGACTGCAGTCGGGCCTAGCACCTGGCGCAGCGCTGCGTGGATAAGGTGCGTCGCCGAGTGCGCCTGCACGGCGCCGTGGCGCCATTGTTCATCAACGGCAGCCGTCACGCCGTTGCCCAACTCAAGCCCACCGGCGGTCACCGTAGCCTTGTGCACCCACAGCTTCTTGCCAATCTTCTGCACATCGTTGACCTCAAGGAGGGTCTCGCCCGCGAAGATTCGACCATGGTCGGCGGTCTGGCCACCGGCTTCAGCATAAAGCGGCGACTGGTCCAGGATTACCTCGACGGTATCTCCTGCCTCGACCTCGGTTACCTTCTGACCATCGCGCACAAGGCCGATGACCTTGGCCTCGGACTCCAGGGTTTCATAGCCCGTGAACAACGTCGGGTGGTTATCCACCCACTCGCGGTAGAGCGACAGGTCAGCATGACCATGCTTCTTAGCCTGATTATCGGCCTTGGCGCGGCGGCGCTGCTCGCCCATGGCGGCGTCGAAGCCTTCCATGTCTACGGTCAAACCGGCTTCCTGAGCCATCTCCAAGGTCAGGTCGATGGGGAAACCATAGGTATCGTGCAGCTCAAAAGCCTTCTCGCCGGAGAGGACCTTCGGGGTGGCCGCACGAGAGGTGCTCTTCAGTTCCTCCACGGCTTCGTCGAAAAGCTTGGTGCCTGACTCCAGCGTCTTCAGGAAGGCCTTCTCCTCCGCCACGGCAACGCGCAGGATACGCTCGCGGTTGTCGGCGATCTCCGGGTAGGACGGGGTCATGGTGTCCATGATGGTGTTCATGAAACGCTCCATGGTCTCACCCTTCGCGCCAAGCAGCTTGGCGGAGCGGATGATGCGGCGCAGCAAGCGACGCAGAATGTAGCCACGACCCTCGTTACCGGGGGTAACGCCGTCCAAAATGAGCATCATGCCGGTACGCGAGTGGTCCGCCACCACGCGGAAGCGAATGAGGTCTTCCTTCGGAGCATCCGGAACGTACGTCGCACCGGTAAGTTCCTCGGCTACGTCGATGACCGGGCGCAGCAGGTCCGTCTCGTAGACGTTGTCCACACCCTGCAGGATGCAGGCCACGCGCTCGATGCCCATGCCGGTATCAATGTTCTTCTTGGGCAGCTCGCCCACGATCTCGAAGTTGCCCTTGCCGATGCCTTCGCCACGCTCGTTCTGCATGAAGACCAAGTTCCAGATCTCCATGTAGCGGTTATCATCCGCAATCGGGCCGCCATCCTGGCCATATTCCGGCCCGCGGTCATAGTAGATCTCAGAGCACGGACCGCACGGCCCGGGAATACCCATGGACCAGTAGTTGTCTTCCATGCCTAGGCGCTGAATACGCTCGGTGGGCACGCCGATCTTGTTGTGCCAAATATCGGCCGCCTCATCATCGTCGAGGTAGACCGTGACCCACAAACGCTCCGGGTCGAGGCCCAAACCGCCTTCATCGACGGAGGTGGTCAGCAGGTTCCAGGCGTGGGTAATTGCGCCTTCCTTAAAGTACTGGCCAAAGGAAAAATTACCCGCCATCTGGAAGAAGGTATTGTGACGGGTGGTAATGCCCACTTCCTCGATGTCCAAGGTGCGCACGCACTTCTGGATAGAGGTCGCCGTGCCGTTAGCAAAAGGCGGGTTCTGCTGGCCCAGGAAGTAGGGCTTGAAGGGAACCATGCCGGCGTTAACGAAGAGCAGGTTCGGGTCATCCAGGATCAGCGACGCGCTGGGGACGGCCTCGTGGCCGGCCTTGACGAAGTGCTGGGTAAAGCGTTCCCGGATCTCATGAGTCTTCACGAGCAAAATTCCTTCACTGTTGAATGGTTTCTAGTCAGCGCTCAACTTTACCCGTCCGGTGCTGTGCTTAGCGACGCCGCCCCCGGATGATGTCCCGCAGCCTTCCCAGGTACTCGCGCACACGCTTCTCCGCGCCATGGTCGGTGGGGTGATAGTACTCGGCATCCGCCAGCGTCTCCGGCAAATACTGCTGGGACAGTACACCGCGCGGATCATCATGCGGGTACTGATAGCCCACTGCATTGCCCAAGCGTTTCGCTCCCTCATAATGGCCGTCGCGCAGGTGCGCGGGCACATGCCCGCTCTTGCCGGCGCGAACGTCGGCCTGGGCCGCGTTGATGGCGTTGATAACGGAATTGGATTTCGGTGCCGTAGCGAGATGGATTGTCGCCTGAGCCAGCGGAATACGCGCCTCGGGTAATCCGATAAGGGCCGCGGCCTCCGCTGCGGCCACGGCAGTGGGCAGCGCGGTGGGATCAGCCATTCCGATGTCTTCGGAGGCATGCACGATAAGCCGGCGGGCGATGAAACGCGGGTCTTCGCCTGCCTCAATCATGCGGGCCAGGTAATGCAGCGCGGCATCCACGTCGGAACCGCGGATGGACTTAATAAACGCGGAGACCACGTCATAATGCTGGTCGCCGTCGCGGTCATAGCGCACCACCGCGCGATTGACGTTTTCTTTGAGAACCTCAACGGTGAGTTCACCGCCATCGGGCACTGCCTCGGCCGCCGCCTCAAGATAGGTCAGTGTGCGCCGAGCATCGCCCCCGGCGAGCAGCACCAGCTGGTCTAGAGCATCGTCCGTTGCGGTGATCCTTCCCGCCAATCCCCGCTCGCTGGTCAATGCGCGCTCGGCGAGGGTGCGCAGGGAGGCGTCGTCCAGCGGCTCCAAGTGCAGCAACAAGGAACGCGAAAGCAGCGGGGCCACGACGGAAAAGGAAGGATTTTCGGTGGTGGCGGCCACGAGCAGCACGGTGCGGTTTTCGACGGCCGCGAGCAGCGCGTCCTGCTGAGTCTTGGAGAAGCGGTGCACCTCATCGATGAACAGCACGGTGCGGCGCCCTTGAATCAGCTCACGGCGGGCGTGGGAGATCACCTCTCGAACCTGCTTCACACCGGAGTCCAAGGCGGAAAGCCCAATGAAGTTATCTCCCAAGGAAGATGCGATGAGTGAGGCCAGCGTCGTCTTTCCGGTTCCCGGCGGCCCGTACAGGATGACGGAGGCCTCGCCTGAGCCTTCCACCAGCCTACGCAGCGGGGTTCCCGGCTCCAGGAGGTGCTTCTGCCCCACTACTTCATCGAGGTTTTGCGGCCGCATGCGCGCGGCCAGCGGCGAACCGGGGTGGGTTGCAAACATATCGGGGCCACCCGGCAGGCTTGGCGCTGACTGGTCATCGCCGAAGAGTGACTCCTGCCCCATCAGGGCTCCCGGAGTCGAGAGGCCACGGCTCGCCCAAACTCGGCGACCGCAGAGCACCCGTCATTGCTACATTGCGCGGCAAACCGCGACAGCGCTTCGAAGGTCTCATAAAGATCGCGCCGAATCAGTATTTCATCCTCGCTGAACGGACCATGGTCGGATCGACGAAGCAGAGAACGGTGCGGGTCACGGTAGATCTCAGCGTTGCCTTCCGCCAACGCGACGACCCCTTCGATCCCGCCGGCATACATCGTGGTCACGCTCGACAGAGCCCAACCGATGAGGCAGGAGACGAGCAACTCGTGCAGCGTCTTCTCATCGGCGAGCTGCGGCCAGACATCGACAATGCGGCGCTGCCAGGCATGGATGAAAAGCCCCGCCTCGGCATCAGTGATCGGCCGAGAAAAAAGAAACTGCGGGAAGCCGGCCACCACGCAGGCCACGTCAAAGCCGACGTTGCGGAAACCGGCCCACTCATAGTCCAAGAAGGTCAGCGTTGAGCCGACGATGATGTTGTCTGGGGACAGGTCGAAGGGAGTAAAAGCGCGGTTGCGGCCAGAACTCAGACTCTGCATGGCGGCACGGGCCAATGTGCGGACGTGTTCCGGCGGTTCCAGTCCTGCCTCGCTGAGGATATCCGCACCAATCAGAATGGAGCTCTGCAAGGAATCATCGCGCAATGCCTGGTGCTCAGCGTATTCGGGATGCCGACGTAACTGGCGCTTGAGCAGGGCGTCATAGTCTTCTTCGCGCCCGGCGGTCCCAGCATGCATTTTGCCCAACGCGCTGCCCAGAGCCCTGAGCAGCTCGCCGCGGTCTTCATCACCGCTGCGCGCAAGGGTGTCCGCCAGGGTGTCGCCTTCGCCGGCGTCGGACAGCACAAGAATGCGCTTGTCCACGTCGTGCGCGAGCAACACAGGTCCTGGGCGGACCTCCTCAGACAGCGCCGTGGTGAACTGATAGGCCACCACTTCACGGAGAAGTGCGGCGTCATCAATAGTGTGCCCGGTGACCGGGTTGTACTTGATGACGACCGAACGATGCGGGAAGAAGGCGCTGGGAGTCGTCCGAGCACGAAGTACCACGGCATTGCCCGAGCCGGTGAGTTGCTCAACGTCACTCAGCTCAGGCTCCCCGCCATAGCGGCGCGAAATCATCTGTGAGGCTTCTGCTACCACGACATCAGCCACAGAATTATTCATGGACTCGTGTCCCGTCGGATTCACTTGCTTGCCTGCTTCCACTTGTTGTCGGCCCAATGAGGTACACCCATGGTGTGGGGCCTTTAGGACTCCTTCCCAGCCTTTTCACCCTGGGCAGCCTTCGCAGCCTTCTCCGGCTTGAAGTCCACACCGGTCTCCTTGCGCTGCGCGGCGGGGATGGTGCCGGGGGCGTCGGTCAGCGGGTCGACGCCGCCACCGGACTTCGGGAAGGCGATGACATCGCGGATGGACTCGAATCCACCCAGCAGGGAGACGATGCGATCCCAGCCGAAAGCGATGCCGCCGTGTGGCGGAGCACCGAACTGGAAGGCGTCGAGCAGGAAGCCGAACTTCTCCTGGGCTTCTTCTTCGCCGATGCCCATGACGTCGAAGACGCGCTTCTGCACATCCTGGTCGTGGATACGGATGGAACCGCCGCCAATCTCATTGCCATTGCAGACAATGTCGTAGGCATAAGCCAAGGCCTCTCCCGGGTTCTGGTCAAAGTTATCCAGGTACTCCGGCTTCGGCGAAGTGAAGGCGTGGTGGACTGCAGTCCACTTGGAGTGGCCCAAAGCCACGTCACCCGAGGCGGTGGCATCGGCGGAGGGCTCGAAGAGCGGTGCGTCGACGACCCAGGTGAAGGCCCAGTCGCCGTCCTTGATGAGATCGAGCTTCTTCGCAATCTCACCGCGAGCTGCGCCCAGCAGCGCACGGGAAGCCTTGGTCTCGCCGGCAGCGAAGAAGATGGCATCGCCCGGCTTGGCGCCGACGTGGGCGGCAATACCCTCGCGCTCGGCATCCGTGATGTTCTTGGCTACCGGGCCACCCAATGTGCCATCCTCAGCAACGGTGATGTAGGCCAAGCCCTTCGCACCGCGCTGCTTTGCCCACTCCTGCCATGCATCGAACTGGCGGCGCGGCTGGGAGGCTCCGCCTTCCATGACGACGGCACCGACGTATTCGTTCTGGAAGACGCGGAAGGTGGTGTCCTTGAAGAAGTCCGTGCACTCCACGATCTTGATGTCGAAGCGCAGGTCCGGCTTGTCGGAACCGTAGTACTTCATGGCATCGGCATAGGTCATGCGCGGGATGGGGGTCTTGATTTCGTAGCCGATGAGCTTCCACAGCGCGGAGACGATCTCTTCTGCCAGAGCAATGACATCATCCTGGTCCACGAAGGACATTTCGACGTCGAGCTGCGTAAACTCCGGCTGGCGGTCAGCACGGAAGTCCTCATCGCGGTAGCAGCGAGCGATCTGGTAGTAGCGCTCCATTCCGGCGACCATGAGCAGCTGCTTGAACAGCTGCGGGGACTGCGGGAGTGCGTACCAGCTGCCCGGCTTCAGGCGCGCCGGCACGAGGAAGTCACGGGCGCCCTCCGGGGTGGAGCGAGTCAGGGTCGGGGTTTCGATCTCAGTGAAATCGTGGCTGTCCAGGACCTGGCGGGCAGCGCGGTTCGCGGCCGAGCGCAGGCGCAGCGCCTCGTGCTGGCGCTCGCGGCGCAGATCCAGGTAGCGGTACTTCAGGCGGGTCTCCTCACCGACCTCACCGGAGGAGGATGGATCATCAATCTGGAACGGCAGCGCTGCGGACTTGTTGAGTACCTCCAGGTCCGTGACGTTGACCTCGATCTCGCCGGAGGCCAGGTTCGGGTTGGCCGAGCCCTCCGGGCGGGGCTCCACGACGCCAGTGACCTTGACGCAGTACTCGGAACGCAGATCGTGGGCGCGCTCAGCTACCTCGGTCTCGCGGAAAACAACCTGGGCAACGCCGGAGCGGTCACGCAGGTCAATGAAGATAACACCACCGTGGTCGCGACGGCGTGCGACCCACCCCGTCAGGGTGACGGTCTCCCCCGCCAACTCCTTGCGCAGTTCGCCTGCCAAATGTGTACGCAGCACTCTCGTTCAATCCCTTCTCATCGTTGACGCTCACACCCACTCACGCCACGCGTAGACAGCACGCGCCGAGGGATGCAAGTACTTGAACGGCCCAAGTCTACCGCCCGCACCGGACTTGCTCAGCGCTAGGGTGAGCACCGCGCGCATGGCGGTGCACCCACTATCGAGCAGACACCACCACCAGCATGTGGCAAAATCTGGAGCATGACTTTTAAATCTGGCGCCAATTTTGATGGTAAGCGAGCAAGCTCCGGCGGTGGAGGCCGCGGCGGCATGATCGCTACCGGCGGCGGCATTGGTTCGCTCCTCCTCATCGGCCTCTATCTCCTTCTCGGCGGCGATCCCGGCGCCATCACCGGAAGCGATCCCCAGGCCGACCAGACCCAGGTCGGCCCCGAAGAAAGCGGGGAGGACGCGTTTGCGCACTGCCAAACCGCTGAAGACGGCAACAAGTATGACGATTGCCGCGTCATGTTTGCGGCCCAGTCCGTGGACAAGGTGTGGGCGCAGCAGCTACCAGACCAGGCTGGCATCGACTACGTCGAACCTGGCCGCGTCATTTTTAACAACACCACTATGTCGGGCTGTGGCCAGGCCTCCGGCGCCACGGGCCCGTTCTACTGCCCGGCGGATGAGTCGGCCTACTTCGACACCGCCTTCTTTGATCAGCTCCGCAACTTTGGCGGCGATAACGCCCCATTGGCACAAATGTATATCGTGGCCCACGAATTCGGCCACCACATCCAAAAGCTGGAAGGAACACTCAGCCTCTCGAACTACAACGAGCCCGGCGAGGATTCCAACGCGGTGAAGATTGAGCTGCAAGCCGATTGCTATGCCGGCCTGTGGGCGCACTACGCCGACAAGGGTGACGATGCCCTGCTCGAAACCATTACCGAGCAGCAGGTGACTGATGCCGTCAACACTGCACGCGCCGTGGGCGATGACAACATCCAGCGCCGCTCAGGGGGCGAAGTACGCCCCGATACGTGGACGCACGGCTCTTCCGAAGACCGTGCGCAGTCGTTCCTCGCCGGTTATAATTCCGGCAAAATGGAGCAGTGTGACACCTTAGGCCGTGGGGTTTACAAGTCTTAGGGTCTTAAAAAGCGCCCACCCCAAGGTCGCACCACCCCCAAATGTGCCCCATTAGCCCAGATTAGATTCACATACACCAAGTGTTTACCTGTCGTACACCTTAATGCTTTAAGGTAGTCAAGTTCCCGCCGGTTCGTGGTGGGTTCCGCTCTGTCTTTAAAAGCATAAAAGAACTGCGCGTGATGTCATTATCACCTGCACCGCGGTAGGTATGGCGCTGCCCGCGCCAACGCCGAATGCACCCCGCCCGCGGCCTGCTCACGCTGTCTCATCACGCAGCGTTCTCTTCATGAAAGGAACGACGTTTTGAGCACCGCCACGCCGACGATGCCTGATCTTGAGTCGATGAATGGTAAGAACAAGGACTGGATTTGGCACCTGTTCTTCGGCGCCATCACGGCTGTCACCCTGATCTTTTTCATCATTTGGGGCAACGGAGAAGTTGCTGAGGGAACCAACAAGGTAGTCCTTGTTACAGCAATTATCTTCGCTGTCTTTATGGCCTTCAACATTGGCGGCAATGACGTCGCCAACTCCTTCGGTACCTCCGTGGGCGCGGGAACCCTCTCCATGAAGCAGGCCCTCGCTGTCGCGGCGGTCTTTGAGGTATCCGGAGCCATCCTCGCCGGCGGCGAGGTGACTGATACGGTCCGCTCCGGAATCGTTGACCTCGATGCCATCGATGGCCTCGACCCGATGGAATTTGTCTACATCATGATGGCGTCACTCCTCGGCGCTGCCATCTGGCTTTTGGTAGCCACCCGCATGGGTTGGCCGGTTTCTACCACCCACTCCATCGTCGGCGGCATCGTCGGCGCCGCTCTAACCGTCGGCTTCATCACCGGCAAGGGCGGCATGGACATGGTGCAATGGGGCGGAATCGGCACCATCGCTTTCTCCTGGGTGCTTTCTCCGGTTCTCGGCGGTATTGCCGCATACCTCCTTTTCAAGTGGATCAAGTCTTCCATCTTGGTGTACAACGACGCCGCGGACGAACGCCTGCGTGACATCAAACTTCGCCGCGCCGAGCTGCGCAAGGAACACAAAACCCGCTTCGAGCGCATGAACGAGCTGCAGCAGATCTCCTATACAAATGCGATGGCTCGCGACGCCGCCCTTACCGCTGAAGAGGACTACGACCCAGAGGCTCTCGAGTCCGACTACTACCGCGATCTGCACAACCTCAACAAGGATCTCGAGGATGTCAATGCACACCGCGCGCTCGAGAACTGGGTTCCACTGCTCGCAGCTCTGGGTGCCGTGATTATCTCCGCGATGTTGCTCTTCAAGGGCCTGAAGCACACCGGCATCGATGTCACCGCCCTAGAAACTTTCCTAGTGATGGGCATGGTTGGAGCCATCGTCTGGATGGCCGTCTTCATCTTTGCCCGCTCCCTGAAGAAGAAGTCCCTGAAGCGCTCTACCTTCCTCCTCTTCTCGTGGATGCAGGTCTTCACCGCCTCCGCCTTTGCGTTCTCGCACGGTTCCAATGACATCGCCAACGCCATCGGCCCCTTCGCCGCAGTCTTCGATGTCTTGCAGACCAACCAGATCTCCGATGAAGTTTCCGTGCCGCTGCCGGTCATGGTAGCCATGGGCATCGCCTTGGTTTCCGGCCTTTGGTTCATCGGCCGCTTCGTCATCCAGACCGTGGGTTCTGGCCTCACTCAGATGCACCCCTCCTCCGGTTTCGCTGCCGAGCTGGCCGCTGCTGCCGTCGTCATGGCTGCTTCCCTCTTGGGCCTGCCGGTGTCCTCTACCCACATCCTCATCGGTGCCGTCCTTGGTGTCGGCATTGTGAACCACGCCGCCAACTGGAAGCTGATGAAGCCCATCGCTTTGGCATGGGTCATCACTCTTCCGGCGGCCGCCGCCATCGCTGCGGCGACGGTGTCTATCCTGCGCGTCGTCTTCTAAAGATCAACGCATCGCGCATACCGCATTCTCGCCGTGAGTTTCCCCAACCACCGGGGTTGCTCACGGCGAGATTTTTCTTATCGCTTGAGCCTTAAGCACAAATCCAAGAACCCGTACACTTAGGCGGCATGAGCGACAACTCCCTGGCCAGATTCTTTTCCGCTTTTAATGACATTGAGCAGTTCCTCCGCCAAGCTATCGGGGCAAAGAACTCTGATTCTTTCTGGTGGATTGTTGATCGCGCCCACGACAAACACCTTTTAAGCAAGCGCCAAGCAGAACAGCTGAAGGACTTTAGCAACCTTCGCAACGCCATCGCCCATGGCCGCTACTTCAGCGGTGAGCCCATCGCTACCCCACATCCTCACGTCATCAAGCAGCTCGAAAACCTGCAACGCCTGCTCACGGAGCCACCCACAGCGCAGGCTCTGCTCGCTAGCCGTGACGTGACCACTCTTGCCCCTGACACCCCGATCATGGAGGCCTTGAAGCTTATTGACACGACCGGCTATTCCCAGATCCCAATCTATGAGTCCGGGACTTACCAGGCGCTTCTCACCACCAACGTCATTGCCCGATGGGTTGCGGCAGATCTCGGTGACGACGGTGTGATTAACGCGGCGTCGATTAACACGGTCCTGGAATTCGCAGAACGGAAGGACCGCGCAGAGTTCCTGCCCCGCACCGCCAGCGCGCAAGAGGTCATCGACGCCCTCACCGACCCTGCGGCAGACGGCACCCACCCCGGCGCGGTCCTTCTCACCGAGCACGGCAAGCCTTCCCAACTTCCTGTATCCATTGCAACACCTGCCGACCTCGCAACATTGGTTGCTGCAGTCGAATGGGAATAACTCCCCTCCCTAACCTTGTTGACATGACATAGAAAGGAGGATGTCATGCAATTTGGAGTCTTTAGCATCGGCGATGTCACCCAGGACCCGACCACCGGCCGCACCCCCACTGAGGCCGAGCGCATCCGCGCTATCACGGAGATTGCCCTCAAAGCAGAAGAGGTGGACCTCGACGTCTTCGCCACCGGCGAGCACCACAACCCGCCCTTTGTGCCATCAGCACCCACCACCCACCTGGCATACATTGCGGCACAGACGAAGAACCTTCAACTCTCCACTGCCACCACGCTGATCACTACCAACGACCCTGTTCGCCTCGCGGAGGACTACGCATTCCTCCAGCACCTGGCAGATGGGCGCGTCGACCTCATGCTAGGCCGCGGCAACACCGGCCCGGTTTACCCGTGGTTTGGCAAGGACATCCGTGAGGGCATTCCCCTCGCAGTGGAGAACTACCACCTACTGCGCCGCCTCTGGCGCGAACCCGTCGTGTCCTGGCAAGGAAAGTTCCGCACCCCGCTGCAGGGTTTTACTTCCACGCCCGCGCCTCTCGATGGCATCCCACCCTTTGTCTGGCACGGCTCCATTCGCTCCCCACAGATTGCGGAACAGGCGGCTTTTTACGGCGATGGCTTCTTCCACAACAACATCTTCTGGAACAAGGAGCACACCGCGAAGATGGTGAACCTCTACCGCAATCGCTACGAGTCCTATGGCCACGGCCGCGCCGACCAGGCCATCGTGGGCCTCGGCGGGCATGTCTTCATCGCGCCCACGGAGCAGCAGGCAAAGGACTTCTTCCGCCCCTACTTCGACAATGCCCCGGTGTACGGTCATGGCCCCTCCTTGGAGGAGTTCACGGCACAGACCCCGCTCACCGTAGGCACCGTAGAGCAGGTGGTGGAGCGCACACTACAGTTCGCAGATTGGGTGGGTGATTACCAGCGCCAGCTCTTCCTCATCGACCACGCGGGCCTGCCTCAGGAGGTGGTGCTCGAGCAGATCGAAATCCTTGGTACCCAGGTGGTGCCCGAGCTGCGCCGCCGCTTTGAGGAACGCCGCCCAGATCATGTACCTTCTGACCCGCCCACCCATGCCACGCTCGGTGCTTATGCCCCGCACGCGCTAGTCAACCCTGGAGAGGAGAAGTAGTTGCGCTCTCTCGTACTCGTTACGGCTGGACTCTCATCACCCTCCTCGACGCGTGCGCTTGGCGACGCCCTCTCCGCCGCCACCACCGCCCGCGTTAGTGCCCGAGGTGAAGGCGTCGACGTGACCGTCGTTGAGCTGCGCGAGCTTGCCGGCGAATTGGCAGAAGCCATGACCAACTGGGTTTCACCCACACCCCGCCTCCATGCCGCGCAGACTGCCGTGACCAAGGCGGACGGTCTCATCGCCGTCAGCCCGGTATTCCAGGGCAGTTATTCGGGTTTGTTCAAGATGTTCTTCGACACTTTAGAGCCGCATTCTCTAGAGGGACTGCCCACGCTCATCGCTGCCACCGGGGGCTCGAGCCGGCACGCGCTTGTGCTCGACTATGCTCTGCGCCCGCTGCTTAACTACCTGCATGCCACAGTGGTCCCCACCGGGATCTTCCAGGCCACGGAAGACTTTGGCACTGCAGAAGGCGCGCGCAATGACAAACGCATAGAACGCGCCGCCGAGGAGCTAGCGGACCTCATGGTGCGCCCGCTCGACCGGGTCTCTGGACTTGCCGGGAGGCTCGGCGAAGCGGAGGAAGCGCCCCAGGGGGAGCTATCACAGGACGTCGATCCAGACCCTTCAGGATTCCGCGCGCTGCTTTCCCGCCACGACGGGCAGCCGAGCTAAGCGGTTGCGGAGGGCTCTCGGTACTATCGTAAGGCGACACTTATCTAACGCTCCCAAGGAGGTTTCACCCCCACATGACAATTAGCGTGACCGATATCTTCTCCATCGGAATCGGCCCCTCCTCCTCCCATACAGTCGGCCCCATGCGCGCGGCTAAGGCCTTCCTCGAGGCGCTTGATCAACACCCGGCCAAGGTCCACACCGTACTGCGCGGTTCCCTATCCGCTACCGGCCGCGGCCACGCCACGGATCGCGCCGTGATTCTGGGCCTCGCCGGATGGGATCCGCTGTCCGTGCCACTCGACGCAGAGCCACGCGCCGATGCCTTTATCCCCACCGAGGGCACCATTTCTGGCCCCGCAGGCGAAGTGCAATACAGCATCGAATTCAACAACGAACCGGTGCCGGAACACCCGAACTGCCTCATCTTTACGGCCTGGGGCAAGGACGGGAACGTCCTTGCCGATAGATCGGAGTATTTCTCCGTCGGCGGCGGCTTTATCCTGTCCCGCGAGGAATACGATGCCCAGCTCCAAACTGACACCGGTGTGCCAGCCGGTGTCGCCGCGGCCACCGCTGAAGACACCGTTCCTTATGAGTTCCAGTCCGGCGAACACCTGCTTCACCTGTGCGCGGCCAATGACAAAGCTATCTGGGAAATCGTCGCCGCCAACGAGGCCGTGTTGCACCGCGAAGAAGGCGGTCTCGACTACGTCTACCAGCACCTTGACTTGGTCTGGGATATCATGCGCGAGTGCGTGACCGAGGGCATTTCCTCCAAGGGAATCCTTCCCGGTGGCCTGCGCGTGAACCGCCGCGCGCCACGCATGTACCAACAGCTTCTGGCCAAGCAAAACGACGAGTCCTGTGGCTTGTCCGCGATGGAATGGGTCAACCTCTACGCGCTTGCCGTCAACGAACAGAATGCCGCCGGCGGCCGCGTCATCACCGCCCCCACTAACGGCGCGTGTGGCATCATCCCCGCGGTGCTGCACTACGCGCGTGACTTCCAGGCTGATTTCACCCGCTCCGATGCCCGCCGCTACCTGCTGACCGCAGGTGCCATTGGTATCATCATCAAGTCCAATGCCTCGATTTCCGGCGCCGAGGTGGGCTGCCAGGGCGAGGTTGGCTCAGCGTCCTCCATGGCAGCTGCTGGCATGGCAGAACTACTCGGAGCAACACCGGAACAGGTTGAAAATGCCGCCGAGATTGCCCTTGAGCACAACCTCGGCCTGACCTGTGACCCCGTCGGCGGCCTCGTGCAGATTCCCTGTATCGAGCGCAACGCCATCGGCGCCGTCAAGTCCATCAACGCCGCGCGCCTTGCGCTCATGGGTGAGGGAACGCACCACGTTACCCTCGATAACGCGGTGCGCACCATGGCCGAAACCGGACGGGACATGCTCTCCAAGTACAAGGAGACCTCGCTCGGTGGCCTGGCGAAGACGATGGGCTTCACCGTCTCCCAGGTGGAGTGCTAAACCACTGCGCTGAGCTGCTTGACGACGTCCCCCACCGGGACGTCGTGCTGCTCGTGCGCGCGCAGATCCTTCAGCGCCACGGTGCCAGACTCTAGCTCTTGGTCACCGAGGACGAGTGCGAAGCGGGCGTTGGCGCGATCAGCGCCCTTCATCGCTCCCTTGAGGCCGCGGTCACCGAAGGACATATCCGCGGAAATACCGGCTTTGCGGAGATCATTAATGATGCTGACCATCTTCTTCTTTGCCGCCGCGCCCAAAGCAACGCCATAAACGGCCACGCGTTCTTCGACGCCCTCGAGCTCCACGCCCTCGGCCTCCAGGGCCAAAACCGTGCGGTCCACGCCGAGGCCGTAGCCGATACCGGACAATTCCTGTCCGCCGAGCTGAGCCATGAGGCCGTCGTAGCGGCCGCCGCCGCCAATGCCGGACTGCGCGCCGAGTCCATCGTGGACGAATTCGAAACAGGTCTTCGTGTAGTAATCAAGACCGCGGACCATGCGCGGGTTGATGGTGTAGGGCACGCCCATGTCATCGAGCAAGCCAGTGACCGTCTCAAAGTGCTCGCGGCACTCGGCATTGAGGTGGTCGAGCATGAGGGGGGCGTCGACAAGCTGCTCCTGGACCTCCGGGCGCTTGTCATCGAGCACGCGCAGCGGGTTCAGCTCCGCGCGGGCCCTGGTTTCCTCGTCGAGGTCCAGCTTGAACAGGAATTCCTGCAGCTTTTCACGGTAGGCTGGGCGGCAGTCGTGGTCCCCCAGGCTGGTCAGCTCCAGACGGAACTGGCTAAGCCCCAGGCTGCGGTAGGAGCGGTCCGCTAGCGCGATGATTTCCGCGTCCAGCGCCGGATCATCGACACCAATGGCCTCGACGCCGACCTGCTGCAGCTGGCGGTAGCGGCCAGCCTGCGGGCGTTCGTAGCGGAAGAAGGGACCAAAGTAATTGAGCTTGACCGGCAACTGACCGCGGTCGAGGTTGTGCTCAATAACTGCGCGCATAACACCCGCGGTACCTTCGGGGCGCAGAGTCACGGAGCGGTCGCCGCGATCGGCGAAGGTGTACATCTCCTTCGACACGACGTCCGTGGACTCCCCCACGCCACGGGCGAACAGCGACGTGTCCTCAAAGACGGGGAGTTCGATGTGTTGGAAGCCGGACAGATGTGCCTGATGCACGAAGGTCTCACGAACCTTGGCAAAGATGGCCGATTGCGGCGGAACGTAGTCCGGCACACCCTTGGGCGCGGACAGGGCTTTGAACTGCTTCTTATCACTCACGCCCTTTAGAGTACATCCCCCGCCGCACGGAGAAACGGATTAGTCGCGCGTTCGCGGCGCATCGTCGATGTTGGGCCGTGGCCCGGCAAGATAGCAAGGGAATCATCAAGGCCCCACACCGGACCGCGCAATGAGCGCTGCATCGCCGCGGGATCGGAATGCGGAAGGTCTGTACGGCCGATCGAGCCCTTGAATAATACGTCACCGGTCAGCGCAAAATCCTCGGCCACGAGCATGACGCACCCCGGTGAATGCCCCGGCGCATGGAGTAATTCAAACTCCAGGCCGACGAGGCTCAGCGTCTCACCACCCAGCAGATCACGCCGGTCCGCCACCTGCTTCATGGAAGCGGCGGCGAAAAGCATCTGCGATTCGGGAGATACTCCGGAGCCATCCACCAACATGAACGCGTCAGCCGGGTGGATGTAGACCGGCAGGTCAAACTCAGCGGCATCACGCGTGTGGTCAATGTGACCGTGGGTGAGCACGACGGCCTCAAATTCCAGGGATTTCTCACGCGCGAGCTGCTCAAGGCGCTCGCGCGTGTGCATCCCTGGGTCCACGATGAACGCCCGCGAGCCGTTAGCCACAACATAGGTGTTGGTTTTATAAGGCCCTGCGGCGAAACCGTAGATATCGGGTGTGTTCATTACTTGAGGGCGGCCAGTGCTGCGTCGTAGTCCGGTTCAGTCGTAACCTCGGGAACCAGCTCGGTGTAGGTCACCTTGTGGTTCTCGTCGGTGACGATGACCGCGCGGGCAAACAGGCCCTTGAGCGGGGAGCCTTCCAGGACAAGGCCCAGCTTGTCGGCGAAATCGGAGCGGAAATCAGAAGCGCTGACGACGTTGTCGATACCTTCAGCAGCGCAGAAACGCTCCTGTGCGAACGGCAGGTCACGGGAGACGGACAGGACAACGGTGTTCTCCAGACCAGCCGCCTCTTGATTGAACTTGCGCAGCTGCGCTGCACACACGCCGGTATCCACGGACGGGAAGCAGGACACTACCAGGCGCTTACCAGCGAAGTCCGCATTGGTTAGCTCAGACAAGTCGGTGCCGACGAGGGTGAAGTCCGGCAAGGCGTCACCGACCTTCGGCAGCTCAGCATTGGTTTCGACGGGTTCATTCTGAAAATTCGTAGTAGCCATGGCACCCAAGCGTACTGACGTGCGGGGCGGCGCGCCACGGTGAACTAGCGTGCGGTTAGGATAGGTGGGTCAAAGTTTTTAAACCACCACTGTGGAGGAAACATAGGTGTCTACTAACAGCCAGCGCTTGGATGATGCGCTCAACCAGCTCGATCGCGAGCTGAAATCCCGCGACCGTAAACAGAAGAGCCGTCCGCTCGGCGTCGTTTTGATGGCCGCCGTCGTTATTGTTGCCCTCGTCGGCGGTATCTGGTTCTTGGCCACGCGCTCGCCGGAGGAAGAAGAGATTCAGGCCAAGGAAACCTCCGCCGCCGATACGCCCACTGAAGCCCCTACCGCCGAAGCATTGAGCGGCAAGCGTGCTAAGCCGCTCGGTGAGACCGTCACCTGCGAGTACAACGAGACTGGCGACGCTTCCCGCGATGTCCCTACTCCGCAAGGAAAGAACATTCCTGCCAAGGGTGAGGTGACCGTCAATTTCGCCACCAAGCAAGGCGATATTGAGATGACTCTCGATCGCTCGCTTGCTCCGTGTACCGTCAACGCAATCACGGACATGATTTCCGCGAAGTACTACGACGACACCGTGTGCCACCGCATGACGGAGGGCACCCTCTCCGTCCTGCAGTGCGGTGATCCGACCGGCAAGGGTTCTGGTGGACCGGGCTTCCAGTTTGCCAATGAGTACCCGACCGATGAGGCTGACGACGCCGCTAAGGCACAGCCTGCTCTGTACCCGAAGGGTTCCATCGCCATGGCTAATGCCGGCGAAGACACCAATGGTTCCCAGTTCTTCATTAACTATAAGGACTCGCAGCTTCCGCCCTCCTACACCTATTTTGGCGACCTGACGGAGAAGGGACAGAAGACCATCGACGCCATTGCCGCCAAGGGCGTCAAGGATGGACAGTCCGACGGCGCTCCTGCTGAAGAAGTTCGCATCACCAAGGCAACCGTCGAGAGCTAAGTTTTACCCCCTTTACGGTGACCGGCCCCGCTCGCATTCAGCGAGCGGGGCCTTTCCCATTCCAACCGCCCCTCCCCACCTGGATTAAGAATTTCTTAGCCTTGAGCTGTTCATTTGGCAAACTATTACCCACGTCCACAACCTGCACCGGACCAAACCCCAGCTCACATACGACGGACAGCAGCCACACAGATTCATCAGCTGATCGCTAGATCCCTTGCAAAACCCGCAATAGCTCAGTAGCATCTGTGAGGTCTTTGAAATTCCCGAGATGTATAAGGAACGAGAATGAAGCTCTTCTCCCGTAAGGCCCTTGTTGCTGCTGCTACCGCCGCTACCGTTTCCCTGTCCGGCGTGACCGTTGCTAACGCTGAGACCACCACCCCGGAGGCCACCACCCCGGCAGCTCCGTCCACCACCACCCCGGCAGCTCCGTCCACCACCAAGCCGGCCGACGAGACCACCACGACCCCGAGCAAGACCGACGAGGACTCTTCTTCTTCCTCCTCCGATGACTCCAAGGGTTCCTCCATCTCCGACATGGACCCGAAGGAAATCCGCGACTGGATCGCCGTCTTCACCGCCATCATCGGCGCTCTGGGCACCGCATTCGCTTTCTACAACAAGAACCTCGCACCTAACGCTAAGTAAGTCGGACGTTCTCCGTTCACCTTCAATTCAGTTTAGGACACACCACCATGAAGTTCTTCTCCCGTAAGTCCATCGTTGCCGCTACTACAGCCGCAACCATCGCTTTCTCCGGCACCGCAGTTGCTTCTGCAGCTCCGGTTGAGGATGACAGCTCATCCAAGGCTTTCTTCGCTCTCTCTTCTGACGATGAGGGCAACGTCAGCCCGAAGGAGATCCGCGAGTGGATCAAGGTCTTTACCTCCATCATCGATGCGATGGATGACGCAATGCGTCTCGGCGACCAGCTCGCTGGCAAGTAAGCCGCGAACTCGCCACTCTCCTCTTGTGCACTGTGCACAAGAGGAGATTTTTCGTTTTCCGGTACACCAAGCTCGTTCGAAGGCTCTTCAAAGGGGCTAAGCCTCTCCAAGGGGCTAAGACCTAATTGCCATCCCTTTGTGAATCTTCCTCAACTTCCTGAATACGCTCGGCGCCGAGCACATCTTTGAACACGGAGGCGTCAACAAGCTGGCCTCGTCGGATGACGGAAATCTGGCCGGTTGGTTCCAAGATCATTAGCTGCACGTCGGTGCGCCGACCAAGGCCCGCCTTACGCACAGCGGAATTGATATCCCTTTCGGTGATGTGCGCAAAGCTCATATTGTCTTCCTGCAGCTGCCCCTTATAGACCAGCAATACCGGCTTGCGGTCAATAAACCGTGACCACGTCACCAATTGGCGGAATGTGCCGAAGGCGGCCTCCAAAAGCATGAGGGTAAACAGGCCAATGATGCCGGCGGCAAGCGTCGGTGGGTTGCCCACAATAACGCGGCCCGAGACCGCACCGAACATAATGATAATGACGGCATCGGAGGCGGTGATGGACGTCAAAACGCGGCTGCCAAAGAGCTTGACCAAGACCATAAAGGCCAAATAAATACCCAGCGTCGCGAGCATCACCAGTGGGATTCGGTGAGGCTCGATACCTAGCTGGTACATTGCCTCGCGTCCAAACAGCCTCAGTGTATCCACAGCTTTCCACCATACCTTCCACATGAGAAAAGCCCGCACGATAGTGCGGGCTTGTGCATCAGTACAGACTAGATGTTGAACTGCTTGCGCAGCTGCTCAATCAGCTGCTGCACCGGTGCTGGGAGCGCAGCAACCGGCATGTTGATGGCACCAATCACAGCGGCAATGGCGGCAGCGATAGCGGCGGTGATACCCACACCCAAGCCGATGGAGGAAGCTGCATCCTTGGCGGAACCAGTATCCTTCGGGTCCTTCGCGTCGTCGTCACCGTCGAGGGAAATCGGAAGGGCGGCTTCAGTGCCAGCATCGGTAGTAATGAGCAGCTTCTGCTCGCCCTTTAGGCCCTCCGGGATGGTGAGCTTGACGGTTGCGCGGCCACGCTCGCCGAACTGCTCGTCACCGGGCTGTGCTGCGTTGTCAATGTCTGCCTCGGCCTTAGCGTCACCCAGAGCAACGGTGACCTTCTTAGCCTGTGGCTCTTCTGCGTTGGAGTAGTTCAGGGAGGAAAGGTCGACTGTGATCTCCTCCCCCGGCTTCAGGTCACCAGACACGTGGGCACCAATCTGGCCCTGGCCGGTGCGGACCTTGGACTCGCCGGAAGCGATGTAGTCAATCATCGCCTGGGTGTCCATGTAGCCAACGTCATTGCGGTTCTTGATGGAACCGGGCTCAAAGAAGCCATCGCCGCCGGCCTCCGTCTCGCTGGAGGCAAGGAAGGAGGACAGAGCAATGCTGTAGTTCTTCTCCGGGTCAATCGGTTCACCGTTAATGGTGACAGACTTAACGCGCTTGCCCTGCTCAGCCTTCTGGTCGTAGACAACGGTGACGTTGTTGGACAGGCCCAGAGCCAGGCGCGGGCGGGACTGGCCAGGCTTCCACTGGTTCTCCAACGCGGTAATGAAGTCTGCGCCGCTAACCTCCGCGGTGATCACGTAATTACCGAATGGCTGAACGGCAAAGATGTCCTGGTAGGAAACATCACCTTGCTTGAGGTCGGCGCGCACACCGCCTGCGTTCATAACACCGATTTCGATGTCCTTGTCCGTCTGCTTAGATAGAGCAAAGCGCTGGCCATCGGCAATAAAGTTGTTGAGGGTCGACTCCACACCGCGGTTGGTACCGGTGTCCTTGCCCTCATCAGAACCGCGGTACATGGCCTTCTCGGTGGTACCAGCAGTCTTGGCACCCTCAATCTCCGCTACCTTCTTTGCTTCCTCGACGATCTTAGCCACCTCGGGGTCGTCTTCGAGGCCCTGCAGCTGGGCGAAGACCTCTGCGTTGGCCACGTCGTACTGCTTGAGATCAATCTTGGTGATTTTCTTCTCGGCTTTGTCGAAGGTGATGTCGGCGTCGTTAAGCACCTTGCCGTACTCGTAGCCCTGTGCCCAGTACAGCGGCATTGCCCCCTCACGAGCAACCTCGCCCTGGGTCTTAACGTGAGTATCACCGCCAAAGAGGATATCCACATCCTTGCTGAAGCCCTCCGCGTACTGCTGAGCGTCCTCGTGCATGAGCGCCACAACGACGTCAGCCTTGCCGGATTCCTTCAGTCGGCTGGCTTCCTTATTGGTGGCCTCGACCGGGTCGGAGAACTCGACGCCCGGGATGGACGCAGCGGACACCTTGTACTTGGTGTTCTCGGTGACGGTACCAACGAAGCCCACCTTCACGCCGTCTACCTCCTTGACGAAGGAAGCATCGAGCAGGGGCTTGCCATCTTTGGTGACGTTGGCGCCCAGGATCGGGAAGTTGGACTGGTCCTTGATACGGCCCATCAGGTCATCGGTGCCCTTGTCGAACTCGTGGTTGCCCACGGCCGTGACATCGAGATTCATAGCATTGAGGGCCTCGTTGGTGTACTTGTCCTCAGAAATCGCAGACACAAAAGCGGAACCACCAACGTTATCACCGGAGGAGGTCAAGGCGTACTCCTGGTCCTTGTTGACGGCCTTGATGAGCGCAGCCATGCGAGCAGCGCCCATCTCGGAGTAACCAACCAGTTCCTCGGATTCCTTGTCAAAGTTTTCGGCCAGCTCAAGGTGGCCGTGGAAGTCGGTGAAGTTGGTGACGGAAATGGTCACCTGGTCGGCCTCAGCGGCGAAGGCAGGCGCGCCGGAGACGGCAACGGCGGTGACGGTGGTGGCGGCCAGAAGCTGGCCAAAGCGACGGAAGTTCACGTGGATCTCCTGGGTATGAGAGAAATCTTGTCCACGTGTTTATAACGCATCCATCACGATTGCGCAGCGCTTGCTGACGCCACGACCAGCGCGTTCACCAAACATCTCCCCTAGTTTCACCCAGGCGCAACCTCCCGTTCAGCCACACACCCCCGGTTGAGGGGTGATGCCTTAAGCTGTGACGCGATAGACGTCGAAGACGCCCTCGGTATTACGCAGGGTTGTCATCAACTGCCCCAGCTGCTTGGTGTCAGAGACCGAGAAGGTGAAGCGCACTGTCGCAATGTGGTCATCGCCGCGATTGGAGGTCATCGACAATACGTTGAGGCTCTGATCGCTAAAGATCCGGGTGAGCTCAAAGAGCAGACCTTGACGGTCAATGGCCTCTAATTGCAGCGTCGCGGAGAAGGCACCGGAAGACTTCGGCCCGCCAGCCCACTCCACCTGCATCATGCGCTCGGGTTCGGACTTGAGCTTTTCAGCATTGGTGCAGTCAGCTCGGTGCACGGACACGCCACCGCCGCGGGTCACGAAGCCAAAGATGGCGTCACCAGGCACAGGCTGGCAGCACTTCGCCAGCTTGGCCATGACGTCCGGGCTGCCCTCCACCAAAATTCCGGTGCCGGATGCGGAATCCTTCGTGTGCTGAGCGCGGGAATTCTCCAGCTCGCTGAGCGGGGTACGAGAAGCCAAGGCATCGACTGCATCGTCCCTATCTCCGAAGAGCGCCATGAGCTGGTTGGCAACGTGCTGAGCTGAGACATGGCCGGCGCCGATGGCGGTATAGAGCGCATCCACATCCGGGTAGTGCAGCTGCTCGGCTACCTGCTTCATCGAGCTAGCGGTGAACAGCCGGTGCATGGGCAAACCGCCACGCTGAACCTCGGCGGCCAAGGCATCCCGCCCGGCTTCGAGGTGCTCCTCGCGGCGTTCCTTGGCAAACCATTGCCGCACCTTCGTCTTAGCCCGTGGCGAGACCAAGAACTCCTGCCAATCCCGCGAGGGACCCGCATTCGGATCCTTGGAGGTGAAAATCTCAACTTTATCGCCGGATTTCAGCTCCGATTCCAATGCCACGAGCTTGCCGTTGACCTTGGCACCAATGCACCTATGGCCTACCTCCGTATGCACCGCATAGGCGAAATCCACGGGGGTGGAACCAGCGGGCAAATTGATCACGTCACCCTTCGGGGTAAACGCAAAGATTTGCTTGGCGGTCAGGTCATAACGCAGAGAGTCCAGGAACTCGTTGGGATCGGCGGCTTCCTTCTGCCAATCCAACAGCTGGCGCATCCACGCCATCTGATCCACTTCTTCTTGGTGGCCGGAATTCCTGCCCTTGGTCTCCTTGTAGCGCCAGTGTGCCGCAACGCCAAACTCGGCGTTGTAATGCATCTCGTGCGTGCGCACCTGCACCTCAAGTGTGGAGCCGCCGTCCGCGATAACGGTGGTATGCAGCGACTGGTAGACGCCGAAGCGAGGCGAGGAGATGTAATCCTTGAAGCGCCCCGGAAGAGCCTGGTACAACGAGTGCACCACGCCGATGGCGGCGTAACAGGAGTTGATGTCGTCGACGAGGATGCGGATTCCGACGAGATCAAAGATCTCCGCAAAGTCACGCCCACGAACGATCATCTTCTGATAAATCGACCAGTAGTGTTTCGGGCGCCCCATTACCTCGGCTTGAATGCCGTTTGCCTTGAGGGCTTGGCTTACTTGGGCCTTGATTTCCTTAAGCGCTTTATCGCGTGAGGGAGCGCGATCTGCCACCATGCGCACGATCTCGTCGTACTTCTTGGGATACAGAATCGCGAAAGCAAGATCTTCGAGTTCCCACTTAACGCTTGCCATGCCCAGGCGGTGAGCAAGCGGCGCAATGACGTCAAGGGTTTGCCGTGCCTTCTTCGCCTGCTTCTCCGGCGGGAGGAAGCGCATGGTTCGCATGTTGTGCAGGCGATCGCACACCTTAATGACGAGCACGCGCGGGTCCGTAGCCATAGCCACGATCATCTTCCGAATCGTCTCGGCTTCGGCGGCGGCGCCGAGGGCGACCTTGTCGAGCTTCGTTACGCCATCGACCAACCGGGCCACCTCGGGACCGAAATCACGGGTGAGGTCCTCCAGCGAATAGTCAGTATCTTCCACTGTATCGTGCAGCAAGGCCGCCGCAACGGTCGTGGTGTCCATGCCGATCTCCGCCGCGATGGTTGCCACCGCAAGCGGATGCGTGATGTAAGGCTCGCCGGACTTGCGAAATACGCCTTCGTGCAGCCGCTCCGCCGTCGCATAGGCCTTGTTGAGAAGCTCCGCGTCTGCCTTCGGGTGAAACTCCCGGTGGATAGACATCAACGGGTCCAGCGCGGGATTGATCTTTACGCGTCCGCCCGTCAGCGAGCGCGCCAAGCGGGCGGACATGCCGCGCACACTGCCCGGCCGCCACGCAGTCTTGTCCTGCTTTTCAGTCGTCATGTCTGCCTCCGCGAAGTAGCTTAGGCATACAACCTTAGTCCTTTGCTCCCATCTGATTGAGCACAATCAATGGGGAACCTTGCAGTCGCTCACGTCCTTGGAGCCCATTGACCTCCAGAACCACGACATTGCCCGCTACTTCCGCGCCCGCTGATTCCAGCAGCAATGCGGCTCCGTGGAGGGTACCGCCGGTGGCGAGGACGTCGTCGACAAGCACGATGCGCTTGCCCTTAATGTCAATACCACTGTTTGGGATCTCCAGCGCTGCCGTGCCGTACTCCAGCTCATATTCCTGGGTCAACACGGGTGGCGGAAGCTTGCCCTTCTTGCGGATGGCGAGGATTCCCACCCCCAACTTGTACGCCACGGCGGAACCAAGAAGGAACCCGCGCGCATCGAGGCCACCGACCAAATCGGCACCGAGCTCCTTGCAGGCCTCAGCCAAGCCATCGACCACGGCGGCGAAGGACTCCGCATCTGCCAATACCGGGGTCAGGTCCTCAAACAGGATTCCCTCCTCCGGGAAGTCTTGGACAAGGCGGACCTTATCCTTCAAGGCTTGTGCTGCTGCGACGTAAATCTCGCTCACGACTCTTCCTTAGTTTCGGCTGCTGTTTGTGGGGTATAGCTCCAACGGTCGAGGTTCCACCCGATACCCGCAGGGCCAGTGTAGGGCACCACGCCTGTCACAGCGCGGTCAGTGATAAAGGTCCGGGGCTGCGCGGAGATGGGAATAGACGGTAATTCCTCCCACAAATCCTGTTCCAACGTGCGCAATGCCGACGCATTCTTCACGCTGGAGGCGGGAGCGGAATGCTCACGCATCGGATCTACTGCCCCAAGGTAGACGTCGATCTCCGGCTGGCCTGTCGCGGGATCCGCGGACAATTGTTCGCGGGAAACACGGTCTCCGGAGCGGTCTTCCACGGTGATTCCTGCGGGCTCGCAGGCCGCGCGCAACTGCTCAACCATTGCCTTATAGCGAGGGTTGGGAGCGAGGTAGCCTACACCGATGGTGTAACCGGACAGACCCGACGCAGCTGCGTTGTCGACGGGGACTGTTGTTAGCGAGGCCATCTGGGCCGCAACTGGATCATCGTTGCGCACCGTGCGCACGGTGACGGCAGGAACATCCACGCCTGATTCCTTGGAGGAGGCCTGCGCCAAGCGCTGCGTATCCACGCACGCGGCGAAGGCGGCGCGTGCCCACGGCTGGGCAAAAATCCCAGCCTCCGAGAAGACCAGAGTGTCAGTCAGGCTACCCGCTACGGACTTGACGTCCACCGGCTTCCCCTCGGCATTGCGGTCCAACCACGAGGGTGAAGCCGTGGGTGACTCTGCAACGCGAAGCTCGTCTGAGGCTACAAACGCTGCCGCATCCGCGCTGCTGGGCAACATGACTACTTCACGCACGGCAGGCTTGTCGCCGTAGTAGTTGTCATTCGGCGTCAGAACGATTGAGCCATCATCCTCGACGCGGTCAATCTGATATGGCCCGAAAGAAACCTGCATGTCCGGGTCAAAACGCCCCGGTTCCGTCGAAAAGCCATCGCGCCAAGCCTCCGCCACTGGTTGCAAGGTTGCCATGTCCTGAGCATGAAGCGCCGCGTTAAGCTCTTCGACGCTCATCCCCGCCCGCTTAGCCATCACGTGCGCTGGGAGAACCGTGCCGGGGCCAAACAAGTAGCGCCACCGCGACCCCGCATCGGGCGTAAACCACACGGTGAATTTCTTGCTACGGGGCGCGCATTCCACTTCGCTGACCTCTTCCATCAGCGGAAGGTGGGAGCCAAAGGTCTCACTCAGCTGGCCAGCGGTGTAGGCCAAGAGGTAATCGTCACAGGTCACTGCCTCGCCGTCGGCGAAGCGAGCCTGCTCCGTCAGCGTGAAGTCCACGTGTGCCCCGGTCTCATCGCCGTCGGGAGCAAAATACTCCGCGTGGGCAAGATCTGAGTTGGGCACCATCTGCCCGGCTGGGCCCGGTACGTACAGCGCAGGATAGACGCGGCTTGCTAGCTGGGCAGCCCCGACGGCATCGCCCCACGCGGAGGCTGCGTTACTAGTAGCAAGGGGGGAATCGCTCAGCACCGCGAAACGTGGTGCGGACGAGTCCTCCCCCGCACTCTCCTCATTAGAGCCGCACGCTGTCACGGTGAGGGCTAGGGCCAGCAGTGCCGCGACTGGAGATGTACGCACGGCTTAACGCCCGGGGCGCCAGGACGCCCCACCGGACTCGTCAGTAGGTGGCTCGGGCTCAGAATGCGAAGCCGCGGATGGGGAAACGACGGTGCGCGTAGCCTTCGTTTCCGCATCGCCTTCGCCTGCCTCCGTAGGCTCGCCCTCCGCACGGTAGGCGGCAACCACGGCGTTGTGCTTCTTCACGCTCTTTCGCTGGTTCGACAAAGTCACCAGAAGCGTCGTAGCGAGGAAGATTGAGGAGAATACGCCCTCGATAACGCCAATGAACTGCACAAGAGCAAGATCTCGCAGTGTGCCGATACCCATCAGCCATACAGCGACAACGAACAGAGCGATGATCGGCAGGGCTGAGATAATAGACGTGGAGATCGAACGCATCACCGTCTGGTTAATGGCCAAGTTGGTGAGCTCCCCATAGGTCTTCTTGCGCTGGCCTTCCAATCCCGTCGTATTCTCGTCCACCTTGTCAAAGACAATGACGGAGTCGTAGAGGGAGAAGGTCAGCACCGTCAGCAGACCAATGATGACTGCCGGGGACACCTCGATGCCAAAGAGCGCATAGATACCGGCAATGAACACACCGTCAAAAATGAGGGCAAGAATTGCCGCAAAGGCCATGTCCCGCTGCAGGCGGACCGCCACGTAAATGGTGGCCAGCACGAGGAATACGGCCATCGCGATGACCATGCGCTTGGTAATCGACGAGCCCCATGATTCCGACACCGTCGAAGAACCAATCGCATCCGGGCTCGGCTTACCGTTGTCATCCTTGACCTGATACTTCTCAAAGATGGCTTGGCGGGCCTGGTTAACCTCATCCTGGCTCAGACGCTCGGAGGTGATTTCCAGCGTCTCCGAGGAACCCGCGCCCACGATCTGCACCAGCTCTGGGGTAACACCGGTGGCCTCTGTAAAGGTTTCCTCTACCTGTTCGGTGGACAGATCCCCAGCTGGCATGTTGAGCTTCGTGCCTCCCTCAAAGTCCAGAGACAGATTGAAGCCACGAAGTGCAATAGCCAAGATGGAGGCGATGAGCAGCACACCGGCGATGGTGTACCAGGTCTTGGCCCGACCAACGAAGTCAAATCCACTGCCGTCTACGTAAAGACGGTCAAAGCGGGAAATCTTGCGGTTAGTAGTTTCGACAGCCATGATTATTTCTCCTCATCCGTGGCAGTAGCGACGGGTTTCTTGGCCGGTTTGGCATAAAAGCCGCGTTCGCGGCGCTCCTCCACGAGGTTGTAGATGCCGCCGAGGCCGTTCATCGACGGTTTGGCAAAAGCTGGGCGGCTGCCAAGGAGCTGCATCAGCGGCGCCATGATCAGGAAGGAAACGATGAGGTCGAAGATGGTGGTCAAGCCCATGGTGAAGGCAAAGCCCTTGACGGCGCCAATAGAGAGGAAGTACACCACGACGGAGCCGATAAGCGTCACGGCCTTACCCGTGACAATCGTTGCCCGCGAGCGCTCCCAACCCGTGCGGGTGGCAGACCGGAATGTGCGCCCGCCCAGGATCTCATCCTTCATACGTTCGTAGTAGACAACGAAGGAGTCGGCCGTGGCACCAATACCAATGATCAAGCCCGCCATGCCAGAAAGATCAAGCGAGTAGCCGATCCACCGACCCAGCAGGACCAGGGCACCGTACAGCATGACGCAGGTGGTGACGAGCACCAGCAGCGCCACCGAAGACAGAGCGCGGAAATAGTAGATGGAGTACAGCGAAACCAGAATCAGGCCGACGATGCCGGCGATGAGTGCTGCCTCAAGGGCGGCCTTGCCCAGTGACGGCGGCACGGTCTCCACCGTTCCGCCCGGCTCGCCATTGGAGCCGGTAAAGGACAGCGGCAGTGCACCATAACGCAGGTTATTTGCCAGGTTCTGTGCTTCCTCCTGAGAGAAATCACCAGTGATGGAGGTAGCGGCACCAACCGGGGTCGCGCCCTGGATTACCGGAGCAGAAATCACGCCGGAGTCGAGGGTGATGGCCACCTGCTTTTGCAGGTACTCCTGGGTCAAGGTGGACCACGTCTGCGAGCCATTGGGGCCATCGCCGGTCTTGAAGGCGAAGCTGATCTCCATCTGGCCGGTCTGGGAATTCAGGCCGCCCTGAATCGGAGAGTTGCTATCAATCTCGTTACCAGTCAGACGGGTTCCGTTCGGATCCTCAATACCGTCCAGAAGCGGAGCTGGCTTGAGCAGGTAGGGCTGCTTATTAGAGTAGTCGCAAGCCACCAACGGCTTTGCCGGGTCATCGGTTCCGGCCAATGGGTCGGATTCCGCGTCACACGTCATCAAGCCCAGTGCTGCCGTTTGTTGGGTGGGATCCTCAGACTGACGGTCCTTAAGCAGAACCTCAGTAACCTTATCGCGGCGCTCAGATTCCTCAAGAGAGTTCGCCGGGGCCGGAAGCGGCTTCTCGCTCACAGTAGGAGCCGGAGACTTCTTATCGTCCTTCTTCTCCCCGCCTTGGGCGGCTGCATCTGCGTTCTGGTTGAGCGCATCGTGGATGGAGGCCAGCGCCTTATTGGCCTGCTCTGGCGTCACGACTCCGTACTTGACCCAGCGGTTAGCCGTATCAGTCATGGACTTCTCAAGCTTGTCCATATCCGGCATGGGCTGCTCGCCCACCGGGCGGAACAGCAGCTGAGAAGTTTGGCCCACTGCCTGCGCCTGGGAAGCATCTTCGCCCGGAACAGTAATCACCAAGCTAGAGCCGCTGATGACGACCTCAGAGCCGGAAACACCCATGCCGTTCACACGCTGCTCGAGGATGGTGCGCGCCTGCTGCAGCTGCTCCTGGGTTGGGTCCTCACCCTGCGGAACCAGGGTTACGCGAGTACCACCCTGTAGATCAATGCCGAGCTTTGGGGTAGGCGACTTATCACCGGTCAGAAATATCAGTGCGTAAATCACGATGACAATGAGCGCAAACAGCGCTATCGCGCGCTTAGGCCATTGCCGTTGACGGCTGCTAACGCCACCACGTTTCGAAGCGGACACAAAGTTCTCCTGTGTTGTGTGGAACAGGGCTAAAAATCATAGGTCATGGTAGCCATCTCCACGACGCGATTGAGCGCCATGATGCCACCATGACTAGAGCACAGTCCACCATCGTACGTCATGGACCGCGGTTTTCCTTAACAGGCTTAAGGTGAGGCGCCCGCAGTGTGACGAGCGCAACTCGAATTAGAGCTTCGGGAAGCGTTCGTCGTTGTCGCCCTCCGCCTCAGCCGGCGCATCGTTGACCGTGCCAGCCTGTTCAGCAGTTCGCACGATAGCCATCGTGTCGAAGGTAATCACGGTGCCGCCTTTAACGCGCAAATCAACCTGCTGCTTACCGGCTTCCACCACGGTGCCGTGCAGGCCGCCGGCGGTAATCACCTCTTGGCCAGGCTTCAAGGAGGATTGCAATTCTTGCATCTGCGCTTGGCGTTTGCGCTGAGCGCGCATTGACATAAAGCTCGGCAAGATAACGAGAATTGCGAGTACGAGGAGTAGAAGAATCTGGGTTCCGTTCATAAGTGGTCAGTGTGCCAGACCTCCCCGTCTCTGGGCCAATTAGAAGAGGGTCCCGCCCACCGTTCCCTCGGGCGCCTCAAGGCCTAGGTGGTGCCATGCCGCCGCAGTCGCGACACGGCCTCTGCCCGTTCGCGAGATCATCCCCGCGCGCACGAGGTACGGCTCGCACACCTCCTCCACTGTCGACGGCTCCTCGCCCACCGCGATGGCCAGAGTATTGACTCCCACGGGGCCACCACCGTGCCCTTTAATGAGAGCCTCGAGTACCGCACGGTCAAGGCGGTCCAGCCCACGTTCGTCCACATCAAAAACCCGCAGCGCTGCTTGTGCTGCGCCAACATTGATGTGACCATCCCCATTGACCTCGGCGTAGTCACGGACGCGGCGCAGGAGGCGGTTGGCAATACGCGGAGTTCCGCGCGACCGAGATCCAATCTCCACCGCAGCATCTTGGTCAATGTCAACCTCCAAGATTCGCGCTGCGCGGGTGATGACCTGGGTGAGGTCCTCGGTATCGTAGTACTCCATTTGCGCGGTGAAGCCGAAGCGATCACGCAACGGCCCGGTCAGCATTCCGGCGCGAGTAGTCGCCCCCACCAGGGTAAAAGGCGGAATTTCCAACGGGATAGAGGTAGCCCCTGGGCCCTTGCCCACGATGACGTCAATACGGAAATCCTCCATCGCCATGTAGAGCATTTCTTCAGCCGGGCGGGCGATGCGGTGAATCTCGTCGATGAAGAGCACATCGCCCTCCATCAAATTCGACAACATCGCTGCCAGGTCACCTGCTCGCTCCAGAGCAGGCCCCGAGGTCATACGAAGCGAGCTTCCCAGCTCTTGGGCGATGATCATCGCCATCGTCGTCTTGCCCAGTCCGGGAGGGCCGGATAGCAACACGTGATCTGGCGTTACGCCGCGATTTTTCGCTCCATTAAGCACAAGGGATAGCTGCTCGCGCACCTTAGGCTGGCCAATGAACTCGCCGAGCGACTTCGGACGCAACGAGCGCTCAATATCGTGCTCGCCCTGTTGCTCGGTGGCATCCATATCCTGGTTGCGCTGGAGTGGAGAGTTAAGCTCCACCCCGTCCGGCAGTGAGAATTCTGTGCGTTCTACGTCTGACATGTCACCCACTCTCCCCTATTTCTTGGACCCCAGCTTGCTGAGTGCTGCGCGCAGCACCACTGGTGTCGCCGCCTCAGGTTTTTCAGCCACAACTGATTCCACCACGGGGCGGGCCATTTTGTCCGTAAAGCCCAACCCGACGAGCGCCTCAACAACATCCTCAACAACCGGTCCGGACGCGGTCTGCGCAGCAACCGAAGAATCGCCGCCATCCACAGAAGCAAAAGCTTGAACCTTGTCCTTGAGCTCAAGAATCAATCGTTGTGCAACTCGTTTGCCCACACCCGGAATCTTTTGCAGGCGTGCTGTCTCCTCCCCCGCAATCGCCTGAGCTAAATCGCCGGCGCTCATCACCGACAGGGCGGCCAAGGCCAGTTTTGGCCCCAACCCAGAGACCGTCTGGAGCACGTGGAACATGTCGCGGTCCTCGTGGCTCGTGAAGCCATACAGCGTCATCGAGTCTTCCTTCACCACGAGCGTAGTCATAACCCTGGCCTCTTCACCGCGCTGGAGCGTCCCCAACGTGGCCGGGGTGGCAAGGACCTTATAGCCCACGCCGGCACATTCGAGCACGGCGTGATCAAGCTGGATGTCGAGGACTGTTCCGCGCAGAGATGCAATCATTAAATAAAAATTCCTTGGTTCGAAGGGGTATGCCAGTTAGCTTAAGAGGTTGACTTTGCCGCGCGAGAGACAGACGCGGTACGCGGTGAAGAACCCCGTACCCCGCTTGTTCGTGCGCCCGCCCCTATGCCGGCGCTCGTGTCACCGCCACTCATCCATGCCAGCGCTGGAGCACGCCAGCAGTGACAGACCGCAAGGGCCAAAGCATCCGCCGCATCAGCCGGCTTGGGGGCCTCACTCAGCCCCAAGATACGGGTAATCATGGCTGTCATCTGTTTCTTGTCAGCGCGCCCATTTCCTGAAATCGCCTTCTTCACCTCGGAGGGCGTGTACATGTGCACAGGAATATCGCGCTCTGCTGCCGCGAGCACCAAGACTCCGACGGCATGAGCGGTCTGCATGACGGTTGACACTTGGCCGCGTTCGAATACGCGCTCGAGCGCCACGACATGCGGCTGGTAGTCATCCATCCATTCCCTCACCGCCACAGATAGCCGCTTCAGGCGTTCCCCCAACTCTTTGTCACTGGGGGTGCGCACGACACCTACTGCGATGGGAATAACCGCGCGCCCACGTCCTGCTTGGACAACGGACAGGCCGCAGCGCGTCAATCCAGGATCAATACCCATGACGCGCAGCCCTTCCAAATTCACGGCCGCCTCCTCGCCCTACTGATGAACTCACTTGCCTGGGGCATAGTGTACACACATGTGTTCTAGCGCAATCAGCGCCCTGCGAACGATGCCTGCCAAATCAGTCAGGCCCATCCCATCTGTTTCCTCTTCATCACCGCGGGTAGAGTGGCGCGCATGTCTCAACAACCAAATGACTATTCAGGCTTTATCCGATCCCGTCATTCCCCGCGGGCGTTCCTGCCGGATCCCATCCCCACTGATGTCATCGAGCAGGTGCTTATCGACGCCCAATCCGCGCCTTCCAATTCCAACACTCAACCGTGGAACGTACACCTCGTGGGCGGCGCTGCTTTGAAAGAATTAAGCGCCGCGCTGATCGCGGAGTTCGATAAGAACGGAATTAATCCAGACTTCACGATTGACTATGGTCAGGGAGTCCACCCGCAACGCTCGCAGCAGCTCGCCGCCAAGATGTACGGGCTGCTCGGCATTGCGCGCGAGGATAAAGAGGCGCGCACGGAGTTCATCCGCGAAAACCTTCGTTTCTTCGGAGCCCCGCACGCGGCGCTGCTTTTCATTCCACCGCTGGGTGATCGCATTCGCGCTGCCTTCGATCAAGGCACCTATGCTGAGAACTTTTTGCTCTCGCTGCAGGCACACGGCTACCACGGTGTCCCACAGGGCATGATTTCACTCCTCGCGCCCACGGTCCGTGAATTCCTCGGGGTGGACGAGGAGTACAAGCTCGTCACCGCCCTCACCTTCGGCGTGGCCGATGAATCCAGCCCTGTGTTCAAGACTGCCCCGGGGCGCGCGCCGTTATCAGAGACGGTGACGGTACATGGCCTGGAAGGCCTCAAGCTCAGCTAGAAGCCCTTAGTCCTCGTCGAGCTCGGCGAGAACCTCATCGCTGAGGTCCATGTTGGTGTAGACGTTCTGGACATCGTCCGAATCCTCAAGCGCATCGATGAGGCGGAAGATCTTGCGGGCATCATTTGCCTGCAGCGGAACCTCAACGGACGCGCGGAAATCGGTGTCGGTGTCATCAACTTCGATGTCAGCAGCAACAAGGGCCTCGCGCACGGCCGGAACATCACCCGGTGCACAGGTGATCTCGAACTTCTCGCCGTTGTCGTTGACCTCCTCGGCGCCAGCTTCCAGCACAGCGAGCAGGATGTCATCTTCGCTAAGCTCACCCTTCTCCACCATGACCAAGCCGGTGCGGGAGAACATGTACGCGACGGAACCGGACTCGCCGAGGTTGCCGCCGTTCTTGGACATCGCGGTACGAACGTCGGTGGCTGCGCGGTTGCGGTTATCCGTCAGGCACTCGATGAGCATGGCCACACCGTTGGGGCCGTAGCCCTCGTACATGATGGTCTCCCAATCTGCGCCGCCGGCCTCTTCGCCGGAACCGCGCTTGCGGGCACGCTCAATGTTGTCGTTCGGAACGGAGGCCTTCTTGGCCTTCTTAATCATGTCATCGAGGGTGGGATTCGCCGCCGGGTCGCCGCCGCCTGTGCGGGCCGCCACCTCGATATTCTTAATCAGCTTGGCAAATTCCTTGCCGCGCTTGGCATCGTTGGCAGCCTTCTTGTGCTTAGTCGTTGCCCATTTGGAGTGGCCTGACATGTCATCCCTTTCGATATGGCTGTGCAATAAATTGCTAGAAACTGGTGCAATTATACGGCCTCACGCCACGTACCTCCGCACAGGGGTACGCGTGGAAGCCTCATTCCTAACTGTCGGTTCGCTGTAGCATCACACATTTTGCCAATTGCCGTTGGCGCTGGTGCCTTCACTTTCAGGATGCATGGTCCGCGTCAGCCCCTCCTGCATGGCCACCGCGAGTAGCTCCCCGCGTTGGTTGTATATCTTGCCCTGTGCAAGACCAGTCCCGGTCTGTGCTGAGGGACTCGACTGTGAGTACAACATCCATTCATCGACCCGGACCGGACGCAAGAACCACAATGAATGATCCAAGCTGGCTAGTTGGATCCTCTCCCCTTGGTGCGGGAGCAGCGCTGAGCGAATCAACGTCATGTCGGACATGTAGAGCAGCGCCGCTTGATGGAGGGACGGATCGGGGGCGTCGGCAAGCAAGGCACCCGTGTTACGGAACCAGATATTTCGAAACCCAGCGCCTGTGGTTTCCGCGGCGACGTCATCGCGGGATGCGTCGGGGACCAGCCTCACGTCCCAGTCTTCCCACTCCTTCAAGATGATCCGGGTGGAGTACGGGGATTCTGTAATGCTCTCCGGCGGCGGCACCTGCGGCATGCCTGCCTGATGTTCCGGGCCAACATCGCCTGACGCGTGGAAACCAGCGCTGAGCATGAAGATCATGCGGTCCTTTTGGTAGACGCGCACATGGCGATGCGCAAAAGAGCGGCCATCCCGTATCCGCTCCACGCGGATGGTTGTGGGCGCACTGGAGTCACCAGGCCCCACGAAGTAGCAGTGCATGGAGTGCGCCAACTTGTCATCAACGGTGAGCTGCGCCGCCCGAAGCGCTTGCGCCATGGTTTGTCCCCCAAAGGTGCGAGCGATGAGCGAGGGAACCGCGGGGGCGCGAAATTCGTCATCGCCAATCCGCTCGATGTCGACTGCTTGAGCCACCGATGCCATCTTTACTCCATTTCCATCGCTGTTATGGCGCCCGCCACACTCACTCCGACCATCCTACTCACGAGCTGATCTGCTCCTGGGAGTTGCGTACTATGTTCCGCATGACTTCAACCACCCCGCACAGCGTGCACCGCGTGGCCGCCTACCTAGAAATGATCACGTGGGGTCTGCTGATCCTCTCCATGATCCTCAAGTACTCCGGCACCACCGAGGCGCTCACACCGATTGCAGGTGGCATCCACGGCTTCGGCTTCCTCTGCTTCCTGCTCATGACGGCCCTGGTGTGGATCAACAACCGGTGGCCGGTGGGGGTTGGAATCCTGGGCCTGGTAGTGACCGTGATTCCCTTCGCGGCGCTACCCTATGCGGTCTGGGTATCTCGGCGCGGACTCGTTGATGGGCCGTGGCGCTTTACCGACGACGCGCAGCCGCACGGCTTCTTCGATTCGGTTTTGGCACAGGTCATCCGCCACCCAGTGCGCAGCGCGCTCATCGCGCTACTCGTCGTCGCCGTAGTGTTTAGCATCCTGCTCATGTTGGGACCACCCGTTGATGTAGAGTCCGCCATTGAAAATAATCGCTAAAACTCCAAGCATTTGGGCAGGCTGGGTCCTGGCGCGCCTTCTCCTCGTTTACATGCTCGTCAACGACACGGACCCGCTCGGAGACGTTCGGTATTACCTCGAGGGCGTCTTTGGCGATAATCCTCAAGACATGACGGAGTATCCGCAGGTCGGAACCTGGCCCAGCGTCCTGCTCGCGTGGCTTACTGGATACGACTTTGAGCGCTATGCCATCGGTTTTACAGCCATGGTGCTGCTTGCCGACGCCACCTTCCTCGCCCTCCTCCTGCGCCATCACCGCGACAACCCCGCAGCGTATAGCGCCGGATGGTTTTGGGTGTTTTTCGGCACCGCGGCAGGCCACGTTTTCGCGTGGCGGCTAGACCTCTATCCCGCCTTGCTCGTCGCCGGTGCGGGCGCACTTCTGGCCACCCGCCCCCGTCTTGCCTCGGCTTTGTTGGCCTGGGCCACCGCAGCCAAGCTGTGGCCCGGAGTCCTCGCTGCCGGGCTCGTCGGACGCGCAACCTCTCGTGGTACTTGGCAGCGGCTGTCCGCTTTTTTCGGAAGCCTCGCCGCCCTCTGCCTCAGTGTAGCTGCGATAGCCGGTGTGGATAGGTTGCTCTCTCCTCTGACGTATCAAGGTCAACGCGGCCTCCAGATTGAATCTCTAGCCGCCACCTGGTTCGTCTACCAAGCCCATCACCAGCCTGGGGTGTGGACGATGGAATACGCAACGTCGAAAAGCTTTGAGATCTCCGGGCCTGGTGTCGATACGGCGATTACTGTGAGCACCATCGCGATGGGTGCCGCGCTCCTCTGGATCATTGCAGTAGCGCTCGCTCACTTTCTGCGCGGCGGCTGGAGCCCACGCTCCACACTTGTTTTCTTCATCGCGGCAATCCTGCTGCTTATGGCGACGAATAAGGTCTTTTCTCCGCAATATATCGTGTGGCTTGGGCCGATTCTTGCGGTGGCTCTCCGCTCCCCCGTCCCCGTGGAGTCTGCTTCCTACCGAAACAAGGCCGCTAATATCGCTGGGGTGCGCGCCATCATGGCGGTACTCGCCGTGGGAACAGCTGCCCTGGGAACCGTCATCTATCCCTATGGCTATGACTACATCTGGTTCTTTGTGGGCGAAAACCTCAACCCGGTGTACGCACTCGTGTTGCGCAACCTCCTTATCTTGGCGATGACCGCTTTTGCTCTGTACTGGTACTCCCTCGAGTCCCGCGTGGCGCGGGCTCAACAGTCCCAGGTGGATCACACCTCAATTTGACTCAGCTCGAAATACTCCGGCAGCTTCGCCGTGCCTCCCAAGCGCAGCAGCTTGACGGCCGGGCGCAGGCGCAGCGCGCGGGTATCGCTGACCGCCTCGTTGTAGAAGCGGTGAGCTAAGTGGATGCGCCCTTCGGCGTCGGCAAGCACGGCTGGGCGCGCTTCAAAGCGCTGCGCGATGGCCGCCGACAGCTCACGCTCCCGGGTGGCCCGTTCATCGAAACTCCCCTGTGCAAGCTCCGTCGCCTCTGCGCGCGCCGCAATGCCCTCGAGCTCGGGAGCTAGGGCGCTAACCACCGCCGCGCGGCGATCCAGCGTGGCCTCAAGCTGAGCCAGGGCTGCGTCGGTGCGGATATGGAGGGAGTTCAGTCGCTGCGCCGTATAGAGCGCCCACATCCCCAGGATGAGGAGGACGGCAAGAGCAATGACAACTTCAATCGGCATTTAAGACACCCGCACTTTCGTGCCATCCGCCACAGTCTCGTACACGCGCATGACGGCAGCGGCCACATGATCCCAATCGTATTCGCGGGCGCGCTCCACTCCTGCCTTGATCAAGGCCTGTCGCTTGTTCGTATCGTTCACTACATCCTGCAGCACGCGCGCCAAGTCCGTGGCGTCGCCGGTTCTGAACAAGGCACCTGCAGGTTCTTCCGAGTCGGCATTGCACACTGCAGCGAAGGCCTCCAAATCCGAAGCCACCACTGCACAGCCAGCTGCCATTGCCTCAACCAGGACGATGCCGAAGCTCTCGCCGCCGGTGTTGGGAGCCACGTAGATATCGGCGCGCCCCAAAATGGCTGCCTTCTCGGCATCGCTGACGCGCCCCACAAAGTCGACTCCCGGAACGCTCCGCGGATGACCGCCGCCCATGACTGTCACCCGCACCTTCTCTGGGAGCAGGGTGAGGGCCTCAAGAAGAATGTCCAGGCCCTTTCGCGGCTCATCGAGACGCCCCAAGAACACGATCTCAATCTCTGAATCATTCTCTTTATGCTCGGCACGAGCACGCTCGCGCGCATATACAGAGGTATCTACCCCATTGGGAATGAGCACGGGGTCACCACCCAACTGCTCTACCTGCCAGCGGCGAGCCATCTCTGAAACCGCAATGCCTCCCCGGATCTTTTCCAGGTAGGGGCGCAGGAAAGGTTTGGCCAGAGTCAACGCCACGGAGCTTGATGCCGAAGCATGGTACGTAGCCACGATAGGGCCACGTGCCGCTGCCAGCGCAGCCATGGAATAGCTCGGGGAATTCGGCTCGTGGATGTGTAGGATGTCGAAGTTCCCTTCGCGAATGAAGCGCTTGATGTTGCGGCGCACGTGCGGTCCGATAGACAGGCGAGCCACCGAGCCGTTATAGGTAATTGGCACGGCCCAGCCACCCTTGCGCACAAAGCGGGGCACCTGCGTGCTTGTCGACGCCGGCCCCAGCACCTCCACGTGGTGCCCCTGCTCAATAAAGACAGTGGCTAGGTCAAGGATGTGGGCCTGAACCCCGCCGGGTTCGTCGAAGGAATAGGGGCAGATAATACCTATGCGCATGGAGTGTGTTCTGCCTTTCTACTTCTTGTGGCGAGCAGCGCGCCGGCGCTCGACGTCCGCATTCCAGTGCGGTTGCAACATGTGCCAATCTTCGGGGTGCGCCCGGATGTTTTCTGCGAAGCCGTCCGCAAGGCGCTGGCACGTCTCCTGAAGAGTCGTGACCTCAATCTCGGGGCTGACGGACAGCCCCCAACCTTTGCCGTCGAACCACGAGTGCACCACGTGGAGAGCCGCCCCTGTTTCAATGGCGAGTTGGGCGGGGCCGGCGGCAACGTTGGCTTCTTCGCCCATGAAGTCTACGGGCACGCCGGTGCGCGTGAGATCACGCTCGGACAGCAAACACACAACCCCGCCCCGTTCCAAGGCATCCTTGAGGCGCGGATAAGGCGAAGAGCTGCCTCCTGTCAGCGGCAGAACAGTGAATCCGAGGCTCTCGCGGTAGTCCACGAAGGCATCGAAAAGCGCCTCCGGCTTTAAGCGCTCAGCCACCGTAGTAAAGCCGCCATAGTGGCCCACGCAGAAGACGCCCGCCATGTCCCAGTTGCCTGAGTGCGGCAGCGCAAAAATCACGCCGCGCCCGGATGCCACTGACTCATCCGAGTACTCCTTGCCGCGCAGGCCAGCCAGCAACCGCTTCTGCAGGTCAGGGTCCGAGTGGATGGCCGGCAAGCGGAAGGCCTCTAGCCAGTAGCGCATGTAGGAGCGCATCGAGTTCCGCACCAGCTCCCGCGTAACGTTTTCGGGCCCCACAACCCGGTTCAAGTTCTGGCGCAGCTGTTCCATGCCTTGGCCGTTGTTACTTGCCAGATCTGCACCGCGTTCGAACAACCAGACAGCCAATGGCTGGGGAAGGAAGCGCACAACCTTCCAGCACGCGATGTATGCGGCGGCGGTCAGCCGGTCACGGTCCAGTAGAGCCACGGTTCGGGAGCCTTTCTGTGTGGGCCGGGGGCGCGATACCTTCCGGTGGGAGCGGGGATTGAGCTATAGGTGCTTCAGTTCCTTCTTAAAACGCGCCTTGGTGTCCTGACGCGCCGCTTGGCGCATGCGCTGGTAAATGGTGAAGATAGACCCCACAGCCAGCAGCCACAGGGCGACTTCCAGCGCATAAGGCACGCCCAGGCCTTCCAACCCCACGCCGCCGAGTCCTAGGATGAGGCGCTCTGGGCGCTCGACGAGGCCGCCAACCATCTTGAAACCGGAGGCCTCGCCGCGCGCCTTGACATAAGAGATGACCTGGGAACTAACCAGCACCACCATGCAGGCGGCGAAGTTGATGGGGTGAGCGCTATCGACGTACACCATCCAGTAAGCGATCGCCGCGAACAAGGCACCGTCGGTAATGCGATCGCAGGAGGCGTCGAGAGTAGCACCGAAGTTTGAACCACCCGTGGTCAGGCGCGCCATCGTGCCGTCGAGCATGTCGAAGGCCGCGAAGAGACCCGACAACAGCGCGGCGGCAAAGAGGTGATCAAGTGGGATGAGGATGACCGATATGGCAATGGTGACGATCGTTCCCACAATGGTGACGATATTCGGGGTCAGGCCCATCTTGAGGAAGAGCTTGGCCACCGGGACCACAACCACGGCGGCGGGTTTGCGCCCGTGAACACTAAGCATGCGCTTCTCCTGAGATGATTCCTTCGGCGGCGAGCTCCGCCCATCCCTGAGCAAGAAGGGAACGGGTGTCTTTGAGGAGCTGCGGCAACACTTTAACGCCATCCACAATAGTCATGAAGTTTGAATCTCCGCTCCAACGCGGAACGATGTGCATGTGCAGGTGCTGCCCCACCGATCCGCCCGAGGCCCGCCCCAGGTTAAAACCGGCGTTGACGGCATCGGGGCCGGACACCTTCTTCAGGACCCGGATGGCGGCCTGCGCGAACTGGAAGAGCTCGCGGGACTCCTCCTCGGTGAGGTTTTCCAGCTCAGATTCCTGGCGGTACGGGATGACCATCATGTGGCCGGTGTTATAGGGATAAAGGTTGAGCACGCAATAGACAAGCTCACCGCGGGCAACGATGAGCCCGTCCTCGTCCGACATCTGTGGGATCTCCACGAACGGGTTACGGGCTTCCTTTGGCACGTCGCCGGCGCCGCCCTCACGCTTGATGTAGCTCATACGGTACGGCGCCCACAGGCGCTCTAAGCGGTCGGGGGTTCCCAGGCCGGTATCGACGTACTCTCCCACTCTGTGTGTGCTCCCTTTCTCAGCTCTGTCTAGATGCATCTGCACCTAGACGCGCTCGGCGATGGTTTCCTTGGTCGGTTGATCGTTGTTGCGCTCACGCACCCAAGCCTCGATGACGTTGACCGCGGCTTCCACGGGCACGCCGTTAACTTGCGTGCCGTCAAGGAAACGGAAGGACACGGCGTCTGCCTCAACGTCGCGCTCGCCCGCCAACAACATGAACGGGACCTTGCCAGTGGTGTGGTTGCGGATCTTCTTTTGCATGCGGTCGTCGGAAGTATCGACGTCAGCGCGCAGGCCGCGGGAGCGCAGCTCGGCACAGACCTTCTCGAGGTGCGGGGCGAAGGTATCCGCCACCGGGATGCCCACCACCTGGTGCGGGGCCAGCCATGCCGGGAAGGCGCCGGCGTAGTGCTCCAGCAGCACGCCGAAGAAACGCTCGATGGAACCGAAAAGTGCGCGGTGAATCATGATCGGGCGCTGCTTGGAGCCATCCGACGCCGTGTACTCCAGCTCGAAGCGCTCCGGCAGGTTGAAGTCCAGCTGCACGGTAGACATCTGCCAGGTACGGCCAATGGCATCGCGAGCCTGGACAGAGATCTTCGGGCCGTAGAATGCCGCGCCCGCCGGGTCCGGAACCAGCTCAAGACCGGACTTCTCCGCCACGGACTGCAGAATAGCCGTCGAGCGCTCCCAAATCTCATCAGAACCGACGTACTTATTCGGATCCTTGGTGGACAGCTCCAGGTAGAAGTCGTCCAAGCCGTAGTCCTTGAGCAGAGAAATGATGAACTCCAGAACCTTGGTCAGCTCATCTTCAAGTTGCTCAGGGGTGCAGTAGATGTGGGAGTCATCCTGGGTGAAGCCACGGGCGCGAGTCAGACCATGAACAACGCCGGACTTTTCGTAGCGGTACACCGTGCCGAACTCGAAGAGGCGCAGCGGCAGCTCGCGGTAAGAGCGGCCACGAGAGGCGAAGATGAGGTTGTGCATCGGGCAGTTCATCGGCTTGGCGTAGTAGTCCTGCGGCTGCTTGGTGCAATTACCGTCCTCATCCCACTCGCCATCGAGCTGCATCGGCGGGAACATGCCATCCGCGTAGAAGTCCAAGTGTCCAGACTTCTTGAACAGGTCACCCTTGGTCAGGTGCGGGGTGGACACGAAGGAGTAGCCGTCCGCAATGTGGCGGCGGCGGGAGTGCTCTTCCATCTCCATGCGCACGGTGGCGCCATTGGGGTGGAATACCGGGAAACCGGAACCGATCTCATCCGGGAAGGAGAACAGGTCCAGCTCGGCACCCAAGCGGCGGTGGTCGCGCTTTTCTGCCTCTTCCACCATGGTCTTGTAAGACTCAAGTGCTTCTTTGGATTCGAAGGCAGTGCCATAAATGCGCTGCAGGCCAGCCTTGGACTGGTCACCGCGCCAGTAGGCAGCAGAGGAACGCGTCAGGGCAAAAGCTGGAATGTACTTGGTGGTCGGAACGTGCGGGCCACGGCACAGATCGAACCACTCCACCTCGCCGGTGCGCGGGTTGACGTTGTCATAGTGGGTCAGATCACCGGCACCAACCTCGGCAGCCTCATCGGAATCAGGGTCCACGTTGCCCTTGTCCTGAACCAGCTCGAGCTTAAACGGCTCGGCCGCAAGCGCCTGCTCCGCTTCCTCCGGGGAGGAGTAGACGTGGCGCTCGAAGCGCTGGCCGCCCTTGATGATCTTCTTCATGCGCTTCTCAATGGCCTTGAGGTCCTCCGGAGTGAAGGGCTCTGCGGTCTGGAAGTCGAAGTAGAAGCCGTTCTCGATGGCCGGGCCGATGCCCAGCTTGGTGCCGGGGAACTCCGCCTGCACGGCCTGGGCCATGACGTGCCCGCAGGAGTGGCGAATAACGGCGCGGCCGTCTTCCTCGCAGGCAGCAACCGGGGTGAACTCGGCGTCAGTGTCCGGCGTGTGGGAAAGGTCGTAGAGAGTACCGTCGGCGCCGCGGACGACGACTACTGCTTCGGGGCCCTTGTTGGGCAGCTCATGCTCGCGCATCGCTGCTCCCACGGCAGTACCGGCCGGGACCGTGATCGGCTCGTAGTTCACCGGGACTGCTGGAATCATTTCCGCCATGACTTGTTGCGCTCCTTTGCGCTCACGCGCCGCTCGACATACCTGGCCGAGCAGCGCTCAACGAGAAAGTTACAGCGGCTTAGTCTACCCCTCTTAACTGCGGATGAGCGATTCGCCCCAAAAGGTTTCGCCCTCAGTTCCGGCCGGCATGTAGTACACGGCCGAGCCGATGTGGGTAATCCACTCGTTGAGGCGATCCGCTTTGTCGAGCCGCGCCTGGATGGGCTCGAACTGCGCCGTAGGATCCTTCTGGTAGCAAATGAAGATCAATCCAGCGTTGCTGAGTTCACCGCGCTTGGTGGTCTCCGAGGAAGGCGGAAGGTTGTAGTTGTACGGACGGCGCAGCAGCTTCTGATGAGGTGAATCGACCGGAGGATGCGCCCGGGCGACATGCGAGTTTTCATCAATGGCCTTGAGGCCAAACTCGTTTCGCGCGTCCAGGTCAACCTCGTCGAACTCGTCCTTGCCGCCTAGAGGTGCGCCAGTATCGAGCGCTCGACCTGTAGCGTTTTCACGCGCAGCACGATCAAGTTGCTCCCACGTATCGAGGTTCATGTGGATGCGGCGAACCACCATGGCGCTGCCGCCGGCAAAGGGGCCGTCCTCGATCCACACTTGCTCATTGAAATCTTCATCGCTTCGTGGGTTGACCGTGCCGTCTTTTTGCCCAAAAAGGTTGCGCGCGGTTGTGCCCTTCGGAGCGGAACCATAAGCGTGGCTAAACCCCTGTTGAATCCACGCGACGTCGGCGTAGTCTTTACCGGCACGAGTCATATGCCGCAGCACATAGGCCGCGGTAAAGGCATCATCACTGCAGATCTGTAGGACGATATCGGTCTGTCCCCATTCAGGGCGCAAATCATCGTGTTCAAAGTCCTGGATATCTCGCAGCCAGCTGGGCTTGGCGACGCCCACCGTGTCAAAGAATCCTTCCCCCCAACCGCACGTGACGGTGAGGTTTGCCGGGGTGGTAGACAATTCAGGTTCGAGGCTACCCAGCGGGTTCTCGCCGGTGCACAGGCGGCGGGCGTCCTCCGTCCACAGACGCATGAGTGCGGCCGCGCCGCGTGCGGTGGTCTCCTTCTTCAGGTTGAAACCGACCAATTCCACGTGGGCCTGGACCGGGGTTTGGATGCCTGCTTGATGCTTGCCATCGAAGGCGACGATATCGCCACCCATGGTTTCCTCGCGGCGCTCCGGCCCGGTGCTTCCGGCGTCACCGGCCTGCGCTGCTTGGGAAGCGTCTGCAGACTCCGCCGAAGACTGCCCTGGCTCCTCCCCCTTCGCGCAACCAGCGAGGGCTACCGCGCTTGCAGCCACAGCACTTCCGGCGAGCAATCCACGCCGGCTGACAGGTTCCTCGAACCCGCTCATCGTTGTTGTCTCCCTATCTCGTGAGAACCGATAACTTGCCTACCTTGACCCAGAGAACGCTTTTCTAGTGAGCGTGCTCTTCCGTCTTCATGCCCGACATGTCTGCGGACTCTGAGTGGTCCATGTGATCACCATGCTTCATGTCGCCATGGTCCATATCGTCGCCGTGATCCATGCCGCCCATATCGCCATAGTTCTCGTCGCCTGCGCCGATGGAACGCACGGGGATGTCGCCCAGGTCGACCGTTGAGCCGTCGCTAAGCTCCAGCGTCAGTGTGGCGGTCTCGCCAGCCATAACGGGCTCTGTAACTCCCATCAGCATGAAGTGGAAGCTACCCGGTGCGAGCTCGACGGATTCGCCAGCAGGGATATCGAAGCCGCCTTCCTTCTCCTTCATGACGCCATCGACGACCTCATGGATCTCGTAGTGCTCCGCCTTCACCGACGAGGTGAAGCCAACCACGTTGATGTCCTTGTCCGTGTGGTTGTGGAGGGTGCCGAAGATCGCGGTCATATCCGAATCCTTCTCCATGGCGCGCACGACAGCATCCTCGAAGGTCACACCGGACTCAGCGGAGGAAGAAGCCGAACCACTGGTCGCTGCTTCCTTGTCCTTCTCAGCGCTGGCTGCTGCGCTCGATGGGGCTGCGGTGGAATCTTCCTCGCTCGTCGAGCAGCTTGCCAGTGTAAGGCCGGCAGCCGCAACGGCAACCACGGAAGCACGGAGGAAAATACGGGAATTCAGCATGTGACATGCCTTTCTGCAGTAACAGTAGTGAAATAAAATGCGGTTTGACTCTCGCATCATCAGAACCGTGTGGTGCTTAGCCTTCTGGGTCTTCTCCGCCAGAACGGCGGGTCTTTGCTCCGAAGGCGAAAAGGGCTGCGCCGACGACGAGAACTGCTCCTACACCAATGATCCATTTGGCCGCGGTAGGCAAAGAACTCAGGGGATCCTGAGACTCTTCTGCATCGTCGCTTTCCTTGGCACCATCGGCAGAAGCATCTGCAGTCTTATCTCCCCCAGCCCCGGAGGCCACGCTAAATGGCACGGAACCGAGTGTGGAGTGCCCATCGGAGGACGTAATGCGGAAACCTACTTGGTAGTCACCATCACCGGGCTCGACGTCCTGGGGGACTTCGACGGTGAGGTTTCGGCCGTCAATGGTCGGGGTTGCGTCAAAGAGAACGTCGCCGCTTGTCTTATCGCTCACGGCAAAGGTGTTGAAGTTGTCCTTTGGAATACCAGAGAATTCCAACGTGATTTCGCGGGGGAATTCCTCCAGCGGCGTATCACTCACAACGTTGCCGCCTATGACTGAGTCATGTGCCGCCGCTAGTGGCGCGGACAGCCCGACCGCGAGGCAGGCTGCCCCGGCAGCAATCCCTGTGGTGACCTGACGCAGCTGCATGTCCAGAACAACTCCTTGATGGTCTGATGAAACTTTTGGTTGAAGGTTCCCTCATCCTATCGCCGGGAGGGATCCTCGAGCCAATCCTTACCCCGCACGGATTGTGCGAGGTTACCAAGTAGTCGTTGCATGCAGTGGAAAAGTTCCCTGGACCGCCCCTAGCCATACACCCCGGCAAACAAGAAAACGAAAAGTGCCCCTCCATAGTGGAGGGGCACTCGACGTGGAGCGGATGACGAGACTCGAACTCGCGACCCTCACCTTGGCAAGGTGATGCGCTACCAACTGCGCTACATCCGCGCGACAAACCGGAGTTTGTCACGGAGTCCGTAAGGAACTCCCTGTGCGCGATACTGGGATTGAACCAGTGACCTCTTCCGTGTCAGGGAAGCGCTCTCCCGCTGAGCTAAACGCGCTCACAGCACCCGAAGTTGGGCGCCAGCTTTTGAGGTGGAAACGGGAATCGAACCCGTGTGCACGGTTTTGCAGACCGTTGCCTCACCACTCGGCCATTCCACCGTGGCGATACCGCCTCACACACTACATGTGCTGGAGCGGATGACGAGACTCGAACTCGCGACCCTCACCTTGGCAAGGTGATGCGCTACCAACTGCGCTACATCCGCATTCGAAACCAGGCCCGGTTTCTAGGACTAAGTCCTTGTGCGCGATACTGGGATTGAACCAGTGACCTCTTCCGTGTCAGGGAAGCGCTCTCCCACTGAGCTAATCGCGCTTATCCATTTATCAAGGCTATCTACTTGCTCAAGATTCCCTCTAGCATCAAGAAAGCCTTGGAGCGGATGACGAGACTCGAACTCGCGACCCTCACCTTGGCAAGGTGATGCGCTACCAACTGCGCTACATCCGCATTGCACGTTCCCGGCTGGTATGCCGTGGTGCGAGAAGAAACTTTATCGTGCACCGACCCAGTTTCCAAATCCGCAGCCCACAGCACTAATCCCAGAGCCCGGCTCAACATTTGGATTACAACCATGTGATTGAGACCGCGACTTCCAGATGTGACATCCGGATACGCTGTACACACCTCTTCTTTCCCGGCCATTTCTAGGCCCCAGTACCCCGCCATGAGCACACCGACTTGGATTGCCCCTTCCACTTCCCGCCAGCACCATCACCAGGTAAAGCCCAGTTGAGCTGGACGATTAGGGGGTTCACACAATCGCGGTGTACCTTAAGTGCTGCACCGAGGTTCTATAGCTCAGTGGGAGAGCGTTCCGTTCACACCGGAAAGGTCGCTGGTTCAATCCCAGCTAGGACCACTCATTAAGACCGCAGTTCATCTGCGGTCTTTTTCTTTTTCTGAATGCGCTTGGGGTTAAGGGCTTGAGCCTAGGCCAGAGTTAGGGGTTAACAGAGTTAGGGGTTAACACGTACGCTGGCCGCATGGACTACACCGCACGGATCGACGCGTTACTCGGCCCTGACAGCGAAGGCATTCGGCTCAACGCCGTCAGCACGCTTCACGGCTCAGCCACCATCGATGGCACCTCCGGCCCCATGGGCAACGACACTGACGCCAAGCTTTTCGCAGCCTTGCGCGATTGGGCCGACGTCACCGTAGTGGGTTCGGCAACCGTGAAGGCAGAGTCCTACAGGCCAGCGAGCAACACCCGCCTTGCAATTCTCAGCCACTCGCTAGACTTTGCCGGATTCGAGGGCCTTATAGCCTCCGGCCCCATAGTGCTGACTCCTGAGGAACGCGCATCCTCGCCCGAGGCCCAGCACCTCGTCGCGGCCGGTGCCGACGTTCTAAGCATTGGCACCGGTACCATGAGCGAGGCAATCTCAACGCTCCGCGCCCGGGGCGCGCGCCGCATCAGTTGTGAGGGCGGCCCTTCCGTGTATTCCGCCTTTATCGCCGAAGGACTTGTGGACAAGCTCTATTTGACGCTCGACCCGCACCTATCGCCCTCCGTCGAAAAGCCCGTCGTCGATGGCAAAGCCACCTCCCCTGCGCTCAAGCTCGAGTTGGAGAACGTTGCTGCTGTCGACAGCACGGTGTTTCTGCGCTATCGACGAACCCAAACACCGTAAACTGTGCTGCCGTGACTTCTCCGGCTCCCTCAACCTCAGATTCCGCGCGACTGTGGACGGCCGCCGCGTGGCCCGCCGCCATAGTCTTGGCTTTCCATCGCGTGTTCGTGCTCGCCTTCAACGGCACGGTGACCGATGATTTCGGCACCGTCTACCGCGCAATCCGGAACCTGTGGGAGGGCAACCCGGTCTACGAACAGAACTATTCCTTCGTCGAGCCGCTCTACCTATACAACCCGGGCGCAACGCTCCTCCTATCCCCCTTGGGGCTTGTTTCCGAGGAACACGCGCGCATCGCCTTCATCCTGGCCAACGCCGCAGCCATCGTCGCCGCCTTGGCCCTACTGACTCGCTTCGTAGGCCACAGCCTGCGCGGCCCCTTGTGGCCAGTCAGCATCGCTGCTGCCTTCGCTACCGAATCGGTCATCAACACCTTGGTCTTTACCAATATCAACGGCGTGCTTCTACTCGCCATGGTGGCGTTCTTGGTCTTGTTGGACAAGCGCGGATGGGCCGCCGGGCTGTGCATCGGTCTGGCGATTCTGGTTAAGCCGCAATTTGCCCCGCTGCTCTTCCTCGCCTTGGTGCGCAAGCGCTGGCTCACCTTAGGTTTGGGCGTGGCTATACCGCTGGTAGCCAACCTTGCTGCTTGGCCGTTCGTTCCGGGTGTGGAAGGCTTCCGTGCCAACCTTCTTCCCTACCTTGCGACAACGCGCGATTATGCCAATGCCTCGTGGCCGGGCGTGCGCGCCTACTTCGATCTGCCCGGCATTATCTACTACCCCATCTGGTTGCTCTTCGCAGTACTTGCGGCAGTGGCCATCCTCGGGCTTTTACGCTGGCGCGACAGCGAGCCCACCTTCTGGGCACTGAGCACAAGTGGTGCCATCATGGTCGGCATCTTCTTCCTTTCCTCCCTGGGTCAGCAGTACTACTCCATGTGGCTTATCCCCATGCTGTTTACGGTGATGCTCGGACGCTCGGTCTTCCACACGTGGGGAGCATGGTTGGCCGCATTTTTATTCTTGGCGCCGCTCGAGTGGACGTCGACAAGCATGCCCACCGCCGCACACTGGATGAGCGTCTTCATCGCCACCATCGGGTGGGGACTGCTCATCGTGGTGACCGCCACCACCGTGGCCGGCTGGTGGTCCGCGGAGCGAGGGGCTAGCCCAAAGCCGCAAGTGAGCGATAAACTCCCAGCATGACTGATTTCAAGCTCATTGCAGATACCGAATGGCGCAAGCGGTTAAGCCCCGAGGAGTACCACGTTCTGCGTGAGGCCGGAACGGAAGCACCGCACGTCGGCGAGTACACCAACACGACTACCGAAGGCGTGTACTCCTGCCGCGCCTGTGGTGCCGAGCTCTTCCGCTCCACGGAAAAATTTGAGTCGCACTGCGGCTGGCCGTCCTTCTTCTCCCCTTTGGCCGGCGACGCCATCATTGAGCGCGAAGACAATTCACTGGGTATGCGCCGCATCGAGGTACTGTGCGCTAACTGTGAATCCCACCTCGGCCACGTCTTCGAGGGTGAGGGCTACGATACGCCGACGGACCTGCGCTACTGCATCAATTCCATCTGCCTGGATCTAGAAGAAAAGCCGGTCGAGGACTAAACCCTCAACCGGCTTCCGGCGCTTTTCGCGGCAGCTAGCGCGAATCATCGCGGTTCTTAAGGCAGGATCGCGATGAGCTCAGCCACGTCCTTCACGCGGCGGCCGGTGTGGAAAGGAATCTCCTCGCGCACGTGGTGACGAGCCTCGGTGTAGCGCATGAGGTACATCAGGTCCACGATGCGGTGCAGCTCCGGGGCCTCAAAGGCCAGGATCCACTCGTAGTCACCCAGCGCGAAGGCTGGCACGGTGTTGGCGCGTACGTCCGGATAATCACGTGCCTGCATGCCGTGCTCCATGAGGATGCGGCGGCGCTTTTCCTCATCCATGGTGTACCAGTCATAAGAGCGCACGAAGGGGTAGACGGAAATCCACTCGCCGGGCTCTTCGCCCATAATGAAGGACGGCAGGTGGGACTTGTTGAACTCCGCTGGGCGGTGCAGTGCATTGCCCACCCAGGTCACCTCGGAAACCTGCCCCAGGGTGGTCTCGCGGCGGAAGTCCGCAAAGGCCTTCTGGATGTCGGCGAATTCCTCAGCGTGCCACCAGATCATGAAGTCAGCGCTCTCCCGCATCCCGGAGAGATCATAGATACCGCGAACGGTAACCACGCCTGCTTCCTCCAAATCCGCGAAGAACTTCTGTGCCTGCGCCACGATCTCCTCGCGCTCGGTGCCCAGCGCACCGGGGATTACTTGAAAAACCGCGTGCTGCGAATAGCGCTGGACCTTATTGAGCTCGGCGAAGTTGACTTTCGACATGCCTTTCTCCTTCTTTCAACCGACAGAGTTTCGCATCCATCATAAGTTGGAGACGACCCCTCGCGCCACTAGCCTATCGGCGCGCCTTCCACCGCCACGAGGGCGGAGCTTATACGTTGTTCCCCGTGAGCAATTCCGACGTTTCTTCGCGCAACCTCGCAGGGGCACCGACCAACCTGCACGATCGCACCGCCGCCTCCCCCGCCGATTCGCGCCCTGCGGAGCCGAGCACCCCGGCCGCCTTCACGGAGGCCGTTGAGTCCCTCCATGCCGCACAGCTGCGCCCAGAAATCACGTTGGGCACCATCCGCCCACCGCAGCGCCTAGCGCCGTTCAGCCACGCCATCGGCTTGGAAGTTGAGCGCAACGAGCATGGGGATAACATCCCCACCGACTCTGACGGCGATGCCTTCGGCCGCCTCATCCTGCTCCACGATCCCGGCGCTGAGGAGGCCTGGGAAGGCGCAATGCGCCTCGTGGCCTACATCCAAGCGGACTTGGACGATGCCGTCGCTGGGGATCCGCTGCTTCCCGACGTCGCCTGGGAGTGGCTTACCGAATCTCTCGACGTGCGCGAGGCGACCCATACGAACCTGGGCGGCACCGTCACGTCGACCGCCTCGGTTCGATTCGGCGAGATCGGCGGCCCGCCGCGAGCCTACCAACTAGAAATGCGCGCCTCCTGGACCGCCGCCGGCCTAAATCTCGCCCCACACGTGGAAGCTTTTGCGCAGGTTCTTTCCCTCGTCGCAGGGCTGCCACCAGAAGGCGTAGCGGAGCTCGGGCGCTAACATGACTGAACTGCGCCAGGTACCGGTTGACGGAACACCAAAGGTCCTGCTTTCTCCCCGTGAATTTCACGCCGCCGCCGACCGCCTGGCAGCTGGAACTGGCCCCTTCGCCATCGACACCGAACGCGCGTCAGCTTACCGCTATGACGATCGCGCGTTCCTAGTACAAATTCGCCGAGAAGGTGCGGGCACTTTTTTGCTCGCCCCGGAACACCACAGGACTGAGCTTCGCGCGGCCTTAGCACCGGTGCTCAACGGCCAAGAATGGGTCGTCCATGCGGCCCCCTCCGATCTTCCTTGCCTTGCCTGGCTGGGTTTGTACCCAGGCAGGCTCTTCGATACCGAGCTGGCCGCCCGCTTCGCCGGCTTTGCCCACCCCAACTTGGCAGCAATGGTACTGGAGCTTTTCGACGTCCAATTGGAAAAAGGCTACGGCGATTCCGACTGGTCCGAAACCCCCATTCCCCGGTCGTGGCGCAATTATGCGGCGCTTGACGTGGAGTTACTCAATGAGCTCGCTGTGACCTTGCGCGATATCCTCGCGGAGGAGGAAAAGCTCGACTGGGCCTATGAGGAGTTTGAGAAGATAGTCGACGACCACGCGCGCATTACGGGCCCCGAGCCCCGCTCGTGGCGGGATCTCAAGGGCGTGTCCTCGCTTCGCTCCGGCGAGCAGCTCGCCGTGGCTCGCGAGCTGTGGCAGCGCCGCGAATCTATCGCGCGCACCCAGGACGTGGCACCCAACCGAGTGCTACCGCACCGCGTGTTGGTGGACATTGCTCGCCGCGTGCCCCGCTCGCCACGCGAAATCAACCAAATCAAGGGTTTTCCCCGACGCCGCGGGGGTGCGACCTTGCGGTGGCTCGACGCGGTTGAAACCGCACTGGCCAGCCCGCGCCAGCAATGGCCGAAGGTGCTGCGCAGCCCGCGCCCGGTTCCTTCCAAATCAGTTTTTAGCCGGGAGTTCCCCGAACTGTGGCAGCTCTACACCGAAATCCGTAGTGACTTCGAGGACCTCGGCGATGAGCTCGGCATGAGCTACGAGCTCATTCTCAAACCCAGCCTGCTGCGCATGGCCGTGTGGGCGGCGTGTGGCCCAGAGGGTGGCGTCGCCGGGGAAATCACAGATGCTGCGGATATCCCCGATTTCCTACGCTCCCAGGGCGCGCGCGAGTGGCAAATCGAGCTTGCCTCCCCGCTTTTGCGCCACGGGCTAGAGCAGTAGCGCCCACTCGCCCGCGTTCTTAGCTGCGAGCAGCTACCCACTCGCTGACGGACTCCGCGATTCCCTCCGGAGTCAGCCCGAATTCCTCAAGAACCTCACCGCGGCTGGCGTGCTTGGGGAAACAGCCCGGCACGCCGAGTCGGTGCACAGGGGTATCCACATCGGCAGCATCGAGTGCTTCGGCCACCATGGAACCCACGCCGCCACGCAGGATCCCGTCCTCCACCGTGACCACGAGGTCATGATCCGCAGCCAGCGCGATAATGGATTGTGGGACCGGAACCGGCCAACGCGGATCAACGACGGTCACGTTGAAGCCTTCGGCTTCCAACCGCTCGGCGGCCCCCAAGGACCGAGCACTCATGGCGCCGATGGAGACGATCAGAACATCCGTTGCTTCGGCCGCTGATTCAGCAGCATCGGAATAACGCAGGATATCGACGCCATCATCGAGGCGCTCGAGCTCCTCACAATCATCCAGCAGGTTGCCCTTAGGGAAACGCACTACCGTCGGGCCATCCTCGATGGCGATTGCTTCGTTGAAGAGCTCCCTTAAGCGGGCACCATCACGCGGTGCGGCGATGCGCATACCCGGGACGATGCTCATCAGCGCCATGTCCCAGACACCATTGTGCGAGGGACCATCGGATCCTGTGACACCGGCGCGATCGAGAACGATGGTGACGGGCAGCTTCAGCAAGGCGATGTCCATGACCACTTGGTCCACTGCGCGGTTGAGGAAGGTTGAATACACCGCCACCACCGGGTGCATACCTGCCAGCGCCAGGCCGGACGCAGAGGCCATGGCATGTTGTTCTGCAATTCCGACATCGAAGAAGCGCTCTGGGAATTCCTCCTGGAATGGAGCTAATCCCGTTGGGCCTGCCATAGCGGCGGTTATCGCCACAATATCCTCGCGGGCATGACCGGCCTTGATGAGTTCCTCGGAGAAGGCCGCAGTCCATCCCGGTTGCTTCTGTCCTTTGGACACACCGGTGACTGGGTCGATAGCCCCCGTGGAGTGCATCTGGTCCGTCGGCTCATTGACCGCTGGGGCGAAGCCGTGGCCCTTCTCCGTGACCGTATGCACGATGATGGGGCCGTCATAGTCGCGGGCGTAGCTCAGTGCCCGGACCACGGCGTCGATATCGTGTCCGTTAATCGGACCAATGTATTTGATGCCCAGTTCTGGGAACATCTCGGTGGGCAGGACGGTGGACTTCACTCCTTCCTTGACCGCATGCAAAGCGTCAAAGGTGCGCTCGCCTACCCAGCCCATGGACTTCAGGCGCTTCTTGCCCAGCGCCATGAACTCGTCATAGCCATGCTGCGCGCGGATGCGCCCAAGGTTTTCTGAGAGTCCGCCGATGGTCGGTGAATAGGAGCGGCCATTGTCATTCACGATGATGACAACGTTGCGGTCTTTATCCGCAGAAATGTTGTTGAGCGCTTCCCAACACATGCCACCCGTCAGGGCGCCGTCACCGACAACCGCCACGGCATTGCGGTGCGATTCACCGCGAATCTTGAAGGCCTTGGACAGGCCGTCCACCGTGGACAGTGACGCCGAGGCGTGGGAAGATTCCGTCCAGTCGTGCTCAGACTCCCCGCGGTCCGTGTAGCCAGACAAGCCGCCCTTCTGGCGCAGCGTATCGAATTGATCGGCACGGCCTGTGAGCATCTTATGCACATATGCCTGGTGGGAGGTGTCAAAGACGATGGGATCTCGCGGGGAATCGAAGACGCGGTGGATCGCCACAGTGAGCTCCACAACACCCAAATTAGGGCCAAGGTGACCGCCGGTAGCGGACACCTTCTCAATCAAGCGCTGGCGAATCTCCGCCGCGAGCTCAACCAGTTGCGTCTTGCTCAGGGCTTTGAGATCGCCTGGTGATTGAATGGAATCCAGAATGCCCATAGAGCTTGCCTTAAACCCCTTCATCGATCGTTTTCTTCTCTACCACCGTACCCGCTAACACACGTGACACGTCAATCATTGCCCCAGCAGCACTCGAAGCGAAAGCTATGCCACCTGTGCCGCGGGGACCAACAGCGCCAGGGTTTCAAAGTGGTGCGTTCCGGGAAAAGCATTCACCATTGCTAAGCGCTGTATGCGGTAGCCGCGCTCAGACCACGCGGCGATATCGCGGGCAAAGGTAGCGGGATCGCATCCGATGTGCAGAACGCGTTGCGGCGCTGCCTCAGCAATTGCGCCCACCACATCCCGGCCAGCACCGGTTCGCGGCGGATCCAAAACCACCGTCGTTGGCTTTGGCAATTGGCTCGCTACCTGCTCCACCTTGTCGGTGCGAAAGTGCACGTCATACTCTGCAAGACCCGGCTGTTCCGCCGCAGCCGCCGGCGAGTAATCGACGGAAAACACGGTGGTGTGCCCGCCCTGGGGCGCCGTGACCTCAGCCAGAGCAGGAACGAAAAGCCCTACCCCTCCATAGAGATCCCAAGCCACTGCGTCGACCGCGGATTCATCTGCGGCACTGCTTTCTCCCGCCTCCACGGCAAGCCACTCGCGTGCGAGACTGGTGTACACGTCGGGCGCGCCCACGTGCGCCTGCCAAAAAGCGGTGGCCGGGAAACGAAACTCGTGACCGTCGGCACGCTGCACGACGTCCTCTGTCGGAGTCTCGATTATTTCCCGGATAGTCTCTATGCGCCGACCGCGCGGTGCTTTCCGCGTCTCGACGACGTGGCGGTTGCCATCGCTGTCCATGACCGCAATAACCTCCGCGCCAGGGCTAAAGGTGCGGGCGTCAGGCCCCACCAGACCTGCGACGAGGCCCGGCACCAGCTGGGTACACGCCACGTCTGTAATCAGCTCAGTGGAGCCGCGCTTGCGCACACCGGCACGGCCTTGCTTGTCGACGCCCAGCCGTACCCTCGTGCGCCACCCGCGCTGCGGTGCTACATCGATAGCCTCAATCTCGGGCACATCCTCAAGCCGGGCCACCCTATGTAGTTGATCGCGCAAGACGGCGGCCTTGATTCCTGGTTCCGCCGCAGGATCTAGCTCGGCGAAATCGCAGCAACCTGCACCGCGCTGTGCCGCGGGACACGAAGACTCGACGCGGTACTCACCTGGCTGGAGGACGGATATTATCTCCGCTTCCACGAAGGACTTCTTCGCCTTGGTAACCGTCGCCCTCACCTGGTCGCCCGGGAAAGCACTGGGGACGAAACACACGCGCCCGTCGGGCGCCTGACCGATTCCGACACCGCCGTGCCCCATGCGTTCGATGGTGGTGTCGAAGGACGCCCCTTTGACAACGCTTGAATCAGCAGCGTTGTGAGCACTCTCAGTCATGGATCCTCTCCTTGGTGTCTTCAGAGCTCTGTGCTCCTTCTACGCCCTGTGATTCCTCCACCGCGGCGTTGGCACGGCGAACCATCCAGACGGTCAAGATGGTGACGATGCCGGTTAGCGGCCACCCCATGAGGATGCGAACGATGCCGAGGGTGGTGGTGGCATCGGCGTCGTAAAGCGCGCGCTGCACCACGAAACGGGCAATGAAGACCGCGGCCCAACCCGCCGTTGCCAAGGCATAGGCTCGCCGTGCCTTCGGCACGATTCGCCACCCCATGCCATCGCCGTTGAGGCCTTTCCACACCACGCCGACAAGCGGCCAGCGCACGATGATGGAGACAACCGCCACGATGAACAGCACGAGCGACATCCAAATTCCATAAAGGAAGTAGCCCTTGGCGTCTCCTGTAAACCACGCGATACCGGCGCAGATGGCGACACCCAGCAACCCGGAAAATGCTGGCTGCAAAGTTTCTTTGCGCGCCAAACGCCACAGGCTGATAGCCAGCGCCACACCGAGCGCTGCGGCCAATGCAGGCCCCAGGCCCCACATGTTGTTAACCGGAATGAGCACCAGCACGGGCAGGGTCGCAGACACCAGACCGGTCAGGCCTCCCATTTGTTCGAGCAGCGACGGTTCTGCCTCAGGCGCTGGGGTCGCTGCTGCAGTCTGTTGTGGTGTCTCAGTATTCGTGGAGTCCATGGAGGCCTCAGAGGCGGGCGTAGTGCCGTGTTCGGTGGTATCGCGCCCTTCGGGCATAGGGGTGGTCACGTGTTTCAACAATCCTTTTCGGTAGTAGCCGGGAGGGTCACGGCCAATGGCCTAGGGCGCGCTACTTGTTCTCGTGGTCGTCGAGATTGCGCAATTGTTCGCGAGCCTCGGCCTCCGCGCCGCTTTCGGCGCCCGCAGCATTATCCGCTGGCGCGGAGTTTTGAGCGCTGGATGGTTGCGCTGCCTGTTGCTGGCGCTCCTGAAGCGCCTGCTGGACTTGCTCAGCGAGCTGCTGCGGCAGCATCACGGGAAGTGAACTTCCGGCAAGAATTGGCTGCTCGCCGCGATAGATAAAGGTGCGCGCGACGACTTCGCGTCCCAGCTGCGCTAGCTCCTCTTCCTTGCCCGCAGGAGCGGCCAAGGTCAAACGGTACATCCACCGCGGCCCTTCCACACCAATGATTCGGATTCCGCCCTTATCACTGGTGCCGACGATTTCAGAACCCCAAGGACCATCCTCCGGATGCGCTGTAAACCCATCTGCTTCCAAACCCTTGACGATGTCCTTGGCAGATTCCGCCCACTGCCCCGGCGTGCGCGGCGCGGCAAAGGCCACAGGCGTCATGCGTCCGTGCGGCGTAAGAATGTGGAGCATACGAGGGCCGTCTGGGCCCATTTCTACCTGCACCTGCGAGCCCTTCGGCAGCGGGATGCGCATCGAGCCCAGGTCCAAAAGGCCGACGGAGAAGTCCTCGAAGTTGAACTCGGCGATATCCACGTTGTCGCCGTCGTAGGGGCCCATCTCACCGTTGATGGCGTCGTGCGCCACGGCTTTTACCCCGGCAACACCTTCGACGTCATCCTGATGCTCGCGGACCAGCCCTGCACTGGCTTGTACAGGCCCCTCAGCGGTCGAACTTTCTCCGGCCTCCGTTGCCAAGCTCTCCGCCGACGCTGGTTCGGCCGTTGCTTCTTTTACTTCTTTGTCCGCGGCATCAGTGCGGACGGTGGTGTTCTTGTCCTGGCTTTCGTCCTTGCCAGCATCCTTCTTCTTTTTGCCAAAGGGCCACATCGCCATGGTTTTGTGCCTTCCTCATTCTGTGTCTTGTGCCGGATAACTTGTGTTTGTCGGATGTGGGGTTGCTCGGTATGGCCCGCGCACGCGCAGGCTTTGCCACGTGCAACTGATTCAGTTGACGCCAGTGGATCCGTACCCGCCATCGCCGCGAGCGGTGTCATCGAGTTCCTCGACTTCGCGGAAGCCCACGAGCTCCACTCGTTGGACAACAAGCTGGGCAATTCGCATCCCACGCTCGACCTCAAAGGTCTTATCGGGATCGTGATTAATAAGGCACACCTTAATCTCACCGCGATACTCCGCATCGATGGTGCCCGGCGTGTTGACCACGGAAATCCCGTGCTTGGCCGCCAAGCCCGAACGCGGGTGGACCAAACCTACCGTGCCCATTGGCAAGGCAAGAGCAATGCCAGTACCGACGAGCGCGCGCTCTCCGGGGCGCAGAGTAGCGTCATGCGCGGCGTAGAGATCCGCGCCAGCATCGCCACGATGGGCTCGCTGCGGTAGCGGAAGCTCCTTATCAAGGCGCTTGATCTGAATGTCTCCGAATGGACTTACCGGATCTACAAGGGGGTGTTGCTCATTCACGCGGCCCAGCCTACCTTGTCCCCACCATCCCCTACCCCGAGGGATGGAGCTTTGTGCCGCGTCTACCGCGGTTACCCGGCACCTTTGGTTGCGTTGGGTTCTGCCCTTCCCCGACGACTAGACTCAGAGGCCATGACTTCGAATTCATCGCCTGTTTCCCCCACAGCGTCTGCTGAATCCCCCGTCATCCTCTATCGCGAGCGCCAATGGGTGCCGTGGTACTGGTGGTTTATGGCTGCGTTCGTCGTGGCGATTTCCACGGCCACGGTCAGCCTCAACCGCGGCATCATGTGGGTCATTATTCCCGCCATTCTGCTTAGTGCCATCGCCGTGTGGGTGCTAGTGACGTGGTCCAACACAGTAGTTCAAGTGGAGCAGGATGCCGATGGCACCCGGTGGCTCACCGTGAAGGGCGCACAGCTGCCTAGCGATGTTGTCTCCCGCAGTACCGCGGTGCCGGCCACCGCGCGGCGCAATGCGCTGGGACCACAGCTCGATCCGGCTGCCTTCCTTGTCACGCATGGCTGGGTTCCTGAGCACGTCATGCTCGTCCTCGACGACCCAGAGGATCCCACCCCCTATTGGCTCATCGGCTCCACCAACCCCGAAAAGCTCCTCGCGGCCTTCCTTCCAGAACAGGCGGCAGCCGCCCAAAGCTAAGAGTCACGCGCAGGATAAACTGCTGCGCTAGGCGCAGTCCATGCAGACTGGCTGCCCATCCTCTTCGTGGTCGAGGCGCTTATTGGACTGCACCAGGTAGCACACAGAACAGGTAAATTCGTTTTCTTTACGCGGCACGACGGTGACATTGAGCTCCTCACCGGTCAGGTCCACTGACGGCGGCTCAAAAGCCTCGACGATTTCACCATCGTCATCCATGCCGTTGTTGTCGTTTTCAGCCGCCTTCAGCCCCTCGAGGGAATCGGTCTCGAGGTCGTCTTCTGCGCGGCGACGCGGTGCGTCGTAATCGGTGGCCATAATGCTTGCCCCTGTGAGTCAGATTGATTGGTACGTCTATTTATCGACGGCATCGTAAACCACGCAAGCCCCCGTGTCACACTCGCCCCGCGATGGGGGCACCAACCGCCCCACCCCTCTACCCCCTACCCTGCGAATTTTAATAGGATGAGCTGGTCATTCACCGTTCTTGGAGTGCTGGATATTTTTCTGAGTATCACTCCTCACACCCACCCACAATGCGGTCACTAATACGGGAGCGGCTGCAGTCACTAATACGGGAACGGCACAGTGCCGACTCCGCCAGCGATACGAAACTCACACTGTTGCCACATCAACGCCGCGCTCAACATAGACTGTCAGTATGACCGCGCAAGAAGCACAGCACCAGGACACGACATTGAGCCTTGAGCACCAGGGCCATTCCTTTGGCATTGATGTTGGGGGCTCCGGCATCAAGGGCGCCGAGGTAGACCTCGCGACAGGCGAATTCGTCGGTGACCGTCTGAAGATCGCTACTCCCCAGCCCGCTACGCCGGAAGCCGTAGCAAAGGTAATTGCCCAAATCGTCGCCGAAAAAGGCTGGGACGGCCCCGTCGGAATCACGATGCCTGCTGTGGTGAAAGGCCAAGTGATTCGTAGCGCGGCGAATATTGATAAGTCTTGGATTGGCGTGGATGCGCAGGATTTGTTGAGCCAATACCTCGACGCGCCCTTCACCGTGCTTAACGACGCCGACGCGGCCGGCCTCGCCGAAGTGGCCTACGGTGATGACATTGCACGTTCGGGCCCCGTCATCTTCCTCACCCTGGGCACGGGCATCGGCTCCGCATTCCTTCTGGACGGCCAGCTCTTCCCCAATACGGAGATTGGCCACCTTATCGTTGGTGAGAAGGAAGCAGAGCACCAGGCGTCGTCGGCAGTCAAGGAACGCGAAGGTCTCAAGTCCAAGCAGTGGGCAAAGCGCGTCAACCGCGTACTCCACGAGTATGAGGCACTGTTTAACCCTTCAGCCTTTGTGATCGGTGGAGGAATCTCCCGCAAGTTCGACAAGTGGGGCGAGCACCTCAAAATTGAAACGCCGGTCGTTGCTGCTCAGCTCCGCAATCGCGCGGGCATCGTGGGCGCGGCGATGGCGGCGAAGGAAGGAATTCGCCCCTAATCTATATCGTCCCAGCGTTCCCTAGTTGACCCCAGTCACCGCCTGTTGACAAAAATGATCTATACTGGGCTGTCGATTATCGAATATCCAGCGGCGCGCCTCCCTCGCTCATCTCGGAGGCGGGCTAGCATCGGGGACTAGTCGCGACAAACTTGCGCGTCCCCATATTTTCCACTCAGAGAGCAAGTCGAAAGGGCGTACGTGGCAGCCACTGATTCTTCAGACCAGGTACTCGGCGAGGATAAGAGCACCTCCGAGGCATCTGCACCTGCACAGAAGACCGCCAAGAAGACGGCAAAAAAGACCGCTAAGAAGACGGCCAAGAAAACCGCGAAAAAGACTGCGAAGAAGACCGCCAAGAAAACGGCTAAGAAGACGGCCAAGAAGGCAACGAAGAAAACTACTCGCAAGTCCGCCCAGAAGGCCGCGAAAAAGACGGCCAAGAAGACGGTGCGCAAGTCGGCGGCAAAGAAGGCAACCTCGCCGGAAAGCGCCGAGTCTTCGGAGGACCTCGCAGAGGAACAGACCGATGAGTTGGACGCCGAGACGTCCGATGACGCCGACATCGACTTCGATCCGGACAACGCGGAGATGGACGAGGACGACGAGTTCGGTGACGATGATGACGATTTGGAGGATGAGGACTCCGAGGACGAGGAGGAGGATGGCTCCTCCGTCTGGGATGAGGATGAATCCGCTGCCCTGCGTCAGGCCCGTAAAGACGCGGAGCTGACTGCTTCGGCCGACTCTGTCCGCGCCTACCTCAAGCAGATCGGTAAAGTCGCCCTGCTCAATGCCGAGCAGGAGGTCTCCCTGGCCAAGCGCATCGAGGCAGGCCTCTACGCTCAATACCGCATGGACGAGATGGAGAAGGCTCGCGCCGAAGGCGACAAGGCCGCCAAGCTCTCCCCCATGGAGAAGCGTGACATGCGCGCCATCGCTCGTGACGGCCGCAAGGCGAAGAACCACCTCCTCGAGGCAAACCTGCGCCTCGTGGTGTCCTTGGCTAAGCGCTACACGGGCCGCGGCATGGCCTTCCTAGATCTCATCCAAGAAGGCAACCTGGGTCTGATCCGCGCCGTTGAGAAGTTCGACTACACCAAGGGCTATAAGTTCTCCACTTATGCGACCTGGTGGATCCGCCAGGCCATTACTCGTGCCATGGCGGATCAGGCTCGTACCATCCGCATTCCGGTGCACATGGTGGAAGTCATCAACAAGTTGGGCCGCATTCAGCGCGAGCTGCTGCAGGACTTGGGCCGCGAGCCCACCCCGCTGGAGCTGGCGAAGGAAATGGATATCACCGAAGAGAAGGTGCTGGAGATCCAGCAGTATGCTCGTGAACCCATTTCCCTGGACCAAACCATCGGTGATGAGGGCGACTCCCAGCTCGGTGACTTCATTGAGGATTCCGAAGCGGTCATTGCTGTCGACGCTGTGTCCTTCACCTTGCTGCAGGATCAGCTCCAGGACGTGCTCACGACGCTCTCCGAGCGAGAGGCCGGCGTGGTTCGTCTGCGCTTCGGCCTGACCGATGGCATGCCGCGCACTTTAGACGAAATCGGCCAAGTCTACGGCGTTACCCGCGAGCGTATTCGCCAGATCGAGTCCAAGACGATGTCCAAGCTGCGCCACCCATCACGCTCTCAGGTGTTGCGCGACTACCTGGACTAGGGAGAGCAGAAAGATTTCAGCGGCGAGGAGGCCTAACCTTCCTCGCCGCTTCTTCTGTGCTCTGCGCGCTCTATGCGCATTGGATGGCTAATAATTTGGCCCCACGACAAAAATCAGTGCCATGGAAACGAAAGGAGCAATGTAGCTCCAGCCCACGCCAATGAGCATTCCCCACACCGCCATACCGGTCCCCCTGTGCTCAGGGCGTCGCCCCGATCCGAGAATGAGCGCAGCAACGCCAAGGCCTGCTGCGCACCACCCAGTGATCATGGTAAGCATCGACAGCATGAAGCCAACGGGGCTGATGAGGAGTGTCAGCGCGATGTCGATAAGTGGCGGAAGGATAGCCAAGCCCAGTGCCCATGGGGCGAGCGGGTTTTGAGTGGATGGCCTTTCATAAGGCACCGGCGCATAGGAACCCGCATAGGAATTCGGATAAGCCTGCGGGTACGGAGCCTGGTACGGATCCGCTGCGTAGTAGTTAGGTTCCACATAGTCGGGCTGGGTCATGACTTCCCACTTTCGCGAAGACTCGGCTAGGTCACTGCCCGATAGCTTATGCGAAGGCAGCGGGCGCGGTCCCCGCGTACGGGGGTCATTGCCCGCTGCTCATCGATTTCCTTGGCGCCTTAACCGTCGAGCCCCAGCTCAATGCCCGTAGCAATCCGGTCAATGACCTCTTTATCAGCAGTGTCACCGCTGATAGTCACTGAAGCACCCTGACAAGCACCAAGAGACATCAGCATCATTGCAGAGTCTGCTTCCACCTCTTCGCCATCAAAGGAAAGGACAATGACACCGTCTGCCTCTGCGGCCATCTCCGCGACCTTGGAGGCTGGACGGGCGTGAAGTCCCGCCTCATCAGCCACAGTCACTGTCAGCGAGTACCTATCTGGGTTGGTTTCGGGCTCCTCTTGATCCACCGGATCAGCGGCGGCAGACTTCTTCAGCACGAAGACCTCGATGGCCCGTTCCGCAGCTCTGGCGACGGCCGCAAGGTCATCGCCTTGTTGGGCGGCGGTGGCGGCGGCAACGGCAGCCTCGACTAGTGGGGCGTCCACAAACCGGACTTGTTCTTCATCAAGGAACTCAAGAACAGACTCAACGGTCATCGTGGCCGAGCCCAAGTCCGTGAGGACGACAACGCCGAGACCTTGGCCGAGGGCATGGCTGATGGCGCCTTCGATGTAGTCGTAGGAAGTTCCGATTCCGCCGTCTTCCAAGCCGCCGGCGGGAAGGATGGTCACATCAGCGGCCATTTGACCGGCAAGCTCTGCTAGGCCTTCAGCGAGCTTGGCCGAATGCGATACAAGGACAAGCCCAACGCGCGGTTGTGTCATGTTCTATGCCTCCTTCGTTGAAGTCTCGGCAGCATCGGCAGCCGCGGCCAGGAACAGAGCCGAGGACGTAGCACCCGGATCCTTGTGCCCAGCAGAGCGCTCCCCAAGATAGGAAGCGCGGCCCTTCGTTGCCACCATCGGAATGGTATCCTCCGCGCCGGTTGCTGCGGCGTCAGCAGCCGCCCGCACAACCTCAGCGGGACTCAGCGCGGCATCCGCCGCTTCACGGGCAGCTCGTGCGGCCGGCGCCCAGGCGTCGACCATCGTCTTCTCCCCTTCCGCGGCCTTGCCGCGCGCAGTAATCCCCTCGAGTGCAGCCTCGATTAGACTGGCCACCGTGGGCGCATCAATCGCCCCGGAACCGGCAGCCTTAGACGCACGCAAGAAAGCGGTCCCTAGCAACGGCCCGGAGGCGCCGCCAACGGTGGACATGAGTGTCTTTGCCGTCAGTTTCAGAACATCAGCGACGGTAGAATCCTCTGGGGAGATTTCCGCGCCCATCTTCTCCACGACGGCGCGGAAGCCGCGATCGACGTTTTCACCGTGGTCGCTGTCTCCAATGGCGCGGTCAAGCTCGATGAGCTCCTCGCGGTGTTCATGCGCAGCTGCAGCACAATTATTCATCCACGCTAATGCCCAGTCGGTTGAAAGAGTTACATCATTTGTCATAGTTACACTCCTTGGCGTAGTGCGGCGGTGTGGCAGGGGGCGTCGAAAAGCGCAAGGTCTTCGTCGTCGGCGCGCATGACGCTCACGGAGCACCCGGCCATATCCAGACTCGTAACGAAGTTGCCCACAAGGGAGCGTTCAATGCTCACTCCCGCCTCCTTTAAGCGCTGAGCTACCCGGCGGTAAACCACGTACAGCTCAGAGGCCGGGGTGGCTCCCATGCCGTTGACAACGACGATGGTGCGCTCGCCTTCGCTCAGCTTAAGGTCTGCCAGGACGGGATCAAGCAAGTGGTCCGTTACGTCGTCGGCCGAAACCAGCGGAATCTCCTTGCGGCCCGGCTCGCCGTGGATGCCCACGCCCAACTCAACCTCGTCTTCCCCGAGGTCAAAGGAAGGCTTGCCCACATGGGGCACGGTGCAGGCGGAAAGCGCCGCGCCCATAGTCGCGGTGTTTTCTACCACCTTTTTCGCCACAGCGGTCACTGCAGCGAGGTCATCGCCGCGCTCGGCCGCGGCACCGGCTAGCTTCTCCACCAAGAGGGTTCCGGCGACGCCGCGGCGACCGGCGGTAAACGTAGAATCCTCCACCGCGACATCGTCGTCGACGATGACCTGGCTAACTTCAATATCATCGAATTCAGCCAGCTCTGCCGCAGTATCGAAGTTGAGGACATCGCCGGTGTAGTTCTTCACGATGTAGAGCACTCCCGCCCCAGCATTAGCTGCCTCGGTGGCTGCTTGGATGGCGTCTGGAGTCGGAGATGTAAACATAGCGCCGGGCACGGCCGCGTCCAACATTCCATGGCCGACGAAACCGGCATGCAGCGGCTCGTGCCCAGAGCCACCGCCGGAGACAATAGCCACCTTGCCGTGTTCTTTCTTCTGTTTGCGGGAAACAAACAGCGGGTTCGTGTTGCGAGTGACAATATCACCGTGGGCTAACGCGAAGCCCTCTACTGATTCGGCTACTACGTTGTCCGGTGAGTTGATGAGCTTTTTCATCATCTTTCTCCTTAGGTTTTCCTTGGCCTAGAGCACTCTTCTCACAATGCTGCCGAGCCTACCCTTCGCCACCGGATACTGTGCCGGATTCTACTGCGTCCGCACAGCTACCACTTGCGTAGATAATCGATGCGCTCTTGCAACTGCTCAGCGTTACACAGCGCGGTAGGAGGTCCGCCGCAGGCCTTGCGCGCTTCGGTGTGGATGGCTCCGTGCGGGCGGCCGGTGCGCTGAGCGGTGATGGAGACCACCGTGTTGAGCTCCTTGCGCAGCGCGGAAATCTCATCCACCACGCCTGACTGGGATCCGGTGCTGCTTGCCGACGCCTCCGCCCCACGCTTGGGCGCATGCGGGGTGCCGTAGAGCTTGCGACGTTGTTCCTCCGCCGCCTCAGCAGCCCGGCGCGCCTTCTCCTCTGCCTCACGGCGATCCATCTCATCGGACTGTTTCTTGCGCAGGAGGTCCTTGACCTGGTCTGCGTCGAGAAGCCCGGGAATTCCGAGGAAGTCTTCTTCTTCGTCGGTGATATTGCCCGTGGTGAACTGCGAGCCGTTGTAGAGCAGGCCGGAGAATTCTGCTTCCGCGCCGAGGGACTCATAGGAAGGTTCGAGCATGTCCGGTTCGGACTTCTTCTTGTTGGCGTCCTCGAGCAGCTCATCATCCCAGCCCTCCTTGTCGGGGTTCTTCTCCCCTCCGAGGACGTGGTCGCGCTGCTTCTCCATGTTCTCCGCCAGCCCCAGCAGGACCGGGACAGACGGCAGGAATACCGAGGCGGTCTCTCCCGGCATGCGGGAGCGCACGAAGCGGCCGATGGCCTGAGCAAAAAAGAGCGGGGTCGAGGCAGACGTGGCATAGACACCCACTGCGAGGCGCGGTACGTCGACACCCTCGGACACCATGCGTACGGCCACCATCCACTCGTCGGTGGATTCGGAGAACTCTGCGATACGCGCGGAGGAACCCGGGTCATCGGAGAGGATGACGGATACCGGGGTGTTTGAAATCTGCTTGAGGATCTTCGCGTAGGCGCGCGCCGTCGTCGTATCGGTAGCGAGTACGAGGCCGCCGGCATCCGGCATGTTGCGGCGCATCTGCATCAGACGCGTGTGGGCAGCTTGAAGGACGGTGGGGATCCACTCGCCCTTGGGGTCCAGAGCGGTGCGCCACGCGCGGGCGGTCTGCTCCGGATTGAGGATATCGCCCAAGCGGGCCGCATGCTCCTCGCCGGCACTATCGCGCCAGCGGGACTCGCCGGAGTAGCTGAGGAAGACCACGGGGCGCACGACGCCGTCGGCAAGCGCATCGCCATAGCCGTACGTGTGATCGGAGCGGGAGACCAAGTGCCCTTCCCCGTCCTCCTCGTAGCGCACGAAAGGAATCTGGGAATCATCCGAGCGGAAGGGCGTACCGGTCAGGGCGAGGCGGTGTTCCACGTCGTCATAGGCCTCGCGCACGCCGTCACCCCAGCTCTTGGCGTCGCCGGCGTGGTGGATCTCATCGAGAATCACCAAGGTGCGCCGGGCTGAGGCCACCGCGCGGTGCTTAAAGGGGTGCATGCCTACCTGGGCGTAGGTCACCACCACGCCATCCATGGCGGGGTTGACTCCAGAAGAGTTCGTGAACTTCGGATCCAGCGCGAGCCCCACGCGGGAGGCAGATTCAGACCACTGCACTTTGAGGTGCTCGGTGGGCACCACCACGATCACGCGCTCTACGGTACGGTCCGCCATGAGCTCTGTGGCCACGCGCAGGGCGAAGGTAGTCTTACCTGCGCCTGGCGTTGCCACCGCCATGAAATCCTTCGGCTTGGTGGCCAGGAATTTATCCAAGGCCGCGCGTTGCCACACACGCAGCGAACCATTATTGGCAAATCTTTGTGCTGGAGTCTGTGTAGACACGGTCAGCGACTATCCCCCTCTAGTTATCCCAACATCCCGCTCTTGTGAAAGTCTTCGTTTTACGTCGACGCAATACTAAGCGTCGACGGCACGCTTAGCGGCGGCGCAGGCTCTTATATACGCGCTCGCAGTCCGGGCACACGGGCGAACCGGGCTTGGCTTGCTTGGTTACGGGGAAGGTCTCACCACAGAGGGCAACGACGTATTTACCGTTGACCGCGGAATCGAGGATCTGGTTCTTCTTTACATAGTGGAAAAACTTCGGGGTGTCGTCGTTGGTCGACGTATCCTCGCGGACATCAGGGCGTTCAATAGTCTTAGTCGTCGTACTCACGCCCACTATCATGCCGCATCGGTATCGAAGTTGGCGAGTCCTACCGCTACGCTGGTGGGCATGACCCCTTCGAACTCGCGCGATAACGTCCGCCATACCCCACGATCGGGGCGGCGGCGTGGGCGTCGATTCGGGCGTGAGGCTTACCTCATTACAACCGCCAAACTCGCTCCCGGCCAAGACCGGCATCGCCGCGAAGTTATCTACTCAATTTTGCAGTTTCTGCGCATCCCTTCGCTGCTTCTAGCTGGTGTCATGGTGTATGCCTGGCATTGGTGGATTGCCGCCGCCATCGTCGTGGGCGTCACCTTCCCGCTTCCCTGGATAGCCGTGGTCATCGGCAACGGGCGGGGGCAGAAGAAGGACAAACGTGACAAAGCGGTCTACAAGCCCGCACTCGCCCGACAGATGGCGCAAGCACAGCGCGAACAAATCACCAGCGGTGCTCACGGCGAACTTCCCGGCGCGCCCACATCGGAGGATTCCCCCTCGGGCACGAACGCGGAGAGTTCAACGACCACCACAATTGAGCACGAAGATTAAGAAGTCACCGTTTCCTTCCCCAACTATCAAAGGATATTTTTGTGAGCACCCAACAGCACTCCCCTTTCGGCCCGGCGATGAACCCGGACAACCCCATCGCAGACGTTGCGGAAGAACTAGCCCACGTCTTTGCTGAGGCAGGGTTGAGCGCGGATGGTATCGCGGGACACCTGGGGCCGGAGTACACCGAAGCGCTACATCGCGGCGAGCCAGCCGCCGTGGCGCTGGGAGCAAGCGGTGATTCCCGCCTGGACCACCTCATCCGGATCTTCCTGCTGCACGAACACGTACCGGCCACGCTGCTTTCCGACGTCCTCGGCGCACGCCTAGCCACCCGGCTGCTCGACTGCGGCGCGGTGCTTACCGACGAGCACGGCACCGCCTACGTGGCTTATGACATTCGGCCACACGTCATCGTGGGTAAGAACCGCATCGTGTTTTCTGATGTTGATGCTTCCCTAGTGGATCACGTGCCCGGCCCCGAGCACGTGTTGGGGGTAGGCTCTGCCAGTCTTTCCCTCTTGCACTCGACCCCGACCACACCCGTGTCCTCAGTACTAGACCTGGGCACGGGTTCTGGCGTACAGATCCTTGGGCAACTGGAGTCTGCTGAAAGAATTGTTGCGACAGACGTTCACGAGCGAGCCCTCCAACTTGCCCGCGCTACCGTCGCTGCTGCGGGCGCAGAAAACCGTGTTGAGCTTCGCCAGGGTTCTTGGTTCGAGCCCGTGCGGCACGAGAGCTTCGACCGAATCGTTGCTAACCCTCCGTTCGTGGTGGGCTTGCCCGAGGTGGGCCACGTGTACCGGGATTCCGGCCTCAATCTGGATGGAGCAAGTGAGCTTGTCATATCGCAAGCTGTGGAGCACCTCAATCCTGGGGGCACCGCACACATTCTCGCTGCGTGGGTACACCAAGGCGACAAGTCTTGGCAGCAGCGGGTTGCCTCATGGCTGCCGGATACCGGCGTGGCCGCGTGGATCATTCAGCGCGATGTGGCGGACCCTGCGCTCTATGTTTCCACGTGGTTGAGCGATGAATCCGTGGATGTTCGCAGTGCCGAAGGCCAGGAGCGTTCACGCCGTTGGCTGGAGCATTTCTGTGATCATGATGTCACCGGCATCGGGTTTGGCTTCGTGGCTATCCAGCGCATCGCAGACGACGAGCCCTCCGATGTTTTGGCGGAGACCATGGCGCAGCCAGTCATCGATCCGCTCGGGCCCGAAGTGGAGGAATACTTCGCTCGCATTGAATGGCTACGCAACCTGGTGCCGGGTGAGCTGGAAACAAAGCATGTGCAGCTGCGCCCAGGTGTCGCCCGCGAAGACGTTTCACTGCCCGACACGGAGCTTGGCATGGGCTTTGAGCGCGCAGCATTACGGCTCAGCCGCACGGACGGTCCGCGCTGGCAGCATGACGTCGACGAGCACCTCGCGGCGATCGTCGCCGGGCTCAATCCCCACGGGCTGAGTATTGGGGAGACCATCGAGCTCTATGCCGCCGCGCAGGGCTTTGAGGAATCCGAGTTGGTCAGCGCCGCGCTTCCAGCCATTGTGGATCTCATCCGCCATGGGCTACTCATCCCTACGGAACTGTTGGCGTTTAGCAACACTGAGTAGCCCTCTCCCTCCCCCAAGTCCCTCGCGTTTGTCATCTGAGAAAGAACTCCTCCCCAGAAAGGTCGTGCACTCGATCCCATGCGTGCTGTCTTAACCCGCGTTTCCGAAGCAACCGTCACCGTAGACAACGACGTTGTCGGCTCTATTTCCTGCCCGGATACCGGCGGCGTCTTAGCGCTCGTCGGTGTTTCCCGCGAGGACGTCGCGGCAGGTTCTGATTCCGGCACTGCCGAGGGACCAACCTTGGAAGAGCGGATGGACACGATGGCGCGCAAAATCGCTGAGCTGCGCATCCTAGAAGGCGAGACGAGCGTGGCCGACAGCGGTGCGCCTGTTCTGGTGGTAAGTCAGTTCACCCTTTACGGGCGAACGGCCAAAGGCAGGCGCCCATCGTGGTCAGATGCCGCACCGGGTGAAGCCGCGCAGCCGGTTATCCAGGGAGTTGTCGCTCGCCTTCGCGAGCGCGGGATCACTGTGGAGGAAGGCCGCTTTGGAGCGATGATGCGCGTCTCCTCCGTCAATGAAGGACCGTTTACCGTGCTCGTTGAGGTCTAGCTTCGGCGCGCCTCCCCCAAAATGGCCTAAAACCTCTCGCACATCCCGGGTGATTAAACATTTTTGGGCCCGTGGGAACTATCTGACGCGAAGGCCCGTTGTAGGGGATGAACCAAGCCGCAACTTAGGAGGCATGAGATGGCCACATCATCCGCTGCTAGCGTCCAGGACGAGGACGGACAGGAAGTTGACCGCGGCTCACGCCGTAACCAGACCAATGACAATCCCTCCGCGGACTTGGTCCGCGTTTACCTCAATGGAATCGGCAAGACTGCGCTGCTGAGCGCCGAGGACGAGGTTGAATTGGCGCAGACCATTGAGGTTGGCCTCTACGCCGAGTACAAGCTCGCCAATGCCGAGAAGCTAACTCGCGCGGAGAAGCGTGACCTGAAAATTTTGGCCCGCGAAGGTAAGAAGGCACGCTCCCACCTCTTGGAGGCAAACTTGCGCCTCGTGGTCTCCCTGGCTAAGCGCTATACCGGCCGCGGCATGCCGCTACTGGATCTCATCCAGGAGGGTAACTTGGGCCTGATTCGCGCGATGGAGAAGTTTGACTACGCCAAGGGCTTCAAGTTCTCCACATACGCAACCTGGTGGATCCGCCAGGCCATTACCCGCGGCATGGCTGACCAGTCCCGGACAATTCGCCTCCCTGTACACCTAGTTGAGCAGGTTAATAAGCTTTCGCGCATCAAGCGCGAGATGTACCAATCCCTAGGCCGCGAGGCTACGAACGAGGAGCTCGCAGAGGAATCGGGAATCGAAGAGTCCAAGATCGAAATGCTGCTGCGTCAGTCCCGCGATCCTGTCTCCTTGGATATGCCGGTGGGCACCGATGAAGAGGCTCCACTGGGAGACTTCATCGAGGATGCCGAAGCAACGGACGCCGAAACCGCCGTGGTTGCTTCCATGCGCCACTCCGATATCCGCTCCGTCATTGGTTCTTTGGAGGAGCGCGAGCAGGACGTCATCCGTTTGCGCTATGGCTTGGACGATGGGGTTCCGCGCACCCTCGACCAGATTGGCCGCAAGTTCGGTCTCTCCCGCGAACGCGTTCGCCAAATTGAACGTGAGGTCATGGCCAAGCTGCGCGAAGGAAACCGCGCCGATCGCCTCCGCGAATACGCACTCTAAATCTTTTATTCGAATCCTGGCATGAGCCATCGAGCCAGCTACCTGCTAGCCCAGCTGAAACAGCATTGTGGGCTTTGGCGGTCAGCGCTCGGTGGCTTTCGTCGTTCCACAAGGTCCCGCGAGGTTGCCGTGCCCCGTCGAACCCCGCCGGAGGCACAGCGCTGCGCGCTCAATACTTTCAATGAATGCGCTATTGTTTAAGATATTCTCTTAATACATCCTTATTACCGCGTCTAAACCTATGTGGCTACGCACCGCCCACAACGCAGAAAGGTAAGCCCACGTGAGGGACCTAGTTGACACCACGGAAATGTATCTGCGCACCATCTACGAGCTCGAAGAGGAAGGCATCACTCCCCTCCGCGCGCGGATCGCAGAGCGTTTAGAGCAGTCTGGGCCGACCGTATCCCAGACCGTGGCTCGTATGGAGCGCGATGGTCTGCTCCACGTGCGCACTGATCGCAGCCTCGACCTCACCCAACAGGGCCGCGAATTGGCAACCAACGTCATGCGCAAGCACCGCCTAGCTGAACGCTTGCTCACAGACGTCCTTGGACTGGACATCGACAAGGTCCACGACGAGGCCTGCCGGTGGGAACACGTCATGAGTGAAGAGGTAGAAAAGCGCGTCGTCGCGGTATTGGAGGATTCCTCGCGCTCACCATTCGGCAACCCCATCCCAGGCTTGGCACAGTTGGGCACGACCCCGGTGGAGCTCGACTTGGGAACCCGCGCCATCGACCTCCCCACGGGACAAGAAACTGAAGCCACCATCGTGCAAATCAATGAGGTGTTGCAGGCCGACAGCTCGACCTTCGATGATCTTTATTCCTGCGGAATCCAAATCGGTTCGCAGGTGACGGTGGTCAATGAGAGCGGAACCATTACGCTGACGACGAAGTCGGGCCATACTGTCGAGCTTGTCGACGATCTCGCCCACGCCATCCGAGTTAAGGAGAAGTAAGACGATGAAGCTGTTAGTTACCGGTGGTGCCGGATATGTCGGCAGTGTGTGCGCGGCAGTCTTGGTTGAAAAAGGCCACGACGTCACCATCATCGACAACTTCTCTACCGGCAACCGCGAGGCCATCCCAGAGCAGGCACGTCTCGTTGAAGGCGACGTCGCTGATGTCGCCCGTGAGGTATTGTCTGAAGGTGGATTCGACGGCGTGCTGCACTTTGCGGCGCGTTCCCTCGTCGGTGAATCCGTTGAAGCCCCCGCTGACTATTGGCAACATAATGTCGTAACCACGCTGACGCTCCTAAACGCCATGCGGGAATTCGAGGTCACAAACCTCGTCTTTTCCTCGACCGCTGCAACCTACGGCGAGCCAGCGCAAGTGCCAATTACGGAGTCGATGCCTACGCAGCCAACGAATCCCTACGGCGCGTCCAAGCTCGCAATTGACTACATGATCACGTCCTATGCCACTGCCTACGGCCTTGGGGCGACCTCCTTGCGCTACTTCAATGTCGCCGGAGCCTACGGCACCATTGGAGAAAACCGCGAAGTAGAAACCCACCTCATTCCCCTCGTCCTGCAGGTAGCGCTGGGGCACCGCGACAAGATTTACATCTTCGGCGATGACTACAACACCGCCGACGGCACCGCGGTCCGGGATTACATCCACATCCGAGACCTGGCAGAGGCCCACGTCCTAGCGCTGGAGAGCAACGCCGCAGGAACGCACCGCATCTACAACCTTGGCTCCGGGGATGGCTACTCCGTCAAACAGGTCATTGAGGCCTGCCGCGAAGTAACCGGTCACCCCATCCCGGCTGAGCTTGCACCTCGCCGCGCTGGGGATCCCGCAACACTCGTGGCCTCTTCGGAAAAGATCAAATCCGAGCTCGGGTGGAACCCCAGCCGCACCGATCTGACCACCATCGTGACAGACGCGTGGAACTTCACCCAGCAGCTCGGCGAGCGGGCACATTCTGCGCATCGCTAGCCGCATCCTCTGAATGCTCCTCCCCTTCCCCTATAGCGTTTTCATAGGCTTTGAGGGCGCCTGTATGAATTGAGTCCCGAATCTTTTCGTGCAGGCCATGACGGTATGCCTGGCACAGGAGTGAGCCTAGGCGGTGGCTGGGAAATTCTTCCACGACGAGCTGCAATGCAGGACCCGCGAGGATATCCCACTCCTGTTCCAGCTGCGCCAGCGCAAAGAGAGTCAGCGCGTTTGCCCGCAACTCGCCGCCGAATGTCCGCGCCGCCGCCAGAAGGAGATGCGCTCCCTTTTCGCCCGACGTCGCGCACACGTTCACGACAAGGTCGCGCGTCCACGTCGTTGACAGCCACACAGCACAGGTTGCCAGCAGCTCACTGTCCTGCTCAGCCTCCTCCACCGACGCCACCTGGTGAAGCGCCCACCGAGCATCGTCGAGCAAGTGATCCAAGAGGTCCTTTCGTTTCTTTCCCCGCACAGCTGCTACCTGCGCACGATACTGCGTCGCCGTTTCTCGCGCTTGCCGTGCCAAGGCATCGGCTTCGGCAGCATCCAGATACTGGTTCCCTGCGGCAAAGACAGCAAAGAACTCCTCCCTATTGAGCTCCGGTACAACATTGTGGTCGACGCAAGAGCGCATCGAGGGGGCGTCGGTCAGCGCCGGTATTGTCCCCTCAACCCACTTCTTCATTGGCCCGCTTCCATCCGCGTTGACGGTTCCATGAAGCAAGACATAAGCCTCATGTTTGGTGATTTCCCGGGTATGCCACGCAGCGTCGACCTCCAGCCCGTCCTCGGCGCGGTCTAGGCCATATAGCCAGTGAGCCACCTCCCTGAGCTCGGTGAGGGGACGCTTCGAAATAAGGAATGCAAACACACCTTCGCGGGCGTGCTCGGCCAGTAACGGCGAGATGTCCGCTACTGCCCCTTGGGCATCAGCAATGTCGACGCGAGCAAGCGGGCCCATGGCTGGGCCTCGCGGGGTGGTATCGATAGCCATGAAAACCACCGATTCAGTGGGATAGAAGCCTAGGAGGCCAGGGATGTTTGCGAGGAGGTGACCTGGGGTCGTTATCGGTGGAGTGCGGTCTGTATGCGTTGAGAGTGTGTTCATACCTTGTAGCCTGAACCACACTTACCTCAGTTCGCTAGAGCACTAAGACCGTCCACGGCACATCTGTGGATAACGAGTCCGGGCTAGTGCGCAGTCCACTGGAAGTAGCCCGGTTTTCCACACCCAGCAAGTGGAATCCTGGCACAACCAGCCTCCATATGGCATGCTTGAACGATCATCACTGGTTCCCTGCGGGAGCCCCGCGTGTACGGACCAGCTTCGCGTTCGCCCCGGACGCCCAGTCGCCTCTGGGAATAGGCGGTAAGCCTTAAGCGTTGCATGTCACAGAACACTGATTGAGGTCGTACGCTCGAGAACAAGCACACGGCTAGAAGGAGGAGTCACAACCATGCAGGAAGAACAGCGCCGCATGTACGAGCTGGAGTACCCCGCTCCAGTGGTCAAGGATGATTCCACTCCAGGCGCAGGCCCCACAATGATCGTTGCCATGAATGGCTACGCCGATGCAGGCCAGGCCGTTGAAGCCAGTGCTGATCACCTCAAAGCCGCGTTGGAAAACCGCCAGCTGGCCTCGTTTAATAACGACGAACTCATTGACTACCGTTCACGCCGCCCTGCCGTCACTATCGACCATGACCGCACCGTGGAGATTGAGAACACGGATTTGGGCATCAAGGTATTGCGGGATAATTCCGGCACGCCTTTCTTGCTGCTGTCCGGACCGGAACCGGACTTGCGGTGGGAGGCCTTTACGGATGCGGTAGTGAACTTGGTTGAAAAGTTCGATATCAAGAACACCATCATGCTCTACTCCGCGCCCATGCCGGTGCCACACACCCGCCCCACGGTGGTCACTGCGCACGGCAATGCCCCGGAACTCCTTAACTCTATGGTACGCATGGAATCCACCATGATGGTCCCCGGCGCAGCCGCCCTGTATATTGAGCGTGCCTTGGATAAGAAGGGCCGCCGCGTGGCCGGCTATACCGCGCATGTGCCGCATTATCTGGCGGCCTCGCCTTATCCAGCGGCCACGCTCCGTCTTCTGGATTCGGTTGCCTCAGCCGTCGACCTCAACATTCCCTTGGGTAGCTTGGAGGCAGACGTGGCTCGCGTCAACCAGCAGCTCGAGGAGCAGGTGACGGATTCTGAAGAGATCGCGGGCGTGGTCCGCCAGTTGGAAGAGCAGTACGACGCTTATATGGAGCGCTACCGTTCCCGCCATCCGCAGGCCATTATGCCGGGTGAAGAGCACATGCCTACGGGCGAGGAAATCGGGGCTGACTTCGAGGCTTTCCTTGCCGGACTCGATGACAACCCGGATATCCTCTCTGAAGACATCGACGACCGCGAGGATAACTACGGGCGCGACGAGGGCCCCGGCTCAGACATGGACGATGACGTCTAACCTCAGATAAGCTCAGCACGCCGCGGCTGTCGAGGAGTCTCGGTCTTTCACAGCCGCAGGGCGGAGACTTATGCTCTAAGGCTTTCGCCTAAGGTGGGACGGGTGAACCTTTCTCAGATGTTGCCCGATCTCGCCGAAGTCCCCGAGTCGATGGTTGATGAGGCCATCTGGGACACGTTTTTATCGTGGACCTCCGGCCGTGGAATCTCGCTGTACCCGGCGCAGGAAGAGGCCTCTTTAGCTATCCTCGCGCAGGATAACGTCATCTTGGCCACGCCTACCGGATCCGGTAAGTCCATGGTAGCCAATGCCGCCCACTTCATAGCTTTAGCGCGAGGGCAGCGCAGCTTCTACACCGCCCCTATCAAGGCCTTGGTGAGCGAGAAATTCTTCGCTCTCTGTGAGATTTTTGGCCCAGAAAACGTTGGCATGATGACCGGCGATGCCACGGTGAACGGTTCCGCGCCCATCATTGCTGCGACCGCGGAGATCGTCGCCAATATTGCACTGCGAGATGGCGCGGAAGCCGCCATCGATCAGGTGGTCATGGATGAATTCCACTATTATTCCGAGCCGGATCGCGGCTGGGCCTGGCAGGTTCCGCTGTTGGAATTGCCGAAGGCACAGTTCTTGCTCATGTCCGCGACCTTGGGCGATACGACGTGGCTGGAGAAGGACTTAACTGAGCGCACCGGACGCACGACGACGCTCGTGGCTGGGACAACCCGCCCGGTCCCGTTGGACTTCTCCTACGTCTTTTCCGCTGTCCATGAAACCATCGAGGAATTGCTCGCTGGTGGCAAGGCACCTGTCTACGTGGTCCACTTCTCCCAGCGCGAGGCCTCAGAGCGCGCGCAAGCATTGACGTCGCTGTCAAAGATCATCACCTCAGAGGAGAAGGAGTCCATTGCCGCTGAGCTCGCGGGATTCCGATTCACCACGACGTTCGGCAGGGACCTGTCTAAGCTGCTTCGTAAGGGAATTGGTGTACACCATGCCGGCATGTTGCCGAAGTATCGGCGCTTGGTGGAGCGGTTGGCCCAAAAGGGTCTGCTCAAGATCATCTGCGGTACCGACACTTTAGGTGTTGGCATCAATGTACCGATCCGCACGGTGTTGATGACGGGCCTGGCCAAGTATGACGGAACCCGTCAGCGGATCCTCAAGTCCCGCGAGTTTCACCAGATTGCCGGTCGCGCCGGCCGAGCAGGCTATGACACGGAAGGCACGGTCGTCGTAGAGGCGCCGGAGCACGAGATCGAAAACGCCAAAGCGCGGCGGCGCGTGGGCGATGACCCGGCGCGCCTAAAGAAACTGAAGAAGAAGTCCGCGCGCGATGGCGAGGTTTCGTGGTCGGAACAGACCTATGCCCGGCTTATCGACGCCGAACCGGAGCAGCTCACTTCCCAATTCCGAGTCTCCAATTCCATGCTGCTCAATGTGCTCGCCCGCCACGGCAACGGTTACGAACACCTAAAACACCTGCTGCGTACGAGCCACAACACGCGTGCGCGCCAGAACGAAGACATCTTAACGGCGCTGAGCCTGTTTCGAGGGCTTCTCAATTCAGGCGTGGTCCAAAAATCCACCAAGGGCCTCGATATCTATGGCCGCCCTTACCACGTGGTGCGGGAAATGCCGCGCGATTTTGCCTTGAATCAACCTTTGGGGCCCTTCGCGTTGGCGGCGCTCACCTTGCTGGATCCGGATTCGGACACGTATGCACTCGACGTTATCTCCGTCTTCGAGGCGGTGCTCGATGATCCTCGCCAAGTCCTGATTGCTCAGCAAAAGCAACGCCGTGGCGAGGAGATCGCGGCGCTCAAAGCAGACGGGGTGGACTACACCGAACGCATGGCCATCGTGGAAGACATCACGTGGCCGAAGCCACTCGAAGAGCTCTTGGAGCAGGCCTACGACACTTTTTGCGAAACCAATCCTTGGGCCAAGGAATTTGAGCTGCGTCCTAAGTCCGTGGTTCGCGACATGCTAGAGAGCGCCATGACCTTCTCCGACCTTGTCGCCACCTACGGACTCGCCCGCTCTGAAGGCGTCATCCTGCGCTACCTCACTGATGCTTGGCGCACGCTCAAACAGTCGATCCCTGCCGAGTTCCTTACCGAGGAGCTCGAGGACATCATCGTCTGGCTCGGAGAGCTTATCCGCCAGGTTGATTCTTCGCTCGTCGACGAGTGGGCTGAAATGGCCGGCGAGGACTCCCCCATTTCCCAGGCGGATTTGGACCGCGAATTGGCCTTCGGCGTTGAGGATCCCACTGCCTTGACAGCCAATCAGCGTGCCTTTGGCATCATGGTGCGCAACTACTTCTTCCGGCTCGCGCAGCTCTTTGCCTTGGAGAAGGAAGATCGCTTGGCAGATTTGTTGGATTATTTGGAGGAGATCCCCGACTTTGGCCAAGCTCTCGATGACTACTTCGATGACTACGATGACATCGATACTGGGCCAGCAGCACGGGGCCCGGAGTACTTTGTCCTGGACAAGGGCGCCAAGGGCTCAGGGGCTCGTAGCGTCGGGGGTTCACGATCGTGGACCGTCCGGCAGATCCTCAAGGACCCAGAGGGGGACAACTCCTACCACATCGTTGGCACTGTCGATTTGGATGCCTCCGATGAGGCTGGTGAAGTCCGGCTGTCCGAACTACGCGTGGAATACTAGGGAATTTAAATACGCCCTTTCTTTGTTATTATTCTCCGTCAACCGCATATTATGCGTATGATTGGGGAATGAGTACGCCACAGCAGATAGACGAACGCCAGCTTTCCCCCATCCCCCACGCCAGCGCCGCGCCCGCGGCCGAGCATCTCACCCTCGGATCCTTCACCATGAAGGTTCTCAACGGCATCTCGATCGCCGTCGTCGTGTCGCTCGTCCCGCAGGCCTTGCTCGGCGAGTTGGCCAAGGCGCTGCTCCCCTTCTGGTCCGGCGCGTCCACAGTAATAGCGCTGACGGGTCTAGCCGCCAGCCTTTTACCTGTGATGATTGGTGTCCTCGTAGGCATCGAATTCAAGATGACGCCGATTCAGACCGCAGCCGTGGGCATTGCTTCTTTCTGCGGCTCCGGGGTGGCCACCGTCAATCCCGAAGGCGGCTTCTTCCTCAAAGGCACCGGGCTCGTCATCAACTCTGGATTAACCGCAGCCATGGCAGTTGGTTTGCTCCTCTTCATCGGCGATAGGCTCAAGAACTACTCCATCTTGCTGCTGTCCACCATTGTGACGCTCGTTGCGGGCAGCATCGGGTGGGTTATCACCTTCCCCATCGTCAAGGTCTTTACGCTGTGGCTTGGTGACCTCGTGAACGGTGCGACAACTTTGCAGCCGGTCCTCATGGGTGTAGTCCTCGCTGTTCTTTTTGCAGTCATGATCGTCTCCCCAGTCTCCACCGTCGGCATTGCTACCGCCATCTTTATCGACGGCATCGCCTCTGGCACCGCCAACCTCGGAGCCGTTGCTGCGGGGTTCACGCTCCTCGTTGCCGGCTGGCGCGTCAACGGCTTCGCCACCTCCATCCTGCATGTTCTGGGCTCTCCCAAAGTGCAGATGGCCAACATGTTGTCCAAGCCTGTCACCTTCCTTCCCGTTATTTGCTCCGCCGCAATCCTGGGCGGCATTGGTGGCGCTCTAGGGATCTCGGGCACACCAATCTCCGCCGGTTTCGGAATTTCCGGACTCATGGGCCCGCTGGCGGCTCTCAATTACGAAGGGTGGGGATGGAGCGCCGGCAACGTGATGATCATTACCTTCGTTTATGTCGTACTTCCCCTCGCCCTTGCGCTGCTCTTTTGCTGGCTCTTTGAAAAGGTTCTGCACTTAACCAAATCTGAATACTTTTCCCTCGATTTCAAGTAGCGACATGGGGAGTACAGTGGGCGCCACTATGACTAACCCAAAATCCCCAGCCACCAGCATCCACCTTGCCGGCGTTCGTTTTGAGACGCATGAGGACTCAGTCACTGTGCATTGGCTCCTCGGAGGCATGCCCCACCACCGTGACGTCGTCTTTAAGCTGCACACCCTCGACCTTCAGCTCATCGCCCACTTCGAGCAAGCCAACCTCAGCTCGATGGAGATCGCTTCATACGGAGAAGACACGAGGGACGCCCACCGTCCAGTTGATTATCAATACAACTACTCCCCCGAGGCACTCGCAATCACGCTGCCCACCGCCCACTTTAATCTAAAAGAGGAAGTCTTCACGATGGGCCTGTCAGTGGACGGCATCCCCTGCGGTGAGTGGACGGGAACGATTACCTAAGCCTTCACTCCCTACACACAGCGAAGCCTATACACGCTTTACAGGACTCTGACCAGCGACGATACTGGAGTAAGAGCAGTTCTCTAGGATTCAAGGAGCTGGAAATGGCACACCATGCCAATGAGCCCCATGGCGATTCACACAACGCGCGGTTAAATTCCCTTCGGGCGGGAGTTCTCGGCGCCAATGACGGCATCGTCTCCGTCGCTGCACTTCTGCTCGGCGTCGTGGGGTCGGGGGCGTCGGCAAGCGCCATCCTCACCGCCGGCTTGGCCGCAACCGTATCGGGAGCCGCGTCGATGGCGCTGGGAGAATACGTCTCGGTGTCAGCGCAGCGTGACTCCGAACGGATGATGATAGCCAAGGAGACTCGCGAACTGGCGGAGCTTCCTGAACAAGAACACGCCGAACTCGTATCCATGTTGGCTGACTACGGCATGAACACCGCTACCGCAGACACCGCCGCACATGAGATCGCCGCCAAAGATAGGCTCTTGGAGGCACACCTGAGGCTGGAGATGGGCATCGATGGTGAGGACCTGACGAACCCTTGGCACGCCGCTTTCTGGTCGGCAGTATCTTTCCTTGCCGGTGCAGCGCTACCCCTCCTGTCAATCTTTATAGCCCCGATGAGCATGGCCGCAGCAGTCGTCGCCGTGATCACTCTCATTGCCCTGGCGATTACGGGCTACGTGTCTGCTCGCCTCGCCGGTACAAATGCCGCACGTTCCGTCTTCCGCCTCGTCATTGGTGGCGCGCTCGGGCTAGCCATTACCTATGGCATCGGCGTTGCCTTCGGCGGGGTCATCCGCTAGAAGGCCGCAAACCTCCCCAGCCCTTTGAGGCACAAAAAGTCCCACTCCCCTGTACATAATCACGGGAGTGGGACTTCTCTATCGTGCGCCTAAGAAGGCATGCTGTTTATCTACTCAGCGGAGCGCACAGCCTCAGCCTGCAGCGCCTGCGCCACAGCCTGAACAACGCCTGCGACCTTGACGCCTTCCCAAATCTGCTCCTTGGTCACGCCCTCCTCCAACAGAGTATTGGCGTGTGCAGTCAAGCAGTGCTCGCAGCCGTTGATAGCGGAGACAACGGTGCTCCACAGCTCAAACGTTGCCTTGTCTACGCCAGGCTTAGCAATGATGTTCATGCGCAGACCAAACTTGACCTGAGCGAAATCATCGCCCAACCAGCTCTTTGCGCGGTAGGCCACGTTGTTCATAGCCATCACCGTGGCGGAGCCGAGAGCTGCGTCAACTGCCTCTTCACTGAGGTGCTCGCGGGCTTCCTCAAGAATCTCCTTCAGGACCAGATCATTACGGGTGGCGGCCGCAGCAGCGACCAAGCTGCCCCACAGCTGCTCCTCATTCAGCTCGGTCGTACGCGTCAGCGTACCGATGTTGAGCTTCTGATCCTTGGCATACGCCGGAAGTGCGGACTTCAGGTTGTCGATGGACACTGAGTAACTCCTTTATGGTTGGACGGTTGTGCTTAGCGTTGTCTTACAGTGCGGACTGAACGACCTCGAGCTTGTCAATGTTCTTCGTCGGGTCATTAGCCTCCCAGTTGCAGGCACAAACCTCTTCGGACTGCAGCGCATCGAGCACGCGCAGAACCTCATCAACGTTGCGGCCCACAGCGTCCGGGGTCACGGACACGAACTGGATAACACCGTCCGGGTCAATGATGAAGGTCGCGCGGTCAGCAACACCGTCGGCATTCTCCACACCGAGGGCGCGGATGAGGTCGTGGCGAATATCAGAGAACATCGGGAACGGGACTTCCTTCAGCTCCGGGTGGGTTGCACGCCAGTTGAAGTGCGCAAACTCATTGTCGGTGGAGCCGCCGAGGATCTGGGTATCGCGGTCCTGGAATTCCTCATCCAGCTTGCCGAAGGCTGCGATCTCAGTCGGGCACACAAAGGTGAAGTCCTTCGGGTAGAAGAATACAACCTTCCACATCCCCTGGTACTTGTCCAAAGACACCTGCTCGAAGTAATCCTCCGGCTGGTTAGCGTTGACGTCGTGGAGGTCGCCGCCCTTCAGCGCAGTCAGTTCGAACTCTGGGAACTTCTCACCAACGGTCAAGATAGGCATAGAAGATTCAACTCCTTCAATAGTCACAACAATGCACAAAAGTGATGTAAATCTCTACGACCGCACACCATTCTACCTTTTAGCTGGTACGCAGCCGCTCGCTTGTTAAGTATGCCACGAACCCCCTCGCACGTCAATAGGCCCGACGAATTAGAGATGTTAGAGTTATAGGCATGAACAATAAGGAGTATCGCCCAACCCTCGCCCAGTTGCGCACCTTCGTCACGATTGCGGAGAACAAACACTTTGGCTCCGCGGCCGCCAAACTCGATATCTCCCAGCCTTCGCTCTCCCAAGCACTCGTCGCCCTCGAACAAGGCTTGGGAGTCCAGCTCATCGAGCGCTCTACCCGCAAAGTCATCGTGACGTCCACCGGCGAGGCGCTCCTCCCCTACGCCAAGGCAACGCTCGAAGCGTCCGATGCCTTCCTCAGCCAAGCCCACGGTGCAAGCGGTACGTTAACTGGCCCCCTCACCATCGGAATCATCCCCACCATCGCGCCCTATATTTTGCCGGGGCTGCTGAAATCCATCAGCGAAACCTACCCCGATCTAGAACCACGCTTCGTCGAGGAACAGACTCAACACCTGTTAGACAAGCTGCGCGAGGGCAGCTTAGACCTCGCTGTGGCCGCACTGCCCACCGAGGCCACCGGGATGGTCGAGACTCCTCTCTATAGCGAATCCTTTACCGTCGTAACACCGGCAGGACACCCGCTCGCGGGGCGCGAGGATCTCACACTCGAAGAGCTTGCAGACCTTGACCTTTTGCTGCTTGACGACGGCCACTGCCTCCGCGACCAAGTCCTCGACCTATGCCGTCGCGCCAAGGTAAACCCCTCCGAAGCCACCAATGCCGTCACCCGAGCATCGTCGCTGACCACTATCCTGCAGCTCGTCATGGGAAATCTAGGCACTACCCTTGTCCCTGAATCAGCGCTCGCAACGGAATGCCAAAACCCGCAGCTTGCGGTCGCCCGTTTCGCCCCCACGGTAACAGCGGAGCGCCCGGTTGGACTCGTTTTCCGATCGTCTGCTGCCCGCGCTGATGAATTTCGCGCCTTTGGCTCTTTGGTCACCGCCGCCTTCCAGGACGCTGCGGAACGCTCCCGAGCCCTCTTCCCGACCTCGTAATTCGAGCCCCCCAACTCTGATGGCATTAAAAACTACAACGCCGCCCTTGGCTTACCTCTTGTAGCCCGGCCCGCCTCGGTAGGCGGTGGCTAAACAAGCGGAAAGCTTAGGCGGCGTTGCGTTATAGGTCTGGTTTAGACCTTAAGCTGCGGGAGCATAACGACCCTGGCACTGGCGGCACAGGTGCGCTGTCGCCAGCTGAAGGGCCGGCGCGATAATAATCAGAGCCAAGCCCAAGGTAATAAGGGACGCGAAACCCAAGAGGCCAGACAGGACAATAAACAGCAAAAGGTGGCTGTAGTTTTCCTTGCCCAGCTTGAGTCCCTGGGAGAAAGCCTCGCCGATCGAGGAAGTATCGGCTGCCAACCAGGGCATGAGGGTAAAGAAGGGCTGAATAAACAGCGCAATCAACATCACTACAAGGAGCCCACCAAAGATGGAGCCAACGAGCGCGAAAACATCGCTCTGGCTGAGCTGCTCCGGATTCTGGAGATCCATCGAAGAGACTCCACCCAGGCCGACAACAAACAGAACGACGACCACGATGACGATGGAAATCGCGACAAGAACACCCAAAACAAGGTTCACTACGAGTGGCGGCACCCAGCGAACTCCCTGGAACAGGGTTCCCCATGTGGGGCTCGGCTTATCGATTTCACGGTAGGCCAAACGATAGACGACCAGAGAAATGACAAAGGACAGGATGGACACCGCGAAGGAGAAGAGGTCCAACATGACGGAGGTCTCCGCCCCTTCGGCGCTCTGCGTACCGACGCTGATTCCAATTTGTGGGACAAACTGAATAGCAAACACGACAACGGCGCCCAACACCCACAAAAGTGCGTTGCCGAGCGTGGCCTTGAATCCCCATTTGATCGCTTCGATAGCGCTGACTGGACCCGTATAGGCCGGACCGGCTCCTGGGCCGGGGCCCTCATGACCGGAGCTATTTCCATAGCTCGCACCGGCATAACCCGGCTGGCCAGCATCGTACCCACCATAGGACTGAGAGCCGTAAGCTCCGCCGCCATAGTTGCCATAGTTGCCGGATTGACCGAAACCAGCCTGGTCTTCCGGGTGGCTGGTGGGTTCGTACTTTGGAAGTCCACCTGTGTTCCCGGAGGAATTACCGGGGCCGTTCTGCGGGTTGCTCCCGAACCCTCCGTTGGAGCCGTTGTCCTCCGGATTCGAACCAAAAGGATTAGTCATTGATTGTGCCCTTCTTTAATCATTGTTCACACAGTCACCACGAGGGTAACATTTTCTCTACCTGGACCTGTGAGCGAATAGCCTTCCGAGTAGACTTTTAGGTCAACTATGACTGCTACTCGCGAAGATCTTTACGGCGCTCTCACAACAGTTTCTTTGAGTGATGAGCGCGCATTCCGTCGCCGCCTGCGCAAGGCTCGCTCTCCTAAGGCCCTTGCTGCGATCCAGGCCGATATCACAGCCGCCCAAGACAAGGTGAGCACCATCGATGCCAACGTGCCGCCGATTACCTACCCCGAGGAGCTTCCCGTCACCGGACGCCGCGACGATATCGCCGAGGCGATCGAAAAGAATCAGGTAGTCATCATCGCTGGTGAAACCGGTTCGGGAAAGACCACACAGATTCCAAAAATCTGCCTGGAACTCGGCCGCGGCCGGCGGGGGCTCATTGGCCATACCCAGCCGCGGCGACTAGCAGCGCGTACCGTCGCCGAGCGCATTGCAGAAGAACTTGATCAGTCCATCGGGGACACAGTCGGCTATGCCATTCGCTTCGATGACAAAGTCTCCTCCACCACCGCCGTGAAGCTCATGACCGACGGCATCCTGCTGGCAGAGATGCAGCGCGACCGTTTCCTCAATGCCTACGACACGATCATTATCGATGAGGCACACGAGCGCTCACTCAACATCGACTTCCTCTTGGGCTACCTCAAGCGGCTGCTTCCCAAGCGTCCGGATCTGAAGGTCATCATCACCTCAGCAACGATTGATCCCGAGCGCTTCGCCGAACACTTCGCGGACGCTGGGGGCAAACCTGCCCCCATCATCGAGGTCTCCGGGCGCACCTACCCCGTGGAGATCCGCTACCGCCCGCTCGAGGTCGAATCGGGCGGCAAGACCATCGACCTCGATCCTCTCGACGCCCTCTGCGAAGCCATCGAGGAGCTCATGGCCGAAGGCGAAGGAGATATTCTGTGCTTCTTCCCCGGAGAGCGCGATATCCGCGACGCCATGGAGGCCATCGAGGGGCGCCACTGGCGCAACGTGGAGGTCACTCCGCTCTTCGGACGCCTGTCCAACCAGGAACAACATCGCGTTTTCCGCTCGCACCGCGGACGGCGCATCGTGCTCTCCACCAACATTGCTGAGACCTCATTGACGGTGCCCGGCATTCGCTACGTCGTGGATACGGGAACGGCGCGTATATCGCGCTATTCCACGCGCACCAAGGTGCAGCGCCTCCCCATCGAGCCGATCTCCCAAGCAAGCGCCAACCAGCGCTCGGGCCGCTGTGGCCGCGTTGCGGATGGCATCGCCATCCGCCTGTACAGCGAGCAGGATTTCCTATCCCGCCCGGAGTTTACGGATCCCGAGATTCTGCGCACCAACCTGGCCAGCGTCATCCTACAGATGATTTCGCTGCGCCTTGGGGACATTGCTGACTTCCCCTTTGTCCAACCCCCTGAGCCGAAGGCCGTACGAGACGGCCTACTTCTTCTGCACGAACTGGGCGCCCTCGAGGGCAAAGAAAAAGACGGACTACCTGTCCTGACCCGAATAGGACGCGATCTTGCCCGCATCCCCGTAGATCCACGCATGGCCCGCATGCTGGTCGAGGCCAAGACTTCCGGTTGTCTCCACGACGTCATGGTCATCGTTGCTGCCATGACGATTCAAGATGTGCGCGAGCGGCCCAGCGACAAGCAAGCTCAAGCCGACCAGGCACATGCCCGCTTCAAGGATAAAACCTCCGACTTTGTGGCCATGCTCAACCTGTGGGACTTTGTCCAGGAAGCTCGCGATGAGATGAGCGGCAATGCTTTCCGCAAACGGATGAAGGCCGACTTCCTGCACTATATGCGCATCCGCGAGTGGTTCGATCTGGTGCGGCAGCTGCGGGACGTCGCCAAGCAGCTCGGGTGGAAAGCCCAGGAAAGCACAGAGCGTCGCCCCGATGACATCCATATGGCCTTGCTTTCTGGACTGTTGTCTAATATCGGCGCGCGTGATGGCAACTCTAAGGAGTTCATTGGTGCACGCAATACCCGCTTCCTCGTCTTCCCCGGATCGGCACTGGCAAAGAAACCGCCCGAGTTCGTCATGGCGGCTGAGTTGGTGGAAACGTCGCGCCTGTGGGCGCGCGACGTTGCTGCCATCGACCCAGCATGGGTTGAAAAGCTGGCGAAGGATTTGCTGAAGCACAACTATTCTGACCCGACGTGGTCGCGAAAGCGCGGCTCTGCGGTCGTCACCCAACGCTCGACGCTTTATGGCGTCACTGTTGTCGCCGACCGGACCGTGCCCTATCACCGCGTGGATCCTGAGGCAGCGCGCGATATGTTCATCCGTAACGCGCTAGTCGACGGCGACTGGACCACCCACCACCACTTCTTCCACGACAACAAGCGCAAACTCGCCGAGGCCTCCGAATATGAGGAGAAGGCCCGCCGGCGCGGACTCGTCGTGGACGAAGACAGTCTCTTCGATTTCTACGATCAGCGAATCCCTGCGTCTGTCACCACCGCTCGGCATTTCGATTCCTGGTGGAAAAAGCAGAAGAACAAGCATTCCTTGGACTTCGACCCAGAAGCGCTCCTTGAGGAGGACCACGATGTCACCGAGGATGCCTTCCCCGACCGCTGGTTGAAGGGAAGCATCGACTACGACTTGTCCTACAAGTTCGAGCCGGGCGATCCACTCGACGGTGTCACGCTCATGGTTCCCGTCCCGCTCCTCGCGGGGTTGGACACAGAAGGCTTCGATTGGCTGGTACCGGGCCTGCGCCTAGAGCTCATAACAGAGCTTATTCGCTCGCTGCCGAAGGCGCTTCGACGCACCGTGGTTCCGGCACCCGAGTTCGCTGAACGCGCACTGCCCAAGCTCTTGCCCTATGAGGGCACACTCACCGAGCAACTCGCTGCGATTTTGCAAGAGATGGGCGGCCAAGGCATCAACGCCGGCGATTTCCGCCCCGACCAGCTCCCTCCGCATCTGCGCATGAACTATGCCGCAGTGGACAAGCGGGGCAAGGTCATCGACTCAGACCGCAACTTGCAGGCTCTGGTCCAACGCCAAGCCGGCCACATTTCCTCCTCGGTCTCACGCGTTGGCCGCGCCGCCGAATCCACTGCGGTCAAGGAATGGACGGAGGATACGCTCGGCGCCATCGATGAGGAAGTGGTAACCGTCGTCGATGGGCATGAGGTCACCGCCTACCCCGCGCTCGTAGCGACCAAGGACGGCGTGGCGCTCAAGGTCCATCCCACCAAGGCGGCTGCCGACGCCTCCATGATCACCACCACCCTAACCTTGCTGCTCCGAGAAATTACGGTGAATACGCAGCAGATGGTCAAAGGGCTTCCTCTACAGCAGCGGGTAGCCGTCGACTCCTACCCCCACGGCGGGGCGGAAGGACTTGTCAGCGATGCCCGGGTAGCCGCAGTACGCGACATCATGATGGAAAAGGGCGGCCCCGTGCGCACCCCCGGTGACTTCAATGCATTGCTCAACGCGGTCAAACCGGAGGTCCCGGGCAGAGTGCGCCAGGCAGTCGTTGCAATTGCGCCGGGCCTGGCAGAGTATTCCAATCTGAATGCTGAGCTGAAGCACTGGGAGGGGCCGGCCATCGATGATATTCGGGCCCAGCTCAATTTCCTGTTGCCCGCGCACGCCATCACCGTCCACGGGATCCAACATCTGCGCCATCTACCGCGCTATATCCAGGCCGCGCGCATCAGGCTTGAGGAAATGAACGTGGACCCGGACCGCGATGCTGACCGGCAGGCAGACGTCGACGAGGCCAAAGCCTATGTGGCCAATCGGTTGCGTTCCCTGCCTCCTGGCCGTGAAAAGACGCGTGAGGTTAAAGACATCTACTGGATGATTGAGGAACTGCGCGTATCGCTCTTCGCACAACGCCTGGGCACTGCCCACGCGGTGTCTTTGAGGAGAATCCAAAAGGCAGTGGATAAATTACGCTAAAAGCTATCGCGGTCGCGCCGACGCATGAGGCGGATTTCTGATTCGAAGTCGTCGGCGCTTTCAAAAGACTTATACACGGACGCAAAGCGCAGGTAGGCCACTTCATCGAGATCTCGCAGAGGTTCCAGGATGGCAAGGCCGATGTCATTGGCGTTTACTTGCGAGGAGCCGTGACTGCGCACGGTCTCTTCAACTTCTTGAGCGAGCTTCTTCAAAGCATCATCGCTAACGTCGCGCCCCTGACATGCACGTTTGACGCCTCGGATCAGCTTGTCGCGACTGAAAGGCTCAGCCAAGCCATTTCGCTTGACTACTGACAAGACTGCTTTCTCGATGGTGGTGAAGCGACCTTTGCACGCGGCGCATTCGCGACGCCGCCGGATCGAGGTTCCACTGTCGATCACGCGCGAGTCAATAACGCGTGATTGTTCGTTGTGACAGAACGGGCAATACACAGTGCCGTATCCTTCCTTTCGACCAATGCGCACATGCTGCTGGCCCAAGGAATTCTAGCGCGAAGACACGACCGTCGTGGACGAAGAGGTGCTCGCACTGTCAACCTCACTATCGATACTGAGGCCACCCCATACTGTGCCGATGAATACCGCGGCGCCAAAGACTGCTCCGAGCACATAGTTACCTACGTTCGACCGACTACGACGGCTGCCCGATGTTGCTCCGGCGGCCGAAACCTGGGAATTCACCGGATTTTCCGGACGGCACTGTGTTCTATCGTTTACGGCAAGAGTTCGAACACGAGACGGCCCATACGGAAGGTTGCGCGGGGCATCAGACGTGAGCGACCGAGACTGAGCGGGATCCCAGACCGCCGCTGGCGGCACTAGCACAGCCCGATTACTAGACTTCTCGAGGGCCACCCCGCGCAGTACAGAGGCATTGTTTAATGCGATAGCCATGACGGTTCCTTTCTAGGTCTTCCTTATTCAATGAGACAATGCCCGAAGTGTACGAACAAAGCCCGACATTTTCGAACATCACCTTCGATCAACCGTTCGATTTGGTGTGTATGTTCGATTTATAGCAGGCCTTCGAAAATTTGTCCACACTCGGGCGGCGTTAGTCGAACATTTTTTCTTTCCGTGCTAAAAAGGGAAGCGGAAGTATCACCAGCAGCCCACTCCCACTTATGTCCGGCACACCAAAGCCGCGCACATCATCTCTGCACACCCCGACAGTTCCTAGGAGCAAGAATGGCCCGCAATCCAAAGCGAAGCGACCACCCTTCCCTCGATTCACTTTCCCCTCGCCAACGCCGCATCTTGGAAGTAATCCATGACGCCGTCATGTTGCGCGGCTATCCGCCAAGCATCCGCGAAATCGGTGACGCAACAGGCCTCCAGTCCACCTCGTCCGTGGCCTATCAGTTAAAGCAGCTGGAAGAGAAGGGCTTCCTTCGCCGCGATCCAAACAAGCCACGAGCTGTTGATGTGCGCCATTTCCCCGGCGCCGACGACCCCAAAAAGCCCGGACGAAAGACCGGGCAGGCAATCGCATCATCGGGAACCTCCACCCCTGACGCACCCGAAGACGCCGCCACCCCAAACTACATTCCTGTTGTGGGCCGCATTGCTGCTGGTTCCCCCATCACCGCCGAGGAGAACATCGACGCCTACTTCCCCATGCCGGGTGAAATCCTAGGCAGCGGCGAACTATACATGCTGCAAGTCGTGGGAGATTCAATGCAGGATGCGGGAATCCTCAACGGGGATTGGGTTATTATTCGCTCGCAGTCTGTTGCAGAAGAAGGCGAGTTCGTAGCCGCACTTTTGGACGGTGAAGAAGCGACCGTGAAGGAATTTCACCGAGATTCCTCCGGTGTATGGCTCCTCCCCCACAACGACGCCTACTCACCCATCAAGGGCGATGAAGCCGAAATCATGGGCAAGGTAGTATCCGTATTCCGCAAACTCTAGAAACCATCCACCTCAGCGCTCCCTCAGGCCTTCCCCGCTCCACACCAATCACCCACTCGGTGCGGGCGAACCGGACTGGGGGATTGTTTCTTTTTACCCCCTTGTGTGTGTACATGCCCGATTTCGACCGTTTTAGCGTCCGAGATCACACATTCGGATACTTGCAGTACAACTATAGGTTTTAGTGACTAAGGCACGCATTCGATGTGAGCTTTTCTTTGTTTAGTTCCGTTTTGTTCGCATTCAGTGGGACAATAGAAGTATCGCCACAACATCCGTTGTTCTTTTCGTTCACACGCCCCAGCCCCTTTTCCTTCACCGGCGGGCGCAGTGACCACCACAAGGCAGACTTCATTTGGAGGAACCATGTACGCAGAAGAGCGTCGCCGACAAATTGCGTCATTGACCGCTGTAGAAGGACGAGTCAATGTCACAGAGCTCTCCGAGCGCTTCGATGTCACCGCTGAGACGATTCGCCGCGATCTCGCGGTCTTGGACCGAGAGGGAGTTGTGCACCGAGTTCATGGCGGTGCAGTCGCCTCCCAATCCTTCCAGACCGCCGAATTCACCCTTGATACTCGCCAACGTTCGGCCACGGGCGCCAAAATGGCAATCGCACGCGCCGCACTAGAGCAGCTTCCCGACGGAGGAAGCATCTTTCTCGATGCCGGAACCACCACGAATGCGCTTGCCGATCTCATAGGCCAGCGCTACTCGGCCGGGCAATTCAGCATTGTGTCGAATAGTCTCCCGATCGCTCTTTCACTAGCCAGCAACGGGGTATCTGACGTCCAGCTGCTGGGAGGCACCGTGCGCGCGATTACCCAGGCCGTCGTCGGTGACACTGCGCTTCGCACCATGGCCCTGATGCGTGCTGACGTCGCCTTCATCGGAACCAATGCTCTAACCATTGACCACGGGCTCTCCACGGCCGATTCGCAAGAGGCGGCTATCAAGTCAGCATTCGTCACCAATGCACACCGCGTTGTCGTGTTGTGTGATTCATCGAAGTTGGGCAATGACTACTTGGTCAGCTTTGCATCACTCGATGAGATTGATGTCGTCATTACCGACGCCGCCGCCCCCGATTCCTACGTTGAAGCACTGCGCGAGCACGGCATCGAGGTGATTGTCGCCGCGGACAAGTAGGCGGTTTCACCAATAGATCAATTCAGCACCCATAGATCATTTCAGGAGGTGTGCACCCCGCATGATGAGGGCGCACACCTCCTGTGCAATTCAGCGCTCTAAGCGGACTGGTATTCCTCCAGCAGCGCAATCACTGCGGCACGAGCGTCCGCTGGGCTTTCGGCGTTGACAGCCGCCTCTGCCATCTTCTGGCACTGCTCAAGGCTGAGCTCAGCCAGCTGCGCACCGACGCCAGCCACCGCAGTCGACGCCGCCGACAGCGAAGTCACACCGAGGCCAGTCAACACGCAGGCAAGCATGGGATCAGCTGCGGCTTCGCCGCAGACGCCAACCGGAACGTTGTTATCGCGCCCCACCACGCAGGTGTGCTGAATCAGGCGAAGGACAGCAGGCTGCCACGGATCGGTCAAGTAGGCCAGCTGCGGCGACAGACGGTCCGCGGCCATGGTGTACTGCGTCAAATCATTGGTACCAATGGACACGAAATCGAGGTGCGGCATGATGGTATCCGCCATCAAGGCTGCGGCGGGAACCTCAATCATCGCGCCGGCGGTCAAACCGCGCTCGCGGCACAGACCAGCGAACCATTTCGCTTCCACTGCGGTAGCCACCATCGGCGCCATAACCCACGTCGTAGCCCCATCTCCGCGCTTTTCCGCGGCCTGGGCGATAGCGTCGAGCTGACGAGTCAACAGCGCCTCGTTGTCGCGGGCGATGCGCAAACCACGAACGCCCAATGCGGGGTTTTCTTCCGAGTCCAAGGTGGCATAGGAAATCGGCTTATCCGAACCGGCGTCGAGCGTACGAACGACGACCTTGGACTCCGGGAAAGCGTTGAAAACCTTGCCGTAGATGCGCGCTTGCTCCTCGACGGTCGGTTCCTCGCTGGCAGAGAGGAAGGACAGCTCCGTGCGGTATAGGCCAATGCCTTCTGCCTGCGAGTCAGAGGCGATGCGGGCTGCGTTTCCGTCAGCAACGTTGGCCAGCAACTGCACGCGATGACCATCCTTGGTCTGGGCCGGTCCCCGCCACTGGGCAACTCGTGCCGCCTTCTCACGGTATTCCTCCACGGCCTTCAGCGCGGAGGCACGATCTGCACCCAGGGACACCGATCCCACGGAGCCATCGACGAAGAGCTGGGTGCCAGCCTCAATCGTTCGCAGCTTAGTGCCCACTGCCACGATGCAGGGAAGATCGAGCTGGCGAGCAATAATTGCGGTGTGGCTGGTTGGCCCGCCAAGCTCGGTCACGAGCGCCTTGATGTGAGTGGTGTCCAAGGTTGCGGTATCCGCCGGGGCTAGATCGTCAGCCAGCAGTACAGCCTCTCCTTCGACCATGGGGAGACCCGGCTCTTGCTCACCGCGCAGCTGAGCAATCACTCGATCGCGCACGTCCTTGAGATCCGTCGTGCGCTCAGCCATGACGCCGCCGGCGGCCTCAAACATGGTGACAAACCTGTCCGTGGCCCCCACAACTGCATACTCGGCGTTCTTACCGCCGCGAATACCCTTGCGCACTGCCTTGTGCCAGCCTCGGTCCTTGACCATTCCGGCGGTTGCGCCAAGAACTTCAGCAGCTTGGCCTTCGGCCCCAGCTGCACGCTGTTCCAACCGGCTAGCAACCATATCTACCGCTTCGAGGAAGCGATCGTATTCGGCATCACGTTGCTCTTCCGCCACGGTTTCTCCAGCCGTGGGCAGTTCTGGGCGTGGGCGGACCCACACCGCCTCAGCGTATGCAACGCCAGCGACGACGCCGGTGCCTTTAATGATGGATGGGGATGCGTTTTCCATGACACATTTCCTTACGGAGACGATGTTTTCTCTTTCCAGATCATCACAAGTCGACCAAAAATGCAACGAAACCCACAGTGATTCCATTGACATTCGGACACATACGGGCAATAATCAACATTAAGCAACATTAATTTCACGCTGACAACGGGCACTCCGCACCGAAGCTCTTGTTCACGCCGCCGAGGCGCGTTTGCCCCCAATATACGCACTCCGCGAAAGGGGACATTGTCCACGATGATCCTTACTTTGACCCCCAACCCGAGCATCGACGCCACCGTGCGCTTGAACGAGGAACTCGAACCTGGTGCTGTTCACCGCGCACGATCCGTCTCCAGCGTTGCCGGTGGTAAAGGCGTCAACGTTACGCACGCGGTAACGCTCGCCAACGTCGACAGCCTGGCGCTGCTCCCCGCCGTTGCCTCCGATCCTTTCCTGGCCCTCGCGGCCGACGCATCGATTCCCGTGCAGGCCGTGCCCACTCACAGCGCGGTGCGTACCAACACCACTCTGACCGAGCCGAATGGCCGCACGACCAAACTCAACGGCCCCGGCGCCACGCTCGATGCGGACGTGCAGCAAGCCGTTGCACAGGCACTCGCAGAACACTGCGCCGACGCCGAGTGGTTAGTCATGGCAGGCTCTCTCCCCCAAGGCGTTCCCACCGACTGGTACACGCAGCTCATCCGGGTAGCCCGCGAAGCCAACCCTGACCTCCGCATAGCCGTCGATACCTCTGATGCGCCCATGGTGGCTCTCGGTGACAACCTCGAAGTAGCCAGCCCCGACCTCATCAAGCCAAACGGCCTCGAGCTGGGCCAGCTTGCAGGTGTCGATGGTCAGGCCCTTGAGGCCGCCGCCGAAGACGGCGACTTCAGCGGAGTGGTTGAGGCCGCGAGGGTCGTCGTCAAGCGCGGCATCCCCGAGGTTCTTGTCACCCTGGGCGGCGCTGGCGCGGTGCTGGTCACGGCCAACGAAGCATGGGCTGCTACTCCCCCGCCAATTACCCTGCGCTCCACCGTGGGTGCCGGTGATTCTTCGCTCTCCGGCTATATCCTCGCCCGCCGCTCCGGCGCCTCGTACCCCGAGGCCCTGCGCCAGGCTGTGGCCTACGGTTCAGCAGCCGCAGCACTCCCGGGAACCCAAATTCCAACCCCCGAAGAACTAGATATCGAACACACGACGGTTTCGGCCGTCACCGGCCTTTAGCAGTACTGAGGAGTACCTACCGATGTCATCACAACTCATCACCACCGACCTCGTGGCGCTCGACGCCGACTTCGGTGACAGCATCGAATCAGTCATTACCAATCTGGCCACGCTTGTTCACGACACCGGCCGCGCCACTTCCGTGGACGAGCTGGCAGGCCCGGCCATCGCGCGTGAAGCCAAAGCCGGCACCGGTGTCCCCGGCGGCGTTGCCATCCCGCACTGCCGCTCTGCTGCCGTGTCTGAACCCACCCTGGCCTTCGCCCGTCTCTCGCGCGGGGTCGACTTCTCCGGCCCCGACGGTGACGCCCACTTGGTGTTCCTCATCGCTGCTCCGGAAGGCGGCGGCAAGGCCCATCTGAAGATTCTCTCGAAGCTCGCTCGCGCGCTGGTGAAGAAGGACTTCCTGGAAGCCCTTCGAACTGCGAAGACCAAAGAAGAGATCGTCTCCCTCGTCCTCGACGTTGTCAACGCAGAAAAGCCGAAGAAGAAGGCTGCGGCCACCGCATCAGCATCCACTGCAGGTGCGAGTGCAGCGGCAGCGGCTCCTGCTTCGAGCAAGGCTGCAGAGTCGAAGAAGACGCGCATTGTGGCCGTCACCGCATGCCCGACCGGCATTGCTCACACGTACATGGCTGCCGACGCCCTCACCCAAACCGCCGAGGAACGCGACGACGTCGAGCTCACCGTGGAGACCCAGGGGTCCTCCAACAACACCTCTGTTTCGGCAGACACGATTGCGGCTGCCGACGCCGTGATTTTCGCTACCGACGTGGGCGTTCGTGACCGTGAGCGCTTCGCCGGCAAGCCGGTCATCGAATCTGGCGTCAAGCGCGCCATCAACGAACCGGGCGTGATGATCGATGAGGCCATCGCCGCCTCGAAGAACCCCAACGCGCATAAGGTGGCAGGAACTGCCGGCGCGTCCTCCTCTAGCGCTGAGGAAGATGGCCAGGGTCTGGGCTGGGGCAAGCGTATTCAGCAAGCCATCATGACCGGCGTTTCCTACATGGTTCCGTTTGTTGCCGCGGGCGGCCTCCTCCTGGCACTGGGGTTCCTCTTCGGCGGATATGACATGGCTAATGGGTGGCAGGCCATCACCACCGATTACTCGCTGACCAACTTGCCGGGCCATGACGTCATGGTCGACGGCGAAATGATGACCTTCAAGAAGGCAGGGTTCGCCCTGTACATCGGCGCCGTGCTCTTCGCCATCGGTCAAGCATCGATGGGATTCATCGTCGCGGCGCTCTCCGGTTATATCGCCTTCGCGCTGGCAGGCCGCCCAGGCATCGCGCCGGGCTTCGCGGGTGGTGCCATTGCCGTGACCCTCGGCGCTGGCTTCATCGGTGGTCTTGTCACCGGTCTCATTGCTGGCTTTGTTGCGATGTGGATTGGCAAGTGGAAGGTACCGCGTTGGATCGGCTCCCTCATGCCTGTCGTTATCATCCCGCTGCTCGCTACGATGATTACTGGCCTGCTCATGTACCTGCTTCTCGGCGCCCCGCTGGCCGCCATCATGGAGGGCCTGCAGAACTGGCTGTCCTCGATGTCTGGTTCCTCCGCTGTCCTTCTGGGCATCATCCTCGGCCTGATGATGTGCTCCGACCTGGGTGGCCCGGTCAACAAGGCTGCCTACCTCTTCGCCACCGCTGGCCTGTCCACGGGCGACGAGGCCTCCATGAAGATCATGGCCGCCGTCATGGCCTCCGGTATGGTTCCGCCGATTGCACTGTCCATTGCGACCTTTGTACGTAAGAACCTGTTCACGCCGGCGGAGCAGGAGAACGGCAAGTCCGCGTGGCTGCTGGGCCTGTCCTTCGTTTCCGAGGGCGCCATTCCGTTCGCTGCCGCCGACCCGCTGCGTGTTATCCCTTCGATGATGCTCGGTGGCGCGGTCACTGGTGCGCTATCGATGTCCCTTGACGTCATGTCTCGCGCCCCGCACGGCGGAATCTTCGTTATCTTCGCCATCGAACCTGCGTGGGCATACTTCGTGGCCATCCTTGCCGGCGTCATCGTGTCCACCATCGCGGTCATCGCGATGAAGCGATTCTGGCCCAACAAGGCTGCTGAAGAGGCTGCAGCGAAGGCCGACATGGCCAAGGCTGCCGCCTAACCCTTAACCCGCGTACACTTGTAAGCACGAAATACCGTAATTCGAAAGGATTATCATCATGGCTTCTAAGACCGTCAAGGTTGGTTCCTCCGTCGGACTGCACGCACGTCCGGCCTCCATCATCGCAGACGCTGCCGCTGAGTTCGATGAGGACATCTTCCTCACCCTCGTTGGCGATGAGGACGAGGATGAGACCGATGCTGCTTCCTCCCTCATGATCATGGCTCTCGGCGCCGAGCAGGGCGACGAAGTCACCGTGACCTCCGAGAACGAGGCGGCTGTCGAGAAGATTGCCGGCCTTATCGAGCAGGACCTCGACGCTTCCTAAAGCACTTCCCGTTTATAGAACGGCAGCTCCCGCTTCCCTCTTACGCTGAGGGTGGCGGGAGCTTTTCGTTGCTTGGTTGTCTAGCAAAAGGTTCTAGTCATCGGGCTCTACTCAAACGGTTTTGCTGGGGGCAAGGAAACCATATAGAGGTGCCTATAAGGTTCACTTGACCCCAAGAAAACCTTCTGACCCGAACCATGTGAGTAGAACCATGTGGATGCGCTGCCTCATACCGCAGAGGGACCGAAGTAAAAGCACCTTATGCAGACTTCTGCACACATTCATCTGGGGTTTTGCGTAAATACGCGTCCAGATGGTGCTTTTGCTCCGGTCCCTTATCCTCGCTAGTCGGCGGAAGCGCCTCTAGTACTTCGCGCCGCGGCCCTCGCCGATGCTGCCGTAAAGCTTCTTCATCACTGGGTAGAGCACGATGATGCCAACCGAGCCCCAGGCAATACCTTCGAGCGTCACACCGAAGACGTCGAGCGTGAGATTGCCAATGCCCGCGATGAGCGCCACTGCCGCCGCAGTAAGGTTCACCGGGTTGTTGAAGTTGACCTTGTTGTCCATCCAGATGCGCACGCCAAGCATGCCGATAAGGCCGTAGAGGACGATGCAAGCACCACCCAGCACGCCCGTGGGGATGGTGAAGATAAGCGCGCCAAACTTCGGGATGAAGGCCAGCGCGATAGCGGTAACAGCGGCTACCCAATAGGCGGCCGTCGAGTAGACGCGGGTGGCGGCCATGACGCCGATGTTCTCCGCGTAGGTTGTGGTGCCGGAACCACCGAAACCACCGGCCAGGGAGGTAGCCAGGCCGTCCGCGATGAGAGCATCGCCAGCGAGATCGTCGAGGTCGCGCTTGGTCATCTCAGAGACCGCCTTAACGTGGCCGACATTTTCAGCAATCAGAACGACCAACACCGGAAGTGCTGCCGCGATGGCTGAAACGTGGAACTCCGGCGCATGGAACTGCGGGAAGCCAATCCAAGCCGCCTCGCGGATAGACTCCACCGCGCCCTCACCGAGGTTGCCCGTGGCGGCCGCGAAAGCCCAGCCGACGACGACACCAATCAGAATCGACAGACGCGAAACCATGCCCCGCCCAGCGACAGTGGCGAGGATGATGACCGCCAGCGTCACCGTGGCAACCAGCGGCTGGCTCGAATAGTTGGTGGCCGCATTGGGAGCCAAGTTGAGGCCGATCAGCGCAACAATGGCACCGGTGACGGCCGGCGGCATGACAGCGTCGAGGACCTTTCGGCCCGCCGCCTTCACCGCGAGACCAATGGCCACCAAGACCAGGCCAGTCACGAGGACGGAACCTGCCTGCGCGCCAATGCCGTACTGCTGGGAGGCGCTCAGCGGCGCAATGAACGCGAATGAGGAGCCCAGGTAGGAAGGCAAGCGGTTGCGGGTAATCAGGAGGAACAGAATCGTTCCCAAACCCGAAAACAGCAGCGTCGTGTTGACCGGGAATCCGGTCAGGGTGGGCACGAGCAACGTCGCACCAAACATGGCCACCACGTGCTGCATGCCGATGCCGATGGTGCGGCCCCAGCTCAATCGTTCTTCGGGTGCGACAACCGCGCCCGGCTTAATCGTCTTTCCGTCCCCGTGGACGGCCCAGCCAAAACTACTCACGAGCCTTAATTATGGCTCACGCGAGCACCGAAACCTAAGCATCTTGGTCAGAAACTCGAAATTCTTTGAGCTCGGCGGCGACGGAAGCTGGCAGGCGGACGTCGACAAGCGTGCCCTCCCCCGTGTAGTCCTCGCCGCGCACGGTGCCTTGGGTGTGGATGCGATCGATCACGTCCCCGCGGGTAAACGGCACGAGAAGCCGCACGTGTTCATCCTGAGAGTTGAGGAACAGCTCCACGCGCGTGGTGAGCTCATCAATGCCCTCCCCCGTCTTGGCGGAAACATACACAACGTTGTCGCGGTCGAGGACGTGACGCAGTTCCGCCAGCACCAGCGGATCGGCCTGGTCAATCTTATTGATCACGACGATCTCCGGCGGTGCCTCCTCACCGGTCTCCTTCACGATGTCATAAATGACCTGGTTGACGGCCTCAATCTGCTTCAGCGGGAAGGGATCCGACCCGTCCACCACGTGCAGCATCAGGTCTGCTGCGAGGACCTCCTCCAAGGTGGACTTGAAGGCTTCCACCAACTGCGTGGGCAGATGGCGCACGAACCCAACGGTATCGGTGAAGACGACCTGGCGGCCATCGGCAAGCTCGGCGCGGCGAGTGGTGGGATCCAAGGTCGCGAAGAGCGCGTCCTCCACCAGCACGCCGGCACCCGTCATTGCATTAATGAGGGAGGACTTGCCAGCGTTGGTGTAGCCGGCGATGGCGATCTGAGGGATCGTCGATGACGCACGGCGCGAACGCTTAATCTCACGTGCCGTTTTCATCGCCCTAAGCTCCTTGCGAAGCAGGGCCATCTGCGTGCGGATGCGGCGGCGGTCCGTCTCAATCTTGGTCTCACCCGGACCACGCAGGCCCACGCCACCGTTGGAGCCGGCGCGGCCGCCCGCCTGGCGCGAGAGGTTTCCACCCCAACCACGGGTATGGGTATAGAGGTATTCCAGCTGCGCGAGCGAGACCTGGGCCTTGCCTTCCTTGGACTTGGCGTGCTGCGCAAAGATATCCAGGATGAGCATGGTGCGGTCAATGACCTTGGTGTTGAGCGCACGCTCCAAGGCAGAGAGCTGGCCGGGGGTTAGCTCGCCATCGCACACCACGGTATCCGCGCCAGTAGCAGCCACGATGTCCTTGAGCTCGTTCACTTTGCCCGAACCGATATAGGTGCCCGGATCCGGTTTATCGCGCTTCTGGTACAAGGCTTCGACGACTTCGGCTCCCGCGGTTTCCGTCAGGGCGGCTAGCTCCGCCATCGTAGCCTCGACCTCGGCCACGGTACCTTCGGTCCACACTCCCACGAGCACCACTTGCTCAAGGCGCAGCTTTCGATACTCCACCTCGTAGCCATCGGTGGTGTCTTCCGCGCGGATGGTGGTCTCACGGTTTACTCGCCGGAAGGCGTTGCGCTCCGCAAGGTCGAGATCACCGGTAGTTGGCTCCTGTGATTTGGGCGCGGGCTCACCAAAAGCCTGCGCGAGGAGATCATCATGGGTTTCTTTTGTCATATGCTCCCTATTCTTGCACGTTGCCGCTCTCAACTGGGAATCTCCGCTTCCTGTTCCCACGAACTGCCGCAGCGCGGTGACGTATCAGCGATGGTTTTTGAGTCCCCTCTGCGACAGATACAATGGTGCGCATGACCGTGAAAGAAACCTCCCACCCAGAGATGCAGGCCATCGGCCTTAACTACGAGCGCTGGCAGGACGCCGTTGAGGCAGCCATTTCCACCAATCAACTGGCAGTGACCGGGGAGGTTCGCGGGGGACAACTTATCCAGTTCGCGGATCCTTCCGGCGCGCAACTCAATATCCTCGCCGTCGAGCCTTTCGCCACCTTCATTGGTTTCGAGGGCGTTACCCAGGGCTTCGCCCACGTGTCGATGATTAATGATGTCTTGGCTTTCCTGGAGATCATTGATCCTTTCGGCAACGTGCTCGCGCAGGCGACGGCAAATCTGGCGCAGGGCCCGCTCCTCGCTGACGAAGACACCCAGCAGTGGCAGCAAGTAGAGCTCACTGCGATGGGTCTCAACGTCTCCGCATTCGACAGCACAGATGCCTACGAAGCAGCGAAAGGAAGCTACCCGGCCACGTTTGAGTCCGCGGGCGCGGACATTGTCGCGGCTGGCTCCGGCGCCGAAACCCCCACCCCGGGCTGCACCTTTGCAGCACGGGTCATGGAATCCGAGTGGCGCCACAACCAGCTCACCGGTGAACGCTTCATGCATCTGGTCATGGATGGTGCGTTCCCCTTCGATCTCTGCTTGCCCGAGAGCTTTGGAGACCTCCCGGTAAAGAATTCCGTTCTTGCGGGTTCGGCAATGCTGACCGCCTCGATCGCGCTGCCTACCGGCGGCTGCGGCGGCGAAGGCGGGTGCGCCTGCGGCTCCGGCGGCTGCGGCGGTCACTAGAACTTCCGTAGAGTAGTTCACATGAGTTTTTCCGCATCTCAGCGTCGCGGCCTTGCGCTGCTTCTCGCCGTGGTTACCGCTGCGGTGTTGATTCTGACGCTGAAGCTGCCGGGGGTTATCCTCGCCGCGTTTGTGTGCGCAGCGCTGTGGCTCTTTGCCGACGCCCGCCCCAACGCCTCTGAACATGCGGCACTGCGGGCTTCTATTGCGCTCACGGTGGAGGACATCACGGGAGTGCTTGAGGATTACGCGACGTTTGCCACGAGCGACGACGCAGAGTCCCTCGCCGACCGCACGTTGCACCGCCCGGCGCTTGTCGACGCCGACTGCGCCAACCCCGCCATCGAAGCGTTCCACTACGAGATGCATGGCGCGCAACGCTTCTTACGCCGCCTCGACGCTCGAGTAAACTCGCCGAATGCCGAGACAAGTGAGCTTGAATCCCTGCTCAAGGTAGCCGATGAACGCGCCGCCGAGCTCAAAGAAGCCTGGCTCGCCGCCCGCCGCGCCGCCTTGGCCTTGGGAACCAATTACGAAAAGGAGGACGGACGCTAAACACCGTCCTGAAAGCTCTATAGTGACGTTTCACCAGTTGCCACGATGCGCGAAGGGCCCGTCAGCGTGGAACCGTCCTCGGTGATTTCTACCTGGACCTGGCCGCCGGGGACGATGACGCGGACGCTGCCGGTGATGCGGGAGGCGTCGGCAAGCGCGGCGCACGCTGCCGCCACCGTTCCGGTGCCGCACGAACGAGTCTCACCCGAGCCGCGCTCGAAGACGCGCATGTGAACCGTTCCATCCCGCAAGGGCGTGACCAGCTCAAGGTTGACGCCAGCCGGGAAGAAATCCGTATCAAATACCGGTTGCTCGAGGCGCTTTCCAGCCAATTCCTCTGCGCTAAGGCCTGGGATAACCGCCGCCAAATGGGGATTTCCCACGTCTACGCCAAGGCCGGCAAAGCTCTCCCCCGCCATCGACGCTGTGGAGACGCCGAGCACCTGTGCTGGACCCATCTCCACGCTGACTTCGGCCGCCGAGTCGTTGAAGGAGTGCACGGTCACCTGCTTGGCTCCGGCGCGTGTGCCCACGGTGAAGGTATCCGTATCCACCAACCCCCGGGAGCGAACCCAGTGCGCGAAGACCCGGGTGCCGTTGCCACACATCTCCGCAATCGAGCCATCTGCGTTGCGGTAGTCCATGAACCAGTCCTCCGCAGCGATACCCGGCGCGAGTTCCTCAATCTCCCCATTGGCAAGCAGCTGACCGGCGCGGATAACGCGCAGCACGCCGTCCGCACCGATTCCCGCACGACGGTCACACAGAGCCACTACCTTTTCCGGCGGCAGCGCTTCTGTTCCTTCCACAATGACGAAGTCGTTCTCAGTTCCGTGGCCTTTTGCAAACTTCATAGGTTTAAAGTCTACTGTCCTTCCACGATACGCAATGCCTGCGGCGTCGTCTCGGCCGCAGCATCGAGCCACTGGATCCGCTTGTCGCGGTTGAACCAGGAGCGCTGGCGGCGCACATAGCGGCGGGTTCCGGTAATGGTGCGCTCCACTGCTTCTTCCCATGTCAGCTCGCCGCGCTGGGCTTGCAGCACCTGTGCGTAGCCGATCGCCCGGCCTGCTGTGGAGTCAGCCTTCAGACCGTGGGCTTGGAGGTTTTCGACTTCCTCCACGAGCCCTTTATCGAACATGAGGCGGCTGCGCAGCTCAATGCGTGGGTTCAGCCAGCTGGAATCCGTGCGCAGACCGAGGATTATCGTCCCCCACCGGGGCGGGGCGTTCTTCGGTGGCTGGCTGGCTTTGAAGGGCTTCCCAGTTAGCTCGATAACCTCCAGCGCGCGCACGGTGCGGCGCGGGTCTTTGTCCTCGATGATGGCTGCGGCCGCTGGGTCCACAGCGGCCAGCTCCGCGTGCAGAGCATCGGTACCAATCTCTTGGCGCCGTGCCTCCCAGCGGGCCCGCACCTGCGGGTCAGTGGGTGGGAATTGCCAGTTATCCACGAGCGATTGGATATACAGCATGGAGCCGCCCACCAGAATCGGGGTTTTACCGCGTGCACGGATGCCGTCAATATCCGCGATGGCGGAGGCCTGATAGCGCGCTACCGACGCCGTTTCCGTCACGTCCCACACATCGAGCTGATGGTGCGGAATGCCTTCGCGTTCCTCCATTGTCAGCTTGGCTGTGCCGATATCCATGCCCCGGTAGAGCTGCATCGAGTCGACGTTGACAACTTCCCCGTCGAGCTCGTGGGCCAGGGCTACCCCGAGCGCTGATTTCCCGGAGGCCGTCGGCCCCACCACCGCGATAGGGGTTGGGCCGGGTGCTTGAATTTCAGGCATTAGCACTGCCACCCCGCCACATAGCGTCCTACCCCCAGGGTTGAATCCGCCGCCCGCAGTTCCGCGTGACGCGGGTGCACGCTTGCCAACCGTGCCCAGAGGCTCGTCTCGAGCACACCGGCAGCGCGGAGGCGCTCTTCGTCGCAGTGGCCTTCCCCTCCCGCTAGGATGCTTTCGCACCACAGGTGTGCATCCCGTGCGCCATCGACAAGCGCAAGCGGCGCGCGCTCGGTCAGGCCGGCCGAACCGTCAACACAGACCACAGTCAAGCGCCCGGGGCGGACCTCACCGAGTTCAGCGCGAGAATCCTCCACCACGAAGCCCGGTTCATCGGAAGTGAGATTAAGCGCACGGCTAAGCACGTAGCGGGCCATGATTTCCGGAAGGAAATTCCCGCCGCCGACATTGACCTGTGGTGCTCCCCATGCTTTCAAGCTCCCTGTGTGCTCGGTACGCCAGCGCACATCGCGCGATCCCACAATGTCCACCTGGAGGGGGCTGCTGCCGCTCACGCGTGCGGCATCACGGGCCAACTCGCACGCAGCACTGAGCAGCGCACGCGAGGCATCATCGCTGGGTGAGAGTTCTTCCGCCAGGGCCGGTGAGGCTGGCATAATCATGAGATTCTGCATCGACTCCCATCCTATAAGGTTAGTTTTTCGGGGTTAACACGCGGCTGCGCGGCTGAAACGGTAGTGTTGTGTGACATAAGTTCTGGCAGCCGTGTCGCGCGGCGCGATAGTACCGAAGGTGGTTTCCTACCATGTCCGCTATTCCTTCCCCTGGAGCCATGCCCCGCAAGGGTTCTCGCCCCGGCCCAACTCCTTCCGCCCCGGCAGCTCGCCCGGTGCAGCCTGTGAAGAACGATCCCACTCAGTGGGGCCGCGTTGATGCTGATGGTTCGGTGTATGTCAAAGCACCCGAGGGCGAACGCAAGATCGGTGAATGGCAGGCGGGTACTCCTGAAGAAGGCCTAGCGCATTTTGGCGCACGCTACGATGATTTGTCTACTGAGATCGAGCTGCTGGAATCCCGCCTGAATGCACATCCGGGCGATGCAGCATCGATTAAGGCTACCGCGGCAGAGCTGCGGGAATCCCTGCCCACGCAGGCGGTGATTGGTGATATTGCAGCCTTGGATCAGCGCCTGGGCACCGTCATCGAGCATTCCGTCGAAGCCGGCGAGCAAGCACAGGCCGATAAGGCCCGCCGCCGCGAGGAGGCAATCGCAAAGAAGGAGAAGCTCGCCGCAGAGGCCGAGGACATCGCCGCTAACTCGACGGAGTGGAAGGCCGCCGGCGACCGCATCCGCGACATCCTCGAGGAATGGAAGCAGATCCGCGGCATCGACCGCCACACGGATGATGCCCTGTGGAAGCGCTATTCCCGCGCCCGGGATTCCTTCAACCGCCGCCGCGGCTCGCACTTCGCTGAGCTCGACCGCAACCGCGCTGCTGCCCGCGCCAAGAAGGAAGAATTGGTTGAGCGCGCAGAAGCTATCAAGGAATCCACTAACTGGGGTGAGACGGCGCGCGCTTACCGCGACCTCATGACGGAGTGGAAGGCTGCTGGCCGCGCGCCGCGCGAGATCGATGACAAGCTCTGGGCCCGCTTCCGCGCCGCGCAGGACCACTTTTTTAATGCCCGCAACGCCGTCAACGATGAGCGCGACAAGCAGTTCGCAGAGAACGCCGCCGCCAAGGACGCACTCATTGCGGAATATGACTCCCAGATTGATCCCACCAAGTCGCTCGACGCGGCGAAGGCCAAGCTGCGAGAGCTGCAAGAAAAGTGGGAGGAGATTGGTTTCGTCCCACGCAATCAGGTGCGCGAGTACGAGGCTAAGATTTCCGCTCTGGAAAAGCGCGTGAGCGATGCCGAGGATTCAGAGTGGCGCCGGACGGATCCGGAGGCCCAGGCCCGCGTGGCTCAGTTCCAGGCCAAGGTGGATGACTTCACCGCTCAAGCAGAAGCAGCTGAGGCCAAGGGCAATACCAAGAAGGCAGAGGATCTGCGCGCCCAGGCCAAGCAGTGGCAGGAGTTCGCGGATGCCGCCGCGGCTGCTGTCAACGGCAAGTAAGCGCGCCGCATAGCCTGAGTGTTCGTTCACATCGTCGCCCCGCCGGGCTCGGCCCACGCTGAGCCGGCTGACTGTCTCCGCAGCTTCGTCTTCGACGCTAACCTTGCCGCGCAAGAGGCCAGCGGTGATCCCGCGGCCAGTGGCTCTCCGCGTCGCGTGCTCCAGCGTCTCCAAGGTTCTACGGAGTCGCGTACCTACCTCGTTGGTCTGACAGACTCCGTCTTGGGCCCAGCTGGAGAGTTGGGCTTGCCGGTTATTTCGGCCGCCGAGCCCAGCCCAGAAATTGACTTCGACGGTTTCATCCACATCTCGCTTCCGCTTTTGGAAGAGACAGATAACGCCGACATCGAGTGCGTCCTCGCCGCCGATCTCCTCCCGCTGCCTGGGGAAGAGCTGGAGCCGGAAGCCCTCGAGGTCACGCGGATCTTGGCCCGCGAAGCCCTCCGCCTTACCCGCCAGCTAGGCCGCAAGAATGCCCAGGTTGGCATGCTGTACCCGCCGGACGCGGACTACTCATACGATCCGATGTCGCAGGCCTACCTCGAACTGGGCTTTCGCCAGAAGCACGCCGAGCGCCAGATGTACATCGACATCGCTGCCACCTCCCCGGTCCTCGGCGCGCATGTCTGGCCGGACTACGATATTCCGGACGCGCTGCTTGACGACGTCCTCCGCTTGCTCACCCTCGCCTCCACCGACGCGGTCTACGGTGACTTGAGCGTCGAGCCCATCGTGTGGACGCGGCAGCGCCTCAAGGAGGCTCACGCCCGACTGCGCTCCCGCGGAGCGCACACTCTGCTCGTGGGTATTCTCGACCGAGGTAAAGTCGTCGCCCTCACGGAGCTCTCCCGTCACGGCGATGCAGACCCCGAGGTGTGCGAGTGGACGCTTACAGTGACTGACCGTGAATACCGACGCCGCGGGTTCGCCACGCGCGCCAAACAGCACGCTCAGTACGCAGTGGCGCACCACTGGCCCACCGTGCGCCGTGCGTATTGCTCAGTGGCCCAGGCCGATCCAGCGATGAACGCGCTGTATGCCCGCCTCGGGGCGCACGTCATTTCCGCCAGCAGCGCCTACGAGCTCACTGTATAAACGGGGTAGTCGGTATAGCCGCGCTCCCCTCCCGTGTAGAACGTTCTCTCATCCGGCGCGGTGACAGGCAATTCCTCCTGCCAGCGGCGGACTAGGTCCGGATTCGAGATGGCCAGCCGCCCCACCGCCACGGCATCGCCGTGCTGCACCAGCTGCTCGGCCTCCTCCCGCTGGGTGATACGACCAAAGCCTGAGTTGAGGATGACGCGTGTCTTCCCGTTGGCGCGAACATGAGTGCTCAGCTCGGTGATGAGCTCACCAGTGGGCTCTGCGTGAAGGAAAGAAACATAGGCCAAGCCGAGGTCTTCGATGGCGCGAAGCAGCCCACCATAGGTGGCGCGCACATCCTCAGTATCGCTTTCCTCAATGCCTTGAATATTGTTTTGCGGCGATAGGCGCAGCGCAAGGCGGTCCGCGCCAATCTCTTCAGCCACCGCACGCAGGATCTCCTCCACAAGACGGTAGCGCTTCTGCGGGCTTCCGCCATAAGCATCGTCGCGGTGATTCGAGCTCGGGGAAAGGAATTGATGCAGGAGATAGCCGTTGGCACCGTGGATCTCTACGCCATCCATGCCTGCGTCAATGGCGTTGCGTGCGGCTTGCCGGAACTCATCGATGATGCGCGGCATCTCTTCACTATCGAGTGCTCGGGGCACTGGGCACTCCTTACGGGATTCGAAATCTCTCACCGCAGTGCCGGAGGCCAGCGCGGAGGGAGCTGCCGGCTCCGCTCCTTCAAGAAGGCTGGCATGAGACAAACGCCCGCCATTCATTACCTGCATGAAGATGCGCCCGCCGGAATCGTGAACGGACTTCGCCACGCGACGCCACCCAGCTATCTGCTCTGGTGTCTCGATACCAGGCTGGCCTGGGAAGGCACGGCTGGTCACCGCTGGGAACACACCTTCTGTCACGATAAGCCCCATGGAGGCGCGTTGCGCGTAGTACCTCTCGTGCAACTGCGTGGGGACACCGTCGCGACCTGCGCGCGACCGGGTCAAAGCCGCCATCGTCACGCGGTTTGGAAGCGTTAGTCGTCCCAGTTCTAAAGAGTCAAAGAGTGTAGCCATGCACTCCACAACACGAATCTAGGAACGCTTATTCCTCGCCCTGCTGGCTCCGGTGGCGTGAGGCGGCGCGTGAGCGGCGGTCGTCGATAAGCAGCGGGTTCTGTTCCGCTGGAAGCGCGGTCGCGGCTTCGTTCTGCAGGACTCCCACGTGGTCAAGCTGCCCCGAGACTTCACGGACACGCTCCGCGGCGGCTAGCTGCTCAGGGCTGTGGCGCAACGCCACTTGGCAGTACACCAGGAAGGCCACCAACGTAGACACAGCGCCCACGTACATGCCAATAGATGCCCCCTCAGCGGCACCGCCGCGGTACCAGAATCCCCACAAGTTAACGAAAAAGGAGATGGTCACCATCATCCATGCGGCGAGAGCCACAGACGTCCGCCGCGTAAGGATCGTAGCGGTAGTCAGAATTCCCACGCCACCCAACGCTAACCAGGCGCTAACGGTCTCCATAAGTGAAATTCGCACTCCCTCGGCGGTTCCGCCTACGAAGAGTGCTTCCCATCCACGGGCGTCACCGGCATAAGGCAGAACCAGATACGCTACCCACGCCACGACAGACACGATGAGCGCATATTTGTGCTTTCCCAGTTCGATGGTCTTCGCCGCGCGCTTTTCTGCGGCGACAGCATCGCGCACCTGCTTCAAGTCATCACTCATAGAATCGGAGCCTACTCCCTTCTAGCAGCCACAGGAATCAGCGGGAGCGCTGGGCTTGCCGACGCCCGGCAGCCCCAACCCCACCCCAATCGGCGCCGTGGTCGGGGTCTGCCCCGCAGCCGACATGTCGCCGGCCTTGGTGCGGCGGTGCTCACTGACACCGGAATCGGCCACGAGGAAGAAGGAACCCGCATCCGTCACGGTGGTGTGCACGACATCGCCAGGGCGAATCTCCGTGGAGATGTCCTTGCCCTCACCATCGACGGGAGCAAAGTGAACGAGGCGGCCATCGCGAGCACGACCGGTAAGGCGGTGGGTCTCGGCGGACTTGCGGCCGCCTTCCGCCTGGACCAGGAGCTCCACATCGGTGCCGATGAGCTTCGCATTCTCCTCGGCCTGGATGCAGTCTTGCAGCGCTACAAGGCGCTCGAAGCGCTCCTGCACTACCTCCTTCGGGATCTGGTTCTCCATGACCGCAGCCGGGGTTCCCGGACGCGGCGAATACTGGAAGGTAAACGCGGAGGCGAAGCGGGCGCGACGCACCACATCCAGGGTGGCCTCAAAGTCCTCCTCCGTCTCACCGGGGAAGCCCACGATGATATCGGTGGTGATGGCGGCGTGCGGCATTTTCTCGCGCACTTCGTCGAGGATGCCCAGGAACTTCTTCGTGCGGTAGGAACGGCGCATGTCTTTGAGGACCTTGTCGGAGCCAGACTGCAGCGGCATGTGCAACTGCGGGCACACAGCCGGAGTCTCCGCCATGGCATCGATGACGTCGGAGGTGAACTCTGCCGGGTGCGGGGAAGTAAAGCGCAGGCGCTCAAGCCCCTCGATCTTGCCCACTTCCCGCAGCAGCTTGGAAAAGGCGAAGCGGTCTCGCGGCAGGTCCGGGTCAGCGAAATTGACGCCATAGGCATTGACGTTTTGGCCCAGCAACGTCACCTCGGACACGCCCTGCTCCACCAAGGCCTGAACCTCTGCGAGGATGTCGCCAGGGCGGCGGTCCTCCTCCTTGCCGCGCAGGGAAGGAACGATGCAGAAAGTACAGGTGTTATTGCAGCCCACGGAGACCGATACCCACCCGGCATAGGCGGACTCGCGCTTGGCCGGCAGCACGGAGGGAAAAGCCTCAAGCGCGTCGACGATTTCAACCTGGGCCTCATCATTGTGGCGAGCGCGTTCAAGAAGTGTCGGCAAAGCCGCCATGTTGTGGGTGCCGAATACCGCATCGACCCACGGCGCATGGTCAAGGACTGTGTCCTTATCCTTTTGCGCCAAGCAGCCGCCCACAGCGATCTGCATGCCGGGGTGGTTCTCTTTCGTCTTCTTGAGCGCACCTAGGGTTCCATACAAACGCTTGTCGGCGTTCTCACGCACAGCACAGGTGTTGAAGACTACGAGGTCAGGCTCGGCGCCATCCGGTGCCGCCGAGTAGCCGGCTTCCTCGAGCAAACCGGAGATGCGCTCGGAGTCATGAACGTTCATTTGGCAGCCGAAAGTCCGCACCTCATAGGTGCGGGGCTGGCTATTGATTTCGGGGGAGCTCACGGGGGGACATTCTAACTGGCCCATCCGGCTACTCATAATGCCTTTAATTCGGCGATGCGCGCATCAAGAGCCTCGATGGATATGCGCATGACAAGTTCCTGGTTGTAGCCGCGCCGCGCGAGCGTTCCCACGATGCGGCGCAGGAATTTGTCCCTTTCATGCCGGTCGGCCGGAACCTTTTTAAGCGTCCGCGCCTTCTTCTCCGCGACCTGGCGGGCGACGGCCTCTTCAGATTCGTCTGTAATCTGCTCTAAGGCTGCGGCCCGATCAGCGGCATCAACGCCCTTCTCCTTGAGCTCCACGTTGAGGGCGCGGGACGACTTGCCGCGCCGCGCATGACGCTGGCGAACCCATTCCTTGGCAAAGCTCGCGTCATCAACAAGGCCGACATCTGCGAGGTCATCAACAACTTCCTCGACCACGTCGGGCTCGAAGTCCGCAGCAACGAGGCGGTCACGCAGTTCCTTGCGGGAACGCGCTCTCTGGTCCAGCAGACCGAGCGCACGAGAACGCACGGGAGCCTTCGCAGCTTCGGCTTCTGCGTCAACTAGCTGTCCGCCCGCGTCACCTGATTCATAGGATTCGAGGGCCTGGCGCAGCTTCTCAATCTTCTCCGATGAGGGTTGTGCCATAGATCCCGTTTAGTCGTCGTCGAAATCGACGTTCGGAACCAGATCCACAGACTCATCCGTCAGCGGATCATCTGCTCCTGGCACATCCATGGCCACGTTGTCGCCACTCTCGGCAGCGGCAGCACCCACACCGAGCTTGACGAAGATCTTCTTCTCAATCTCATCCGCCAGATCCGGATTATCCTTGAGGAAGTTACGAGCCTTCTCCTTGCCTTGGCCCAGCTGGTCACCCTCATAGGTAAACCAGGAACCAGACTTCTTGATGAAGCCGTGTTCGACGCCCAAGTCAATAATGGAAGACTCGCGCGAAATACCTTCGCCATACATGATGTCGAACTCAGCGATCTTGAACGGCGGGGAGACCTTGTTCTTTACAACCTTGAGCTTGGTGCGGTTACCGATGGCATCCTGACCGTCCTTGAGGGTCTGAATGCGGCGAATATCGCAGCGCACCGAGGCGTAGAACTTCAGCGCCTTACCGCCAGTCGTGGTCTCCGGCGAACCAAACATCACGCCGATCTTTTCACGCAGCTGGTTGATGAAGATGGCGGTGGTCCCCGAGTTGTACAGAGCACCCGTCATCTTACGCAGCGCCTGGGACATGAGACGAGCCTGGAGGCCAACGTGGCTATCACCCATCTCACCTTCGATCTCCGCCTTGGGGGTCAGCGCAGCAACCGAGTCAATCACGATGATGTCAATAGCACCAGAGCGCACGAGCATATCGGCGATTTCCAAAGCCTGCTCACCAGTATCTGGCTGGGAGACCAACAGGTTATCGGTATCAACGCCAAGCAGACGTGCGTACTCCGGATCGAGAGCATGCTCAGCATCGATGAAGGCCGCAATACCGCCAGTCTTCTGCGCCGATGCAATCGCGTGCAGAGCAACGGTAGTTTTACCCGAGGATTCCGGACCATAAATCTCCACGATACGGCCACGCGGGAAGCCGCCGACGCCCAATGCAATATCGATGGCCGTATTACCGGAGGAAATAGCCTGGATTGGCGGGCGATCATCATCACCCAGGCGCATAACGGCGCCCTTACCAAAATCCTTCTCAATCATCGCCATGGCAGCGTCAAGGGCTTTTTGACGATCATCGCCCTTGCTTGCTGCCGAGGACTTCTTCTTCGTAGCCATTCATTTCCTCACTATCGTGCGTCAGTTGTAGTGCGTTCTTACGCGTTCATTAAAGGTGGCACCTAGTTAGACTGCCACGTGGCAGCTGAGGTTCCCTAGCGCGACCCAAACAGCCTTAGCGCCCTCTCCTCAAGCCACGAAGTCACCCTAACGTGCCTGCCGGACCACGTCCCACAATACACACACAAGTGTTCGATTTTCCATTTCGCCCAAGCGCGTGTCCCAGCGACAGCCTCCACTACTGAAGTACCCAAGGACCGTCCTGCTCGTGCCGCGAGAAGGTCACCTTCTCAGCAGTCTGAAGAACGGCCACCTCCTCCCCTAACGAGCTGCAAACATCCAGGTCATCGAGGTCAGCCCTGCTACTCATATACTTGGAATACCCCGGCCCTTGCACATCGCGGTAGAGCTCAACGCTACCCGCCGCCGGTGGCACCCACTCATCGTCCTCATCTGTACCTCCCTGCCAGGTTCCATCGCTGGCGGCGAGGACATCCCTTTCGGTAGCGCCGGGGCAAATAATGATCACCCGTTCATACTCCGAATCGAAGATGTCACCGATCGGCATGTCTACGCTTCCCGGCTCCCCTTCCTCGACCCCAGCGGCCTCATCGATATTTTCGATGACATTCGCGGAATTCACCAACGAACATCCAGCTAAGCCGCCTATAGCCACACCGGAAAGAAGTGCTACTGCCCCATAGCGCGCCCTAAGGCACCCTAAACCCTTAAGCCACGCTTGTTTCTGCCCAATTTCCATGCACCAAAGATACCCCGTTCGGGGTGGATGCGCGTCCTAAATTGCGTACTTGAACACTGTTCAAAAGGTGCTATTTGCTGCACAGTTATCCCACTGGATAAACTTTGGCCCATGAAAAAGAATTCCGTCGCGACTGACATCGCGTACGTCGCGGTCTTTACCGCGCTCATCATAGTCTTTGCTTTTGTCTCTATTCCTACTCCCACCGCGGGCGTACCCATCGTTCTTCAAAACGCGGTTATCATCCTCGCGGGTCTGGTCCTCGGCGGCCGCCGCGGCCTCTTCGTGGGCCTGCTCTTCATTGCCCTCGGCCTCGTCGGCCTTCCCATCCTCGCCGGCGGACGTAGCGCGTTGAGCGCTCTCGCCGGCCCCACAGTTGGCTACCTCGTTGGCTATGTGGTCGCCCCGGCCATCGCCGGACTCATCGCCTACCGCGCCCCGCGCAACAAGGGCGGAATGACGCTCATCCTCGCTATCGCCGGCGTCGTTGGCCTCGCCGTCCAGTACTTCTGCGGAATTCTCGGCCTGATGTACCGCTCTGACATGTCCTTCGGTGCAGCCACCATCGCCCAAGGGCCATTCCTCATCCCCGATCTCATCAAGGTCGCCGTAATGGTTGTCATTGCGGTCGGCGTCCATGCAGCGTTCCCAGACCTGATGGGCCGACGCACCGCTAAGGCGAAGTAGCTCCCGTGCCGCTCATTGAATTCCGCAACGTGTCCGTCACCTTCGACGAGACGCCAGTGCTTAACGACGTTTCCCTCAACTTGAGCGAACAACGCATCGGCATCATCGGCGCCAACGGCGGAGGCAAGTCAACCCTCGTCCGACTCATCAATGGTCTTGGCGAGCCCTCACGCGGTGAGGTCTTGGTGGACAACATGGACGTCGCCAAGCACGGCAAAGAAATCCGGCGCCGCGTGGGATTCGTGTTCTCAGACGCCGAGAACCAAATCGTCATGCCGCAGGTACGCGATGACGTGGAATTCTCCCTGCGCCGCCTCAAGCTGCCTCGGGAGGAACGCACCGCCCGTGTCGACGCCGCCCTCGAACGCTTCGGCCTCGACGCCCTGGCCGAACAATCCCCACACTCGCTCTCCGGCGGGCAGAAACAGCTCCTCGCGCTGGCTGCGGTACTGGTCATGGAACCGACCGTCATCATCGCCGACGAGCCGACAACCCTGCTGGACCTGCGCAACCGTGACCGCATTCGCCGCGAGTTCGCCAACCTGGAGCAGCAGCTGATCGTGGTTACCCACGACCTGGACTTCCTCTCCGACTTTGACCGCGTTCTGTGCATTGACGACCACCACGTAGCCGCCGATGGAACACCCGACGAGGTCATTCCCTTCTATACGAAGCTCATGGAATCCCGCCCCCTCTAGCGATCATGCCCAAGAACATCCCACTCGGCTTCTATGTCGACGCCGACACCATCATCCACCGCATCCCCGCCGCGGTGAAATTCCTCGTACTCATCGGCTTCATCCTCGTGACTTCGCTGGCCGTTCACACGATTAGCTGGGCAGCGCTAAGCCTCGCTCTCCCCCTTGCCCTCTTTCCCATTGCCCGGGTTCCCTTTCGCGTCGCGCTCGGCCAGCTCGCGCCGCCGCTCTATCTCCTCGTCGCGCTCGCTGCATTTCAGTGGTGGCAGAAGGACTTCACGGCGGCTGCCGTCATGTTCCTCACGATTTACGCGGCGATTAGCGCGGCGGTCCTGCTGACGCTCACGACGAAAGTCTCGGAAATGATGGACTCCCTGGATCGCGCCCTTGCCCCGCTGGGGCGCCTCGGGGTCCCCGTTGAGAACATCACGCTGGCGATGTCCCTGACTATTCGACTGCTTCCCCTCATGCTGGGAACCGTGGTCGAGGTGCTAGACGCACGAAAAGCCCGGGGCGCCACGGCATCATTAACCGCTTTTGGCACCCCGGTTATCATTCGCTCTATCCGCCGCGCACGCGCCATGGGTGAGGCGCTTCAAGCGCGCGGCGTCGGCGACTAAGCCTATTCTCCGCGCAGCTCGCGCAGGCGGGCCTGAACGGCATCGTTCTGCATGTTCGGCTGAGCCTGGGTTCCTGCCGAGCCGATTGCCTGCTGGGAGTTGCCCTCCACGGCCTTCGGGTTATTCATCTCCGCGCGAATCTGCTCGAGACGGGAGTGGCCAGCCAGTTGCACGCCGGCCTGCTCAATCTCCTGCATACGGTTAGACACGGAGTTCTCCGCGAGCTCTGCCTGACCCAGGGCCTTGGAGTAACGGCGCTCAATCTTGTCGCGCACCGCGTCCAGAGACGGGGTGTTGCCGTTGGCAGAAAGCTCATTCATCGAGTTGAGGGACTCGGAAACCTTCTCCTGCATCTTGGCCTGTTCAAGCTGGGACAGCAGCTTCGAGCGCTCGTTGACCTTCTCACGCAGGGCCATGCCATTGCGCTCGACGGCCTTCTTAGCCTGCTCCGCCTGCTGCAGCGCCTGATCATGCAGCTTCTTGGTGTCCTCAACAGACTCCTCGGCAGTTACCAACTGGGCGGCGAAGGCTTCTGCTGCGTTCTCATACTCGGTAGCCTTCTGCGCATCGCCCTCAGCACGAGCCTTGTCCGCCAAGTTCAGAGCGTTGCGGGTGTTCTGCTGCAGCTTTTCGATCTCGCTGAGACGGCGGTTGAGCTGCATCTCCAGCTGACGCTGGTTGCCGATGACCGCCGCAGCCTGCTGCGAGAGCTCCTGGTGCTGGCGCTGAGCTTCCTCGATTGCCTGCTCAATCTGTACCTTCGGATCAGCGTTCTCCTCGATCTTCGAATCGAAGAGAGCCATCAAGTACTTCCAGGCCTTTACGAATGGATTCGCCATAACAGAAGGTGCCTTTCTCAGCAGTTCGTTGTGTCTATAAAAAGTGTTCGAAGAGAATTCTCTGCCTGCCTAATATTAGCGAAGCAAGCAGTGCTACGCCGCGGTTCTACAGTTCCGATGCTGCGGGTGCGGTGGACGCTAGCTCCTCATCCATCGATGGCAGCGCCATGTAGCCAGCGGCCTCGATGAGAACATCGGAAACACTGACATCAAGCGCATGGCACACGGATGCCAGAAGCTCAGAGGAAACCTCCTTGCGGCCGCGCTCCAACTCCGAAAGGTATCCCGGGGACACGCGCGCTACACCGGCGAGCTCACGAAGGGTCACGCCCTTATCCGCACGGAAGGCGCGAAGCGTCAGTCCGAGCGCCTCACGCAGCAGCGGCTCAGGGGTCCGCGTCGACCGCGTGCTGGTCTGGGTGGGCTTATCAAGTAATGCAACTGAAGTGTTCATCACTCCGTACAACGGCCCAGCACTCCTCCTTGTTCCCACAATCAACTATTTTTCTTCAAGAGTTGATAGGAGAAGACTCAATGCTACCTCAACTGCACCGGCACGAATCGCGTTGCGCCCCTCAGCAGAAAGCTCATAGAGGACGCCGCGCTTGGCGACGCCCCCGTCGCCCCTCCCGCACAGCCCCACATACACGGTTCCCGCAGGTTTACCTTCTTGGAGGTCCGGCCCGGCCACACCAGTCAGCCCTATCCCCCAATCCGCACGCGTTTCGACAACTGCGGCCTCAGCCATCTGCGCGGCAGTTGCTGCGGACACCACGCCTTGATCGTCAAGCTCTTCCACGGTGGTGTTGAGGAAATGTGCCTTGACCTCTGTCGCATACGTCACCAGACCGCCCCGCAACACCGCCGAGGCTCCCGGCACGCTCGCCACCGTGGCAGCGGCTAAACCGGCAGTAAGGGACTCACAGAACGCCACGGTTTCGCCGCGCTCACGGAGCCTGGACACTAATTGCTCCTCGATGCTCACTGGTTCTCCCTACGGCCATCAATGAGATACTGGATGCCGGTCAGGACAGTAACGAAGGCGGCAGCCAACATGACGAGGAAGCTCGGAAGGTCCATCCACCCCGGCAGCGGACAGAGATACAACGCCACCGCCAAGGTCTGCAGCGCTGTCTTGAGCTTTCCGCCTTGGGAAGCCGGCACCACTTTTCCTTGGCGCAGCAAGAAGAAGCGCCAAATAGTGATTCCGAACTCACGGAAGAGAATGACGACGGTGATCCACACGGGCAGAGCACCAGTGATGTTGAGGCACACGAAGGCCGCGGTCATCAGAGCCTTATCCGCGATGGGATCCGCAATCTTGCCGAAATTTGTAATGAGCCCACGCGAGCGTGCGATATCGCCATCCAGCTTGTCTGTGAGCATGAGGAGCGCAAAGCATACAAAGGACCACCACTCATGTCCGGCCAAAACCAACCAGGCGAACAAGGGGATAAAGAGGATGCGCAAACTGGTCAAGATATTGGGAAGATTCCAATTGGAGACCTCGGGATTTACATCCGCGGTTTGAGAGTGGTTGTGCGCAGCCTGAGAATCATTCACGCCCTTCATCCTACCGTGGCCTCCCTACCCCTCGCGCGAGCACTACCATGGAAAATATGAAGTACTTCGCTGTCTCCTATGAATACAATCCATCCAACCCAGTCATCGCAAATGTTCGCCCGAAACACCGCGAGTTCATCGGCGCGCTCCATGAGAAAGGCCAGATCTGCGGATCGGGCCCCTTCACCGATTCCAAGGGTGGGGCTCTCATCGTCCTGCAATTTGAGGACGAGTCAATTGAGGTGGCCGAGGTAATCGCCCTCATGGACCAGGACCCCTTCTACGTTGAAGGCGCCGTCACTGGCCGTGCCTTCCGCGAGTGGAATCCCGTTATCAATTCCTTTTAAACTCTTCTCCCATGCTGCCCGGGACTCGGGCAGCACTCGGAGTTAGGGCAGCTCGGATTTCGGCAGGTCCTCTGCCTTGCCCACAAGCTCCCCCTGCTTGTTACGAACGATCTTGTTGCCAACATCGTCCCAGTCGTAGTGGTTGTGGGAAATCACCACGCCACCCTGAGTTTGGTCGCGCTTGTCTTTCCACACAGACAGCAACACAGTGATTGCGAGCACGCCGACGATGACCAACAGCGACATCAGCGTGGAAATCTCCGGCACGGCGGAAACATCCTCACCGCCATTAATGAACGGCAAGTTGTTCTCATGCAATGCATGGAACAACAGCTTGACGCCGATGAACAGCAGAATGATACCCAGGCCATAGGGCAGGTAAACCAGACGGTCCAACAGGCCATCGATGAGGAAGAACATCTGACGCAGGCCCATGAGCGCGAATGCGTTGGTGGTGAATACTAGGAAGGGCTCCGAGGTAATGCCGTAGATGGCGGGGATGGAGTCGAAGGCAAACATGACGTCGATAAGCCCAATTGCTGCCAGCGCCACGAACAGCGGGGTGAGCGCGAACTTCCCCTTCTTCTCCCCGGACTCTTCACGGTGGGTGAGCTTATCTCCGTGGTAGCGCGGGGTTACGTGTACGACCTTGCGCAGCCACTTAACCACCAGCATGTCATTGGGGTCAGTCTCCGGGGCGTCGTTGATCTCATCGATGAGCAGCTTCACTGCGGTGTAAATGAGGAAGATTGCGAAGATGTAGAAGACATCAGACCATGCAGCGATAATTGCCGCGCCCAACAAAATGAAAATGAGGCGGAATACCAGGGCCAAAACGATTCCGATGAGGAGCACCTTCTGCTGGTATCTGCGGGGGATTTTGAAGGATCCCATGATGAGCGAGAAGACGAATAGATTGTCCACGCTCAGCGCCTGTTCCGTCACCCAACCGGTGTAGAACTGTGCGGCATGTTCGCTGTCCCACAGCACCCATACAACTCCGCCGAAGACAACGGCGATTGCCATATAAAACAGCGTCCACCCACCGGATTCCTTGAGCGTAGGCTCATGGGGCGAGCGAACGTGGCTGTAGAAATCGAAAATAAAAAAGCCCAGAATCACCGCCATGGTGATGGCCCAAACCCACAATGGTACGTGCATAATGCGCTATCCCTCCGGTCGACGCGACAACAAAGACCGGAGGTCTCCCCCGCTAGTGATGCTTACGCAGAGCAACGCTAGCCGGCGCGACCGGGAACTGTACCGCAGTTGCCGTGTTGACGATCGACGCCGAGGATTGGGGTACTCCCCTCCAAGACCCGCCCTATCCTACACGGAACTTAGAACGCACCTGTGGAGGGGTTGGCAGAGATTTCGACGGTGCGGGTATCTGCTGACTCGTCCTCAGTTCCGTCTGCACCTTCAGCCTCTTGGACTTCCTTCGGTGCCTCTGCCGGGTCAGCTCCCTTGATCATCCAAATGATGGTGTCGAGCTCTTCCGGTTTGACCAGCACCTCACGGGCCTTGGAGCCTTCCGAAGGCCCAACCACACCCCGTGATTCCATGAGGTCCATGAGGCGGCCGGCCTTGGCAAAGCCGATGCGCAGCTTGCGCTGAAGCATCGACGTGGAGCCCAACTGGGATGTGACCACGAGGTCGACGGCCTCCAAGAGGTCGTCCATGTCCTTGCCGATCTCCTCGTCGATCTCCTTCTTGGCGTCCTTGGCTTTATCCTCCGTGACACCTTCGGTGTAGTTCGGTGTGCCTTGTGCCTTCGCGGCGTCGACAACCGCTTGCACTTCCTCATCCGAGACGAACGCGCCCTGCATGCGCACTGGGCGCCCGCCCTGCGGGATAAACAGGCCATCGCCCATACCGATGAGCTTCTCGGCACCACCCTGGTCCAAGATGACGCGGGAGTCCGTGAGCGAGGAGGTCGCGAACGCCAGGCGGGACGGCACGTTGGTCTTGATAAGGCCGGTGACCACGTCCACGGACGGGCGCTGTGTTGCGAGCACGAGGTGGATACCCGCCGCACGGGCCTTCTGGGTGATGCGGACGATGGAGTCCTCGATCTCCTTCGGCGCCGTCATCATGAGGTCCGCGAGCTCGTCCACGACGCACACGATGTAGGGGTACGGGCGCATCTCTCGCTGGGAGCCAGCCGGGGCCTGGTATTCGCCGCTGCGAACCTTGCGGTTGAAATCCTCGATCTTGCGCACGCGGGCAGCCTGCATGTCCATGTAGCGCTGCTCCATCTCCTCCACCAGCCATTGCAGGGCCGCTGCGGCCTTCTTCGGCTGCGTAATGATCGGGGTGATGAGGTGCGGGATGCCCTCGTAGGGTGTGAGCTCGACCATCTTCGGATCCACCAGGATGAGGCGAACGTCTTCCGGGGTCGCGCGAGTCAGCAGCGAGACCAGCATCGAGTTCACGAACGCCGACTTACCTGAACCGGTTGCACCGGCCACGAGAAGGTGCGGCATCTTCTTCACGGAGAAGGAGGTGAATTGGCCCTCGATGTCCTTGCCCAAGCCAATGAGCATTGGATCGTTATCAGCACGCAATGCCGGGGAATCCAAAACATCACGCAGGCGCACCATTTCACGGTCCGCATTAGGCACCTCGATACCGACTGCAGACTTGCCCGGAATCGGGGTCAACAGGCGCAGGTTATCCGTCGCCACTGCATAAGCCAGATTGGACTGCAGGTTCGTAATCTTCGAAACCTTGACGCCTGGTCCCAGCTCAATTTCATAGCGCGTCACTGTAGGGCCACGGCTAAACCCGGTGACTTGGGCATCGACCTTAAACTCCTCAAAGACTTCAGTGATGGCTTCGATAATGCGGTCGTTGGCCTCCGTGCGTGCCTTCGCAGGTTTGCCGGCGGTGAGCAGGTCCGTCGTCGGCACATCGTAGCCGCCGCCCAGGGCAGTGTCTTCCGCACCACTCGGGGCTGCGGGTGCTTCTTCGGCTACGCTCTGGGCTTCATCCTCAATCTTGGCACCCGTTCGCGCATCACGTCCGGATCGTTCCTGGAACATGCGCACTGCCTCGGAATGAGCGGCGGAGACCACGTCCTCTCCCGCTGAGCCAGCCGACGCTGCGCTTGCCGACGCCTCGGCAGCCGCCGCTCCCAGTGCTGCACCGGCGGCACCGCCGACGTCCACGCGGGGACGCTTCATCGGTGTTGGCTTGGGCTCTGGCTTTGGTTCGACTTTCTGCTCCGGTTGCGGAGTTGGCTGCGGGGCTGGCTCAGGATCCGGTACGACGGGGAACTCGTCGGTATCATCCGCGCGGCTATCAAAGCTCGGGCGGCCGTGCTGTACGGGCTCCTGGCTTACTGGCTGAGCTGCCGAGTCGAAAGAGACGGTGGCATTGTCATCCAGAATCTGCTTTGGCATCGGCTTCGGTGTCTGCTTCGGGCGCGGTCGCGAAGTGTATGCCGGGCGCACAGGACGCTCACGCCCCTCGGCAATGGCATCGATGTCATCGCTGACGTAGTCGTAGTCGTCAGCAGGGGCGTCGTCAAGCAGCTCATCTTGGGACGAACGGTTCTTGCGATCACGCAGGCCGCCGACGAGCGCGGAGAATTGGGCGGCCACGAAGTCATAAGCTTCGCGCAAGGTAATGCCCGTGATGTTGAGCGCCCCGTACACAATGAGCAGGAAGAGCAGCGGCACCGCCACATAGCTGGAAAAAGCCGCCACGAGCAGCTCGCCGATTCCAAAGCCGATGGCACCGCCTGCCTCCCCGGCAGCATTGTTATTCCAGGTCAGCTTCGGGAGCCCAGCAAAAATGTGGATGAGACTGAGCATGCACACCACGATGAGGGCCGTGCCGCCCACCACTCGCGGCTTGAAATGGCCCGCCGGACCGGACAAGTCCATCATGAGCGCAATGGCGACGGCGATCAGCGCGACGGGAAGAACATAGGCGCCCGCGCCAACCACATAGCGCACAGCATTGGTGAGGTACTCACCGATGATGCCGGCCACCTGGAACCACGTGGCGCAAGCAAGGATGATGGCCACGCCGATAAGCACAAGAGCGACCGCGTCTGGATTGGAGACGCGGATACTCTTCTCAGTGTGAGCTGGGCGCTCCATGACCGTCGTCGGCATCTCGCTTTCGACGTCACGCGCCCGCGTTACCTTGCTCTTTGCCGGAGCAGCGCTATCGGCCTTGTTGCTCTTTTTCTTGTTCTTCGCGCGTCCAGAAATTTCCCCTGGCTCCCTCAACTCGTCGTAATCATCGTAGGCACCCTCGTCATGAGCAGCATCGTAGGCGGAGTCATAGAGGTCGTCATCTCGACTCCCCGCATCTACCGGCTTGAGACCGGCAAGGCCGTGCCCGACCCCTCGCGCCATGCTTCCCACGCCTCGGGCGGTAGCGCCAAAAACGGTTCCCAGTCCTCGGCCAACGGCGCGAAAGGCGCTGCCGGTCCTCTCTTCGGAGGTCTCGGCAGCGCGGGTTGCGGAGGTCAGCGAATAGCTTGTGCGGCCGGACGGCCGCGACCGATTGGCGGTGCGACCTCGGCCGGAGGCGCGAGACGGAGCGTTCTTGACAGACATGCCTGCCACTTTAGTAGCAAACACACCATTAACAACATGCGCCACACGCGTGCACTGAAGATTTTAGACAGTTCAGCCTACAGACTTGACCTAACGACGGCGGATGAATCCCCGTCAATCTCAACACGAGCCGCCTCGCGGCCGAACGCCCATAGGAGCAACTCGGAAACTGCCCCACGGACCCGCACCACGTTGTCCCCCTTCGCTGCCACACGATGTTTATCCGCCGCGACGAGTGGCGCAAACCCAGCCGGCTCCAGCACTACCGGGAGGCGAGAGTGCGCCAACAGCCTTAACCCGAGAAACTTTAGCGGTGCGAGCAACTCCTTCTGCACCGCTAGCGAGAAATCACGCGGTTCGCTGTGCGCATTGGCCCGGCGTAGGTCTTCGTGGTGCACAAAATGCTCTGCGGTGTTGAGCACTGAATCCACGTAGCGCAGAGGGTTGAGCTTTCCCAATCCCCTACCCCAGTCATCCACCAGTTCCTCAAAATCTCGCGCACGGACTTCCTCCATGATGCTGTCCGCATGGGAAGTCAGCGCTGGAACAAAAGAACTGATGACGACGTCGGGCCGGTTTTCGCGGATCCAGAGGTGCGACACGAGGTCGCGGGCCGTCCACCCTTCGCACAACGTTGGAGCATCGGGACCAAGTTCACGGAATAACGCCACCATCTTGGCGCGTTCTGCTGAGGAAAACGACATGCGCCCCAGCATACCTACCAGAAGCAGGAACGCTGGGGCACTGTCTACCTAGACGTTAGAGCGATTCACGGGAGGCGTGAACTTCATCGTCGTCAGGCATCAGGACATCCGAGTTCGTCGGCACGATGGTCGGCAGAATGACCGGCTCGCGCTTGTACTTGGAATCCATGAGCTTGGATACCTTGCGGCGCAGCTTCTGCACCATGCGGTAGGTATCGTTCTCGCCCTCAGCGGCGAGATCGTTCATCGTGGACTCAACCAACTTGGCCACCTCCGGCACGATGCCGCGGTCATCGTCAGAGAAACCAGTGGTGGATACAGCCGGATGCTCAAGCAGCCGGGACGTGCGGTTATCAATCACACAGGTGATGGAAACGACGCCGCCAGAGCCGAGGTTGGTGCGGTCTGCCAGGGTATCTGCGTCGACGTCACCCATGGAGACGCCATCGACGTAGAGGTTACCCACGGTAATCTGGCCAACAACCTCTGCACGGCCGTTGCGCAGATCAACGACAACGCCGTTCTGTGCCAGAACCACGCGGTCGCGGTCAACGCCAGTGGAGACTGCCAGTTCCTTGTTTGCACGCAGGTGACGCCACTCGCCGTGGACCGGCATAACGTTCTTCGGACGCGCAGCGTTGTACAGGAAGAGCAGCTCGCCGCCGTAGCCGTGGCCGGAGGCGTGAACCTTGGCTTCCTTGTTGGTGATAACTTCAGCACCAATCTGGGAGAGCATGTTCATGACACCGTAAACGGCCTCTTCGTTGCCCGGAATCAGGGACGAGGAGAAGATGATGAGGTCGCCGTCGCGGACGGTGATCTGACGGTGCTCACGGCGTGCCATGCGTGACAACGCAGCCATTGGCTCGCCCTGGGTACCGGTGGTGATGAGCAAGACCTTGTGCGGTGCCATCTTGGCAGCCTCGTCGATCGAGATGATGGTTCCGCGCGGAACCTTCAGGAAGCCCATCTTCTCGGCGATTTCCATGTTGCGCATCATCGAGCGGCCGTTGAAGGCAACCTTGCGGCCAGCATAAACGGCGGCGTCGATAGCTGCCTGTACACGGTACACGTTGGACGCGAAGGTTGCGATGATGACGCGCTGCTTAGCATTGGACACCAGGCGGCGGAAGGTAGCCGGGATATCTCCCTCGGATGCGGAAACGCCCGGGATGTTCGCGTTGGTGGATTCGCAGAGCATCAGGTCGACGCCCTCATCACCGTAGCGAGATAGCGCCGGAAGGTCGGTCGGACGGTTATCCAGCGGGGTCTGGTCCAGCTTGATGTCACCGGTGTGGATGATATTGCCAGCCGGGGTGCCCAGCATGATGCCCAGTGCATCCGGAACGGAGTGGTTAACTGCCCAAAAACGGCAGCGGAACGAACCGTAGTTCACATCCGACTTCTCGTTGACCTCAACGAACTTCGGCTTCTGGCGGTGCTCCTTACACTTCGCCGCAATCAGCGCGATGGTAAAGCGCGATGCCACGATTGGAATATCCGGGCGCAGCTTCAGCAGCCACGGGATAGCACCAATGTGGTCCTCGTGAGCGTGGGTTACAACGAGAGCCTTGACCTTGTGAATCTTCTTCTCGATCGGGCCAAAGTCCGGCAGGATCAGGTCAACGCCAGGCTCACCGGAGGACGGGAAGAGCACGCCACAGTCGATGATGAGCATCTCGTCCTGGTACTCGAAGACGGTCATGTTACGACCGATCTCAGAAATACCGCCCAGGGCATAAATACGCAGCGAATCCTTCTGCTGCTTCGGCGGCTCCGGCAGACGCTTCGTCAGATCCGCGCCCTGCATGGACTTGGGAACGTTGCGGCGGCCACGGTTGTTATTACGGTTGCGATTGTTGTTGCGGCCACCGTTGTTGTGGTTGTTGTTGCCGCCGCGACCGCGACCACGGCCGCCACGGGAACCACGGGAGCGAGAACGGCGGTTGCCGTCCTCAGAATTCGAGTTATTAGACTCGTTCGAATTATTGCCGGATGCAGCCGATTCGTTCGGCGCTTGAAAAACCGGCGAAGCCGCCTCATTCGAGGCGGTCTCAGTCTCCGAAGGCGGACCCGCCTTACGGGTCACCTTGCGGGAACGGTTACGGGATTCAGTCATTCTTAAAGGACTCCAGCCTTTTCCAAATCGTGACGGAGAACCTCAATCTCATCCGCGTCAGCTGCGGAAACCGGGAGACGAGGTTCTCCAACTTCAATGCCCTGCAGGCGCAAGGCAGCTTTAACAAGAGTTGCTCCTCCGAGGCGGCCTTGCGCCTCGACGAGCGGGGACAAAGTTTTCGCGTTGATCTCTCGTGCACGTGCGATATCGCCTTCGTCGAAGGCCACGTAGAGATCAGCCAGGGCACGCGGGGCAATATGACCAATCACGGAAATAACGCCTGAAGCACCGAGGGCCAGCCACGGCAAGTTCAGCCCGTCATCTCCGGAGTACCATGCCAATCCGGTTTCCTGGATAAGCGGTGCAGCCGCCACAAGATCGCCTTTGGCGTCCTTGACGGCCTTGATGTTCGGCACTTCCGCAAGGCGAAGAAGGGTCTCCGTCTCAATCGGAATGCCCGAGCGGCCAGGGATGTCATACAGACAAATGGGGAGGTCCACGGCGTCAGCGACAGCGCTAAAGTGCGCATACACACCGGCTTGGGAAGGCTTGGAGTAATACGGAGTTACAACCAAGAGGCTGTCTGCTCCCGCATCAGCGAAAGCGCGCGCTGCTGAAATGCTGGTGGCGGTGTTATTGGTTCCCGCTCCCGCACACAGCTTAGCGCGACTGCCTACCTCTTCCTTTACAGCTGCAAACAGCTCCAGTTTCTCATCCAATGACGTCGTCGGTGACTCACCCGTGGTCCCAGCCAAAATGAGCGAATCAATACCGTTATCAACCAGATGAGCTGCCAGGCGACGACCAGCGGACACATCCAAGGCGCCATCCTGGTCAAATGGAGTGACCATAGCTACGCCTACGCGTCCGAAGGTGTCGACGCCTGTCTGTGCTGTCATACCTGTGCTCATAGGCGTCAAGATTACCCGCTTTCGCCCCTATTGGCTGCATCGGGGTCGTGCGCGAGTCTCCTGCAAAGCCTTTAAGCGTACGGGCTCGAAGCCATTTCGGTCCCGTCGGACAAAGTGGTGATGTGGAAGTCGTCGAAAAGCACCGGCGATTGCTCTCTCAACAGCTTCAAGCATGTCACCGCCAATTGGCGCATCTCAGTATCAGCCTGCTCCGTTGCCCGAGCGCCGATAAAGTGGCGCCACGCACGGTAGTTGCCGGTCACTACTATGCGGGACTCTGTGAGATTGGGCAAAACCGCACGCGCTGCCTGCCGCGCCTGCTTCTTACGAAGCAATGCGTTTGGTTCCTCTTCCAGTTTGGACTCGAGGGCGTCGAGCAGCTCTTCGTAGACAAACCTCGCTTCATCGGCCGCTTGTAGCGTTAACCGCGTTAGCTGCTCATCTTCTGCAATGAACTTGGGCAGCACTACCTCTGCTTCGTCGGAGTGTACGAAGCGTTGTGAAAGCTGGGAGAAGGAGAAGTGCCGGTGGCGCACCAACTCATGCGTTGCCGAGCGCGACAGCCCTCTTATATACAGCGTCGCGGTGGCATGCTCCAGAAGCGCGTCGTGACCCACTTCCAAGATGTGGTGTAAATAAGCCTGGTTCGACGCGGTACGAGGATTTGGCTTATCGAAGGACTCGTAACACGCACGCCCAGCAAACTCGACTAACGCCTCGCTTTCCGACGCCCCCTCGTCCGCCTTCCAATCCACCCCGCGTGGTGCATGAAACGCCGTTGCCGCGATGAGTTGGACATCAAGCTCAGAGACCTTTGCCATTACAGCCCCAGATACTTCTCAAGCCCCACGGTCAAACCTGCGTGGGAGGAAATCTCGCGCACACCAAGCAAAACACCGGGAGTAAAGGAAGAGCGGTCATAGGAATCCTGGCGGATGGTCAGGGATTGCCCTTGGGTACCGAAGATTACCTCTTCATGCGCCACCATTCCCTGCATGCGAACTGCATGGACGTGGACGCCATCAACGTCTGCACCTCGTGCACCGTCAAGGGACTGCTCGGTCTTGTCCGGCATTGCATCCAGGCCGGCTTCCTTACGAGCCTTCGCAATTCCCTGCGCAGTATGAACCGCCGTGCCGGACGGCGCGTCAAGCTTATTCGGGTGGTGGTATTCAACAACCTCGGCGCTATCGAAGAACTTCGCCGCTTGGGCAGCAAACACCATGGTCAATACAGCTGAGACAGCAAAGTTCGGAGCGATGAGAACGTTGCCAGCGTCCTCCTTCTTAGTCCACTCCTCTACCTTGGCTAGCCGCTCCTCGTCGAAGCCCGTGGTGCCGACAACAGCATGGATTCCGTTGGCGATACAAAACTCAAGATTATCCATAACCGATGCGGGCTGAGTGAAGTCGACGGCGACCTCGGCGCCTGCTTCAACTAGCTTCTCCAGCGGGGTTTCGCGATCAATTTCAGCGACAAGCTCCAGATCTTCTGCAGCGTTGACGCCCTCCACGATTGCCTGCCCCACGCGGCCCTTAGCGCCAAGGACACCCACCTTGATAGTCATTCACAATCCCTTCATACGTGTTCATACGGTCAGCTGTGCCCAGTCTATCCCCGCCGCCGGCAGGGTTTTGGACAGGGCAGAGAGGGCCGCCATAAACCTCGATCAATTGCGTAGTTCACTGGCGTTTAGGCGGTTTTGCAACCTGTCACATTTGTATCGCACATCCAATCTATTTTGACGCGGATACCCCCGTTTATAGTAACGACTTGACGTGAATTCACTACTAATTATCGACATGTTCGGTGAGGGTCGGTAGAATCATTGTTAGAACATTTCTTCTAACTCATGTTTCTCGGGGGAGACATTCATGACCACCACCGCCACACACCCACCAACCTATTTCTTTTCCACCACCAACCCTCATAACCCACACGCGATGGCCCGTGCGGCAGCCCGCCGCGCTATCTACAACACCTGGGTTGGTGCTATGCCTAGCCTGCAGGCTGATATCAACACCACCGCACTATCCCTGGTGGCTGCCTGGTCACTGCCGGAAGGTCACATCAAAGCAGGTCTGCGTGCTATCCACCGGCTTGATAGCCTGCCGAAAGTCAAAGCCATACAAGACACCTCGTGCCTGCTCGACATCGAGTCCTTGATTGCTATTGATCAGCCCATGTCGGCCCTGACAGCCCTGACGGATGAAACCCTGGATTTTATCGACACCATCCTGGCTGACTTTTTCACCCCCACTAAGGCGAATCAGGCTTTTCCTACCCGTAGCCAGATCAGGCGTAAAGTCCGCGATATCTGTAAAACCCTGGATGACTCCATCGCTTTTCGTGATACCCGCCCCAAGGATGCCTACCGGTTTTCTTCTAATGGCACCTCTGCGTGGCTAGAACTCCAAGTTACTGAAGATACCGGCATTAAACTCGATGCCTTCATCCACCAAACCGCTGCCAAGCACGACCTGACGATTCCTGATGCTGTCAAGAAACTGCTGTCCGGTGAGATTGAGCCTCCAGCCGCTGTGGTGCTACATACCTATCAGGCCTGCGATATTGAGAATGCCCCGACCTTTATTGAAGGCTTCGGCTGGCGGCAAGAGGCTATGCCGCATGATAAAGCCCGGGATTTAACCGGTGACATCGACGAAGCAGACGGCTACCAACCGGGCCTGATTATGCGCAAACACGTCGAAGGCCGCGACGGGACCTGCCGGGTCGGCGGGTGTGAGAAACCTGCCTTTCTTACCCAGCTTGATCACCGGCATAACTGGGCTGAAGGCGGGCCAACCCACCCGAAGAACCTGGCATGCTTATGCCAAGGCCATCACAACATGAAAACCGATGGCACCTTAAAATACCTGCTGGACCCCTACAGCGGGGATGTTATCTGGCTTTTCGCTGACGGTACCTGGACCATCAACGAAGCAGAAGGCCCCCTGGCACCAAAACAGAAACGGTGGGCACAAACAGTCGCCCAACACATCACCGCCACCAGAAAACGCGTGCGTGAAGAAGCCCAACACCTCAAACAAGAACTCGACGACTACGCACAACAACAAGCCAAAACCAAAGCCAACACCGAAGCCGAAACCCAGACCAACACCGACAACGGCGAGGACATCCCCTTCTAAACCCCGTCGATTCAAACGACGACGATAACGAAGAACAGGGGCCTAGCCCTCGTCGAATCAAACGACGACACCACTCCAAACAACCGCAAGGACAAGAAACCAAGAACACACCCACCGTCGAAAAGAACGACGACTGTATCACTCAGCCCTAGTCAGGTCTCCCCTGCTGCAGGCAGGGCCGCCGGCGTGGTTTCGTCATGCTCGTTTATATGGGGCGAATGCAGATCTACATTGCTTCAGTACCTGTCGATGACGTTGCTCGCGCGCACGACTTCTATGTCAATACGCTCGGCTTTCGAGCCAAGGACGATGTAACCCACGGAGACTTTCGATGGCTCACGGTGACCAATGCTGAAGGTCAAGGAAATACGCAGCTCCTCCTCGAGCCGAAGGCCCACCCGGTGTCCAAGGACTACGCAGCAGCGCTCAAGGCCGATAGCATTCCTGCCACCCAGTTCTTGTCCGCAGACGTGGAGAAGGAATATAGGGAGCTCACTGAAAAGGGCGTGGATTTCACTATGGAGCCCACCGACGTCGGCCCCTCTATCATCGCTGTCTTCGATGACACCGTAGGAAACCTCATCCAACTTGTACAGCTTAAGAGATAGCGAAATTGTCGCGTCCAGTTTCTTCCGCTTCCATCGTCGCAATCATCACCGCTGTATGTATCATGCCGCTGGGCGGATGCACGGATCGCGGCGCGGATACGTTACCGGCGCCGCTGGTCAGCACGATTCCGTCGAGCACAAGCACCGCCGATGCACCGCAGCAGTCCAATGACACGCTGGCTCCTCTTCCCGGCAGGTAGCCAATGCCGCTGCTTTTAAGGAAGCGCTTTTCTCAACCTGGGAATCGAAGGCACCCCGCGGCCTTCCACGCCTGAGCTTGAAGAAAAATATATGAAGCCGGGAACTACACCTGGTGCCGGCGTGGTGAGCGAAGTCGTATACACCACCTCATTCGAGGCACAATCCCAACTGGTCATTGGCCTGAAAAAGAAGACGCCGTACTCGGTGACTTTCCTTGAGCACCCCAAGCGCTTGGTACTCGACTTCCAAGAATAGCGGCCGCGGCAACGCTAAGGCCCCTGCCTCAGCTACTTAAGAGCTGGATGGCAGGGCCCTCGTCCTAGTCGTTCCTAGGTGATCTGAGGATTAGTCCTCCTCAACCGGAACCAGGGAAATCTTGCCGCGGTTATCAATGTCCGCGATTTCAACCTGGATCTTGTCACCAACGTTGACAACGTCTTCGACCTTTTCGATGCGCTCGTCGCCGCCCAGCTTCGAGATGTGCACCAGGCCGTCACGGCCCGGGGTCAGGGAGACGAAGGCACCAAAGGCCACGGTCTTAACCACGGTGCCAAGGAAACGCTCGCCAACCTTGGGTAGCTGCGGGTTAGCGATGCCATTCACTCGTTCAATGGCTGCCTCAGCGGCTTCGCCGGTAGCGGCAGAGATATAAACAGTGCCGTCTTCCTCAATGGAGACATCGGCACCGGTCTCCTCGGTGATTGCGTTGATGGTCTTGCCCTTCGGACCAATGAGCTCACCAATCTTGTTCACCGGAATGGTCACAGAGGTAATGCGCGGAGCCAGGCCAGACATCTCATCAGGGCCTTCGATGACCTCAGCCATGGTGTCAAGGATGGCGGCACGGGCGTCGCGGGCTTGCTCGAGGGCGTCGGCAAGCACGTGCGAAGGAATGCCGTCCAATTTGGTATCCAGCTGCAGTGCAGTGATGAACTCGGAGGTGCCGGCGACCTTGAAGTCCATATCGCCGAAAGCGTCCTCAGCGCCGAGAATATCGGTGAGCGCCACGAACTTTTCCTTGCCATTGACCTCACCGGAAACAAGGCCCATGGCGATACCTGCCACCGGTGCCTTCAGCGGAACGCCCGCGTTGTAGAGGGACAGGGTGGATGCACAGACGGACCCCATGGAGGTGGAACCGTTGGAGCCGAGGGCCTCAGAAACCTGGCGGATGGCATAAGGGAAATCCTCGCGGGACGGGATAACCGGCAGCAAGGCACGCTCAGCCAGAGCACCGTGGCCGATTTCGCGGCGCTTCGGGGAGCCCACACGGCCGGTCTCACCGGTGGAATACGGCGGGAAGTTGTAGTGGTGCATGTAGCGCTTAGACTCCACTGGGGTCAGGGAGTCGATCTGCTGTTCCATCTTGAGCATGTCCAGGGTGGTCACACCCAGAATCTGGGTCTCACCGCGCTCAAAGAGGGAGGAACCATGGGCGCGCGGAACAAGATCAACCTCAACGCCGAGGTCGCGGATATCGGTGACGCCGCGGCCATCGATGCGGAATCCTTCAGTGAGGATCTTGTTGCGGACGATGGCCTTCATCACGGCATTGAATGCATTGCGGATCTGCTTGGAGGCATCAGCCTCATCGAGGTCATCAAAGTCCTCGATGAGCTGTGCCTCAACCTGCTCCATGTAGTCATTGGTAGCATCGTCGCGGTCCTGCTTGCCCGGGATGGTAAGCAGCTTCTCCAGCTTCTTGGAGGCAGCCTTTTCGACAGCAGCGTAGACATCATCCCCATAGGCCGGGAAGAGCGGGAATTCCTGGGTTTCCTTGGCGGCGCGCTCGGCCAGGCCTGCCTGCGCTTCGCACAGGGTCTTAATGAAAGGCTTGGCAGCCTCAAGGCCCTCAGCCACGGTGGATTCCTGCGGAGCCGGAGCACCTTCCTTGATGCGCTCGGCCACGTTCACGCCGGCACCCGCCTCCACCATCATGATGGCGACGTCGTCCTTGCGGCCCTTCTTCACGATGCGGCCGGCAACGACCATCTCGAAGAGAGCGCGCTCGTGCTGCTCGTTGTTCGGGAAGACCACCCACTGTCCCTTCGGGTGCTTGTCATCGGCAATCAATGCCATGCGCACGCCACCCACCGGGCCAGAAACCGGCAGACCGGAGAGCTGAGTGGAGGCAGAAGCACCGTTGATGGCAACGACGTCGTAGTACTCCTCCGGGTCCATGGAGAGGACCGTGACAACGACCTGAACCTCGTTGCGCAAACCCTTCACGAAGGTCGGACGCAGCGGGCGGTCGATGAGGCGGCAGGCCAGGATAGCTTCGGTGGAAGGACGGCCCTCGCGGCGGAAGAAGGAGCCCGGGATCTTACCCGCGGCGTACATGCGCTCTTCCACATCCACGGTCAGCGGGAAGAAGTCGAAGCCCTCACGCGGCTGGTTGGAAGCGGTGGTCGTGGACAGCAGCATGGTGTCCTCGTCCAGGTAAGTAGTCACGGAGCCACCAGCCTGTCGGGCAAGCTGGCCCGTCTCAAAACGGATAGTACGGGTGCCGAAATCGCCGTTATCCAGGGTGGCGATGGCCTCGGTAATGCCGTAGTCCTCGTCGATTGCGAACTCGACGGAGTTGTTCGTTTGATTCTTAGCGTTCTTAGCGCTCATGTATGAAACTCTCCTTGGAGCTGTCATGGCGATCTTCGGTGCCGCCTCTTCTTCGATGTTTTCTGACAACGCCCAAGGATTTTAGCAGAAGGGACAAGAAAACCCCCGCACACTTGGTGCGGGGGCTAAAAGTCGAGCGCTTAGCGGCGCAGACCCAGGCGAGAAATCAGATCGCGGTAACGGTCAACGTCGTTAGCGGCCAGGTACTTCAGCAAGCCACGACGGCGACCAACCATGAGCAGCAGACCACGACGGGAGTGGTGATCATGCTTGTGATCCTTGAGGTGCTCGGTCAGGTTGTTGATGCGGGAAGTCAGCAGCGCAACCTGTGCCTCCGGGGAACCGGTGTCGGTCTCGTGCAGGCCGTACTCCTTGAGGATTTCAGCCTTCTTCTCGGTGCTCAAAGCCATGGAAAAATCTCCTATTGTATTTCAGTCCACATGAAATGTTGCGCCTGAAAGGCGCTGCCCGTGACTACTGTGGACCGCAGTCAGCAAGCCGAAGTAGAAGTATAGAGGCTGCCCAGCTTCGACATCAAATCCTCGACGAAGCGCGCGTCGTCGACAGCAACGGCCACGCGGGTGGTGGGATTGTTTAGGCGCTCAGGGTCACCGATGGTGCGTCCGTTCTCCTCACACCGCAGATTGAGGTCGAGGCATGTGACCAGCGAAAGATCCGCTGCCACTGCCACCGCCAAGGGATCGTGGAGCCCACAACCGCCGAGGTGCGGAGACGTCGTTTTGTAGGCGCGGATGTAGTAGTCCACGATGTCCGCGTAGATCCGGCCCGTCCGCGTGCCTCGCCACTGCTTCGTATGCTCCCTGGTGAGCAACGTGCGCAACGTGACGTCGAGCCCCACCATAGTGAGGTTCTGTGCATGGCGAAAGACATAGTCCGCGGCTTGGGAATCTTGGAAGACGTTGGCCTCGGCATAAGGAGTGACGTTTCCGGGTACGGTCAACGCGCCGCCCATCATCACGATGCGGGCGTTGCGGGCAAAGTCCGGGTCCTCGCGCATGGCGGCTGCAATGCTTGTCGACGGCCCCGTCGGCACTATCACCAAGTCCTCGCCATGTTCGCGGACCGAACGGACAAGAAAGCCCACCGCATCCTCGTAGGCTTTGCGCCGCGGCGGAGGCAAGAGAACCTCGCCGAGGCCATTGCGTCCATGAATGAACGCCGAAATGGGAGCCACGCTAAAGCCCGGCCGCGTCGGGCCGGAAAAGACGGGGACGTCCGAGGCGTCGAGAAGCTCGAGCAACGCCAGCGAGTTGCGCACTCCCAAGGCCACCGGCACGTTGCCATAGGTGCCGGTGACCCCGATCAGCTCGAGGTCAGGGTGCGCAACGGCATAGGCGAGCGCGAGGGCGTCGTCGATTCCTGTGTCGAGGTCGAGGATGATCTTCATTTAGGCCTCACGGGCAAGAATCTCACGAACTCGGGCGACGTCGCGCTCCATAGCCGCTAGGAGCTCCTCAACGGAGTTGAATTTCTCCATGTCGCGCACGTGATCGACAAAATGCACGGTGGCCTCGTGGCCGTAGAGGTCGGCGTCGCGGTCCAGCACGAAGGACTCCACAGAGCGCTCCTCGTCGCCGAAGGTGGGGTTCGTGCCCACCGAAATGGCCGCTGGATAAGGAACGCCGGGTTCCATGTCTCCTTCCAAAGGGGCGCCGGTGGGCTCGACCACGAACCAGCCCGCGTAGACGCCATCGGCTGGGATGGCAACGGATTCCGGGAAGTACTGGTTGGCGGTCGGGAAACCGAGTTCCTTTCCACCGCGCCCCGCACCACGCACGACGGGCCCAGTCACCGTGAAATGACGTCCCAGCGCCCAATTCGCGCGTGCAATATCGCCCTTGGCAAGAGCGGCGCGGATGTTGGTGGAGCAGATGCGCTCGCCGTCGTCGTCAAGCAAGGGCACGATGTCAACGCCGAAGCCGAACTCGGCTCCGAACTCCGCCAGCGCCGCCGCCGTACCAGCCGCGCCCGCGCCAAAGGTGAAGTTCTCCCCCACCACGACGTGTTCCGCATGCAAGCGCCCCACAAGGAGGTCTGTCACGTATTCGCGCGGCTCGACGCCCCGGAGCTCCTCCGTGAAATCGATGACGAGCACGGCCTCGATGCCCATTTCTTCCGCCAGTTGCATGCGGCGCTCAAATGTAATGACGGACAACGGCGCGCGCTCCGGAAGGAACACCGAAACTGGGTGCGGATCGAAGGTCACCATGACCGCACTATGACCGTGTTCGCGCGCGTGCTCGACGGCCTTCGTCACGAGCTGCTGGTGGCCGCGGTGTAGGCCGTCGAAGACGCCAATTGTCACCGACGTCGGACCGAGGTCAGCGGGGATGCTATCGATTCCGTACCAAATATCCACGGGCACCATGCTATCCCACAGCAGACGGTGCCCTAGACTGCAGGGCATGACTGATCCGCTCGAACGTTCTGGCCTCGTGGTCGTCGACAAGCCCGCCGGCATGACCTCGCACGATGTCGTGGGAAAACTGCGGCGCTTCTTCCACACCCGCAAGGTGGGGCACGCAGGCACGCTAGATCCCATGGCCACGGGGGTGCTCATCGTGGGCATTGAGCGCGGCACCAAGTTCCTCGCCCACATGGTGGCCTCTACCAAGGCTTACGACGCGACGATTCGCCTCGGCATGGCGACCCACACCGACGACGCGGAGGGGGAAAGCACGTGGGGCGAACCGGCAACCGCTGTGGAAGATTCAGCCATTGCGCAGGAAGTTGATGCCTTGACCGGCGATATTATGCAGCGTCCGGCAGCGGTGTCCGCGATCAAAATCGATGGCAAGCGTGCCCACGAACGGGTGCGGGCGGGCGAAGAGGTTGAGATTCCAGCTCGCCCGGTAACGGTCAGCCGCTTCGATATCCTCGATACGCGGCGCACCGGAGAGTTCATTGATCTGGACGTGTCGGTGGCCTGTTCTTCAGGCACCTACATCCGCTCGCTGGCTCGGGATTTGGGGGAAGCGCTTGGCGTCGGCGGGCATCTCACCGCGCTGCGCCGCACGGAGGTAGGGCCTTTTACGCTTGACGACGCCCTCCCCCTCGACGCCCTCGAGACCTCCCCGAGGCTGTCCTTGAGCCTCGACGAGGCGCTCGCCCGTAGCTATCCGGTCTTGGAGGTCACCGATGACGAGGCTCAGGCCTTGGCCATGGGTAAGTGGCTGGAGCCGCGTGGGTTGAAAGGCACCTACGCGGCCGTCGATCCGCAGGGCCGATCCGTCGCCCTAATCAAAGAGAAGGGCAAGCGCCTGGCCACGGTTTTTGTCGCTCGCCCCTCCACTCTTTAGTTCTCAAAGTTGAGCGCCGGGACCGCGGCAGAGACGATGACATAGCCGTCCCGAATGATCCAGTGGCCGGTAATGAACGGCACCGGGGTCGGTCGCGCTAGGAGGTAGGAGACTAAAGTTCCGTCGAGGCGCAAGTCAATTTCGGCCTGATCGAAATCGAGCCACCGCCGCGTCATGGGGAACCACGTCTTGTAGGTGGCTTCCTTCGCACAAAACAACAGGCGGTCCGGGCAGGAGATGCCCGCCGCGCGGAGGCGAGACAACTGCGGCATCTCCCCTGGCCGGGCGATCATCGTCAACACGTGTTCCGGCAAGGGCTCCGCTGGCTCGGCGTCGAGTCCCATCGAGCGCACGTGTGTGGTGGGCGCTGCCACCGCTGCGCGCAACCCCTCGGTGTGCGTCATCGATCCCGTGTAGCCTTCCGGCCACAGCGGCATGCCCCGCTCACCGCGCAGAATAGGTTCGTCGCCGGTGTAATTAAGCTCCTTCAGCGCGCGGTGAGCGCACCAGCGGGCATCCCCAAATTCCGACTTGCGGACGTCCACGGCCTGCGAGACCACAGCGCGCTCCTCTGGGGATAGGTGGTGGAAATTGAGGAGATTAGTCATCGACTCATCCGTGCGCACATAGCAGTAGCGCGCAGACTCTGGGAAGAGGAAAGGCTCAAGCATGCTCGGCCCTCCCCGTCGTCTCATCGATGGTGAGCACCGGATACGGCCACTGCTGGAGGCCACCGTGTGCCTGCCATTCACGCGGATACCCTAGCGAAACCTCGATGTGGTCCACGCCGTCGATATTGGCACGGTTTGGCATGTGAAGATGTCCATAGACCACGGCTTTGGCGTTGTAGCGCCGCGGCCACGAACGCGTGTGGCGGGTACCGCACCACAAGGCCACTTCGGGCCAGCGCAAGTAGAGGGTCGGCTCCTGGACCAATGGCCAGTGATTGATGAGGACGGTCTCCCCTTCCACCCGGGACAGGCGCTTAATTGAATAGGCCAGCCGGTCCCAGCACCAAGCACGCACATCGACGAAGGGGGCGATGGCAAATTCATCGGTCATGACGATTTGCTTTTGCTTTGCACTCGCAAGCTCTTGTTCGACCGTGGTCCCCGGCGGGCGAAAGCTGTAATCGTACAGCGTAAACAGCGGGACGACGGTCACCCCTCCGAAGACCGGATAAGGATCCTCTGGGGTGATCACGCCGATCTCACGGCAGCCTTCAACAAGCCGGTCGTATTTTGCGCGCCCCTTAAATGCATCCTGTCCCCGAGAAAAGAGCTCATGGTTACCGGGCACCCAAATGACGGTGGCATAGCGGTTCTTCAGCCGCGCCAAGGTGTTGATCACCAGGTCAATGCGCTCGGCGACGTCCCCTGCGACAATCAACCAGTCATGGGGATTCGGCGGTACGAGTTCATCGATGCGCTCACCGTTGACTCGCACCGCCGCGTGGAGATCGGAGACGGCCCACAGAGTGGTCATAATGCCTCCTTCACACGAACATTCCCTCTACTTCTACCACAGGCTTAGACCCGCGCCCACCGCATCGAGCGAAAGCGCCAGACGACGCCCACCATGCGGATGAAGATGAACGCGGCGATCCCGCCCCATACTCCACTAAGCCCGGTGCCTAGAGCAAAAGCCAACCAGACGCCGGGAAGGAAGCCTAGAAGTACCGACGCCAAGGTCAGCGTGCGAAGAAAAGCTGCATCCCCAGCGCCGAGGAGAACGCCGTCCAAGGCGAAAACCACCCCGCCAATGATGACGAGGAAAGTCATAACCCACCAAGGCCCGGAGATCACCTCGAGGACTTCCGTGCTCGTGGTGAAGATCCGCGGGATGATCCCGGAACCAAGCACAAGAATCACAGCAAGTCCAAGGGAGAAAGACGTCGAATAGAGCGTCACCTTAGTACCCACCGTGCGGGCATAACGCGCTGAGCCTGCACCCAGTGCCGCGCCGGTCAAGGCCTGGGCGGCAATTGCCAGTGAATCCAGCACAAGGGACAAGAAGTTCCACAACTGCATCAAGATTTGATGCGCGGCCAGTTGTGCGGTTCCGATGCGCGAAGCCACAGCTGCTGCGGAGAGAAAGGCCACTTGAAAACTCAACGAGCGCACAATGAGATCGCGCCCCAGCACGAGCTGCCGGCGTACGACGCGCCAGCGGACTTCCCACGAGCCGGTATGTTCGCGGCGCAGTTCCCTGAGGAAGAATGCCGCGATGATTCCCATCCCCAACACCGTGGCTAAGGCTGACCCCTGCAGCCCCCACAAGTGCACGAAAATAGGCACTGCACTAGCGCCAGGAATCATGCCGGCAAGTGTGAAGTACAAGGGCTTGCGGGTGTCTTGTACACCTCGCATCCAACCGTTACCAGCCATCGTGATGAGGGTAAAAGGAATCGCGATGGCGGCGATGCGCAGCCACTGTGCGGTTCCCTTCGCCGTTTCGGGGTTGCCGGTCAACCAGGAGGCAAAAACCCCGGCGAAGAGCCACATAAGGACCGCTAGGACCAGGCCGACGCCGACCGCAACCCACGTGGCCTGAACACCTTCGGCTACAGCTTCCTCACGTTTGCCTGCGCCGAACAAACGCGAAGCACGCGCGGTAGTGCCATAGGACAGGAAGGTCAGCTGGGTAGTGACCACCGAATGGATCGTGGCCGCAGCCCCCAGCGAGGCCAGATCCTGCGCGCCCAACCGTCCCACGACCGCGGTGTCCAAAAGCAAATACAGCGGCATGGCCGCTAAGACACCCAAAGCGGGCACGGCAAGACGGAAGACTTCCGCCGCAGAAACCTTGACGGGTTGCTCGGAAGCCATTTAAGACAACACACCTACCAGCTGCGCAATAACCTCCTCAGGCGTGCCGTGCGCGGTATAGCCGGCGGCTGGAATATGGCCTCCTCCGCCAAAGGTGAGGGCCACCTCGGCACAGTTCACTGCTGAGGAGCGCAGAGACACCGCCCACACTTCAGGGGCCTGTTCCTTGAACACAACCCCGATGTCTGTGCCTTTCAAGGCGCGGACATAGTCGACGAAGGACTCGATCGCGGAATCTGCGTGCGTACTGACTTCCTCATGCGGCACGAAGAGGACAGCGAGTCTGTGCTCTCCCGCTGCTTCGATCCTGAGGCCCGAGAGGACGCGACCGATCATCTGCAGGTCATCGGCGGTGCTGGCGTCCATAAGCTCCAACGCGATCTGCTTGGTATCAAGCCCATAGAGCATCAGGCGCGCGGCAATATCGTGCATCGCTGGGCGGCCCCACCGGAAGTTACCTGTGTCGGTCACTAGCCCGGCGTACAGACAGTGCGCGATGACGCGATCAATCTGAATGGACAGCCTATCTAAGATATCGAGCAACACCACCGTGGTGGACTCGCACACCGGATCCACAACATTGATCGCACCAAAGCCGTCGTTCGAGGCGTGGTGATCGATGCACAGGACGCGCCCAACGGCCGCCATCTCCTCAATGCCCCGTGCTACCGATCCGGTCCGGTCGATCGATCCGCAGTCCACAGTGACATAAAGGTCATAGCCCTGCGGGAGCTCATCTACCAACTCGATTTCATCCACGGTGGGAATCGAAAACAGGTTGGCGGAAATGTCTCGGCGCTGGCCAATCACGGTGCGGGTCTGCTTACCGCGCTGACGAAGCGCCAACGTGAGGGCCGCCGCTGAGCCAACAGCGTCGGCGTCGGGGCGCAAGTGGGTGATGATGCAAATGCTGCTGGCCTGTACCAGCGCATCAACTGCGGCTTCGTAGTTGGTTCGTGACACTTAGTCTTCTTCCTCATCCGAGGTCTTATATGGGTTCGCGTCCCCAGCCGGCTTCGCGCCTTCCTTCAGCTTGGCCAACTCCGCATCGCGTGCGCGTGCGCGTGCGAGCACATCCTCCATGTGAGCGGAGGCTTCAGGGACGGTATCGAGCTCAAAAGACAACGTCGGGGTAAAGCGAACGGACAGCTCATCACCCACGATCTTGCGCAATTGGCCCTTGGCCCTTGTGAGTGCTTCGGCCGCCTGGTCAAAATTCGGCTCAGAATCAATATCCGTTCCGCGCACCGTGTAATACACGGTGGCATCGTGCAGGTCACCCGTTACGCGGGCATCTGTGATGGTTACCAGTTCAAGGCGGCGATCCTTAATCTGGCGTTCAATCGCACTCGCAACGATTGTCTGAATGCGCTTAGCCATGCGTGCGGCGCGTGCGTGATCAACCATGGTGAAGCTCCTTTGCGTACGGTTACTGGCAACTAGTCTAGGATACCGATTCGACGCCGTTCGGCCGAAACGACTAAAGCCCAGCCAGAATATTTACTGGCTGGGCTTTAGTATCTGAGCTCTGTCACAAAGTGAAGAACTCAGGTGCGGCTAGTCGCGCGGGACCTCGACTTCTTCGAAGGCCTGAATGATATCGCCTACCTGGATGTCCGGGTAGGACAGAACCATACCGCACTCGTATCCGGCGTTAATCTCGTTGGCGTCATCCTTCTCGTGGCGCAGGGACTCGATCTTGGCATCGGAGGTAATGACGTTCCCGTCGCGTACGAGGCGCACCTTGCCGTTGCGCTTGACCTTGCCCTCGGTGACCATACAACCGGCAATGGTGCCGACCGCGGAGGACTTGAACAGCGCGCGGATCTCCGCTGCACCGGTGTCGCGCTCCTCGTAGATAGGCTTGAGCATGCCCTTCAGCGCTGCCTCGACCTCTTCGATAGCACGGTAAATCACCGTGTAGTAGCGGATATCAACGCCCTCAGCGTTGGCTTCCTCGGTTGCCTTACCCTCAGCGCGGACGTTGAAGGCGATGATGACGGCGTCGGAGGCAGCAGCCAAGGTGACGTTGGTCTGCGTCACCGCACCGACACCACGGTCGATGATGTTGAGCTGTACCTCGTCGTCGACCTCGATATCCAGAAGGGCATCTTCCAGTGCCTCGACGGAACCGGCGTTGTCGCCCTTGAGGATGAGGTTGAGCGTCGAGGTTTCCTTGAGCACTGCATCCAGATCCTCGAGGGAGACGCGCTTGCGCGCCTTCGCCTGCAGAGCGGAACGCTTGCGAGCATCGCGCTGTGCGGCAATCTGGCGAGCCACGCGGTCGTCCTCAACAACCAAGAGGTTATCGCCGGCACCTGGTACGCCATTGAGACCCTGCACCTGGACCGGGCGGGACGGACCGGCTTCTTCCACATCGTTACCGAATTCATCGAGCATGCGACGCACGCGGCCATGGGCATCGCCGACCACAATGGAATCACCGATGCGCAGCGTACCGCGCTGGATGATGACCGTAGCCACCGGGCCTCGACCGCGGTCGAGGTGAGCCTCGATGGCAGAGCCCTGCGCGTCCATGTCCGGGTTAGCGGTGAGCTCTAGGGAAGCGTCCGCGGTCAGGATGACAGCCTCGAGCAGGTCGTCGATGTTGATGTTGTTCTTCGCAGAAATATCCACGAACATCGTGTCGCCGCCGTACTCCTCCGGAACAAGTCCGTACTCAGTGAGCTGACCACGGATCTTGTCCGGGGAAGCTTCCGGCTTATCAATCTTGTTAACCGCGACGACCACAGGGATATCCGCTGCCTTCGCGTGGTTGATTGCCTCGATGGTCTGCGGCATCACGCCGTCATCAGCCGCAACCACCAGGATGGCCAAGTCGGTGGACTTGGCACCGCGGGCACGCATGGCGGTAAACGCCTCGTGACCCGGGGTATCCAGGAAGGTGATGGTGCGCGGACCGTCTTCAACGTCCACCGTGGTTTGGTAAGCACCGATGCCCTGTGTAATGCCGCCGGCCTCGCCCGCACCTTCGTTGGTCTTACGGATGGTATCCAGAAGGCGGGTCTTACCGTGGTCAACGTGACCCATCACGGTCACGACTGGCGGGCGCTTCTCAAGGGCTTCTTCGCCGCCCTCGTCCTCACCAAATTGCAGGTCGAAGGATTCGAGCAGCTCGCGGTCCTCATCCTCAGGGGAGACAACCTGGACCTCGTAATTGATCTCCGAGCCCAAGAGCTGCAGGGTGTCCTCAGATACGGAGGCCGTGGCGGTCACCATCTCACCGAGGTTGAAGAGCGCCTGCACCAATGCTGCGGGATCCGCACCAATCTTCTCGGCGAAGTCAGCCAGGGAAGCACCGCGGCGAAGGCGAACAACCTTACCGCCGCCGTCAGGCAAGCGTACGCCGCCTACCTCATGCTTCTGCTGCTCTTCAAACTCATGGCGCTTCTGACGCTTCGACTTCTTACCGCGACGCGGTGCGCCACCGGGACGTCCGAATGCACCAGCGGTGCCACCGCGGCGTCCGCCGCGTCCACCGCGGAAACCTCCGTGGCCTGGACCGCCATGGCCTGGGCCACCACCGCGGCCGCCACGACCGCGACCGCCACCGCCGCTACCTGCGGCCTTCGACGGCATGCTGGCCGGATTCGGATGCGAAGGCATCATCGCTGGCGAAGGACGACGTCCACCACGGTTGCCATCGCCTTGCGGGCGTGCGCCGCCCTTACCGCCGCGGTTATCTCCCGGCTTGCCGCCAGAGCGCTGACCCTTGCTTCCGCCCGGGCGCGGCCCTGGGCTGGGTCGATCACTGGAGCTACCCGTGGAGAACGGGTTATTGGCCACGCGGCGGGTACCGCCAGGCTTCGGCATAGAACGCGGGGTAACAGCGCGTTCGCCGCCCTTGCGCTGTGCTCCGGGCTTTGGAGCGCCGCCCGGCTTCGGGGCACCGCCCGGCTTGGGAGCGGCACCCGGCTTCGGGGCACCGCTCTGCGTCGGAGCAGCACCTGGCTTCGGGGCACCACCCGGCTTGGGGCCGGGCTTTGGCGTGGCTGCTGGCTTCTTTTCCGCCGGCTTCTTCTCTGCAGTCTTCTTGGCAGCAGATTTCTTGGCAGCGGAAGCAGGGGTGGCTGCAGACGCGTTCTTGTCTGCGGGCTTGTCGTTGCCACCCTTTGCTTCATAGTGTGCGCGCATCTTCTTGATCACCGGCGGTTCGATGGTCGAGGATGCGGTCTTGACGAACTCGCCTTGTTCCTTCAGCGTGGCGAGCAGTTCCTTGCTGGTTACACCGAGCTGCTTTGCCAACTCGTGTACACGTAGCTTTCCGGGCACTTGTCTCCTCTTTAATCTTTCTAGGAGCCAAGGCCGCGGAACACGGCTTGACCCCTAGTTAATGGCTATGGACTTTCATCGCTGATGCTGCTTCATCGTTGTGCGCTCATCAGTGTTCGGTCTTCCTTTTTAACTCTGGGTCGCACGGGCGATTGCCCGCCGACTGCACCTGCTGCTGAGCAGCGAGGTACTCACGTACGTGACCTGTGTCCACGTCTGTGGACAATCGGAGCGCGCGCCTGAAGGCACGGGTTCGCTCCGCCAGCTCTACTGCTTCCAGATCCGGTCTAATCCACGCTCCCCTACCGGGAAGGCGGCGGCCTGGATCCGGAACAACACGGCGTCCTGAAGGATCGTCCCTATCGGCGACCACCCTGAGCAGTTCCGTGTCGGGATGCTTTTGACGCGTAGCAATACACGTGCGGAGCCGCTGTCCTTGAGACATCCAACTCCTTACGTCGTATCGCCACTATTCCTGCGCCACAGCATTCCTGCATGTGGGCCGTTGTCTACTCTACGCGAAAACGGGCCAAACCTTTAATCCCACCGCAGGCCCGTCGGAAAGCTAATCGCGAGCGGCATCAGAGTGAATGTCAATCTTCCATCCAGTCAGGCGCGCCGCGAGGCGGGCATTCTGGCCTTCCTTACCGATTGCGAGCGAGAGCTGGTAATCCGGCACAGTCACCTTGGCCACTTGCGCCTCCGAGTCGAGGATTTCTACGCGCACGACCTTTGACGGAGCAAGAGCGTTGCCCACATAGACGGCAGGGTCTTCATTGAAATCGATGATGTCAATCTTCTCACCACCAAGTTCACGCATCACGTTGCTCACGCGCGAACCCTTCGGGCCGATGCACGCGCCCTTGGCGTTGAGGCCCTTGGCGTGGCCGCGAACGGAGATCTTGGAGCGGTGGCCAGCCTCGCGGGCAATGGCGATAATCTCAACTGCGCCGTCTGCGACTTCCGGGACCTCAAGTTCAAAGAGGCCGCGAACCAACTCTGGGTGAGTACGCGACAACGTGATCTGCACCTTGGCTCCGTTGCGGTTCACGCCTACGACATATGCCTTGACGCGGTCGCCATGCTCGAGCTTCTCCCCCGGCAGCTGCTCGGCGGGCAGCAGGAAAGCATCCTGCGAGTCGTGTTCGGTACCCAGCTGCACCACGACAACGCCGCGCTTGTTCGCGTGAATATCGCGCTGGACGACGCCCGACACAACCGTTCCGGTGAGCTCCGAATAGGAATCGTAGGTTCGTTCCGCCTCATTCTCGCGCAGCTTACGCAAGATGGCATCGCGGACCGCCTGCGCGCCGATGCGCCCAAAGTTGTCGGGAGTGTCGTCGTATTCACTGATGACCTCTCCAGTCTCCGGATCACTCTCGGTCACGATGACGGTGACAGCACCGCTATCGGCGTCGATGTCGACGCGAGACTTCGTACCTTCCGCCTTGGTCTCGGCTGACTCGGCACGGTGATCCAGGTAGGAATACAAAAGGGCACCCGCAATCGCTTCGAGCAGGTCCTTTACCGGGACGCCGCGCTCGCGCTGAATCGTGCGAAGTGCCTCTAGGTCAATATTCACTTGTTAGTCCTCTCGGGTTGCCGAGTTCTGCTCGGCGAAGTCGAACGTCTGCTGTGCCGCCTCCAGCTCCATGGCTGAAGGTTGGGCAAATTCAATTTCTACCACTGCGCGGCTTAGATTTTCCAATCGCTCAACCTGATAGCGCACCTCCTTTTTCACAGTGGTGATGAGCGCCACGGATTCTTCATCCTCGGACAGCGCGCCGATACGGGCGACGCGGGTTGTGCCAGGTTCCTCGGTGAGTGCGTAGCCCACGAGCCTTCCTTGGTTGCGGCGCCAGTGGCGCGGGGCGCTCAACGGAAAGTCCACCCCCGGCGTCGACACCTCCAGGGTGTAACCCGCGCCAAAGTTGAGGGCGCCCGCTGCTTCCTGGGCATCAAAGAGCGCCGAAATCTCCTGCGAGAGCTCCTCAATGAGATCGGAACTTGGGCGTTCGTCACCGTCAACACGGATGATGACCTGAGATTTCTTTCCTGCACGAGTGGTCTTCACGTCTTCAATGTCGAGGCCGCGAGCGGCGGCGACAGGCTGCAGGATTTCGGTTAGTTGCGCGGGTGTTGGGAATGCCATGCGCTCTAGACTAGGACACCCGGGTAGGGTCTATCGCGTGAACCGCCGAGTAGTTGTGCCCACCCTCTTAGTCTGCGCCGCCCCCTGGCTGGGCGGCTGCCAAGCCACCGACGCGATCGTGGATTATTTTGGCCCCCATGCAGACCCTACGTTGACCTCTCTGGCTCACGATGCCAGCGCCGACGCCCACGCACTGCAGAAACTCGATCCCGATGCCGCGTCCCTGCGCGCGCAGCACGCAGACGAGCTTTACTCCGAAATTGAGCGCCTCTGCGGCCGCGACGAGGAAGGACACGTTC